>Ga0210383_10003498_pt1 | contig 14042 bp, 4 predicted proteins | sample IncBWC14OmetaG_FD_160072 | JGI IMG/M metagenome (GOLD analysis project Ga0210383, IMG submission 160072) | Forest soil microbial communities from Barre Woods Harvard Forest LTER site, Petersham, Massachusetts, United States - Inc-BW-C-14-O ...
CATGAATGGGACGTTCTCTAGCAGTAGCCAGCGCGGTCCTCTGGCGCGCGGGCCGAGACGCTTGAAGACCTCGCCGATCAGTCGCGATTGTTCACCGAGAATACCTGCCGTGCGACCCGCCTGGCTAAGGTCCTGACAAGGGAATCCCGCGGCAATCAGGTCGACTCTCGGAAAAGTAAGGAGCTTTCTCACGTCCGGTTTGACTTCGATGTTGAATCGCTGCCTGAGTACCTCTGCTGCGCCTGGGTCGATCTCGCAAATCATTTCCGTGTGGATACCAGAACGAGACAACCCAAGCTCGAAGCCGCCGATGCCGGCAAACAAGCCGGCGGCGGTCAGAGTGGGTTTTGGCGTCCGTGGCATCTCCAAGACTTTAACATACGTGTAGTAGGCACCTGTGGCTAACCCTTAGCGTACCTGTTCTGTGGCGTTTCAGAGACCTTGAAACGCCCACGATAAACTTTTCGTAGGTGCTGGCGGCCGATTCTGGGTCTCGGCAATATGCTGATAGTCTGGGCGGGCTGTTGCGCATGTCTCAGCCCGCAGACGCATCGGAACGTAACCTACTGCAAGGTTCGCGAGGATCCAAAATTGACAACATCAGATCTAACAGAAAATGACCTTGAAGTCTTAAAGCGATATCCGAAGGCGATCTACCATCTAAGAAGTCAACTGCAAAAGCAAAAGCTACTTCCGATCTTTGGCGCAGGAGTAGGCAAGCCCCTGGGTCTGCCGAATTGGAACGAGCTTGTTAGTTCGTTGGCAAGCAACGAGTCCTTCTCAGGATTGGATTGGAAAGCGCTAGCCTCTTCACAGGCCACACTTTCACAGGCTCTTTATCACCACTTCCGAACAGTGGAACTAACGAAGCTCCGAGGAGGCGCGACAAATTCGACGCGAGAGTCCGCGCTCGAAGACAGGCAACTTGCAGCTAAGTGGAGAGAGTTAGTTAAAGAGTGCTTATACCGTCACGTCAAGCCTGTGGCTACTCATCCTTACCTTGCCGAATTTCTGCCTGCCATAAGGAAAGCACCGCTTACCGTCAATTACAACTTTGATGACACGCTACAGGAACTTTTGGACGCCAATCCAACGACTACCGACGGAAGAGGCTTCGAAACTATCTGGGAGCCTTCGGTTCAGTACCGACATAGCTCTTCTGTTATCTATCATCCGAATGGATTCTTGCCGAGGTCACTTGCCCGGGGCCCGAGCCCGTCTTTGGTATTCTTGGAGGAATCATTTGCAGACCAAATGCTAGATGTGCAACGCGGTCACTATTCGACTCTGTTGTCTCATCTCTTCCGATACACATCTCTACTGGTCGGCCTGTCTTTAGCGGATCCAACGTTGAAGCATCTCCTCAGGCAATCTGCGAGCGCGAATCCTGGTCACGTTCACTACTATGTCGCTTATCGATCCTCTCCGACGTCCCAAGAAACCCTAGAGGGAGCGTCTATTCAATCCAACTTTCATACTTATAACCTTGTGACGCTGTTTTTATCCTCACCGGAAATTGCATCGCTCGCGAAGCTAGTTTCGATCTCAGGAGACAGGTTTTCGATAGCAACCGACGAGCTTGGATTGCCGAAATCATATACCTATTACATCAGCGGAGCAGTCGGTGCTGGTAAGACATCCGCGTTGAGTTTCTTCAAGAGTTTGAACTCTTTTGATGAATGGCTCGAACCAAAGCCCGAAACTGTCCGCAAAGCGGCAGATCAGCTAACACCAAAGGAGAAAATCGAGCTCGACGATTGGATTGACGTACAAATGAGGCGACGCAATCTCTTAGTGGGTAATGCGGAGGGGACAATCAACGTCGTGGACCGGTCTCCAATTGACCCGCTAGCATTCCAGCTAACGCTACAAGAAAGAACCAAACGTGCGACACAGATGCTCGAACTCTACAAAAATAGCCGAGCCGGGGTCACGCCGGGCCAAGTATTAGTCCTGGAAGGGAATCCAGAGGTGATGCACACTCGGATCGTAGACCGCCATAAGGGCGGCAATAGCGAATATATTAAAGCGTTACAAGGGCGCTTCAGTGAATTGTGTTCGTCGGCTCCGCACGGTGTGAGGAACCTCAATTGCGTGGACTTCGATCTCGGAAGCGTTGTTCGCCGAATATCGGCCAGCATCCATCTTGAAGAGTATGAAGAGCTGGATCTGGACCTGTTTCTTGCAGAGTTGACGAGAGCCGGAACATGACGGAAAGCGCTCGAAAGATCGACAAGATATATATAGCGGCACCATTGTTTACACCGTACGAGCGGTCCCTTAACTTGCGGCTGAGTCAGATTCTTGGCTCATATTTCGAAACATTTCTCCCTCAACGTGATGGCATGCTTTTGCCGGGCCAAGACTTGTCTCCCAGCAAGTTTGTGGTTGTTTCCAAGAGTGTATTTCGAACAGACTGTGGCGCGATAGACCAATGCAGGTTCTTGTTGGCAGTGCTTGACGGACGAACTGTGGATGAAGGCGTAGCGTTCGAGCTTGGATATGCGTTCGCCCGTGGTAAGGTTTGTATTGGATTTCGCACAGACACCCGCGTCTTGTTGCCTGGGGGACTCAATCCGATGGTGCAAGGAGCTCTGTTGACCATTCTTGGTTCGGAATCCGAGCTGTCGGCCTGGGCTAGCGCGAATGCCACCTAGGACGTGAATCGATTCGGTTTGCTATGAGGAGCCAGGTCGTTGCCAAGAATCCGAACGACAATGCGAAATAGGACACTAAAATCAGGCAGAAAGTTAGCCGTGTGTCCCCGGTTCAGTGGCCGTTTTCCGCGTAATCAACTGCGGCTAACAGCGCGGGTAACTCAGTTTTCGGTCATTCAAGAATGCCATAATTAATAGGCTCTACGCGTTTTGTTCAATTCCCTCCCTGCCGGTTCTATTTGCATATGCCGAAATAGAAGAAGTCGTCACTACAAATTTGAACAACCACGCGGACCGTATCACCAGAACGCCGCTGGAAAAACGATGATGTCGGGAATCCAAAACCGAACTAGAAAATCACTTGAGGGTAAGAGTGAGGGTAGCCTGGCCCGCAGTCTCTCTGAGTTGTCGTCTTTCCCAGGACTTCATTGAACTAAGTCAATTCCCGATTTCGGAAATCGAACTCTGCTACATCATCTTGAAGCTAAGTACGCGCTCGACATTGGGCCACGAGCGCCGGCCCCCGACATTGGGTGTGCCTCGTGCTGTTGAGATATGCATGATGAAACGTCAGATGTTCTGCGAAAATGCCGATCTGGGATCAGGGATATCGTTGCCGTACACGGGGCACTTTTTGTGGGTCGGAGCAAAGGACACGGGTTAACGAGCGCCACCGTGAACTCTTTTTCGTTGGCAGGTAGATGTTGATGGGACCCCGTGTTCAATCGCGAGCCAAAAGCGATATAAATCAATGGTGCTGCCGCACTGCTTCGAGTAGTGCTGACATTGCATCCACTCTCCAGCGGGTCACGTCTGATAATTAAAAGCCCGATTTGCCTGATGATTTCGTAAAAGCTCAAGCGTATGCTTCTAATTGTGGGGGCCGTCAAGAAGACCTTGTAAGTGTCCGGCGCGGCCATTTAGCTCGAAGCGAAACGGAATTCGATGAGCCTTACCGTCCTTCAATCGTTCTCCGAACACCGATATAGAGGCGGCTGGAACGCCCCGGCGTCCGGCCGTCTTCCCCACGGCAAAGCAAACCGGCGATCGGCAGCGATTGCATCATCGCCGGACTGTCCGTCGACATGGGATGTGACGAATAAAGCGAGCAAGGGGCGCGGGCCTAGCCCGTGCCGCCGCCGTTGCCGTGCGGCCATGACGATCGTTACTGTGCGGTATGTCGTCGAAAGTACGTGCGCTCTTTACTCTCTGCGGGGGATCCGAACTTAGGACGCAGGAGAGCACGAAAAGCCTGAGGGCAACTGTCGCAAGCCATCGCGGAGGTTCCCGGTGACTCAAACGTGTGAGAGGGATACTGAGCCTTGATCTGAGAGATGAATCGACAGAAATAAATTCAACAGGCGGCGAAATTTTGTGAGGGCGCTTGTCATGGATGAAACGCGCGTATTGGATCTTTTATTGAGGTCTTTCAAAGACCATTCAGATTCCAAAAGAAGACCCGCCGGTGTCAACCGACGGCAAGTTATCCTCGCTGCCGGCGCGGCTACGGCCGCGCTGGTCACGGGCGCTTATGTCTTCGGTGCCTTAGTCGTCAGACGTCGAGGGAAGGCTCTTGAGGTGGCTCTGGGCGGTCACACGTGGGTAATCGATCCCGCGCGCTTCGGCAGCAGTACATGCGTGCACTGGCATTCGACGCGGAGAATGCATGAGATTCGTCTGCTAGATGCAAAGCTCCCCGGCACCGATCTCGATCTCTCGTATGACTGCCGCTTGAAGTACACCTCCGCGGGTTGGCGAAGTACGATCACGTTTCATGAAAGCCGGCGCGCACATGAATTCGATTTGGCGCAGTGGCTGGCATCCTCATCGGGCCTTGAGGCGACTGGCACGACCGGGCGCGTTCGTCTAGGGAACCGAGTGTCACTGGACTACCACCGTTGCCAGTGGCTGGTTGATCCCGAGCACACAGTCCGAATCATTCCATCGTCCGCGGGCAGTATCTCGCTACATCTTCCGTCCGCCAGTTTTCGAGCCGGTTGCACAACGCTTAGCGCGATAGCTGGCGAGGAGGTCGCGGATCTCGGGCTGGACCCCTGCGCCCACGCACGGGTCACCAAGGCAAGCCTGACCGCAATTACAGACCGGCTTGACTTGCATTCGCTCGCAACTGATGCGAGAGGCAGAGCGATCTCCTTGGCGTTTGATCGACTGGACGGCGCTACATTGATAGCGCACGAGCACGGCGGGATTTCGGATGTTCTGCTCGAGGGCCGGGGTGTGATTACGCGAAATGACGGCCCTGCCAATCGCACGATGGCGTTGCGATTGGACAGGATCGCGCACTGGGCCAGAATCGATCATGGCTCGGGTGAAGCCGTGATTTCAGGTCAGTTAAGTCGTCAGGGATTTGGCGTCGACGTGGGTGCGTTCGTTGCGCATATGCGAGGCCATTCCGATGACTTAATGGTGCTGCGGATTCAGGAGCAACGCCTTCTCAGTGGCCAATTTCGCGCTGTTCTATATGAACTGAATGCTTCGATCGAAGGCGCAGATACGAGTCGATTGAGTTTTGCAGGCCTACCGGTTGACGTCGCGTTGCACGCCGATGGTGCGCCCGATCAGGGGGGCATCAAAACGGTAGCGAGTAAGACGGTCGCAGAGACCTCCTCGCCCGAAGTCGCTGCGCCGCCGGTGCAGAGTTGGACTAAATCGGGTCTCGGGTACGTCATTCTTGATCCCGACGCCCCGTATCTTTTTGCACCCCTCGATGAGGGGCGGCTCCATATCGGCCGGGGATTGGATCTCCTGGATCTCGGCTTTGAATTCCGCAACTACGACATTAAGGTCGATCTCCTGGAAGGCGCCGTCGCTTACCCCTCAAGCACGGCTGATTGCGCCGTCCCGGCCCGCCGACCGCGGTTGATTGTTACGCTTCCCCCGCAGCATGTTCAGGAACAGGCATTTGAGCGGCAAATCGACGGCGTCGGGTCGTTCCAACCCAATGCAAGACCGTTTGAGTCGCGCTCGTGGGCACCAGATCCCAAAGAGCCCTCCGACAAGCCCAAAGCAAAGCCGTTCGAACCGATTGTTCAAGCACGCGTCGCCAATCGCTCTCGATTGGTGTTTGAAGACTGCGACTCGAAACACAAACCCAAACCAATCCGTCTGCGAGTCGATGATCTTACACAATGGGACCGCTTTAACTTGGTCGTGAGTCCTCGGGCGGCACCTCCCCCGACCGTGGCGGAACAACTAGGCTTCCTCAAGATCGCGGTTTCCACGACGCGCAGCGAGGCTTTCGACAAGATACGTGCATCGTTGATAGCCCCTGCCCAGGACGAGACAGCGATCGAATTCCCCTATCGGCTGCTTCTGTCGCCCAACGTAAGCGCGAAATGGGAGACGCCTAAGGGAAGACCCAAAAAGAAAGGTGCGGTGCTTTGGCATGCGCGGCTGAGTGAGGCGAATGGCTCTACTGTTCGTGCCGTCTGGGCCCGACAGATTGATCTGGGATTTCTCAACGGAACGGAGCCCAATGATCGCGGCGGAAAAATAGCCTTCTCGCTGAACGGCTCGGATCGCCGCCAACTGGTAACGTTGTCCTCAGTCTACGGCTTACCCTCGCTCAGGCGGCTGGCGGCCAAGCAGGTGTGGGATCAGGATCTAAGCGCCCCCGGGGCCCATCCGCCGCTGCCACAACCGGATCAGAATAATACCAGCGGCACGGTGGTCAGGCCCGATCAGCCCTACGCCTTTCTGCAATCGGATCAAGAGGGAGTGTGGGTACCCAAGCCCCTTGAATTGGCAGATATCGTACTGACTCCCTTGGGCGCCAATTGCGATTTGGAATGGAAGGGAGAACCTCCGGCGCCCATCTCCTTGGGGCAAAAGCCTGTGTGGGGGCCGGCGGTCGCCGTGGAGCGCTGGCGACATCAGGCCGTGCTGGGTCGTGATGTCCACGTGCAGGTCGATTACAAGGGATTTCTGATGCCGCTCGGCCATCGGGCAGCGCTGGTGAAGCTCACGGAGCGACACTTTTATCGGCATCCCACCCAGCATGTGCCCACCGCCTACTTGATTCAGCGTCGGTTCATCGTGGTCAACAAGCCATTGAAGACCTTCCCTGCACTCAATCAACCGCAAACGGGGCGCGCATTCCCCGCATCGCAAGTCAATATCTTGACCCATCAGACGCCGGACCTCGTGAACCCAGAAACCCCTGGCGCGGATGGGACCGCCAATGGTCGGGTGGATGAAGGCCCAGGCCTCGTTTTTTGGCCTCGCACGAAGCCACTCGTTAGCGGGGGCGATCCCACCGATGGCCTGATCCTGTTCGAGTGGAGCGTGAACGGCGAGGCCACTCCGATACGCAGCCCCTTGATGTTCGTCGACAACGCGGCTGCGCATGATGCGACCCGAGTGCAAAAGGCGGTAGAGCGCTACAACGCCTTCGCACCAGCCTACCGTACCGCTCAACACGGCGGAGCAAGCAGAAGATATGCCGCAGAACTGAAAGCAGGTGAGGCGCGCTACGATACCTCGAGTTGGACTCTGACGAGCATCCCGGGAACCCTCGCGAGCTATGTCATGGATGCCGCCATGGAGGGACAGGACCAACCGCCGTTTTACCCGGCGATGGACCGTGGGTTCATCACCATTCAGACCGTCGATCGTCTGCTCGGTAGACCTCAGGGCTTAATTGAGATCGGGGTTAATCAACGTTATCTAGACCACGAGTTCGATGGGACTACCAATCCCGCGGAATTGTTTCTCGATATCTATACTCCCGGCATCCTTTTAGATGTGAGTGGACAAGGAGATGCAGCCGGAGGCGTCGCGAAGCCGAGCGCAGCGTTAGCAGCACTCTCACGCAAAATTGGGCTCGTGGGTGGAAAGAAACCCGATTCGTCTGCCCGCACATCCAACCAAAAGAAGGCAGGAAAGGCGACTCCTCCTCAGGATACGCCTCCGTACACCATCGATCAGGCTGCCAATGGCAACCTAGATCCCACCGAATTCTTTGGCGGCGTCAAGAACGCGAGCCTTCTGGGTATCGTGCCATTAAGTTCCGTTATCCACGTTATTTTAAATGGGATCGGCAAGGCTCCCAAACTGCTCGAGACCATCCAGTATCGATTGGGGCAGAGCATTGCGCTGCAGCCGATGAAAGATGCCGCGCAAGCCGTCTTCACAGCAATAAATGGCGCGATGGCGACGCTCCAGAGCGACGCAGACGCTGCATTACTAAAATTGAACATCTCGAAGGTCACGTGGCAACAACTTTATCCTGATCTTGCCGCTGCCTTCCAAGGTCTGACTAAAGTCATCGCGAACGCGACCGGCACAGTTAACGCCGCCACGACCGAGGTCGACCTGTTTAGCGCGTTGACGCCCGTCGTAGGTGCAATTACCCAGATGAAGGAGCAGATTCAAAAGCTCGTCGAGAATCCGATGCCTTCGCTACTGCAAAGCCAGTTCGATAGTCTTAAAGAGATACTCCAGGGGTTGGACTCCCTGGGTAAATCCGGTGGTGTCTCATTTGGGGAAATGGCCTGGAAGCAACTGGTGCCGGAGTTCGTCGATGCTTGCAACGATTTGCCCGCGCAGACGCGTCAATTGCTGTTCGGATCAGCGCCGGATATCTGCACAAGTCTCCTCTCTGACCCAGTGGCGGCGCTGCACACAGTGCAGGAAACCCTTTTCTACGACGTGTTCGGCCAGTCTCTTGCTGAGGCCTTTACCGTCGCACAGCGCCTCAAGTCGCAATTCACAGCGAGCGTCTATCTAGTCGGCACTCAAGTCCGGGCCGTCGTGCTCGAGGCGATTCAAAGCGTGCCGGGGACTATTCCCGATACAGAAGCGCAAAAGCTAGCCGACGCATTCCAAAGCATCGCGACCTCTGCCTTTACGACATCGCCCGATCTCGGTTCCGATCCATTAGGGGAAAGCAATCGGCGCATCGCGGATGTGGAAGCCAAAATCAAAAACACACTTGAACTGGAGATTGGCGACCCCACGCTGCGCGACTCGATTCGCCTCAGTGCCATGAGGGCTCTGCACGCACTCATCGATCCGCAAGTCAATGATCTCGTTCGCTTTGTCAGTGACCGCATCGCTGCGGCTCAGCGCAGTGCCGTCAGGCAGATCTTCGATACGGCTACTTCCGCGCTGCAGTCACTGCGCAATACCGCCGAGATCGGCTGGGTCAACGCCGCACTCGCCATGGCGAATGACTGGTGTGCCGGCGCGACGGGCCAACTCTCGGCGGCGGAGGATTTTGCACGGACTGTCGCCAGCGCCCTCATCGCCGATGCAAATACGCTCCTGAATTATCTTCAATCCATCGATGACTCGATCGGAAGCTTGCAACTGCCCGCGGGGAGCCCTCCGGATGCCGCTCTCGCCGTGGACCGCGCGCGAGCGGCCTTCAACGGTGTCTACAACGATCTCGTTACCGCGCTGGCAGACCTGCAGAAAGCACGATCGCTGTTGCTCAACGCGCCCCCTGTGAGCAATGTCTGCTCGCAGGTAGCCACGTTTTTGCCTCTTGTCGATCAGATCGTGCGGCTCAGATCACAGTCGGTCACCATCATCGGTCGAGCCGTCGGGTTTCTCGTCGATGTGCAAAATGTCGTCAACGGGCTCGGCTCGGTGGCGCGAGTGCGCGCCAAACAATCCCAAACCCCCGAGCAACGCGCCAGTTGGTCTCGCCTGTCGTTGCCTGCGAACCTGCAACCTATCAAGGATGCCATTACCGCGATCACCAATGCGCTGGCCCAGGCTCTCGCAGATCTCACGTCCATCAACCAGTTGGGTCAAAAAAGTGGCGGCGCGCCGAGTCCCACGGTGACTAAGCTACAACATTTGATCTCCGCGCTTCAAAACGAGAACTCGCTGTCTCAATACCGGAGTTACGTGGGTGAACTTGCGCAAATAGTGCCGCAGCTGCAAGGCGCTGCCGCGAAAATCCTCGCGAACCTTCAGTCAGTGGCGGGCAACCCCGCGACCTTGAATAACTTCTGTGCGGACGTGATTGCCTACGCCATCCAGCAGGACCGGCATTTGGCGGCGGTCGTGTTGAAGTCTGTGGTGGCGGGGAATCAGGTATGGAATGCGCTCGACAAGCACGTGGCGACCGCCGTTGGCGCGCTGGCGACATTATTAGAACAACTCCATGTCGCAGGTGCGAATGCCGCAGGATTGATTAAAGGGCTCGTCACCGATCCGATTATTCAAATGTTAATACGGCCGGACCTAGTTACTGCCCTCACCAGCGCACAAGGTCTGATCCAGGCCGATGCGCAGACGCTGGATGGTGTCGCCAAAGCCACCAGTTCCGGGTCATTTGCGGCATTGGACGCGGCCCAGGCACTGCTGAAGCAGTGGAACCAAGGACCCATAGCACTCGTCAGTTTCGTGGAGCTCGCCGCTGGTGCCATTGATTCGCTCGTGCACGGCCAGTTGGGTTCGATATTTAATTTCTCGCAGCTCGAAGAAGAATTGCGCAATGCCCTGGCCGATTTCGTACCGAGCAAAATTGACCTCGCCTACGATTGGAGCACGCCAGTACAGGAGTTTCAGAGCTTGTTCAAGATGGAGGCGGGTCCCACGGATGATGATCTTGCCTTGCACGCGCGAGTGTCGATCGACCTGCTGCAGCAGACTCGAACAGTCCAGGCGGGCGGCACCTTAAAGCCCTTCTGGATTCACATCCTGGGTGATTCGCCGGACTTGCTGAAAATCCATTTCAAAGGCGCGACGTTTCAAAGTAGCGCCGGCCAAGGAATGAATTTCGATGCACCGATTGACAGGGTGGAAATCGGTACTGCGTTGAGCTTCGTAGAGGCATTGTCAAGCTATATGAATCCGGGTGACTCCGGACTCTACGTGCTTCCTACTTTCACGCAAATTGAGGTGGGATGGACCTACGATGCAGGCATTATCGATCTCGGCGATGTTCAATTTATCAATGTTGCCTTAAGCGTCGCCGTAAAACTGCCTTTGGACAACAGGGCCGCGTCGATTGAATTCTCTCTCGCCAGCCAAGAGGCCCCCTTCCTCATCGCTGCCGATCCGTACGGAGGAGGGGGCTTTGTAGGGCTGGAAATTTGTGCCACATCTGTCGTTGGTGTGCACACGTCACTGGAATTTGGGGCGGTGGTCGCTGTTCAATTTGGGCCCCTTTCGGGTGAGGGCCGCGTGACCGCCGGCATTTACATCTCGAAAGATAACGATGGTGCGGTGCTCGCCGGCTTTGTGCATGCCGTTGGAGAGGGACACATCGCGTGTTTCGGCGTGTCGATCAATCTCGAGGTGGGTGTAGTAGACGACAACGGCGCGGTCTCCGGTTATTCCCATTACAGCATGTCCTTCAGCGTGGGGTTCGTCACCCTGTCCTTTGGATTTGACGCCCAGTACACCATCAGCGGAGCGAGTAAAAAGTCGGGTGGCATGGCGCAGAACTTGGACGACAGCGGCAATGTCGGGATCAGTCAGAAAGCGCACGCCCTTGCGAACGCTTCCCCGCTGATCGCGATCGACTGTTGTAGTAAAGAGCAACGCGCGATGCGCGCAGGATCTCCTAATAATCGGGTCTTTGTGCGCCTGGTGCCCGAGAAGAGTCATCACTGGGACACATATCAACCGCGAATTGATTTCGCGCTGCTCACCGGAGCCCCCGCATGAACATCCAAGATCCAGGGCCAAAGGTCGGCATCATTGCACGAGTCGTTCCCGACAGTTATCGCGCCTCCGTCGCCGGGAACGGCCAAATGGTTTATCGACTTAGTTTATCGTTATTGCCAAATCCACTCGACAATCCACGCGGCCCTCAATTCTTGCTTGCCAACTGGCCGAGCGAGGTTATGGAATGCGCCCGCAAAATTGCGATCTATGGACGAATAACCCTGGATAAGCTAACGAATCCGGTCGTCTGCGACGATCAATCGGCCACCTGTCGAATCACGCTGACCGACCAGGACCGCGACCGAGCTAAGGCGGCAACGACATTGTGGCAAAGAATATTCGCGCCCGACGGCATTAGCCAATCGGATGGTTTCAATGCACTGTGGGCAGCGATTAAGGAGTCGCTCACCCAAACGGTGGATAAGTCAGTACCCCCGGCGGACTACGTCTTATCGTATTCCCCGGCGCGGCTGGCGGCGCAACTCGAAGATTTGCACTTAGGATTTGCAACCGCGGAAATGTTGGCGCATGACCGCGCCCTTAAGGGCAAAGGAGTGCGCTCCCCGCGTCCCTTTGGGCGCTATGCCTCCGCTCACTTTTGGAACGAGGTGCGAAGTGCATGGTTTAATGTTCGTTCCCTGCGACCTTCAAACCGCCTCAAGGAAGCAATTTATCGCTTCCCGTTAACGCGGCCTGAAAAATCAATGCCCAAAGGCGGCCCAGACACCAAGGCGCTGGCGCTGCTGGAGCAGATCGGCAGATCGGGGGGCAGTTCACATCTTAATCTGTCTGATCGTTTTTCAAATGCGCTGCGCAAGCTCGTTGCCGCCAAGCGTGAGGCGAATTTGGCCCTATTTGGCAAGGCACGCGAGGGTCAGAAAGCGCTCATCGCGCAAGCAAGAGCGGGTAAGACACAAGTGTCTTGGCATCGACCTCCACACCTCAGTGGCAACCATACGCTTAGAGATGACGGCTATTTCGCATCCATGGCGGGTGATACCGAATTTTGGACAGGCACACGAACTCGCACCCCAGCGCAGGCCGCCGCCGAGAGCACCCAGTCGGATCTTTTCATGAGCGAGTTGGCGGGATTTGCGATTGGCCATATCGTAAGCCGACCGCCCGCTAAGACGGCCGCAAGCGCCGTTACCTGCTCCGCAGACCAGTTGAAAGACCTCGCGAATTCGAAGTTCATGGGAATTCAGTCGCTGCCCTCCCTCGCGAAGTACCTAAGCTTAACCTTTGATCTCGAATTCGATGAGGCGCAACTGACGGATGTATTGCATCGAGCAGGCGACCCTAACATAACTTTGATCGGCTTACTGGCGGCTGACATTCTCGGACCGAATGGACAGGCTCCAAAACTAGATCCCGAATATTGGACCGCTTACGCCTGGCGCAGTCAGGCGACGTTTTTGCCGGCCACGCGTCAGCAGGCTGGCGGTGATGCGGCGCAAGTGCTGTCTCAAGAACCCCACGTCGACGGGCTCTTGGATTTGACTGCTACACTCGAGAACAAGCAACTTCGCTATCAGTTGCTCAATTTGGATGCCTCGACCGCAACGGCGGGCTTAACCACAGCGCTGCACGCGCTGGCGGCCCAGACCTTCTCTCCCGCAGCGGCCGCAACGGATTTCACGCTGCCACAGGTGCGAACGCGTGGACTTGCGCTCCTGGATCTCGACGCTCCACAAAGAACGGTGAAAATGCTGGGGGCCATGGCCGGCCATTTAGATACGGGCGCGGGTAGTACCAAGTTCTTGCATTCGGAAGACCTGGTGGTGGGTTTTCGCCCCGATGTGGCGCTGGCATTGAAAGACAACATAGAGCATCCTGGCAAAATTGCGGGCCGATTTCGAAGCCTCACCCGACGCCTGGTCCAGACCGGCGAGTTCAAACCCGATGAGCCGTGGGTGAGTCCATACTTGGAGCGCGACGATGGCCTAGTTCGGGTGCCCACCAAGATAGACCATCAGGACATCACCATACCACCCATCCCCCCGGTCACCCTGATTCCGCATGCAACAATTGCAACGTGGACAGGAGAGAGCATCGCGGTTCGTCCGCGCGCACCTCGCGAGGGCGATGTGCCGCTCGATGCGGTGTGCGATCTCGCGCTGGCCTTCAAACATGACACCCCAGGCGCATCAGCGAAGGCGACAGACCGATTGCCGCCGCTTCGGTTTGGCCGGCGGTATTGGTTTGGCGCCCGGCTCGTGTACATCAATGGCAGCAGCATTCCATTCGCGAAGGCGATCGAGCAATACGAGCAAGGAAACATACTGGGAGAGCAAGATGGCAGCGCCTTCTTGTTCAGGCGCTATGAGCCCGTTGGCGCTCCAGACGTTCTGGTCCCATTGAGCGATCCGATCGTGCAACTCGATGACCCAACCAAACGGCCCGGTGAGCATGTCATGCAACTCGTGGTGAGGACGGCCGAGCGAGGCTTGTCCAACAACGAGATGCATCGCTACATCGTGCCGATACGCTCCACGTTCGATGTGGGTGAGCTGCACGGCTTGTTCGACCAGGACCGGCACGCCGAACCCGAAGGGGCTTTCACATACTTGGATCGAATGGCGGACGGATCATTTCCGGTGCTATGGGACCCGATATCCGCCAACAGAGAAACAGTCCGCGCGACGCTCTTGAGAATGGGTAACACGAGCGTGCCGAAGACGGGCGCCTACTATCCGGACCCTTGGGCGCGCGCGTGCACGCTGGCGTTTGCGCAAGGCT
>Ga0210383_10003499_pt1 | contig 14038 bp, 9 predicted proteins | sample IncBWC14OmetaG_FD_160072 | JGI IMG/M metagenome (GOLD analysis project Ga0210383, IMG submission 160072) | Forest soil microbial communities from Barre Woods Harvard Forest LTER site, Petersham, Massachusetts, United States - Inc-BW-C-14-O ...
CGGAAAGCCTGCAACTCGTAGCCGTAGACGGTATCCACCACGCGGTGGAACAGTTCGCTGAGCTTCGGATCGCTGTTCGGGTCGTAGGCGCTGGTGAGCAGCCAGTCCACGGCATCGTCAAAATCGCGCCGTGCGGCGTCCAGATGTCCAGCCTTGTAGTTCTGCTCGCCGGACGCAAATTTGGCTTCCACTTGCGCGATCAAATATTCCTTTGGTCCAGGAACTCGCAGCGCCAAGGCGGCAAGCCACGCCGGCGAAAGCTTTCGCAGAGGAAGCTCCCCAAGATTGGCGGGAACTTGAGCTGTCGCCGCATTGCCCGGGCTCAGCGCCGGAACGTGCGCCTGCACTCCGTGCTTCGCCGCGTCTTCACAACCGGTTGCGGTGAGCGAGAGCACAACCAGGATCGTTGTGTACAGCCTAGTCTGGAGCTTCCGGCGCATCTCCTTATGTTAAGGAGCTGTTACAGTCCAGGTCAACGCTTTCCGGCAGGGAGGGGTTGACCTACTCAATACACGACCGGAACACCCGCGGCATGCCGTGTTTATTCCTGTCGAGGCCCGGTCCGAGATAAACTTTCAGGCGAGGTGTTTCACGTGAAACCGATTCCCATTACCTGTTTAGCGAAAATAGGCAAGACCACCTGTTCGATCACGCTCTTGCAGTTGCTCTTTTTCTTTGGCCCTTCGCCCTTGGGAGCCCAGAGCAAGAGTTTTTCAGCCGATAAGCGCGCGCAGGTCGAAAAAGCTGCATCGAGTTTCATGGCCACAAACAGCGTGCCGGGAATTTCTGTGGCCGTCGTCCAGGACGGAGCGCTGGTCTGGTCCCAAGGCTTCGGAGCGGCCGACCTCGAGAATTTTGTTCCGGCGACATCTTCAACTCTGTTCCGTCTCGGTTCTGTTTCCAAGCCCATCACCGCTACCGCGATCCTCGAGCTTTCCGAGCGCGGCAAGCTGGATCTCGACGTCGAGGTGCAGAAGTATTGCCCGGCTTTTCCCAAAAAAGAGTGGCCCATCACCACGCGCGAGCTGCTCGGTCACCTCGGAGGTATCCGGCATTACAACCCGGACGGCAAAGGCGATATCCCGGCAGACAGTGCGAAGCATTTCAGAAGCATGGAAGAATCACTGGAAATCTTCGCTGGCGACGCTTTGGTCGCCAAGCCAGGGACGAAATTTCACTACTCGACGTATGGGTACACGGTTCTCGGCTGCGTCCTGGAAGGCGCCGCTTCCGAGAAATACGTGGACTATGTCAAAGAAAATATCTTCGAGCCTGCGGGGATGGCAGAGACGCAGGCTGACAACTTCTTCACGATTGTTCCCCACCGCTCGCGCTGGTACCACAAGAACAAGTCCGGAGTCGTCGAGAACGCGGGCGTTCTGGACTCCAGTTACAAAATTCCCGGCGGCGGACTGATCTCTTCGGCCGACGATATGGCGCGGTTTGAAATCGCCATTCTGGCCAACAAGCTCCTCAAGCCGGCCACGCGCGACCAAATGTGGACTCCCCAGAAAGCGGCCGATGGTTCCGAGAACGGCTACGCGCTTGGCTGGGGCCATAGCAAGAAATTCGGCTTGTCGCTGGTGGCGCACTCCGGCGGCCAGCAGGGCACCAGCACATCGATTCTCCTGGTGCCGGAGCGGAGCGCCGGAATCGTTGTGCTCGCCAACATGGACGACATCGACGCCACGGCTTTGTCCACGGAAATTCTGAAAATCACGCTGGACCTCAAAGATAAACCTGAATAGAAGAAACAACCGCGTCCATCGCGCTGTCAAACCAGTGCTGCCGGGAGGGTGGTACCAAGGGAAAGGAAAACGTGAAAAACCCCTTGGCAAGCAGGACCATTTGTGGTACTGTGTCTTTGCGTTTGTTGCTCTTGTATCGCCTTTGGAAGTGTAAAGCGGTCGCAAGGTCAAACTTGCGGCCTTTTTTTTACGTCTGAAGGCGGCCGTAACTCTTAAGAGGGGTTCGGATTTCGAGGCACCAAATAGCTCAATTTAGTAATGCTCGGTTGCACGTCAGCCGACAGAAAAGAGTACAGCAGTGAGTAAAGAACAAGGAACAGTGAAGTGGTTCAATGCCAGCAAGGGCTTCGGTTTCATCCAGCGCCAGAGCGGTGAGGACGTTTTCGTCCATTTCTCCGCGATCGTGGCTGATGGCTACAAGTCGTTGAACGATGGCCAAGCGGTTGAATTCGAAGTGACCAAGGGCCCCAAGGGTCTGCAGGCCTCGAACGTCCAACCCCTCTAATTCCACTTCACAAAAACACACAACGGGCGGCGCGCTTCGGCGTACCGCCCGTTTTTGTTTTTGGGGGCACCGACCCCAGTCTGGCTTCTTCCAGGAAGGACGCCATGGTCACGCCAAGCCTAGGCTGACTGGGATAGTCTCTCCCGTCATCCAGCGCCAGGCGCCCGGCTAGGCCAGAGCCTGCTGCAAGTCTCGGATGAGGTCCTCGGCGTCCTCAAGTCCAACGGAAACTCGCACCGTGCCGGGGCTTACGTGCGCGCGTTTTAGTTCCTCAGCGCTCATGTTGTAATGCGAGCTGTAGATGGGAAGGATGACCAGCGACTCGACGCCACCGAGGCTCGCCGCCAGCAGAAACAACTGCACCCGGTCGCAGAAGCGCCGCGCGGCGGGCAAACCGCCCTTCAAATCAAACGCCAGCATGGTGCCAAATCCGCGCATCTGTTTTTTCGCGAGCTTGTGATCCGGGTGCGACGCCAGGCCCGGATAGTGCACGCGCGCGACCTGCGGGTGTTTTCCCAGGAATTTTGCAACAGCCATGGCGTTCAGACACTGCCGCTCGACGCGCACCCCCAAAGTCTTGATTCCACGAAGCAACAGGTGAGCCGCCTCGGGATCCATCGAGCCTCCGAGATCGATGACCATGTGGCGAACACGCTCCATGCGGTGCTTATTGCCCACCGCCACGCCGGCAATCACGTCGGAGTGCCCCGCAAGCGCTTTCGTGGCGCTGTGCACGACGATGTCGAAACCCATCCCGAGAGGATTTTGCAGCACGGGAGTAGCGAAGGTGTTGTCGATGATGGAAATCAGCTTGTGTCTCTTGGCAAATTTAATGGCTTTATCTAAATCGACGAGTCGCAGCGTCGGATTCGTCGGCGTCTCCACGTACAGGCATTTCGTGCGTGGTGTGGCGAGCTCTTCCAGTCCAGCAAGATCGGTTCCTACCTGATGCACCTTAATCCCCATGTCCGGAAAAACATCGCGCATCAATCGGTAGCTACCGCCATAGACCTGCGCCGTCGAGATGAGTTCGTCACCGCACTTCAGTACGCCCAGCAGCGCGGAAGATATCGCCGCCATGCCCGACGCCGTGACCACTGCGGCTTCTCCGCCTTCGAGCGCAGCGATTTTTCCTTCGGCCACGCTCAGCGTCGGATTGCCATAGCGCGAGTAGATATACGCTTTGCTCTTACCCTCGGCCCATCGTTTCATCTCTGCCGTCGACGAAAAGGTGAATGTCGAAGTGCGGCAAATCGGAGTGCCGACGGGCGCGCCGACTCCGTGGCGCGCCGGTTCACCTCCATGAATCGCCATTGTTTGAGGGCCATACTGGTGAACATTTTTATTCTTCATAGAGCATCTATTCTCGAAACCGTGGGTGCTCCCGGCAAGCACCAAATTGGTGTCCCCGTCGCCCTTGACGTTCCGCCATTAATACGATAATGACTCTGTCATAAATGACCTAATTATTCTCGACGCTCTTAGGGAAGGCCCGCGGCACGGCTACGCCCTTAAAAAGCTCGCGGGCCTCTTGTTGGGCCACGACGACATGCACAACAACCTCGTTTATCCCCTGCTCCGCCGATTCGTGGAAAACTCCTGGGTCGTCAAGCGCACGACCGACGGCCAACGCGGCCAAAAGCGCGATCTGTACGCGCTCACCGCCAAAGGAAAACTCGAGCTACTCCAGCGGCTTGCTCGTTTTACCGAAAAAGAAGCGTCCACGGAAGATCAGTTTCGCGTCCGCGTGGGCCTGTTCTCCGCGCTCGATCGAGACACGCGAGAACGCCTCCTCGACCAACGCGACCGCTTTCTCGCCCGACGCCAGCCTCGCCTCGAGACCATTCACACCGACATGGCGGCCATGAACGCCGACGCCTGGGGCTACTCCGTTTTGCGTTTTTATCTTTCGCAGGTCCGCGCAGAACGCCAGTGGATCACCGCGCTCAAACGCCAAGCCGCCGAAAGACGGCGAGGCAAGAATCGCATCGTGGAGTTGCAACAAGTCGCGGGAAGAAGGTTCCTGGGAATACTGCTTTACTCTTACTGTTGATCCGCGCCATCCAATTCCTCTTCACCGTTGCGTCGAATGTCGCCTCCCTAGATTCCGTAAGGGCGCTCCGCATGGTCGGCTGCTTCTGGGCCGTTCTTGGCGTGTACTGGGCGGCGTCCGCTCTCCGCCAAGAATCCACAAAGAAGGAAGAGCACTTCATCGAGCGCTTGCGGCACCTCGTGCCCGTGATGGTCGCATTTTTGCTGCTGTCGCAATCGGACGCCAGTTACGGCTGGCTCGACCTGCGATTCGCGCCGGAGAATGGAACGCTAAGTCTGCTCGGACTCGTCCTGGCGGGTGCGCGCGTGGCGTTCGCCGTCTGGGGAAGGGACCTTCCACTGAGACTCACGCTTCTTCTTCAACCGGTTGTTCGCCGTGCGTAGCCTTGTGCGCATCGATCACTTTTTGTGCTAGCTCGTTCGGCACATAATCGTAGTGGGAAAACTCCATCGAATACGTCGCTCGTCCTTGCGTTTTGGAAATGAGATCGTTGGCGTAACTCAGCATCTCGGCAAACGGCACCTGCGCTTTGATGATCACGTTGTGCCCGCGCGATTCACTTCCTGCGATGCGGCCGCGCCGCGAGCTGAGATCGCCCATAAGGTCGCCGGAGTATTGGTCTGGCGCATAAACCTCGACGTGCATCACCGGCTCCAGCAGAGCGGGTTTGGCCATCTTCATGGCTTCCTTGAACGCCAGCGAGCCGGCAATCTTGAAAGCCATGTCCGAGGAATCCACGTCGTGGTACTTGCCGTCATAAAGTACGGCGCGGAAATCCACCACCGGAAAACCGGCAAGATAACCGCGCGCAGCCGCATCGCGAATCCCCTTCTCCACTGAAGGAATCCAGTTCCTCGGAATCGCCCCGCCAAAGACGTCATCGACGAACTCGACGCCTTTGCCGCGTTCAATCGGCTCCATCTTGATGCGGCACACCCCGAATTGGCCGTGCCCGCCAGACTGTTTCTTGTGCTTGCCCTCAGCGTCGGCTTTGCCCCGGATGGTTTCGCGGTACGCCACTTTCGGCGGCTTCAGCGTCAGATCAACGTGGTAGCGCTTGTGCAACTTCGCGACGACCACCTCGATGTGCTGCTGCCCGGACCCGGCGAGCAGAAATTCCTTGGTCTGCGGGTCGCGCATGAAGTGCAGGGCAGGATCTTCCTCGATAATCTTGTGGATGGAAATGCCGATTTTGTCCTCGTCGGCACGCGTTTTTGGTTCGATCGCAAATGTAATGGAGGGTTCGGGAAGCTGCGCGGGCTTGTAGTAGATGGGAGCGGCTTTGTCACCCAGAGTTTCGCCAGTCGTCGTCTCTTTCAGTTTGGCGATCGCGCCGATGTCGCCTGCGTGCAGTTCCGCGATTTCGCTGAGCTGTTTGCCCTGCACAACTTGTGTGTGCTGGAAGCGCTCCAGCGTGCCCCGCTTGTAATTCGTCAGGGTGGCATCGTTTTTCAGGACTCCGCTTTTCACCTTGAAATAATTGATGCGCCCGGCGAAAGGATCCGCGAGCGTCTTGAACACGAAAAGCGAGAGCGGCTGACCGTCGTCGTACTTGCGCTCCACGCGCTCGTCCTTACCGTTGGGCTCCGTGAAGCCCACCTGGGCGTGCTCATCGGGATGGGGAAACGCGTCGGCCAAAAATGTCAGCAAGCTCGCGGTTCCGACATTGCGAAGTCCCGAAGCAAGCAGCACGGGAAAGATTTTTTCGGCGACAATAGCCTTCCGGACGCCCGGAATCAAATCCGCAATCGGAATCGTGCCTTCCCGGAAAAACTCTTCCATCAATTCGTCGTCCCCTTCAGCCACCATTTCGACAAGCTTCTCGTGCGCTTCCTTGGCTTCGTCGGCAAGCGCAGCCGGAATCTCTTCTATCGATGGCTTCCCATCCCCATCCGGCTTGTACACGTGCGCTTTCATCGCCACCAGGTCGACCACGCCGCGGAAGCCTTTTTCCGAGCCGATAGGAAGCTGCAACGCCACAACGTTGCGTCCAAAAACCTGTTCGAGCGAGGCCATCGAGCGTTCAAAGCTAGCCAGCTCCCGGTCCATCCAGGTCAGCACAAACGCCCGGGGGATGTCGTATTCCGTGCAATAATCCCAAACTTTTTCCGTAGTCACTTGCGCGCCGACATGCGCATCCACCGCGATCAGCGCCGCATCCGCGGCGATCAGCGAGGCCTTGGTTTCCGTGATGAACGTCGAGTAGCCGGGGAGATCGATGAAATTAATTTTAACTCTTTCGGACCCTGCCGGGTGTCCGCCGGAAGCGGGCCATTCGGCATAAGCGAGGCCGGTCTGAATCGAGATTTTCCTGGCGATTTCTTCTTCGTCCCAGTCGGTCGTAGTGCTGCCTTCCGCAATCTTTCCCCAGCGCGGGGTCATCCCCGCAGTGAAGAGCAACGACGACACCAGTTGCGTCTTGCCGGTGCCGCCGTGGCCGACAATGCCAATGTTTCGTATGTCCTTGGTGAGATAGCTCTTCATATAGACCTCCCTCTGCGTGGCCCCGGCGATGCCGGCGCCAACAGGCGAGGGTCCGTCCCGAAGAATTCAGGCGCGGGCCTGCGCCTGGGTTGCGATTCAGAAGTTGAAGGAGAGCGTGGCCCCGATGCCGTGCTCTGCAGCATAAAGCGCCGGACTACCATCTACCCCTGGTCCGTTCCCCAACCGGCGGATGCTAGCACACGCCCTTGCTTCGCGGCAATCGCGCTTCCTAATTTCGCCTAACTAACTCGGAGCCGCCCCATCTTGGCTCGGTCCTCCGTCGTTGGGTCGCTTTAGGAAAACAATTTGCGCGGCTTGCTGCTCTGCTCGAGACCCGCCGCCCGATGATCTCCAGTCGCGGGATGGGGGTCACTCCTGCGCAAAAAGCTCGACCGGATAATTCCTTCGTTAGGTCAGGGAGAATTTTCTAGGACTAGTACCTCGACATGGTTCGGGCATTCGCGCGCTGCTTCTTACCCCATGAAGATAAACACTTTAACTCATGCCGAGCACAAGCCAATGCGGCCCTTTGCGTGCTAAGAAAACGAGGGAGACGTTTGTCTAGAGGGGAACCGCGCTTGGCGGTTTCTCGGTCCAGCGCAGCGCGGGCTTGCTTTAGAGGTCACCAGGCTGCGGCCTGGAAAATGTAGGAGATCGGGGAGGGCCATCATGCACGAACATCAAGAATCGAACGGCCATAATCAGCATAGTCAGAATGGTTTGGCGACCGCGCGGGCCGACGCCAACCGCTGGCTGGTGATCGCCGTCGTAGCGCTACTGGGAATCGCAGCGGTGGCTTTCGCTTACGGTCTTCACCAACAATCCATGGTTCGTGCACTGACCGCGCGAACCGCAACTGCCAATGCAGCACTGAACCAGATGCAGGGGCAACTCACGGCCGTGACTGCCAAGCTCAACGATATTACCACGGCGCGAACCTCGCCCCAGTCCCCCGCGGCATCCACACCGCCTCTCGACGCGAGTATCTCTGAACCTCCCGTGGATCGTGCTGCGAAAACCCCGGAGGCCGCATCCACATCGACGCCCGCCACTTCCGCCAAGTCCGCAATCGCGAAGCGGCACGTTGCCAAGCGTCGCACCCCCGTGGTCGACAAAAAATACCTGGAGCTCGAGTCTCAGTTGGCCGAGCAGCAGAAACAGTTGAAAGAGACGCAAGACGAGGTTGCCAAAGACCGCTCCGAGCTCGAAGGAACGATTAACTCCACTCGCGATGACCTGAACGGCTCGATCGCCAAGACGCACGACGAACTCGTGGCCCTTGAAAGGCGTGGCGAACGCAGCTACTTTGAATTTGACCTGTCCAAGTCAAAGCAATTCCAGCGCGTCGGGCCCCTCACGCTTTCCCTTCGTAAAGCGGATACCAAGCACAAGAGCTACGACGTTGCTATGATCGTGGACGACAATGAGCTTCAGAAGAGAAAGGTAAACCTATACGAGCCCATCTGGATTCACACCGAGAGCGAATCCCAGCCCGTGCAGATCATCGTGAACCGCATCGACAAAGACACGGTTCACGGATACATCAGCGCTCCAAAATACAAGTCATCCGAGTCGGCCGCCACTAGCTCAGCGAGCGTGACACCTGTCTCTACCAAGTCGCCGGCCAACGCGCCGGTTCCGTCGCAACCACCGCAGCCTCAGCAATAGCATCGGATCATTTTCATGGGGGGCATCCGCCAGGGCGCCCTCCTTTTTTTGGCCTTCTAGGCAAAATGCTCCGGGTTTTTCTGGTATCCGGGGCAGGAAAGCACCGGCAGCCGCGGGTATTTGGCGAATCGGGGATCGCTGCGGGATAGCTCGCATAGCAGAAAGACGGACCCGCGGCTGGATTCCACCGAGCGCGAATGGACACAATCCGCGCAAAGCCCGGAGCTCTCCCGGGACTTCCAGCTGTTGGGGGCGTTCGCCATGCACGCAGAATAACCCTAGAGACCTTGGGACGCGACAACAGCCCGTGTCTACTGTGTCTCCTTCGGCCCACCGCGTCAGGCACTCTCCTCGAAGCCCGGCTCTGGTGTGGGCAGCGTGTCGTGATCGCCGGCAAACCACACATATAAAGTAGGCAGAAGAAAAATACTCAGAAGCATGGCCCCCACAAGGCCTCCCACAATGACGATGGCAAAGGGCCGCTGCGAATCCGAACCGATGCCGCGCGAAAGAGCCGCCGGCAGCAAGCCGAGGGTGGCCACGAGCATGGTCATCATGATGGGCCGAAGCCGCAGAACGGCTCCGTCGACGGCCGCGTCCTCAATGGTATGCCCGCGGGCGCGCAACTGATTGATATATTCCAGCATGATCACCCCGGTTTGCACCGAAACGCCGAAGAGCGCCAGGAAGCCCACGCCCGAGGATACGCTGAAGTGGGTGCCGGTAATCAAGAGCGCGAGCAATCCACCAATGGGCGCCATGGCCACGTTGGCCAGAAGCAGCAGCGCCCATTTAAACGAGCGAAACATTGTGTAAAGAATGCCGAAAATCACCAGCACTGTCAGGGGCACGATGACCAGGAGCCGCGCCTCCGCTCTTTTTTCGCTCTCGTACTCGCCGGCCCAGTCGATGTGGTATCCACGCGGAAGCTGAACTTGTGCACTTACTTTCCCAATGGCTTCTTCCACAGCCCCGCCAAGGTCTCGACCACGCACGCTGTACTTGATCGCGATATACCGTTGATTTCCCTCACGATAGATTTCTGAACCACCGTCCCGTACTTCGAGCTTCGAGAGCTGTCCGAGCGAGACGCGCTCGCCGGAAGGAGCCAGCAGGCGAATGTTCTGAATGGCTTCTTTGGTGCTGCGGTACTGCGGGAGGTAACGCATCACCAGATCGTATCTCGCCTCACCCTGGAGCACCTGCGTAAAAGCCGTCCCCCCGATGGCCGTCTGGACTGCATCTTGAATATCCGCGACGTTGATTTGATGGCGTGCGGCTTCGACTCGATCCACGGAAATCTCCAAGTTGGGCTGCCCCAGAACTCGAAGGACTCCGAGATCCTCGATTCCGTTGACCTGGCGCATGATATTGACGATCTGATCCGCTTGAGTCTCAAGAAGCTTGAGATCATTGCCATAAATCTTTACCGCGAGCTCGCCTTTTACTCCGCTTACTGCTTCCTCCATGTTGTCCGCAATCGGCTGAGAGAAGTTCCAGATAACGCCGGGAATTTTGTCCAGTTCGCGCTGCATGGCCGCGATTAGTCTTTCCTTATCCTGGTGAAACACAAGCCGCCACTGTTCTTTCGGCTTCAAATCGACGAAATATTCTGTATTGAAAAAACCTGTCGTGTCCGTGCCGTCATCGGGACGCCCTACTTGGCTGGTGCATTGAGTGACTTCGGGGAAAGAGCAAAGCACAATGCGGGTCTCGTCCGCCAGACGAGTCCCCTCGGTAGGTCCCGTGCTGGGAGCAAGCGTGCCGCGAACCCAGAGCGCGCCTTCGTCCAGATGCGGCAGGAATTCGGAGCCGATAACTCCAGCCATAATGAGAAAGATTGTTGCCGCCAAACCGATCGCGGCACCTCCCACGGTGACCAGCCGATGCTCGATCGCCCACCGCAAGGCATTGCGATAGTGCTTTTTCAGGAACTCCATCACCGGGTTGTGCCATTCCCTAACGCCCTTACTGAACAACAGGCTGGACAGAACCGGCGCGACGAGCATGGAAAATAGGAGCGCGCCGATCAGCGCAAAAGCTACCGTCCAGGCCATGGGGTGGAACAGGCGCCCTTCGACGCGCTGCAACGTGAAAATCGGCAGGTAGGCCGTGATAATGATGGCAATCGCGAAGAAGACCGGCCGCTGGACTTCGTGGGCTGCGTTGCGGATGCGCTCCAGCGTCGTTTTGTAGGAAGTGTCTTGGTGGCTCAAGTGACGAACAATGTTTTCCACCATTACCACAGCGCCATCCACAACCATTCCGAAATCCAGTGCTCCCAGGGAAAGCAGGTTCGCCGGGATGCTTTTTAGCTTGAGACACGTCGCAGCAAATAAGAGCGCAAACGGAACCGTCAGCGCCACGATGAACGCTCCGCGAACGTTTCCAAGAAACAGGAAGAGAACGAGCACCACGAGAAGGATGCCTTCCGTCAGGTTGTGCAAAACCGTATGCGTCGTATAGTGGACCAGGTCGCTGCGGTCAATAAACGGAACGACCTTCACTCCAGGAGGCAAGATGTGGTCATTCAACTCTTTGACTTTCTCGTGGATGCCTGCGAGAGCTTCATCGGCATTCGCGCCTTTGCGTAAGAGCACGATCCCGGAAACCACATCGTCGTTATCAATAATTCTTCCGTCTTCGTGGTGAATTGCTCTGGCGAACTGGCCGAGCCGGATCTTGGGCCCCTGCGAGATTACTGCTATATCTTTCACGCGCAACGGCGTGCCACTCTTCGTCACAATCACGGTGTTTTCGATGTCGCGCACATTTCCGACCAGACCCACTTCCCGGACATTGATCTGCTGTAATCCGCCTTCGATAAAGCTGCCCCCCGCATTGGCGTTATTGCTGGTCAGCTGCTGCTCGACCTGCGAGAGGCTGAGTCCATAGGCGATCAGCTTATTAGGATCGACTCGAACCTGATACTCGCGGGTCGGCCCACCGAAACTTGCCACATCCACAACGTCGGGAACGGCTTTGAAGTTTTTTTCAACTGTCCAGTCTTCGATGGACTTCAGCTCCATGACGTCGAAGCTCGGGTTTGTACTCCTTAGTGTGAAGAAATAGATTTGCCCGACGGGACTCCAGTCCGTGCCCATCTGGGCCACCACTCCGGGCGGCAAGGTAACCTGCGAAAGCCTCTCGAGAACCCTTTCCCGGTTCCAGGCGTTCTCTTCTTCATCATCGAAAATCAACTTTATGTCCGAAAGCCCAAAGAGCGAGAAAGATCGCAAGTGGGAAACATGGGGGATGCCGTTCATTACGATTTCGAGCGGAATCGTAACCTGTTGCTCGATTTGTTCCGCGGAAATTCCCGGCCACTGTGTGATGAGTTCCACGTAGTTGTTGGCGACGTCCGGATAGGCTTCTACGGGAAGTTGATGAAACGAAATCGCACCCCAGCCGAGCAACAGAATCACCGCTGCGAGAACAAGAAAGCGGTTCTCCAATGAGAAATCGACAAGTTTCTCGATCATTTACTGCTCCGCCGTGTTCTGCAACACCAGAGCGCTGCTCACCACCTGCTGCCCCGCGTGCAGTCCAGTGACGATCTCCTGCATATTGTTCGGCAATGTCTCGCCCGCCTTCACCTCCACGCGCCGGAAGGTCTTCTCCCCGGCTGGGACATACACCCAATCCCGGTCATGCAGATGCAAGATGGCATCCGCTGGCACAGCGGCGCGTATTTCCTTTTTCTGGCCGTGGAGCGTCGCCGTCACGAACATTCCTATCTTCATGGTTCCGGGATTTGCGACTTCGATTCGTACTTTTGTTGTTCGAAGGTTGGGATCGAGAATCGGTCCGATATTGGTGATTTCCCCGCGCAAGACCTTGTCTGGATAAGCATTCAAGCGAATCTCCGCCGTCTCTCCCGCGTGCACGCTCGAGAGATCATTCTCGTAAACATCGCAAAGAATCCACACGTAGCTCAGGTCAGAAATCGTGAATGGATTGGGCGCTCCCAGGCCAGCAACGCCTGCTGCGTTGGTTACCTGCTGGTCGGTGATGACTCCCGATACCGGAGCGTAAACGTCCACGATCCCGGACGGGTGGTCGAGCGGACTGCCAAGAACGCGTAGGTGCTCGGCCGCGGTTTCCACGTCCACTTGCGTCTTGTTCTCCACGTCCTCCGCGGTCTGATAATCATTCAAGGAAAAGGCCCCCTTTTCATACAGCAGCTTGGCCCGCTCGAGTTGAGTACCGGCCAGTTTTTCGTCGGCCACAGCTTTTCGATAGTCTGCAAATGCCGCAGCAATATCCGCGCTCTGCACGCGCATCAGCAGTTGCCCTTTTTTCACCGTGTCGCCCAGCCGCGCCTTGATCTCCACCACCCGCCCGGTGGCAATCGATATCACCGGCACGGTCCGCGCAACGTCCGGCGCCACCACACCTGTAGCGACCAACTGCGTGGTGGCGGCGTGCTCGATCGCGGTAAAAAGTGGAAACTGCTCGGGGTGCTCGACCTTGACCGAGTTCACATCCTGCTCGTGTTCGACTTTCGCCGCCGGCGGCGCTTCCGCCTTCAGATCACCCTGGCTTTCGCCGCAGCCCGTCACAAATAATACCGAGGCGAGTAAGAGGGCCGAATATAGAAAGCCCATGCGAATCATTGTCTGACCTCACGTCGTGCCGCGAGACGCCCTTGTCTCGCCGCCGTCAAATAGAAATGCGAAGAATCATTCGGACGATACGCACGGCCTTCGCCTCTCGAAACAGCAAAGCGGCGATGCGTCCCGAAGAACCGGTGAACTAGATAAACGGATTCGGATGCACGAATTTACGTTCTATTTAACGGAATGTGTAAGACCCGGAAGCGAAGGTAGGAGGAGCCCGGCCAAGCAGCGAGAAAAGAAAAAGTCGGGTGGAGCCCGTAGGAACAGAGGCGCGCACTCTCTCAAACTGAACTCGTGGACCATCAAACTCGCTTTCACGATCCAATCCGCCCGGTGGATATTCGGTGCGAACAAGTACAGTGCTATCCGAGAACGCAGGCGTTCCAGAAGTCCAATCGCGACGGCTTCCCCGGGAAGCGGCCGGAAACGCGCCAGCGTCTGCCAATGTGAATTTTCCGTGGCCATCATTCAACAGCACTGCGACTTGCTGATGCTGCCAAGCCGTGCTGACCAGCACGTCCAGGGCATCGTCGCCATTTACATCCCGCGCCACAATCTGCAGCCCGCCGGCAGGCGCAATCACACCAAACACTTGCACGGCACCAGCGGTCAACTGCAACCGTATCGAATACTGCGAAGTGCTGGAGGAGTTGCCCTTTTGGACTTCCACGGTCGCCAGGTCCGGTTTTCGGTCCCCGTCGAAATCCGCGATAGCAAAACTCGAGTTGAATCCAGCCGAAGAAACCGGCGACTGACGCGTCGCAGGGCTAGCCGCGTTTGCCCGGCCAGCCACACCAAGAACCAAACAGAAAACCAGGCCAGCCCCCAGAAGGGATCTTGTCAGCCCGAGCCTCTTATGCATCCGTGAGAACATGAACTCCAGTTTGAAGAGCACCTTCTGGAAACGAACTGCACCATTTTCTCCGCCAGAATACCATTCCCAGCGGGAAATCTGCCCGTA
>Ga0210383_10003500_pt1 | contig 14037 bp, 14 predicted proteins | sample IncBWC14OmetaG_FD_160072 | JGI IMG/M metagenome (GOLD analysis project Ga0210383, IMG submission 160072) | Forest soil microbial communities from Barre Woods Harvard Forest LTER site, Petersham, Massachusetts, United States - Inc-BW-C-14-O ...
CGAATGCCATTACTTTTGGTGTGCAGGCAGCCCAACTCCGTTATGACAAGGCGGGACAAATCTCCGCGCTGAATCAGATGGCCGTCGGATCAGGGGCAGTTCTAGGCATGAGTGCGAAGCCGAAAGCCGCCGGCCAACCCAAGCCAAACCTGGTTAAGGTCCAGAGCCGCTTCATCGAGATTGAATAGTCGCGGACATCCCCACCCCGTGGTGTTCAGGGCGGGGATCGCAGTGCGTGGCGACACAGTCGATTACATTTTCGGCTTGAACAAGGCCAACGCCGCTCCAGTAGGATCGCTGAAGATGCTGAACCATCCGACGCCGGGAATCTCCGTGACGTCTTTCAATATGGTTGCGCCCAACGACTTCGCTTTGGCCGTTTCCGCATTGATGTCGTCCACCATGACATACGCCAGCCACATCGACGGAGCGCCGGGTACCGGATGCTTCATCATGCCGCCGCCGGTGCCCTCTCCGACCTTGATCATGGTGTACTCCATGTTCGGCACGTCTTCCAGCGTCCAGCTGAACAGCTTGCCGTAAAACTCTTTCGCTTTGCCTAGGTCTGTGGTGTTCAATTCAACGTGTACAAAAGGGTTTGCCATCTTCTTTTCCTCTCGAGATGTTTAGGAGTGACTCTGGCCCGCGGCGATCTTCCGCCGGTTTGGCATTTGTATCATTTTGACGTTTAAACCAGACGAAAATCGAGCGAAGGAATGAAATATCTTTGTCCGGCGGTAGTCCCTCATTGCGGTTCGGCAGTGTAAAATTAGGCATTTGGCGGCGAACTACGGCGCCGTGAGTCCTCGGCCGGCGCGGGACATCTATAGGTATTACACGCTCGCCAGTATCAATCCTGATCTTCCGAAAGGACGCACTTATGGCAACCCTTACCCATCCTGCGCGCGAGGCCAATCGCGCCGACGCTAACCGCACCTACGTTACAGCTCCTGACGCCTTCGTCAATGAGCCCATGATCGACTGGACGAACCCCGAGAACCTGCGGCGCATGCAGGCCGCCATCGAAAAGGTACGCGGCGAGCTGGGCCGCGAGTACGACGTGGTGATTGGCGGACGCCGCATCAAGACCGGCGATACCTCTCCCTCACTCAATCCCGCGAAGCCTTCAGAAGTCGTCGGCGTGCACCATCAAGCCGGCCCGGCCGAGGTTGAGCCCGCTATGCAGGCTGCGCTCAAGGCATTCGAAACCTGGAGCCGCACCTCGGTGGAGGAGCGTACCCAACTGCTGTTCCGCGTGGGTCGGATTCTTCAGCAGCGCAAGTTTGAGCTCGAAGCCTGGTTGGTGTTCGAAGTGGGCAAGAATTATTTCGAAGCCGACGGCGACATCGCGGAGCTCATCGATTTCTGCCACTTGTATGCCATCGAGGCGCTGCGTCTCGACACGGCAAAGACCGTTGTGCAGTTACCGGGCGAGCACGACCAGTTCCGCTACATCCCGCTGGGTGTGGGTGCGGTGATTTCGCCATGGAATTTTCCCGCAGCAATCATGGGAGGCATGACGCTGGCTTCGGTCGTCAGCGGCAATACGGTGATCCTCAAGCCCTCGGGTGACTCGCCAACGATCGCCGCGAAATTCATGGAGATCCTGGAAGAGGCAGGTCTGCCTGACGGAGTGGTGAACTACTGTCCTGGACACGGTGTGGACTTCGGCAGCGCCGTTGTCGCGCATCCCAAGACACGCTACATTGCGTTCACCGGATCGAAGGAAGTTGGCCTGCACATCAACCTGACCGCGGCCACACAGCAACCCGGCCAGGTCTGGATCAAGCGAACCGTTCTCGAGATGGGTGGCAAGGACTCCATGGTGGTCGACGCCGATGGCGATTTCGATTCGGCCGTGGAAGGCACTGCGCAGGCCGCGTTTGGTTTCAGCGGACAGAAGTGCTCGGCCTGTTCGCGCGTCATCGTTGACGAGCGCATCTACGACCGGTTTTTGCAGGCGCTGAAAGCGCGCGTGGAAAAAATCACTGTCGGCGACCCCACGACGAACCCCGGCATGGGTCCGGTCATCAACCAGAAGTCGATGAAATCCATCCTCGGGTACATCGAGAAGGGAATCGCAGAAGGTGGGCGCCTCATCACCGGCGGTAGCGCTATAAAAGATGCCGGCGATGGATACTTTGTACAGCCGACCGTAATCGCCGACGTCGATCCTAAGGCAACGATCTCGCAGGAAGAAATCTTTGGACCGGTGCTGGCGGTCATTAAGTCGCGAAACTTCGAAGAAGGCATCGCCATCGCCAACAATACTGAGTTCGGACTCACGGGCGCTGCGTACACGTCATCCCCTGACAAGATTGAATACGCCAAACGCGAATTACATGTCGGCAACCTGTACATCAATCGCAAGTGCACTGGTGCCATCGTAGGCGCGCATCCCTTCGGTGGATTCAACATGTCGGGTACCGACTCCAAGGCGGGTGGCCAGGATTACCTGCTGCTCTTCACGCAGGGCAAATCGATAGGCGAGAAGATCACCAAATAACTATAGGTAAGCTTGGCAACAATTCCCCCGTCCGGCACTGCTGGCGGGGGATTTCTTTGCCTCGAAGTTAAGCGCTTACTGTTGCATCCAGTTGCAATGAGCTTGCGACTAAATCTGTTGGCAACGATTGACGCCGTATTCAGCGCCGCGTAGTCTCCTTGAACGGTACGGGAAGAATTGCGCTGAAGATTTATCGCGGCGCAGTTTTACGCATCCTGGGCAAACGGTTCCTGCCAGCGCGGAGCCGATGAACGCGCCTTAACGCCATCGTCGCTTTGCAGCCATTCGGGGACCTCAATGAAACCAACTCTGGCCTTCACTGCAGCGCTCTGCGCAGCGGTATGTTTTTTCTTCGCAACTCCCTCCTACGCCTTTGCAGCAAAGAATCCTGTCGCTAAGGCTGTCAACAACAATCCATGTGCTCGTTTCACCCCGGGAAGCGTCGTACTTGAGCCCAAAAACCTGTACAGCAGCAACGGCCTATTGCAGGTGACGTTCACCTATCAGACCGCCGTCGATGCCAACGGCAATACCCTCTATTGCTTCATCAGCCAGGACGGCACAGAGTCCCCAACCCTGCATCTGAAGCCGGGCGACACGCTTGTCCTGACTCTGAAGAATTTACTTCCAGCACCGTCGAAAGCGTCGATGAGAATGGCGCTGCCCAAGGGATCGACGATTTGCGCCAACCCGGAAATGAATCCGTCGTCGGTGAATGTGCACTATCACGGCACGAACACGTCGCCCACGTGCGGCGCCGACGAGGTAATCCATACCATCATCAATTCCGGCGAAACATTCATCTACACCGTTGCATTTCCCTCTGATGAATCGCCCGGACTGTATTGGTATCACCCCCACATCCATGGAATAGCTGAGGCCGCGGTGCAAGGCGGAGCTTCCGGAGCGATTATCGTCGATGGAATTGAGAACATTCAGCCTGCCGTAGTGGGATTGCCGGAGCGCACGCTGTTGATTCGCGACAATCCGACCCCCGTGCAGGGCAACAATCCGCCAGCGTGGGACATTTCAGTCAACTACATTCCTATCCCGTATCCGGCCTATCCGCCCGCCCTGATTCCCGTCAACACGCTGAAGAAACAATTCTGGAGAGTGGGCAATCTCGCCGCCGACACCATTCTCGACATACAACTCCTGTACGACGGCGTTCCTCAGGTATTACAGCTGGTAGCTCTCGACGGTGTGCCTACCGGGTCGCAGGACGGAACCCAGCAGGGTCAACTTGTTCCCGTCACCCATATTTTGATTCCGCCGGCAGGACGCGCCGAGTTCATCATGACCGGACCTGCGTCGTCAGTGAAGACCGCTCGATTCGTAACGCAAAATATCGACACCGGTCCGGACGGCGACAATGATCCCGCGCGTCCCATTGCTGCTCTGTTGCCAGTGGCTGCCATTTTGCCGGCTTTACCGCAGCTGCCTTCGGTCGCAGGTCCAGCCTGGAAACAGCGCTTTGAAGGACTCAAGACGGCGCCGGTGACCGGGCACCATCTTGTGTACTTCTCCGAAAACAATCCTCTGTCGCAGTTTTTCATTACCGCTGACAACGAAACTCCCGCTCTCTTCGATCCCAATGTCCCGCCTGCAATCACCACCACGCAGGGCTCGGTAGAGGACTGGCTCGTAGAAAACCGCACACTCGAAAATCATGAGTTCCATATTCACCAGATCCACTTTCTGCTGATGGAACGCGATGGCGTGCCGGTTCCGCCGGAAGAGCAGCAGTTCTTGGACACTATCGACGTTCCGTATTGGTCAGGCAGCGGACCGTATCCAAGCGTCAAGGTGCGCATGGACTTCCGCGGCCCCGACATCGGCGACTTTGTGTTCCACTGCCATATCCTGGAGCATGAAGACAGGGGCATGATGCAGATTATCCGCGTGTTGCCTGCCGGCGCATTCAACGCTGTCGATTCCGCCAAGGTCAGCTCCAAGCCCGGCGGTGGCCGCTAGCCTTCTCTAGGGGAGATTTCGCAACGCCGGAGCCTCGTGCTCCGGCTTTTCTTGTGTTCGGAAATGACTTACCCCGTGGGAATTTTCCACCGTTCACCGCGCACCTCGGCAATGTTCATACCTCACAGATTCGCCCGCCTGTCGGGGATAGAATTAAGGAGCTACTCGAGAGATCCACCAGAGTGGCAGGTCATCATTCTTGGAGGCCGCCATGCGTAAACTTTGTACGCTTGCAACCGTGTTCATCTTAGTTTTTTCCGCTGCCGTGCTATTCGGCCAGGCCCCGTCCAACTCCTGTTCCAATCCGGCAGACGTCGCGAAGATGGTCAACCCTGTAAGGCCCACCGGCGAGTCGCTGGCACAAGGCAAGAAATATTACGGTTACGACTGCGCCATGTGCCACGGTGCAACCGGAAATGGTAAGGGCGAGGTCGATAATGGAGACAAGATGCCCGACTTCTCCGACGCCGCAGCTATGAAAGACGTAACCGATGGACAGATGTTCTGCGCGCTGAAAACAGGTCACGGCAAGATGCCGCAGGAGAACATTCGCCAGACTCCCAACGAACTGTGGAACCTGGTGAACTACGTTCGCTCGCTGGCGAAGTAGCTGCAGCATTTGTTGAAATGCGGGACACGGCTCCGCGTTCGTCCCGCATTATCTGCGTCTCACCCCGCATCACGATGTCACTCCGAACAGCGAATCACAGCTGTCAGGCTTGGCGTAGGATGCCGTATTTTTCTCGCAGTTTCCCCTAATTGATTCCCACTAATTTGTCACCATAACATCCGCACTTCGACGCTCGTACTACCACTCCTCAATAGGAATTCGTAACGTTTGCATCAGACTTCACGCCGCTTCCTGCAGCGCACGTCACAACTGCTCACGACACGCCATAACTTCGTCAGCGGAAGCACATCTATACATGCGTACTCGTTGCTCGCAGAGCCACGACGAACGCAAACGAGCCGGATGTTCGAGGCCGATGTTGGCAACACTGAGGAAGAGGAGAACACCGTGAAACACACTAGCCGCTATCTAGCAGCGCTGGCCATACTCGCAATGGCCCTGACTGGAGTCGCCTTGGCTCAGCAGTTCGCCTACCGTGTGGCCGCCAGCGTGCCCTATGACTTCAACATTGGAGACCAGCATTTTGCTGCTGGAAATTACCTGTTCATCGTGAACTATGGTGACCATGCGGTGACCATCCGGAATCAGGCTACCGGACGCAGCTCCGTGGCGCTGGCCGAGCCTATTGTGTATGCATCGCCGGGCTATGACATGAGAGACAAGGGGCCCATGGTGCAGCTGGATTCCGTCAGTGGACAATACGTACTTTCGGCGATCCAGGTCCGCGATGAGGGTGTGACCTTCGCAGGGGCCAGCCCGAACCGCTCGTTGGCCAGGAACGAAGGAACCGTCACAATCGCTGCCGCACTACGCTAGTTCAGCGGTTGCGCACTGATCGACGGTGAACAAAGGCCGGGAATTCCCCCTCCCGGCTTTTTGTTTTTTCACCGGGTGTCTCCTCGCATCCTTTCGGTCAACCCGGCAGGCTGGCACAATGCCCCGCTCCACAGTAGTCTGTTACGTAGTGTTCATGTTGCGTGGTTTCGTCATATTTCTATTCGCGTTTGGGTCAGTGATCGGCTCCGCCGCCGCCGAATCAGCAGTCCTATCCAACGTGGCTTGGCAGCCGCAAATTCTGGTGAACGGCGCCGTCTGCTTGTTCACGGCCGAAGTTGCAGGCTCACCACAGAAGATCACCGGGAAATGGCTGGGCCGCGAGTTGATCTTCTCGCCTGCATTCGGCAAGACGTGGTATTCCCTGGCCGGCGTCCCCTACGAAACCAAGCCGGGAACCTATGATCTCGCGCTCGAAGTCGTTACGCGTGACGGACACGTGTTGCGTGCAGTCAGGCCGGTTACGGTTCACGCCGCGAAGTACAAATCCTCGCGACTCACCGTTCCGCAAAAATACGTCACCCCTGATCCCGAGACGCTCAAGCGTATCGAAGCCGAAAGGGAAATCAAAAACCAGGCCTTCGCCCACTCCATTCCATCTCCAGAGTGGTCGGGGAATTTCATTGCCCCTGTCTCAACCGAAATTTCGGAAGCGTACGGTACCAGTCGCACCTTTAACGGAAAGCTCGCCAGCGTGCATCGTGGCCTGGATTTTCACGCGCCCATGGGAACCCCTGTTCACGCCTCCAACGCCGGCGAAGTAGTGCTGGCCCGCGAACTATTCTACGAGGGCAATTGCATTGTCATCGATCACGGCTTGGGCTTCATGACCATGTACATGCACTTGTCTGAGTTCAAGGTGAAGGAGGGCGACAAGGTGGACAAGGACCAGGTCATCGCGCTGAGCGGGGGCACCGGACGGGCTACCGGCCCACACCTGCACCTGTCCGTGCGCTGGAGTGGCGAGTATCTCGATCCGGCGAAGTTGCTGGCACTCAGACTTCCCCAACAACCGTAATGCCTGGCGGCGCTCACCCGCGGTCTTCACGCCGGGCGAAGGTCGGTTCCGTAGTATCGCCGCTGAAAATAAAACGCCACGTTCACCAGCGCAATCATCACCGGCACTTCTACCAGAGGCCCTATCACAGCCGCAAACGCCGCACCCGAGTTGATGCCGAATACTGACACCGCGACTGCAATTGCCAGCTCGAAATTATTCGAAGCTGCAGTGAATGCCAGCGTTGTGGTCTTGGAGTAGTCCGCCCCCAGCTTGCGCCCCATATAGAATGACATCAGGAACATCACCACAAAATAAATCAGCAGTGGGACAGCGATGCGCAGCACGTCGAGCGGCAGCCGCACGATGTACTCACCTTTCAGCGAGAACATCACCACGATGGTGAACAACAGGGCGATGAGCGTTAGCGGACTGATGCGTGGCACAAAGTGCTGCTGGTACCATTCACGGCCCTTCAATCGCATTAACACAGTGCGCGTTAGAAACCCCGCGAGGAATGGTACTCCGAGATAGATGAACACGCTCTTCGCAATCTCGCCAATAGAGACGTGCACTACCGTGCCATTCAGTCCCAACTTCGCGGGCAACACCGTGATGAATACCCAGGCATACAGCGAATAGAAGAACACCTGAAACAGGGAATTGAACGCTACTAGTCCTGCGGCATATTCGGTGTCGCCCTTGGCCAGTTCGTTCCACACGATCACCATCGCAATGCACCGCGCCAACCCGATCATGATCAGCCCGGCCATATACTCCGGATAGCCGCGCAGGAAGACGATCGCCAGCACGAACATCAGGACTGGCCCTACCACCCAGTTCTGCACCAGCGATAAGCCGAGCACGCGCTTGTTGCGAAACACTTCCGGCAATTCTTCATAGCGCACCTTGGTGAACGGCGGGTACATCATGACGATCAGCCCGACTGCGATCGGAATCGAGGTCGTGCCCACGCTGAAGCGATTGAGGAAGGGCACGATTCCGGGCACAAGCCATCCCACCAGCACGCCCAGCGCCATCGCGCCGAAGATCCACGCGGTCAGGTAGCGATCGAGGAAGCTGAGACGGCGTGTAGGTCTGACCGCAACAGCGGGAATCGTGGCGGTTCTTGCGCTACTGTTTGCCAATGCGGTTGATCTCCCTCTGGATCGCCAAGCGATCCAGCGCCCGTATCGGCAGGCTAAGGAACAGCCCAATGCGCCGGTCGAGCGAAACAAATGCCTCGCGGAATGCGCGTTGCACTTCGTCCGCACTGCCCTGAGCGGCCGCTGGATCGGCAATTCCCCAATGTGCCGTCATGGGTTGGCCTGGCCAGATCGGGCACACTTCGTGTGCTGCGTTGTCGCAGACCGTGAACACAAAGTCCATTACGGGGGCGCCCGGTTGTGCGAACTCGTCCCAGCTCTTGCTGCGCAACCCGGCAGTCGGAAGATTCGCAGCCTCCAGTTCCCGCATCGCCTCAGGCCGCACTTTGCCCGACGGATGGCTGCCCGCGCTATAAGCCTTGAATCGTGGCTTGCCTCGATAGTTCAAAATGGCTTCCGCCATAATCGAGCGTGCGGAATTTCCCGTGCAAAGAAAGAGAACGTTGTAGGTATCCTTCATGTCAGTTCCGCTTCCCCGAACTATTTACGCCCGTGCAGCTTGATCGACGCCACCGCCGCTGCCGCCTCGCGCGCCAGGGTGTCAGGGTTCTTCAGCGACGCCACCGACACCGTCGATCCGCAGCATGAGCTGCTTTTCGCGCTGGTGAGGCCTTCCGGTGCAAGCGTCGCTACCAGATCGCAACCATGCGCAATCCGTGGAATGCTAAGGTCGCGCAATCCTGCCGCCAGCACGGCGCTGAGATACTCCGTCAGCAGGCTTGCTCCCGAGATACAGCCCACGTAGGCGCTGATGTCGCGCACCAGTGCTTCCGGCAGCGTCTTCAACAGCACGATGTCGCTGACTGCGAAATGTCCGCCCGGCTTCAGTACTCGCGCGACTTCACGAAAGACCGCCGGCTTGTCAGCCGAGAGATTGATCACGCAATTGCTGATCACGTAATCCACCGTGCCACTCTTCACCGGCAGTTCTTCGATAAATCCCTTGCGAAACTCGACATTCGTCGCGCTCCGTTTCGCGGCATTATCGCGCGCCAATGCGAGCATATCGTCGGTCATATCGACGCCGATGACACTTCCTGTCGGACCAACGCGGTGCAAGGCCAGAAAGGCGTCAAAGCCCGCGCCTGAGCCCAGGTCCAACACGGTCATGCCGGGGTGGATTTCCGTCAGTGCGAATGGATTGCCACACCCCAGGCCCAGGTTTGCATCGCCCGCCAGTGCCAGCTCTTCGTTGCTATATCCAATCGAGCGGGCCACGTCCTCGACCGGCGCTCCACACGCCGAGGCTTCGCCGCGCGCTACGGCTGCGTAGTGTTGCTCTACCGCAGTGGTAATTACTTCGTTCTTCATTTCTGCTCCTTGATTTGAGTCAGTCTCTCGACCGGTGCATTCAGCGCGCAGCAGCCCGCGTTTTCAATTGCGTTATTCAGGAGTTGCAGTGCGCGCAGCACCTCCGCGCGCTCCTTCAGTGGGATCGCTCCCATGATGGTTCGCGTGCGGTCACGCATCAGTTCGTCCAGCAGCTTCCGCGTGCGCCGTCCGGCTGGTGTGACCCGCACCATGGCCGCCCGGCCGTCGTCGTGGCCGCCCCGGACGCGCTCCACTAGCCCACGGGCCTCCAGCTTTTCCAGCACGCGGGTCATGGCGCTGGGCGTGATCCCCGACAGCGCCGCCAGGTCCGTCAGCCGCGCTCCCTCGCTCGCTACCAGCACTCTGAGGATGGCGGTCTGCCGCTGGCTCAGCCCGTCGCAGCACACTTCGTCGGGGCCGATCTGCCCCAAAATGCGCGCCAGCCTCTCCAACTCGTCCCACCATTTCTGGGTTGCATCGCCGTTGCTTCTGGTCTTCATACGGCAAGAGTATGTTTAAAGTACTTGCATGCGTCAAGCAAATAATATATGGGCCGGTAGCAGTCGGCTATGCCGATATGACTCGTTTGACATCTGCGGTTGCGTGCTGAACAATGAGCACTACCGCACTAGGTAGTCCGATATTATTTCCGGTGCCTGAAAAGGCGCTCGAGTAGCATTCCTGGAAGTTGGTATGGCAAGAATTCTCTGTGTGGACGACGAGCAGCACGCCGCCAAGCTCAAATGCATCATTCTGGAAACCGCTGGCCATCACGCCACTCCGGCCACCTCAGCGCGTGAGGCGGTCGCACTCCTCGAGTCAAATCCCTACGACGTGGTAGTTACGGACTGGCGGTTAGGCGACGCCGACGGACGCGACATTGTCGTTGCCGCACGCAAGCTCACCGACACGCCGGTTGTGGTGATTTCTGGATACGTCAATGAGGCCTTTCAGGCACCCGATCCATTGGCGGATTTTTACCTGGAAAAGCCCGTCAACCCTGAAGAGCTGATTCGCGTGGTGAATGACCTGGTAAAGTCCGGCCAATAGCGCGAGTACTACTGTGGTGGAAGTGGCCGCACTGTAACCCTGTCCGGAGTGAGACGCTTGGGACGTGGCGAATCGCTGGCGATGTGTACCGAGGCAGTGGCGTGCGCCAGGATGCGATGATGCAATACAAAAAGCGCCAGCTCCAGGCGATCGGATACCCCGATTTTGTCGAAGATCGATCGCAGCGCGTTCTTCACTACTTGCTCCGTTGTGTACATCTGGTGGGCGATTTCCTTGTTCTTATATCCGCGCACCACCGCCGCTATGATGCGCAATTCCTTTTCCGAAAGCCGGTCACGGACCCGCATTCCGACTAGATCTTCGCTGATTTCATCGGCCGTCGAACTTGGCGTGTGCACGAATGTTTCGCCCCGCGCCAGGCGGCGCACCGCTTCCACGATCGCCAGCCCGTTGATGGAGCGAAATACTACCCCCGGTACCCCCATGGCGATGAAGGCTGAAACCTCGTCGCTGTTTTCGGCCAGTACCATGATGGCCGCAGAGTTACGCGCCGACAACGCCTGGATCTCGGGAAACTGTGGCAGGAACTGCGTTGACACCATCAGCACATGCGCCCGCAAGTGCTCCAGCGCGTTCAGCATCTGCTCGGCGGTTTGTGGCTGCCCGACGATGCGCAAATCGTCTTCCACCGCCAACACTTTGGCCACGCCTGCGCGAAAGATTGCTTGATGGTCCGCGATGATCACATTGATCATGCCCGCGACCCTTTGCATTGAATATTCAATTCATATCTCTTCGGATTTACTTGCAATCCGTTGTCCTCCCGTTGAGGCGCTCCACAGGCTCTCGGCTTGTCCTTGATTCAGAGCACCTTGATAGCGTCACTACCAACGTTAGTGTTATGAATTGTCGAGCTTCGGTGTTGTTATAGCATGAGTTAACAATCTAGTTGGATAATTTTGCAGCTAATCTAGCAAATGTTGCAACTAAAGTTGCACTCACGTACCCCACCTTATACCGTACCGGGATCCTCGTTGCTCAGTCGTATCCAAATCCGACAACGGTACGCCCGGTCGAACAAGCTGAAAAATTGCTATCATCGTGCCTTGCCGTCCACGTCGACATCAGTGCGCGCCTCCACTCGTCCCAACTGGGCTGAAGTTTCACTCTCCGCGCTGCGTGCCAATTTCCGCACCCTGCAGCAACATGTTGGCGCTGGTGTCACCATCTGCGCAGTGGTCAAGTGCGATGCCTACGGGCACGGCTCCGAAGCCTGCGCGCTTGCGCTTGAACAAGTCGGCGCCTGTTGGTTTGGCGTAACTTCCACCGACGAGGGTGTTGCGCTGCGCGATGCGGGAGTTCGCAGCCGCATCCTTGTTATGGTTGGAGTATTCCGCGGCGAAGAGGAAGATGCCCTTCGCTACGACCTCACGCCCACTGTTCACCGTATTGAAGACGTCGAGGCCGTTGCCGCCGCCGCTGCACGAATCGGACGCCGCGATCCAGTATCCGTGCACCTTAAGCTCGACACGGGTATGGCGCGTCTCGGGTTGGCGCTTTCGGAACTCGACAGTTTTGTTGAGCGTCTAAGATCGTTGCCGCAGATCGAACTCGAAGGCGTCTTCAGTCACCTTGCTTCTTCCGAGGTGCTCGATGCCACCGATGCCGAGCGCCAACAGCAGCGCTTTGTCGAGGCCATACGCACGCTGGAACGGAATGGTCTGCGTCCGACCTTTCGACACCTTGCGAACAGTAGCGCTACGCTCGGACGTCCCGACACCTGGTTCAACTTTGTGCGTCCGGGCATGGCTATCTACGGATACGAACTTCCTCTCGTACACCGCGACGGCACGACCGCCGAATATTGTCCGCTTGGTCTTACCCCTGCCATGTCGTGGAAGACCCGCGTTCTGTCGTTGCGCAATGTTTCCGCCGGACAGGCGTTAGGTTACAACGGAGTTTATGTCACGCCGTCGCCGGCGCGCATTGCCGTCATTGCCGCGGGTTACGGCGACGGTCTGTATCGTCGGCTCTCGCCCGGAGGCTACGTGCTGCTTCGTGGCCAACGCGCCCCCATACTCGGGCGCATCTCGATGGACCTCACTATCGTCGATGTCACCCAAATTTCTGGCGTCGAGATTGGCGATGAGGTTGTACTCATCGGCAGCAGCGGCAACCAGCGCATTACCGCTGTCGATCATGCGCGCTGGTCTGGCACCATCCCCTACGAGATCCTGTGCAATCTGTCCGAGCGAGTCATGCGCCACCACGTGGAGTAGTCCCGCCGCTTCGTGCTACGATGCAAATTCAAAACAACCACGAATTACACGGATAAAACTATGCCTCGCATCGCCATCATCGCTCTGCTGTTCTCTACGTCTGCCCTCGCCCAGGCCCCGCAACAGGCTTCGCCCACCGGGATCACGGCCGCACACCAGCGCATGGGCTACTTTGCTGGCTACTGGACCGCCACCGGCACGTCAAGAATCAGCCCCAAGACGCCTCCTGCGCCATTCACGTTGAAAGAGCACGGCGACTGGGTCACGGATGGCTACTTCCTCGAAACCAAGACTTCGATGAAAGGGGCGCTGGGCACGGTTAACAGCCAGCGTGTCATGGGCTACAACGTCGAGGACAAGGTTTACACCTACAACGTGTACAACAGCCTGGGCGAGCACCAGGTCGCGCTCGGCCATCTTAACGGCAACACTTGGACGTGGAACTCCGAAGAGAAGCTCAACGGCATCGTTATCAAAGGACGCTATACGATCGTCGAAACCGGCCCGAATAGCTTCACCTTCAAGTCCGAAGTTGCCGACCCCAAGGGTGGATGGGCGACAGTCATGGAAGGCACCGCTACGCGCGTGCCACCACCCAACAACTAGCAGCTACCACCTTTCAGTGAAACATTGTCATTCCCGAGTGTTTCTCGGAACCCCAAAGAACCGCGCGACTGTCACTAATCGGCCTCATTCAAGGCTCCGCACAGTTCACTTCGTCAGGCGTCGGCGCACGCCGTACCCCAGGGTTAGCAGGCCGGAGCCGAGCAGCAACAGAGTGGACGGTTCGGGGGTCGCACCATTGGTTATGCCGGGGCGAAATTCCAGACTGTATCCGGGGTGCGTCGCTAGCCACGTGGGATCGATGCTGATTACAGGATCGGCCGTTGCCGAGCCCGAGCCTGAGCCAGCGACGCCATATAAAGCGGCACCAGCATACGCATCCATCTGCACTAGGTTCACCTGCCCCGGAGACACGCTAACGAGGTCGTTTATGCTAACGGACGGAGGCCCGAGACCTAAGCTGGAGCAGGAGAAGTAGGTTGAGGAGCAGGCGGGAAAGGCGCCAACCTCAAGGCCGCCAACATAGACCTGAATCTCCGCTCCTCCATGCGCGCCAAGTCTGGTAGCCGACGTCGAAAGGTCTCCAACAATTGTTACCGGCACAGCGGGACCGCCAAGGCCGATGACCTCCCAGAAGTAACCCAGCTCTGCGCTTCCTACGCCAGCTGGCGCGTATAGCCCGCCGCTCGTTTCTCCACTTGCCGAAAGGAACGTTCCGACTGTTGCCGAGGCAGAACCGGTTCCGCACCCGTCCGAATTGCAGG
>Ga0210383_10003502_pt1 | contig 14028 bp, 13 predicted proteins | sample IncBWC14OmetaG_FD_160072 | JGI IMG/M metagenome (GOLD analysis project Ga0210383, IMG submission 160072) | Forest soil microbial communities from Barre Woods Harvard Forest LTER site, Petersham, Massachusetts, United States - Inc-BW-C-14-O ...
TCCTCAAATCGTCCTCGACCTCGTCCTCGTTGGATTCTTCCAGACGCGGGAAACGCGACGATTGCGATCAACTTTCACAACGACGACGAGGACCAATCGGAAGCAAATCAATCCTTAGTTCATCCAAGCACGGCCGGTTAGGCATCCATCCCTCCCACCAACCGGATTGCTGTCCACAGTCAAAGTTCAGCCATTTTCCTGCGATCATCTGTGGAATCTGCGCAATCTGCGGTTTATCTCTTATCGTCGACTTTCTAGGAATAATCACTCGGATTTGTTTGCTCTAAATGTCTCTCTCGGTTCGACATTCGTCATCGATCGCCTTGCTTGTCGCCGGGGCATTTTTCATGGAGAACCTTGATGGGACGGTCATCGCGACGGCGCTGCCGCAGATGGCGCAATCCTTTCATGTGGGACCAGTCAACCTCAACGTTGGCATGACGGCTTACATGCTGACTCTCGCGGTTTTCATTCCGATCAGTGGATGGATTGCCGATCGGTTTGGAGCGCGAACAGTGTTTGGGGGTGCCGTCGCCGTCTTCACCATCTCGTCAATATTCTGTGCATTGAGCAACGGCCTGGAGGAGTTCGTCGTGGCGCGCATCATCCAAGGCATCGGAGGTGCCATGATGGTGCCGGTGGGCAGGTTAGTGGTCTTGCGCAGCACGAAAAAACAGCATCTGTTGCGGGCAACTTCTTTTATCACGTGGCCCGGCCTGGTGGCGCCAGTGCTTGGCCCCCCAATCGGCGGATTCATTACGACCTACGCATCCTGGCGCTGGATCTTTTTCCTCAATGTGCCGCTTGGATTGATTGGCATCGTGTTGTCCGCCTTGTGGATTGGAAATATTAGAGAAGATGAGCGTCGTCCGTTTGACTGGACGGGATTTGTTTCATCCGCGATCGCTTGCTCGACGCTGATGTACGGGCTGGAATTGGCTGGAGAACACCCGATTCCCTGGCTGACGATCGTGCCTTTGCTCGCCGCGAGCCTCCTAACCGGATTGCTGATGGTCTGGCATTCCAGCCGGCATGCGACTCCCTTGATCAATCTTGCATCATTGAGCATTCAGACATTTGCCGTAACAATCAGGGGCGGTTCCCTCTTTCGCGTCGCGATCAGCGTGATTCCTTTCCTTCTGCCGCTACTGTTCCAGATCGGCTTTGGACTGAGTGCGTTCAGATCAGGGCTGCTGGTGCTTGCCGTCTTTGCCGGCAATCTCGGAATGAAGACTGTCACCACGCCTGTCATTCGCCGGTTCGGATTTCGAAAAGTGCTGATCGGTAACGGTCTGCTGACTGCAGTCTCGCTTTTCGCTTGCGCCTTTTTGTCGCCGACGCTGCCTACGCCGGCCGTTGTGGCGATCCTATTCTTTGGGGGACTCTGCCGGTCGATGCAGTTTACAAGTCTCAACACGCTTGGCTTCGCCGATATACCGCCGGGTCAGATGAGCGCGGCGACGACGTTTGCCAGCATGGTCCAGCAAATGACGATGGGTATGGGGGTCGCCGCGGGAGCGATCGCCTTGCGAATCGCCGCACTGTTGCGCCACGGGTCGGCCAGCAATCCGACTATTCCGGATTTTCATCTCGCCTTCGTCTTGGTCGGCCTGATCGCGCTGGTCTCGGTCCTCGATTTTCTGAAGCTCGACGCCGCCGCCGGAGCCGTCGTGAGCGGACATCACAAGGAGCCAAGGAGCCTAGAAGCCAGGAGCCAGAAGCATTCCACGCGCGCTCCCCCCTCCTGAATTCTGACTCCTGACTCCTGTCTCCTGAGTTACAAATCAATATTGATATCCAGCTTAAAGTAAGGAGCGCTTCTGGTGAAGTCATCGGGACCGGCACGAAAATAATCGAACCTTCGCTCGACACTCCAGCCAGCAGTTATTTCGAAAGACAAACCTTTTTGGGGATTGTAATTGACGCCGGTCGCGGCCCGGTATTCCGAATAGTCCAAAAGGGCATTATTCGTCCGACGATCATTCGTTGGGCCGTTGCGGTATCCGCCTCCGACCAGGTCGCCCGCAACAAAAAATTCCAGCGCCTTGCTCGGCGTGTAACTGAAGCGAGGTTGCGGAAAGACCGCCCTCAAGTTGTATTGATCGTTAATTTTCCAGTTAAAACCGCATATTGGAATAACCAACTGCTGTTCAAACAGGTCCACGTCCACGCCAAGCACGAGGTGAATGTCGTCCCGAACCTTAAACCCCGTCACTGCGCGAATCGGAACATCAAACGAATTAATCGTGATATAATCTCGAGTGTAATAAACGCCCGGCTCAAACTTGAGAACCGAGTAATAAGTGTCGCCGGTCCAGTAGGAAAGACTGATTTCTCCCGCCACGCTCGAGATGGAATAGGGATAAACGCTGTTGGAGCGGGAGAAAAGAAATCGTTCCGAATCAAAACCAAATTGCAAGTAATATTGGTCGAATAAATGGACGTTGCGGAGAGCTTCAATCGCATACCGATAGACTGCCTGAGACCCGAAGCTTCCCGAATTGATGATCGTACTGCCGAGGGTATAATCCGAAATCAGGTCAAATGACCAGGCCGGTGCTTGGTTTTGCTGTTCCCGAGGAGGCGATTGGATCAGTTGCTTCTCCTCCGCCAAGGCAACGCCGCCATAAATCAATAGACCGGCAAGGAGCGGCGCAAATTTCAAGCGTTTACTCCTGCTTTATTTTGCATGGCGCGATTCGGATTCATCAGCATCTCTCGGAAACAGTTCTGGTTATCATTTGGCGCGACCTGCACAAGATCGTTTTGCGATAAAAGAGCTCTTCCTTTAAAGTTTGCACAGACGGGAACGTGTACGCACAGGAGTTTTCGAAATCCTCGTCTGCTCGAAAAAACGAAGCCATGAGTGAATACTTGACCCATCCATTGAAAAACCAATTCTTGCCTGTGACCACCCAGGCTGGTCGGACCGGCGCCGACCACGACCGGGAGGTGCCCGAGATCGATCTGCTCAGCCCTTTGACGATCCGGGGCGTCACGTTTCGCAACCGCATCGCCGTGTCGCCGATGTGCCAATATTCCGGGCAAGATGGATTTGCCAATGATTGGCATCTGGTCCATCTGGGCAGTCGAGCGGTCGGCGGGGCTGCCCTGGTGGTTGTCGAGGCGACCGCAGTCACCTCAGAAGGACGTATCACGCCGGGCGACCTCGGCATCTGGAACGACGAGCACATCGAGCCGCTGGCGCGCATCGCTCGGTTCGTGCACAGTCAGGGTGCTGTTGCCGGCATCCAGTTGGCGCACGCCGGCCGGAAAGCGAGTTGCGATCTCCCCTGGAAAGGGGGGGCGGGCCTTAAGACGACTGAACAGGGCGGCTGGCCAGTCGTCGCCCCGAGTCTCGCCCCGTTTGCGGAAGGTTCGCCGGTTCCCGTCCCATTGGACGAGGCTGGCATTGACGGCGTCATCGATGCGTTTGCGTCCGGTGCTCGGCGCGCCCTGACGGCAGGGTTCAAAGTCATTGAGATCCATGCGGCGCACGGCTATCTGCTGCACGAATTTCTCTCCCCAATCAGCAACCATCGGAATGACCGGTATGGTGGTAGCCTGGAAAATCGCATGCGCTTGCTATTGCGAATTGCGGAGCGACTCCGCGCGGAAATCCCACCGGAGCTGCCGCTCTTCGTACGCATCTCGGCAACCGACTGGGTAGAGGGAGGGTGGGACATCGAGCAGTCGGTTGAGCTGGCCAGGCGGCTCAAGGCTTTAGGCGTCGACCTCATCGACGTTTCATCGGGCGGGACGGTCCCGTACGCCCGTATTCCGGTGGCGAAAGGCTACCAAGTACCTTTCGCCCGGCGCATCCGGGAGGGGGCCGATATCAGGACCGGCGCGGTCGGGCTGATCACCGAGCCGCAACATGCCGACGAGATCGTAACGGGCGGGGACGCGAACTTGGTTTTCATTGCTCGCGAGATGCTGAGGGAACCGTATTGGGCGCTGAAGGCGCAGCAGGCGTTGGGAGAAGAGCCGCTTTGGCCGACTCAATACGGCTATGCTCTCAAGCGGCGGGCAAAGTAGAGTTCTTCAGGATCACGGATGGAAAAAAGCAGTGTCCGGCAACCGGATGTTACCCACCCCGACATCCTTCAACGTTACTCGGCTGTTTTGCCAGCGTGCCTGAAAGTACCAGGGACTGTTGTCCGATGCGCGGCTTCCATTCCACTCCAACCACTGCCGAAAATTGTTATATGTTTCAAACGCTCGCAATGCTGTACCCAGGTTGGGCGCATCGGTGTCATAGACCTTATCGTCCAAATCTGGCGTCAGCATGGACATCGCCGCGAGAGTGTCATCCACCCAGGCTGTGTTCCACTGATTTTTGCGGCCATTGCCAGGGTTACTGCGCGTTCCGTCGATCCAATCGTGCGTCCATCTTTCTCTGCGCAGCACCCAACCGGAGATGACGACGTTGTGAATGCCGCGAGGCAGTATCGTCGCCACGGCCACAATCTTTCCCGCCACCTGGCGCTGCGCGAGGCTGTCGTACTCGATGGCACCGAGACGGTCGCTTCCATCACCTAAAGGAGGCGGGGGGTGCGCCTGCGCATTGGCCGGACGGCGTCCGCTCGTGAGGATTTGCACGGAACTCCAGATCACCCAAACGGCAAGTTCGTCCGACACGCCTCCAAGTTCCGCGCGCACATGAAATACTGCGCTGGAGCCACGGGATAACTGCCGGCGATTCGGCTGTCCAGGCACGGCGGACCCGGTATCGCCGGTCCAGATAATCTGGTTCCAACAGGTCGAGGTGTTAGGTTCTGTCGTGGCTTCGACGATCACGTTGTCACTCTGCTGCACTGTCGCCCAATTGTGAGAACCAGAAACGTTTTGTTGCGTCGCCCCGCTCGTGACGGTGAGCGCGACCAGCTTGCAGCGAACGGGTGGTGGCGGCGGTGGGTTTGGCGGAGAGAAGCGTGAAGCGGGAGCTGGGTGGAAGGACAACAAACCCAACGGTATCGCAGACCTGAACGGCATATGTATTCCAACATAGCCCCTGCGGGGCATAAGGCCATGCTGATAGCTGGATTATCCGCTCTCAATTTATGCCGCACCCTGCGGGCCGATAATTCGTCCCAAGCTCTCCCTAACTGAGCGACTATGAAGGTTAGCCTGGATTCGCCTAATGCTGGTGCATCGTAGCCTCTGACTTCCTGTCTCCCATCTCCTGGCTCCTTGGCTCCTTGGCTCCTTGGCTCCTCTTAGCGGATGGGCCTCAATGCGACACGTTGGTGTCCGCCTTCGCCGCGGCTAGGACATTGCCCTCCCCGAGATTCCGCTTGAATAATTCGAAGGCCATTCCATAGACGATCCGGGCCGCGGCGGCATCGTACCGCGCTCCCTCGTCACGCATAAAGGCGTGAGCGCCGTTGAATTCATGCCAGCTGAAAACCCGATCCGCATCGGCCAGTGCGTTGTAGATAATTGCTCTTCCCTCGCGCGGTATATGCGGATCCTGGCGGCCAAAAATGATCAGCAACTCGCCGCTAATCTCTGAAATTCGATCGAGGGAATTATCATTGAGTCCCTTGCCAAGACTTCTTTTATGAATGTCGGTCGGGTAACAGCAGGTCGCGGCGAGGACTTCGGGGTTCATCGCCGCCCGAAAGGCCAAATGACCGCCAATACAAAAGCCCATCACCCCCAGTTTGCCGCTACACTTAGGGTGCGTCTTCAAATAGCTCAGCGCGGCCCGCGCGTCATTGTCGTAGCTGGACAATTCTTTGCCGATTTTATCGGCATTCCCTCGATCCGCGCCAGCCTGATCATAGGGAAGGACAGTACCGGGCTGTTCGAGTTCGTGAAAAATCTCAGGCACTGCAACGACGAATCCGTGACCAGCCAGCATTGCGGCGGTTCGTCGGATGGGACCGGTCACCTGGAATATCTCAGAAAACAGAACCACCCCCGGGTAATGGCCTTCCGCTACCGGTCGCAAAATGTAGGTTCTCATTGGGCCGGCCGGTGTTTCGATGTCGATCGTTTCGTCGTCTGTGATTGTCATGAGAACAGGGAATAAAGGGGAAGAAGCAGGAGGTCAAATCTGCTATTAGTCCCGGATGATATTCGATGCGCATATCCTCGCCGTTCTGCGAAATGTGGAGGCATTTGGCCAGTCCAACGATGCCCTGGAAACAGATCGTGCTCGACGGATGCTAAATCTCGAACGGAATACCGCGGAATTGATGCAAATTCTCGTTCTCAGCAGCGGCCGCAAACGCATTCTGGAGATAGGGACTTCAAACGGGTACAGCGCGATCTGGTTAGGCGCCACCCTGCGCGCGATCCCCGGGGCTGAATGTCTCACGACAATCGAACGCGACCCCCAGAAGGTGGAGCAGGCTCGGGCGAATATTGCCGACGCCGGTCTCAACGACACGGTTACCGTCCATGAGGGTTCCGCCACCGAGATCGTGGCGGCGCTGCCAGGCCCCTTTGACTGCGTATTTTTTGATGCCGACCGCGTCAGCGCTCCTGAACAGTTGCGGCTCTTGCTGTCCAAGCTGGAGCGAAATGTCCTGCTCCTGGCTGACAACATCCTGTCGCATCCTGGAGAGGTCGCGGGTTACCTCAAGGAATTTGAGCATCTGCCGGAATTCGTTACGACGACGGTGACGGTCGGCAAAGGGCTGCACATCGCCTACCGAAGATAAGTGGAAACGACTCGTTTCCCCCGTAATCGGTGTAATGAGCTTGAAAAGGTGCATGGGCGCCGATATGTAGAGCTGCAGTCTTCCCCGGTCACAGAGTTCCGTGCAGTCAATATGTCGTACGCGAATGTGTCATTAAAACAACGAGCGGCCGGCGAAACCATGCGGCGTGACGCATGGTGGACGCAGCCGTTGTTTGTATTTCTCGGGCTTTCCGCTTTCATCGTCTATTCGAGCTGGGCCGCATTTCAGGGGGCTCATTACTGGCTCGATCAGAACGGCGCCGACTATCTTTCGCCGTTTTATTCACCCGAAATTTTCGGCAGCTCGCCGCACGCTATTTTTGGCGCAAGACCCGGCTGGTGGCCGGCATGGCTGTTTTTCTCGCCGGCCCTTCTGGTACTATGGGCGCCGGCCGGCTTTCGGCTTACTTGTTACTATTACCGTGGTGCCTATTACAAAGCGTTTTGGGCCGATCCGCCGGCCTGCGCCGTCGGCGAACCACGGAAGGGATATCCGGGCGAAGCCTCTTTCCCGCTGATCATGCAGAACATTCACCGCTATTTCCTTTACCTCGCGTTGCTGTTCATCGTTGTCCTCGCACACGACGCGTGGAAGGCGATGTGGTTCAGCGATCGTTTGGGCTCCAGGCATTTCGGGATCGGCGTTGGGACGATCGTCCTGACGGTCAATGTCTTTCTCTTGGGCAGCTACACGTTCGGGTGCCATTCCCTCCGACATTTGATCGGCGGTTTCCTGGATGAGGTTTCCAAGGTGCCAGTTTGCGCCAGGAGCTATGCCTGCGTGAGCTGTCTGAATCGTCGCCACATGCTCTGCGCATGGATGAGCTTGTTCTGGGTGGGTTTCAGCGATCTTTATGTGCGTCTCTGCTCAATGGGGCTCTGGCACGATTGGAAAATTCTCTAGGCGTTGAATGTTGCACCGTTTCATCGTTCGACCGCTTACCGCATCAAACCAAATGAACTAACGTCTCTGCGAACCAAGTGAGCAATTACGCAACTCTCGAATATGACGTGCTCGTTATTGGCGCCGGCGGTGCGGGGTTGCGCTCGGCCATTGAAGCTTCAGCGGCCGGCGTTCGCGTCGGACTGATTTGTAAATCGCTTCTCGGCAAGGCGCATACCGTAATGGCTGAAGGCGGGATGGCCGCAGCTCTGGCCAACGTCGATGAACGGGACAACTGGAAAGTTCATTTCGCCGACACGATGCGCGGCGGCCAGTACGTCAACAACTGGCGAATGGCCGAATTGCACGCCAAGGAAGCACCCGAACGAGTCCGCGAACTTGAGGCCTGGGGCGCGGTATTCGACCGCACCGCCGACGGAAAAATTCTGCAGCGCAATTTCGGCGGACACCGCTATCCGCGACTCGCTCACGTTGGCGATCGTACCGGTCTGGAATTAATCCGCACGCTCCAGGATCACGGCATCCATCAGGGTATTGAGGTCCACATGGAACATACAGTCGTCACGTTGCTCAAGGACGGCGATCGCGTTGTTGGGGCGTTCGGTTACGATCGGGAGCGCGGACGATTCAAGGTTTTCCGAGCGAAAGCTATCATCCTCGCGACGGGCGGAATTGGCCGCGCGTACAGAATCACCAGCAACTCCTGGGAATACACCGGTGACGGCCAGTCCCTCGCCTATCATGCCGGCGCGGAATTGATTGACATGGAGTTTGTCCAATTCCATCCGACCGGCATGATCTGGCCGCCCAGCGTGATGGGAATCCTGGTCACCGAAGGCGTGCGCGGCGAAGGGGGCATTTTACATAACAATGAAGGCCAGCGGTTCATGTTCGCCGGAATTCCAGAAGCCTATAAATCTTCCACCGCGGACAATCCGGAAGAAGGATGGCGGTACACGCAGGGTGACAAAAATGCCCGGCGACCACCCGAACTGCTGACCCGGGATCACGTCGCGCGATGCATCGTTGAGGAAGTCAAGGGCGGTCGTGGCAGTCCACATGGCGGAGTGTTTCTCGACATCGCGTGGATCAAAGAAAAGATCCCGAACGCCGAGGCACATATTAAAAAAAAGTTGCCGAGCATGTATCACCAATTTATGCAACTAGCCAACCTGGACATCACCAAGGAGCCGATGGAAGTCGGACCGACAACGCACTACATCATGGGCGGCGTCCGGGTAGACGCCGAAACCCAGATGTCCAACGTGCGCGGGCTGTTCGCAGCCGGCGAAGTGGCCGCGGGATTGCACGGATCGAATCGCCTCGGGGGAAACTCGTTGTCCGATTTGCTGGTGTTCGGCAAACGCGCGGGTGAATTCGCCGCGAAATTTAGCAAAGAATCCAACGCCGGTCAGATCAATGAGATCCAGATCGAAGAAGCCGCCCGCGAGGCGTTGGAACCGTTCGAGCGCGCTGGTAAACCAGGGGGAAACGCCGAAGGCCCTTATCAGGTACAGCACGATCTGCAAGAGATGATGCAAAATCTCGTTGGCATCGTGCGGCGCGAGGAGGAGATGGTTCGGGCCCTCGACGGATTAAAAAAACTGTCGCAACGCGCGCAAAATGTCACCGTCTACGGCCACCGGGAATATAATCCCGGCTGGCACACCGCCATCGATTTGAAACATCTGCTCACCGTTTCAGAAGCCATTACCCGGGCGGCGATCGAACGGAAGGAGAGCCGTGGCGGACATTTTCGCGATGATTTTCCAAACAAAGACGGCGCGGAAGGCAAAATGAATATCGTTCTCCACAAAGAACCGGATGGCTCGATGCACGTCCGGCGCGAGACGATTTCCGAGACGCCGGAGCACCTGAAACAAATCATCGAAGAGATGAAATGAATACCGCCGTTTTCAAGATCTGGCGAGGTGACGCGAACGGTGGAGCTTTTGCCGAATACACCACGGAAATATCCGAGGGCATGGTCGTGCTCGACGCCGTTCACGCCATTCAAGCGAAACAAGCCAATGATCTGGCCTGCCGATGGAATTGCAAAGCGGGCAAGTGCGGTTCCTGTTCGGCTGAAATCAATGGCCTGCCGAAGTTGATGTGTATGACGCGACTGGACGCGATACCGCTCGACAAGCCGGTGACCATTGAACCAATGAGGGCTTTTCCTTGCATTCGCGATTTGACCACCGACGTTTCGTGGAATTTTCGAGTCAAGAAAAAAATCAAGAAATTCAAGCCGCGCCCACCCGACGCACCGGACGGTACCTGGCGCGTTGCCCAGGCGGACATTGATCGTGTGCAGGAGTTTCGCAAGTGCATCGAGTGCTTCCTCTGCCAGGACGTCTGCCACGTTCTGCGAGATCATCATAAGCACGAGGAATTCATCGGGCCGCGCTTTCTGGTTTTTGCCGCCGCGCTCGAGATGCACCCGCTCGACACCGAAGACCGCGTGGCCGAATTGAAACAGGCCGGCGGAATCGGTTACTGCAACATCACCAAGTGTTGCACCAAAGTCTGTCCCGAAAACATCACGATCACTGATAACGCGATTATTCCGCTGAAGGAACGCGTGGTGGATGAGTTTTACGATCCATTAGGAAAGCTTCTTAAACTCTTCCGTCCAAAAACCTGAAAGGAGAAAAATTATGTTTGAACTCAAGCTGCTTTCGGCGGACGCCATTCCGGCGGCGCTCGAAAAGGCTTTACGCTATCGACTGCTCAACGACCCTGCGGAAGCCGAAAGCATTTGTCACGATGTGTTGCGCATCGATCCGGAGAATCAGCAGGCCCTGGTGAATCTTCTGCTGGCGTTGACTGACCGCTTTGGCAAAGGCTACGCGGTGGGAGTTACCCAGGCCCAGGAGGTTCTGTCCCATCTTCACCAGGAATACGAGCGAGCCTATTATGCCGGCATCATCTGCGAGCGCCGGGCGAAAGCGCAACTAAATCAAGGCCACCCGGGCTCCGGACATGATGCTTATGAATTGCTCCGCGAGGCGATGACCTGGTTCGAAAAGGCAGAAACGCTTCGCCCATCCAAAAATGATGATGCGTTATTGCACTGGAATACTTGTGCCCGTCTGATTATGGGAAATCAACTGACCGCCAGGGCAGAAGAGAAAGTCGAGTTGTCGTTGGAGTAATCCGACCGATCTGAATGAAAGGAATTCTTGTCGGCGCGCACTGCGCCGCGGCAATTCTCTGCGCTCTAGCTCTCTCGGCGAGAGGATTGGAGCCAAGCGATCAGGGCCTTCCACCCCCAATCCCCGCTCCACCCATCCCGAAACAAAAATATATCGTGGGCGTCGCTCCCGGCCCGCCGTTCAACATTCACGATCCCGACGGTACCTGGACCGGCATCAGCGTCGAATTGTGGCGAGAGATTGCGAACGAACTCGGGATTGATTACGAATTTCGCGAGACCAATCTGAGCGGGAATTTTGATGGGCTTGCCGAAGGATGGCTCGACATCGCCGTTGGTCCCCTGACGATTACCCAGCGTCGGGAGGAAATCTGCGATTTCACCCACGCCTACTTTTCTTCGGGTATCGCTGTGGCGGTGCCGGCCAGCCGGTTGCCAAACAGTTTTCGGTTTCTCTTCGCGTTCTTCGACCCGCACCTTTGGGTGGCAGTTCTCCGGATTGCGGTCGGGTTGCTCGCGATCATGGCTCTGGTCGCCGCTTTGATCTGGCTTTGCGAACGCAGGGCAAACCCCGGTAATTTCGGGGGTGGCGGTCGACCCGTCCGAGGGTTCGGCGCGGCCTTATGGTGGTCGGCTGTCACCATGACCACCGTCGGCTACGGAGATATCGCTCCGCAAACGCTCAAGGGGCGCGTCGTTGCCGTTGTCTGGATGTTCATCAGTTTGGTGCTCGTTTCCACGTTCACCGCGACGATGGCTTCGATCCTGACCACTGCACGGCTCACCCAAGGTGCTGCCATCAGCGGGCTCGACGACCTTCGTAAGCTTCACATCGGGACCTTCGCCGACAGTACCAGCGCACAGTTTCTCCAGACAAGTCACATCGATTACCTGACCCTCCCCCGCCGCGAGCTCTTCGAGGCGCTCAAGGACGAAAAAATCCAGGCGATCGTCTATGATGAACCGTTCCTGCGTTACGTGATCCGCACCCAATACGCGGGTCAGTTTACCGTGATCCCGTTAAACCTCGACCCACAGCTCTACGCCTTCGCCCTGCGAGAAGGCAGTCCTTTGCGCGAATCGATCAACCGAATGCTCTTGCTCAAGATCCATGAACCGGCCTGGCACGATCTGCTCTACCACTACTTGGGCGCTTCCCCTGAGTAAGGAGGCTTACACTGGGCCCTACGGCTTACACAGGCCCCGCAACTCCGGCAGACCCAAGTTTCATCCCGCAGGAATCACGAACCACCAGGTTACAATCCAGCAAGATATCTCGAATGGGCATACTGGGTGCGGCTACCCGTTCCAGCATTGCTGCGACAGCAGCGACTCCAATCTCCTTGCACGGCTGATGAACGGTCGTCAGTGGCACGGGCAATAAACTCGCGTATTCGACATCGTCGATTCCGACAATTCGGACATCCTGCGGAATGCGACAGTTCATCTGAATCAGACCGTGCATCAAGTGACCTGCGGTGCGGTCATTCGCACAGACTATCGCCTCAGGCTTTAGCTGTTCCATGATCAGTCGGACTTCACTGACCTGATCAGTCTCGAGGTTCCGAACCAGGTCCCGCGAGACGGAGATGCCCGCCATGAACAAGGCATCTCGATAACCCCCGATCCGCGCCGTCACGGTCGAAGCGGAATTGGCATAGCCGACAAAGGCAATGCGCCGGCAGCCCAAATTAAGAAGGTGTTCGGTGGCCATGTATCCAGCCCGCCGGTGATCGATGCCAATCAAGTCGTGCCTGCTGCGTCTTGGATACGGCAAAATGCAGCGATCCAGCAGCACCACGGGGATCTCGGCTCGTTCGAGGGCTGAGATGACGCGATGGTTGGTTTGATCACTTGCCGCCGCCCGTTCCAATGGAGCAAAAAATATTCCTGCCACCTTTTTTGCGATGTATTGTTGGCAAAGTTGCCAGGTCTGCTCGTCCTTCGTCTCTGGATCGGACGCAATATTGCCCCAGAGCAGCGCATTTTTCCGCGCCTGTGGCGCCTGTGACATCCCCTGGCAAATCGGCCCGAAAATCTCGGTATCCCCGAGGTTCGGGATCAGCAAACCAAACAACAAACCCTCATCCCCGGAGGCAGCCGGTCCGACATAGCTCCCCGACCCCGCTCGGCTTAGAATCAGCCCTGCCTGTCGCAATTCCCGAAGCGCTCGGCCAACCGTGATTCTCGATGCCCCGAACCGTTTGACGAGAGCCGCTTCGCTCGGCAACTTCTGGCCAGGCTGGTATCGCCCGGAAAGAATTTCGTTCTTAACTGCCTCCACGACCTGCTGATACTTAGGAAGTTGCACGGTGGCTTTTGAGAAGGACATATTAGAATCCTGCTATAACATGTTAATGCCCTGATAAATAACATCTTACAGCAGTTTTTCCCCGTTTTTTCTTCGATTTGTCTTGAAATAAGTTGGACTCGCTCGATTAGGCTGCCATATTTCCCGGGTAAAGAAATTTCTCTGGGCATTCCGGAAAGTGGTCCGATTAGGGCCGACCGATCCAGAATGCTGAGAGAAAGAAGAAGGCAAAGTCCCGCGGAGGGAAAGGCCTTTCTCTGACTCTCAATTGATAACCTGAAATTGAGAAAAAGAGAACTAATGGAATCTTTAATATTGGCAATCATCGCGGTCCAACATTTGTACGGACCCCAGGAACCTGCTCTTGCTGAGACACAGACCTTTCAGCCGTTCGATCTCCAATCGCTTCGGCCTGTCTATGGAGGAAAAGAGCGGTCCGCAAACCGGTCGACTGATCGGAACAACTCGCATCTGGCTCAAGCTGTCTCCTGATTGATAAACTCATGAGCCAATTGCACTACCCGGATTCCTCCCAGAACCATTTTTCAGTCAGTGTCAGTGCCAGTTAAGAGGACGCTGAGCTTCCGTTTGACAATATTGAGAACCAAACTCCTAAACTCCAAGAACAAGAGAAGTAGCGGTCTCAGTCTCTTGCTGCACCGAATGGCGTTAAGTTAAGCGGAATTTGGGGTGATTTATTGCCCCGGAGGGGCTACAGGATTTAGCCCAGGGTTTCAACCCTGGGAACCACATCCAATAAAGCGGTTCGCCCTGCAAGGGCGAGAGATCACGTGGGCCCAAATGCGCTCCGAATGCTACCGAAAAGGTATAGGGTGTTTGTTAGGCAGAGATACAATCTCCCGTTCGCTAAAATAATGCGCATCAGCACAAATTTGAGCGATTGCGGGCCCTAAATAAATAGGAGCTTCGCGCTTGTTTCTTATATGTCTGATCTGGCGCCCTTT
>Ga0210383_10003503_pt1 | contig 14027 bp, 9 predicted proteins | sample IncBWC14OmetaG_FD_160072 | JGI IMG/M metagenome (GOLD analysis project Ga0210383, IMG submission 160072) | Forest soil microbial communities from Barre Woods Harvard Forest LTER site, Petersham, Massachusetts, United States - Inc-BW-C-14-O ...
TGTAGACCCCATCAACTGGAGAGCCGGACGCTGGAAAACTGCCTGTCCGGTTCGGAGGGAGGGGGAGCATTCGCTCTCCCTACCCCTATCATTGCTCTTCGGAGCGTCGAGCGACAACTCGAGGTTGTGCAAGAAATTGGGCATTTGTTAGGCAGAAGATACAATCTCCCGTGGCTAAAATAATACGCACCAGCACAAAGCTGAGCGATTGCGGGCCCTCTATAAATAGGAGCTTCGCGTCTGTTTCTCATAAATCTGATCTGGCACCCTATCAGGGCACGTCGTCCGGGTGGGCGGTTCCCAGGGTTGAAAATTGGGCTAAACCCTGTAGCCCCTCCCGGAGTATCAATCACCCCAAATCCTCCTTAACTTCGCACCATTCAGCCCAGGCTCCGCTCCGAGCGAAATGGAAAAATACGTTTTCACCTTTGACCGAGCTCGATTTTTGGTCGGCCGAAACTTTTCTCTTGTTCTTGCGTCGCATCGACGATACAAAGACTATGGTACGTGTACCAGCTATCTGTACCAGTACCAGAACCTCATCCTAGAGTTCCTTGATTTTTTAACCCCATTTCAAACAGCAACATGAAAAAACACCCGTTTCGCTGAATTCACTGCATGACAAAACTCTGTTCAGTGGTTCGACCACGGTCAGCCCGGGCAGTCCAGTAACGATTCCGACGCAAGGCAATTCCAGCTTTGAATTCGAGACGACGGTTCTCGGCGGAGGTAACGGGCGCTTGGACATCAACATCCTCAATGACGCCGGTGAAGAAGTAACCGTCGGGGTGGATTGGGATAATAACGGGCAGATCTATGTCGAACGTGGTCAAACGAACGGCTTCAGCAACCGCTATTTCACCAACGACTTCTCCATGCAGGAGTCCAATGATGATAACACAATTACGCTTCACGTTTTGGTGGATCGTTCCGTCCTGGAAGTCTTCGTGGATGACGGTATCCAAGTTTGTACGACTAGTTTCTTTATGGCCGGTGGACCCCCGACGAAAATGCAATGGCAGGCGACTAATAGCCCTGTCCTGGTACAGGACCTGGAAGCCTATACGTTGAAGAGCATTTGGCCGAAATAACGTATCAGAGACTGGCCATCGTTATCGAATGCGCACCAGGCACGTAACACACATTCCTCTTAGTGACAAAGATCAAGGTACGCACTAATTACCGATAAGTCGAGGCGAGCAAAAGGGCCCGCCTCGACCGTCTGAGCATGGATCTCTATCATATCCTCTGATTAAATGACCCGAAATACATGAACATCATCACCAACAAATCAATGCGGTTTGAAATTAAAGCTTTTCTCTGTTTCCTCTTTTTGGCGGGGCTGGCAGGCCCGCTGTTTGCGCAAAAGAAGCTCGGTACAGTTGCGGTAACCGTCGGAGACCTTGGCAACCCATTTTTCGTCCAGATCGCGCACGGCGCCCAAGCGGCGGCGAAGAAGATCAATCCAAGCGTCAAATTCCAGTCGGAATCCAGTAATTACGACGTTAACAACCAAACCAACCAGATGGATAACTTTATTGCCTCCGGGGCTAATCTTATCCTTTTGAATGCTGCGGACAGTAAAGGGATCGCTCCGGCGGTGCTGCGCGCGAAAGCGGCTGGTGTCACGGTGATCGCGGTGGACGTGGGGGCCGAAGGCGGGGTCGATGCCACGGTCACTTCCAACAACAAGCAGGCGGGTCAATTGGACGGAAAATTTGTCGTGGATCGGCTGAAAGGCAAAGGCCAGATCGTGATCGTCAATGGACCGCCGGTGACCGCGGTGACCGATCGGGTGGCAGGTTTCCTGGAAGAGGTTAAGAAGTCCCCGGGCATCAAGATTCTTTCGCAGGATCAAAACGCCGGCGGCAGCCGCGACGGCGGGCTGCGGGTGATGACGGATTTGTTAACCGCGTTTCCAAAAATCGATGCGGTGTTTGCGATTAACGACCCGAGCGCCATCGGTTGCGATCTGGCCGCCAAGCAAGCGCAGAGGAAGGATTTCTTTATCGTCGGCGTCGATGGAGCACCCGATGTGGTGCCTTCGCTGAAAGATAAAGATAGCCTGATCGCGGCCAGTGCAGCTCAGGATCCGTACGCCATGGCCGGCAAAGCGGTGGAGATCGGTTACGATATTATGAATGGTAAAAAGCCGGCGCAGGAGCTAACCCTGATCCCGGTAGACCTCATCACCAAAGAAAATGTCGACCAGTACAAAGGCTGGACCAAGTAGGAGCGAGCGGCCGATTCTGGAAGTTCGCCAGATTTGCAAAAGCTTCCCTGGCGTCCGCGTTCTCAAGAGCGTTAATCTTAGTATCTGGCCCGGAGAAGTGCACGCCTTCATGGGCGAGAACGGCGCCGGGAAGAGCACGCTGATGAAGATTCTGGCAGGGGCCTATCGTCCGGACTCGGGTGAAATTGTCCTGGATGGTAAACCCGTCCAGTTCCGCACGCCGCAAGAAGCGCGTTTAGCGGGGATCGGCATCATCTACCAGGAACTGACGGTAGCACCGAACCTGACGGTGAGCGGCAACGTCTTTCTGGGCGCGGAGCTCAAACGTCTTGGGTTCATGAAAGATACGGCCGAAATGGATCGGAAGACCCAGCAGGTGTTGGACCGGCTCGGTGCCAGATTCAAAGCCACCCAGCGCGCGGCGCATCTGGCGGTGGCCGAACAGCAGCAGGTGGAAATAGCGCGCGCGCTGTTCTACAAGAGTCGGGTACTGGTGATGGACGAACCGACGGCGGCTCTCTCCGATCGCGAAACGGATCGGTTGTTTGAGGTGGTCCGGCAGCTTCGTTCCGAAGGCATGGCCATCATCTACATCAGCCACCGGATGGCCGAAGTCTACGAACTGGCCGACAGGCTCTCGGTCCTGCGCGACGGAGAATATGTCGGCGAGCTGAAACGGGCGGAATTTTCGGCGGACAAAGTGATTGAAATGATGGTTGGACGGCGCCTGGAGGATTTCTACGAGCACGCCAAGCATGCGGCCGGACGGGTCGTTCTGGAAGTGAAAAACATGTCCGATGGCAAGCGAGTGAAGGGGGCCAACTTCCAGCTCCGGCAGGGGGAGGTGCTTGGGTTAGCGGGGTTGGTTGGGGCAGGAAGAACCGAACTCGCACGTTTGATCTTTGGGGCTGACAAACGCAAATCGGGTGAGGTTTATCTGGATGGGAAAAAGCTCCAGATCAACCAGCCGAAAGATGCCATCCGCGCCGGGATCGGCTATGTGCCTGAAGACCGCAAGCTGCAGGGTGTTTTCCTGCAAATGTCTTCGGGAGAAAACATTACCTTGAACATCTTGAGCCGGTGCGCGAAAGCCGGTGTGCTCGATTTCAAAAAGTTGACCGAGCGCGGGAACGCAGAAGTGAAGGCGATGCGGGTCAGGACCGCGTCGCTGAAGCAGAAAGCCGGAGGGCTGTCCGGCGGTAATCAACAGAAGCTCCTGTTAGCCCGCTGGCTGGAAATAAATCCGAAGGTCCTGATTCTGGACGAACCAACGCGCGGAGTCGATGTCGGCGCCAAAGCCGAGATCTACGCCTTGATCCAGCAATTGCTGGAGAAAGGGATGGCCGTTCTTTTCATCTCCAGCGAACTGCCGGAAATCGTGGGCGTTTGCGATCGCGTATTAGTCATGCGGGAAGGAGAAATCACCGGCGAGGTGGGTGGTGAGACCGGGATCGAGATTACTCAACAGAACATTATGAAGTTTGCGACCGATGTCACACGGAGTGCATCCACCAATGGCAACTGAAGCTGCGACAGAGACATCCGCCTTAGCGGCGGCCAGGCGGAAAGAGATGACCCGATCGACCATCGAGTTGGCCGGGATGCTTCCGGTCCTCATCGTGATCTGTATTCTCTTTTCGGTTCTGACTCCGAATTTTCTCCACGAGAATAATATCGTCAACGTCGTCCGCCAGGCGTCCATCAACATCGTGCTGGCTGCCGGGATGACGTTTGTTATCCTGACGGGAGGCATCGATCTGGCGGTCGGATCGGTGCTCGGATTTACCGCCGTGATCGCGGTGGCCGTCTCATTGATCCCCGGCTTAGGCTGGGCGGCCGTGCCGGCGGCGCTGTTTGCCGGGTTGCTGATTGGAGTGCTGACCGGTGCGACGGTCGCCTATATCGGACTGCCTCCATTCATTGTCACCCTGGGAACGTATACGGCGATCCGCGGGGCGGCCTATCTCGCAGCCGGCGGGACCACCGTCATTAACAGCAAGATCGGCTTTGCCTGGATCGGCAATGGTTACCTCGGACCGGTTCCCTGGCTGGTCGTGATCGCTCTCTTAATCATCGCACTGAGCGCATTTATTCTTCACAGAACAATTTTGGGAGTGCACATCTACGCGGTCGGAGGCAATGCGCAGGCGGCCCGATTGACCGGTATTCCCGTACCGTTTGTCCTGATTTTTGCCTATGGCGTCAGCGGACTTCTGTCGGGACTGGGTGGTGTCATGAGCGCGAGCCGTCTGTACAGCGCTCAAGGCCAATTAGGCATCGGCTACGAGTTGGATGCCATCGCCGCGGTGATCCTGGGCGGCACCAGTTTCGTCGGCGGAATTGGAACTGTCTTTGGAACGTTGATCGGAGCTCTGATCATCGCGGTGCTGAATAACGGACTGACATTAATGAACGTCTCCTTTTACTGGCAATTGGTTATCAAGGGCGCGGTGATTATCCTGGCCGTGATGCTGGACAAATTGCGTACCCGCGGTCAAGCCGGATAGGGACCACAAAAACAGATGAGGAGCGTAGGACCTCGACGATATCTATCAGGCCTGGGATCGCTGATCGGTGCAGCCGAGAGACTCAGAAAGAACTTTATGCCAACCCTTATGCTCAGTAGTCGCAGCTGCGCCTGAGGACTTTGTTGCCACGCACTCACTTTTCGCATTTTCTGCCTGACTCGCACTTCGGAATTGGTTTTGATAACTGAAAGGGATTAATGCTTGGCGCAAGACCCCCGGAGCAGTCGGACGACAGTCGATTGAGCAGCGCAGGCGCAGGGCGAAGACAACGGTCGGGCGGAAAATGAGCCCGGCGAGACGATCACCACAAAACACCACCAGCAAGCTATGAACTTAAAGACCCCAACGGAAAAAACACTCGCCATCATCATGGGCGGCGGTGCCGGCACTCGGCTGTTTCCCTTAACTAAAGAACGTGCCAAACCCGCAGTGCCGCTGGGCGGCAAATACCGTCTCGTGGACATCCCGATCAGCAACTGTCTCAATAGCGGTTTTCGCCAAGTTTACGTGCTGACCCAATTCAACAGCGAGTCATTGCACCGTCACATCACGGCCAGCTACAAGTTCGACAATTTTACCAAGAGTTTCGTGGAAATACTGGCCGCCCAGCAAACTCCCGAAGGTGCCCGCTGGTACCAAGGGACGGCGGACGCGGTGCGCCAGAATCTTCGTTACTTTCTCGAGCGTCCCTACGAGTACTACCTGATCTTGAGCGGCGATCAACTCTACCGCATGGACTACGGCGACCTGCTCCAAGCTCATCTGCAAACGGGCGCCGATGTGACGCTGGGCACTACGCCGGTCGACCGCGCGGCAGCTTCCGGGTTTGGCATCATGCACAGCGATGCGAACCGACGAATATTCCGATTCGAGGAAAAGCCCAAGGATCCCAAGCTCCTCGAGGAACTGCGTATTCCGCCCGACCTGCTGACGGATCTGGGCCGACCGGCTGACTCAGAACTTTACCAGGGCTCGATGGGTATCTACGTATTCAATCGCAAAACCCTGATCGACTCGCTCGACAACAGTTACGACGATTTCGGCAAGCACATCATTCCGGCCTCCCTCAATAAATACAAAGTTTTCGCCTATATTTTCCAGGGATACTGGGAAGATATCGGAACCGTGCGGGCTTTCTTTGAAGCGAACCTCGCCCTGGCTGAGACGGTTCCGCCGTACAACTTTTTTGATCATCTCAACCCTATTTACACGCATGCGCGATTTTTGCCCGCCAGCAAGATTAATGGCGCACAGATCAATAAGGCGATCATCGGTGACGGTTGCATCATTACTCATGCGAATATCGACCGCGCGGTGATCGGCATTCGCAGCGTGATCGAAACGGGTACCACGATCCGTAATTCGTTCCTGATGGGCGCGGATTATTATCACGATGAAGATCCCCAACCCGTTCCGAACCGTCCTCGGCTCGGAATCGGAGCGCGTTGCGTCATTGAGGGTGCTATTATTGATAAAAACGCTCACATCGGCGACGACGTGACGATTTCGCCGGCAGGGAAACCTGAAAATGCGGATGGCGACAATTATTTCATTCGCGACGGAGTGGTGGTGGTCCCGAAAGGCGCCGTCATTCCTTCGGGAACTAAGATTTGAAATAATTCGCGTTCCGAACCCTTTTTTGGATTGCAGGCTTAGTCGATGGTTCCCGGTAGATTGACCCGAACTACAATCATTTTCACTCTTCTTCCCGATGAGCACACATCCCAATGCAGGCAAACCCGCCCCGAAAGATCTTCTAATCGACGTCAGCCGCCTCGAAGCTGCGTTTTACGAAGATAAACCCGATCCCTCGGATCCGAATCAGCTCGTCAGCTTCGGCACGAGCGGACATCGCGGCACCAGCTCGAACGCCACGTTTACCGAGGCCCATATCCTTGCCATTACTCAGGCCATCTGCGAATACCGGCGTAACCAGGGTATCACTGGCCCGCTGTTTATGGGCAAAGACACTCACGCGCTTTCCCGCCCCGCGGAGCGCGTCGCGTTAGAGGTTCTGGCCGCCAACGGGATAGAAACATTTATCCAACGCGATGACGGTTTCACACCGACACCGGTCATTTCGCATTCCATCCTTGGATACAATAAGGGACGCTCGGAAGGACTTGGAGACGGCATCGTCGTCACCCCATCACACAACCCGCCAACCGATGGCGGATTCAAATACAATCCGCCGAACGGTGGACCGGCCGACACCGACGTCACCGATTGGATCCAAAACCGCGCGAACGAGCTGCTGCGCGGCGGTAACAAAGGTGTTCAGCGCATTGATTACGACGCTGCCCTCAAGGCCTCGACGACGCACTCGGAGGATTTTGTCACTGCCTACGTCGAGGACCTGGCTAATGTGATCGACCTGGAAGCTATCCGCTCGGCGGGTGTGAAGATCGGTGTCGATCCGCTTGGCGGCGCAGCCGTGGCATATTGGCAACCGGTGGTAGAACGCTACGGCATCGATATCACCGTGGTGAACCCGAACGTCGATCCGACCTTTTCGTTCATGACGGTCGATCACGATGGAAAAATCCGGATGGATTGCTCGAGCCCCTGGGCGATGGCAGGGCTCGTCAAGCTCAAGGACCGTTTCGACATCGCATTCGGCAACGATCCGGATGCTGACCGGCACGGTATTGTCACGCCCTCTTCGGGTCTATTGAATCCGAATCACTACCTTGCGGTCGCGATTCGCTATCTCCTCACGAACCGTCCACAATGGCCACTTACGGCGGTGGTTGGCAAAACGCTCGTCAGCAGCTGCCTGATTGATCGTGTCGTTGCCAGCCTCGAACGCATCCTGTGGGAGGTGCCGGTAGGATTCAAATGGTTTACGCCTGGCCTGTTCGATGGCTCCTGTTGTTTCGGCGGTGAGGAAAGCGCCGGGGCAAGTTTTCTGAAACGCGACGGCTCGGTTTGGAGCACGGACAAAGACGGCCTTATCCTTGGCCTGCTGGCCGCGGAAATTACCGCGCGCACCGGGAAGGATCCTGGTGAGCATTACAAAGAACTAACAGCCAAGTTCGGCACGCCCTACTACACCCGTATCGACGCTCCAGCCACGCCCGAACAAAAGAATTCGCTCAAGAAACTCTCACCGGAAGCCGTCACTGCCACCGAACTCGCCGGCGAAGCGATCACGGCGAAGCTAACCCGTGCGCCAGGCAACAATGCATCGATCGGCGGCTTGAAGGTTGTCTCGGTGAGCGGTTGGTTTGCCGCTCGCCCGTCCGGGACAGAGAATATCTATAAGCTTTACGCGGAAAGCCTCCAAAGCGCTGAACACCTCACCGCCATCGTGGATCAGGCTCAAGAAATCGTTCTTCGTTCTCTCGGCGGGAAGTGATTGGCAGGATATTCAGGAGCCAGAAGTCAGGATTCAGGATTCAGGAGCGCGGTAGCGGTGTGTCCCGGAGGGACGACCAGAAAGTAGGCCGGCGATTTCGAAAATACGCATTGTTCCCCTCTCCTCACCCCCTACCGAAGCTCTGTCAGCAACTCCTGTCCTTGACGCTTGGTCTCGGAATCGTCTTTTTCGGTTTCCCTCATCGCCAAGCCCTTGGTGATGAAACTACGGGCGGCGTCGGTTCGTCCCATGCGCGCGTAGACTCGTCCCAACTCGACGTAGTGCATGAGTCGATTGGGATTGAGTTCGATCGCTTTCTCGAAGCACTGAGCTGCTTCTTCGTACGTACATTCCGGAAGCTTGCCGTAGGCGAATTGTGCCATCGCCCGCTCGAACGCGCTCACCTCAGCAATCGCCAGGTACCAGCGGCCCAACACGTGCCAGCCCAAATCGCTGCTCGGATCGAGTTTGATCACCTTATCGGCAGCGCCCTTAATGATACGTGAGGCCTCGAACCTGTCCCTGCTGCTTTCAAGAGGCGCAAGTTTTCCATAGCTGATCGCTACGGCGAGTTGGGCCTCCGGGTCATTCGGGTCAAGAGTCACGGCACGTTTCGCGTAATCCGCCGCGGTGCTACCGAGGCTAAGCTTCTGCTCCGGCTTCGCGGCGTCGCTCATCAGATGGCGGTATTCGCGCGAAATTCGCACCAGGAGGCGCACGTTGTTCGGTTCGAGCTTTTCCGCGGGAAGATAAAATTTGAGAGACTCGGCCGCTTGCAATCTTGCATAAGAGACGTCGCCCTTGGCAATGAGTTCGTCCGCAGGGCCGGCGTGGAGCGCTGCAGGCGCCAGGAACAACGCCACGATTCCTGGAAACACTTTGAAGAAAGGAGGATTCATGACATTACGAAACGCTCGGGGAAACGCGCCGACCGCAACGTCATTCTAGCGCCGCATTTTCGCATCGGCAACTCGAAACCGGCGCGGCACGGGCATCCAGGCTTATTGCGCGGCCGCGGATTTCGGTGCATTGACCCCTCGATCAAGTTGCGGACGCTCGGCCTCGATCAAGCGTCCTACATTGAGCAGCGCCGCTTCGCTCATCCGGGGTCCGACAAGCTGCAGGCTGGTGACCGGAACGTGCTTATCGTGTATTGGGATGGGGATAGCCAGGGCAGGATTTCCAGCTAAATTCACTGCGACGGTGTTCTGCAGAATCAACACTCGCGCTTCCAAAAGGGCCATTTTCCCGATGAATGGAATCGTTGGGGGCAACCCTTGAAGTGTTGGCAGAGCAATGAAGTCGACTTTCTCGAAAATCTTGTCGAGCGCGTGTTGCCATGACGCTCGCCTGCGGAGGGCGTCGCGGTACTTGGCGGGATATAAAACTCTCCCCAACACAATCGCCGCCATCGTCCTGAACCGTACTCCCACCTTGTTGCTATATTTTCGATCACTGATCCAGGCGCCAGCCGCCGCCACCGTATTTCCGTCCGTCTTGGCTAGATCCCACTTCTTCTTGAAACTCTGGTCGAGGGTGACGACTTGAAATCGTCCTTGGGCAAGCGCGTTATCGACCGCCTTGTCGATCCTGGAGTCCGTGCCGCTCAGGTAAAGTCGTCCGATCCTGATTTTTCTGGCCGAAGGTTGAGCGGCAACCGCTCCTTGATAACGTGCCGCGAACCCGTTCTGCAAAAGATCCATTCCTTGCACCACGTGAGCCACGTCTTTCCCCATCGGCCCGACGGTATCCAGATGCTTCGGCTCAATCGGGAAGACACCCTTGATGGAAATGAGGCCAAAAGTCGTCTTCAAACCAACCACGCCGCAGCAAGCCGCGGGGACGCGGATCGAACCCGCGGTATCCGTTCCAAAGGCGACGTCGGCGCTACCATCCGCGACCGCCACCGCTGAACCGCTGGAAGAACCTCCCGGGATGAACTTGTGCCAGTTGCTGAATGGGTTTTTCGGAGTTCCGTAGTATTCGTTCAGGCCGGAAGGCGCTACTGCAAATTCACTGAGGTTTGTCTTTCCCACGATCCGGACATTTCGTTGGCGTGCGATAGCGAGGCACTCGGCATCGGTTGAAGCCGGCGGGCTGGTCTCGGCAACATATTGGGAGCCGGCGGAGGTAACGACTCCCTTCATATCGATGTTATCTTTCACTGCAAGCCTCAACCGATTATCGGTGCCCGGGGCGCGCCAGTAACGAATGTACGCGTGGTCGTGCGAGCTACCCTGCGGACGTCTCGGCAGATTGGAGCAGCCGTCGAGATAACATGTCAATAAAAGGGCTGTCAGCGTCCATTGTGCGATGGCGTAGCGGTGTTTTTTCATTTGTTGATTCTCTTTTCGGAAGGCGGCACGAACCCTTGAAATGTCGGCAATTCTGCCAGATTGCCGCTGATAAACAGGTGATGCCAGAGCTGGGTTGCCACCACCGCCGTTAAACCCATCTCAACAGAAAGGCGCGGCAGGGAGCCGACGCGCATCCGGCGAAAAGCCCGCCGCCAGTGATGCACCGCCGCAACGTCGAAATAGCCGCTGCGCCGCAGCGATTCTTCGCTCAAGAGCTGAGCGACGAACGGCGGTTCCGGTTCAATATGGAAACTGTCCAGAGGAGCGCGGAAGATCACCTTGCGGCGCCGGTAGACGGACGGAGGGAGCCAGCGTTCGGCGAGGAGGCGCAGCAGGTGTTTGTCCCGAAACCCACGGAGCTTCCAGCGTGGGTGCAGGCCCGCCAAAAAATCGAACACCTCTTCATCGAGAAAAGGGTAACGCACCTCCACAGAGGAGTGCATCGAGACACGATCGCCTTTGGCCTGAAGCAGGTGTCCAGCCAGAGTGACGCGTGCCGCGACCCAGATGCCTCGATTCAGCGGATGCCAGCGTTTGGCCCGCTCGAGAGGAATTTGCAAATCGTTCCAGGGATTGAATTTCTCCAGCACTTCACGCATCGGCGCGGCATAGAACCGAAGCTTGGAGAGCCCAAGTAGCCCGTAAGCATCTATCCAGGCGTTGGGACCGCCGATGGATTCCTCCACGCCACGGCGAAATTTGCCAGGATATTGTGGCACGCGGCTGAGCCGAAGATAAGCCCGGCGTGCGATATCACTGAGAGGCAGTCCGGGCACCAGATCCAGGAAGCTCAGCACTTTGGCCCCTTTGTACCAAGGATACCCGATCAACCACTCGTCCGCCCCTTCCCCAGTGAGGACCACTTTCTGACCGCAAGCATGAACGCGTTGCGCGAGCTGCAGCAAAGCCGCGCAGGATGTATCGATTACCGGCGCCTCTGCGACTTCGATGAGCTGGGGATAGGTATTCAGCGCGTCATCTGTGCCGAACTCCTGGACGATGGGCGCCTTCGTGCCGATGTGCTGTGCCACCAGGTTGGCCGCACTGAGTTCGTCGAGTTCGGGAGCGTCAACGCGGATGGTGTAGGTGTTTATTGCGGGACCTTTCAGATGACAAGCGAGAGCCGCAATCATGCTCGAATCCACGCCACCGGACAAGTAGGCGCCCACCGGCACATCAGCTCGCAGTCGCTCTTCCACAGCCTGCAGCATGATCTGCTCGAAGCGATCCACCAAGGCGCGCGGGTCTCCTCCGCGGTTCTCGTCGCCACGGTCCGGGAAATCCATCTCCCAATACGCGCGTTCGCTGATGGCAGGCGCCGCGCCGTGATCACTCCCCGGGATGACTTGCAGATAGCGCCCGGCTGGCAGGAGCTGGATGCCTTCGAAGCACGTTATCGGTCCCGGCAGGGCGGAAAACGTAAAAATGTGGTCGATGCCGCGCAGGTCGGGCCGGGCCGGCACCATGCCGGAAGCGAGCAAGGCTTTGATTTCTGAGGCGAACAAAAGCCATTCGCCCTGGCGCGTCCAGTAGAGTGGGCAGATGCCGAAGCGATCGCGTCCTAACACCAAACGATGACGGCGCTCGTCATACAACGCCAAGGCAAACTGACCGCGCAGGCGCTCGAACATGCCTTCCTGATCATCCTCCCAAAGGTGCGGGATAATTTCGGTATCGCAATGCGTGACCAAGCGGTGCCCGCGCGCTTCTAGCTCTGCGCGTTTCTCAGGAAAGTCGAAGAACTCTCCATTGAAGACCACAGACACGCTTCGGTCTTCATTTGCGACCGGCTGCTGCCCATCGGCCAAACCGACAATACTGAGCCGCCTCGACCCCAATGCCAAGCCAGGACGCCGAAAGTAGCCCTCCTCGTCAGGACCGCGGTGAAATATCGCCTGCGTCATCCTCCGAATGATGCCGTCCTCTATCGATCGGTTACCGGCTAGATCCATAATACCCGCGATGCCGCACATATGAGTCAGCCTTTAGTCCAGAGTTTGCCCACTAAACAACTCTTATTTCGACCAGTTTTTGCGTTCCCCCGAAGAGATGCCGGGAACCAAGAAAGGAGAGACGAGGCACAGGGTAGAACATTATTTTTCTGCGTTAAAATCCCGCATCTATCCAGTCCCTTGCGTTGCCGAATGTTCAACTCATGGCCAAAAGGCAGCACAAAATTGGCTTAAACCCGCACAAAATTGACTTGTCATGATCGATATTTACCCTTATGAGCCTCCGCTCACTTATGGCGGCTCTCACTTCTCTGCTCAAGGATCGTATCGCAATCATTGGTGTCGGCTGCCGCTTCCCTGGTGGGGTGAATGACACGGAGTCGTTTTGGAAGTTACTCGTGGAGGGCCGCGAGGCGGTAAGCGAAGTGCCGCCCGACCGTTGGAACGTCGAGCGATTTTTCGATGCGGAGCCAGGTCTGCCGGGTAAGTCGATCGCTCGGCGCGGTGGGTTTTTGGAGAGAATCGATCAGTTTGACCCTCAATTTTTCGGCATCTCGCCACGAGAAGCGCCCTACGTGGATCCGCAGCACCGGCTCATTCTGGAGACCGCCTGGGAAGCGATCGAGGACGCGGGTTTCGTGCTCGATCTTGAGGGGGGAACTGACCTCGGAGTGTTCGTCGGAATATCGCACAATGAGTACCAGGGGATTCAGGGCACCCCGTGGGAGCATTCCGGCATCGGTCCGCACTCGCCCACTGGCTGCGCGCACAGTATTGCCGCTAACCGTATCTCCTACTGTTTCAACCTGCGTGGACCAAGCATCGCGATGGATACTGCATGTTCGTCCGCGCTAACGGCGGTTCATGCGGCTTGTGAACACATTCGCGCTGGACGCGGTGACGCGGCGCTGGCGGGCGGCGTCACGGTGATTATTACGCCCGGCGGGTTCATCGGCTTTTCGCAGGCCTCGATGCTCTCTCCAGAGGGCCGGTGCAGGGCATTCGACGCGTCGGCCAACGGCTTCGTCCGCGGGGAAGGAGCGGGCATGGTGCTCCTGAAGCGGCTCTCCCAGGCGCTCGCGGACGGCGATCCAATCCACGGGGTGATTATCGGCACTGCGCTTAACCAGGATGGCCATACTAACGGGATCTCCCTTCCCAGTTCGGAGGCTCAGGCCCGACTGGTGCGCGATGCATGCGCCGACGCGGGCGTTGATCCGTCTCAGATCGGATTCGTGGAAGCCCACGGTACCGGCACTGCGGTCGGCGATCCTATCGAGGCTCACGCGCTCGCGCAAGCCCTTTGCGAAGAACGCCCGGCGGAAGCACCGCTGCTTATCGGGTCCGTGAAGACCAACCTCGGTCACCTGGAAACCGCGGCCGGCGTCGCCGGTCTGGTCAAGGCGCTGCTGGTATTAAAGCACGGGCGCATACCAGCCAGCTTGCACTTCGAAACACCCAATCCAAACATCGATTTTGCTGCGCTGAAACTCCGCGTGCCGACGGTGCTGGAACCCTTTCCAGCGTCGAACGGCGCGCGCATGGTGGGCGTTAATTCCTTTGGCTTTGGCGGCGCCAACGACCTTGTCTTCCTATTGG
>Ga0210383_10003504_pt1 | contig 14027 bp, 9 predicted proteins | sample IncBWC14OmetaG_FD_160072 | JGI IMG/M metagenome (GOLD analysis project Ga0210383, IMG submission 160072) | Forest soil microbial communities from Barre Woods Harvard Forest LTER site, Petersham, Massachusetts, United States - Inc-BW-C-14-O ...
ATGGCGGCGTTCACCGCCAGCCTGGACCGGCTCGCCGAGTTCACCGCCACCCGGCGGGTCAGCCACGTGCTCGGCTGCCACATCGAGATGACGACCCAGCCGGACCGCGACTACCCGATCGGCTGCCGTTACCAGCCGGACGAGCCGCCGCTGCAGCTCAGCCCTGGCCGGCTGCTGGCCGTGCGGGACGCCGCCCGCCAGGTGAAGGACCAGCCGGGCGTGCACAAGTTCGGCGACTTCGCCATCTACAACGGCCCGTGCGTGCCCGCCGTGCTGCGGCAGATCGCCCGCGGCCTGGCCGGCCGGGGGCGCCGCAAGGTCACGCTGCTGCTCAGGCCTACAGGCCCAGGCCGCGGCCGATGACCTCCCAGGCTCAGGATGCCGTCGCCCGGAGCCTGCGACAGAGCGCGGACCGACGGTAACCTTGTCCCCGCGCCGCGTTCTGGCCCAGGGCCTGCGATTTCACGGGCGCTACGCTGGTTCGATCTTGAACATGTCGATTAGCCGACGCCCGATGATCATCTTCTGGATTTCCGCGGTGCCTTCGCCGATGAGCAGCAGCGGGGCGTCGCGGTAGAGCCGCTCGATCTCATATTCCTGGGAGTAGCCGTAGCCGCCGTGGATGCGCAGGGCGTCCTCGACGACCTCCTTGCAGTACTCGCCCGCGAGATACTTGGCCATGCCCGCCTCGAGGTCGCTCTTTTCCCCCTCGTCCTTGCGGCGTGCTGCCATCACCATCATCTGATGGGCGGCCACCACCTTGGTGCCCATCTCGGCGAGCTTGAATTCGATCGCCTGGTGCTGCGCGATGGGCTTGCCGAATGCCTGCCGCTGCTGGGCATACCTGATGGCTAGCTCAAAGGCCCGCAGCGCGACCCCGCAGGCGCGAGCCGCCACGTTGACCCGGCCGACCTCGATCCCGTCCATCAGCTGGTAGAAACCGTGCCCGGCATGCCCGCCCAGCACCCTTGCAGCCGGGACCCTGCACTCGTCCAGCACAAGCTCGGTGGTATCGACCCCCCGGTACCCCATCTTGTGTATCTTTCCCGGAATGGTCAGCCCGGGCCGGGTCGTGCCGAACCCGCTGTCCTTCTCGATGAGGAAAGCGGTCAGGTTGCGGTGGGGCCGCGGCGCGCCCTCCGGAGTCCGTGCCAGCAAAACGATGAGATTGGACGACGCCCCGTTGGTTATCCACATCTTCTGCCCGCTGATCAGGTAATCCCCGCCGTCGGGCCGGGCGGCGGTACGGATCGCCGCTACATCAGATCCCACGCCGGGCTCGGACATCGAGAAGGCAGCCCGGATCTCGCCGGTCGCCATCTTGGGCAGGAAAGCGTCTTTCTGCTCCTCGGTGCCATACTTGCTGATCAGGTACGCGACCATGAAGTGGGTGTTGATAACCCCGGAAATGCTCATCCAGCCCCGGGCGATCTCCTCTGCGACCAGCGCGTACGTCAGCAGCGACTCACCGAGCCCACCATAACGCTCGTCGATGGTCAGGCCGAACACCCCCAGCTCCCGCAGCCCGGCCACGATCCCGTCGGGGTAGGCGTCAGTATGATCCAGTTCGGTCGCCACCGGGATGATCTCGGAATCGACGAAGGCGCGAACCGTCGCGAGAATATCCCGCTGGAGATCGGTGACGCCTTCTGTCTCTGTCAGGTGACGCATTCGTGCCCTCCAAATATCGACTCAACGCCGCGCTGCCACGGCCGGTCAGGAACCGCCGATGATCCCGCGCTGGGCCAGCGCCTGAACCTCCGTCGCGGTGAGGCCGAGCAGCCCGGTAAGGACAGACCCGGTGTCCGCGCCCAGTTCCGGCGCGGCGCACGGGCCGGCCGCACCATCCATCACCAGCGGAGAGCCAGGAGCGTAGACCGGTCCGACCCCGGGCTGGGTGATCTCCTGCAGCAGCGGGCTCTTGCCGAGCGTTCCCTCGCCTGCCAGGTCACCGAAACTCCGGTACCGCGACCACAACACCGAAGTGCCCGACAGGACCCGCTCGATATCGGCAAGCGTGCGGCCCGCAAACCAGGGCTCTAGAAGGGCGGTGATGACCTGCCGATGACAGTACCTGTCGCCGTCCTTACTGAAGTCGGCGTGTAGCAGCCGCTCTAGCTCGGCGAACGTGCTCGTCAGGCCGGTGGCGAACGCTAGGTCCGCGAAGTGGCGCCGCGTCAGAGCGACAACCATGACCCGTTTCCCGTCAGCTGTCTGGAAGTCACGGCCGAGGCTGCCGTACAGGTGGTTCCCGATCCGCGGCCTGTCCGCCCCGCTGATCTGGGCCTCTGCCAGGAAGCCGAGGTGCCCCGCGACGGCCAGCGCTACGTCAGCGAGCGCTAGGGTGATCTCGCTGCCGACTCCGGTCCTCTCGCGGCGGCGCACCGCGGCGAGCAGTCCGACGGCCGCGTAAAGTCCGCAGGCGACATCCCAGGCGGGCAGCACGTGATTCACCGGGCCATCGAGGCCTTCGGGGCCGGTGATCAGGGGAAATCCTGTTGCCGCGTTGACGGTGTAGTCGACAGCCGCGCGCCCGTCGCGATGGCCCTGGATCTGCAGGTGGATCAGGTCAGGCCGGAGCCGAGAAAGAGCAGAGTGGCTCAGCCAATCCTGCCCAATGGCGTTGGTCAGCACGATCCCGCCGTCGTGTCCGGAAGCTGTGAGCAGATCTCCCAGCAGCCGCTGGCCTTCGGGAGCGCGGAAGCTGAGGGTTACCGACCGCTTGCCCTTGTTCAGGGCGGTCCAGTACAGGCTCGTACCCGACGGTGCCAGCGGCCACCTGCGCCAGTCCGGGCCGCCGCCGATCGGATCGATCCTGATCACCTGTGCCCCGAGCTGCGCCAGAGTCATGCCGCCGAGCGGTGCGGCGACGAAACTGGAGACCTCAAGCACTGTCAGGCCGGCCAGCGGCGCGTCTTCATGCACAGCCATTTCTAGTGGCTGTCCGTGAATCTGAGGTTCCATTCTCGTCGCCCGCACCGTCTTCTTCCAGTTCACTGGTCATTCTTGTTATGTGTCCGACCTACTTGGCGGCTGCCGGTGTCTCCTGGACGACAATGGCTACGCCGTCAGTAATGTACGGCTATATCGCCGTTGACAACGGAGACGTCGTAGCTCGCAAGCCGACGCCGACCAGGGTCGAAAATTGCCTGACCCGATCGCATATCGAATTCCCAGCCATGCCATGGGCATCTGATGATGCACCCATGCATACCGTACTTGTACTGGTGCGGCGGGGATGGCATCATCGTTCCGGCAATGGTCCCTTGGCTCAACCGTGCTCCCTGATGCGGGCATGTGTCGCGGAACGCCACATAACGCCCGTCGATGTTGGCAACACAGACCTGCCTGCCGTCGATGATGCAGGTCACCAGTTGCCCGGGAGGCAGGTCGCAGGCTCGGCCCACTATGACTTCCGCCATGGCACTCATCTTTCCCGGCACTCGGTGGCCGGGTGCGCAAGTGAGCACGCATCGACGGGCGCGACGAGCAGGTTTCGGGTCATAGCAGCCGCGCGCCGTAGAACTCGGCTGCCGTGCCGGCCAGGACTCGCGGCAGTATAGCTCTGGGAACGGAGGCAAGAGCTCGAACGGGGTCATCGAAATCCCAGTGCGGATAATCAGTGCTGAACATGAGGACCCGATCCGCATGGATCATGTCGCATATTGCCGAAATATGTTCTCGCCGACTTGGCTCAATGAAAGGCTGGGTGGTGAAGCGGACGTGCTCTAGAATGTACTCGCTAGGCGGCCGGGAAAGCCACGGGATCTCATCTCGGAGGCCGCGCCAGTCCTTATCCAGCCGCCACATGACGTCCGGCAGCCAGGCGAAACCGCCCTCTGTCATTACAAGCCGCAGCTGCGGGAATCGCTCGAATACTCCGTTGCACACGATGCTAATGAGATTTGCCGCGAAAATCGATGTCAGGCCCGAGTGCCATTCAGTGTAGTAGACCGGGTTACCGCCGGGATAGCCCGGTCCTGTACGGAATATTCCGTCTATCGCGTTCGGGTGGACGCTTATAGGTATGCCTAGTCCGCTTGCCGCTTCATAGATCGGATAGTAATGACGATCCCCGAGCAGCCGGTCAATCATGGGTATGTGGATTTGCACGAAACCAGGCAGCGCCGCGGTCCGCTCGATCTCAGCGACCGCCTGCGGAGGATCCTGCGGCGCCACGAGGATGACGCCCCGATACCGCACATCGGCCGCTAGCCAGGTCTCCGCGAGCCAACGGTTATGCGCGGCGGCGAGGGCGCTCGCCAGATCTGGATCTGGCAGGCCTCCGAGTCCGAGCAGGTTGCCGCTCAGCAGAACCGCGCGGTCTATACCATGCGCGTCCAATAGCTGCCCGGCAACCAGGCTGGGTTCCGAGGCGGGGGTATGTACGCCGTCCGAGATCGTGTCGCGTCGCATCGCGCCCACCGGGTTCATGTAGAGCACGTTGGCAGGCACGGTGAAGTGGGATGCGGTGACCTGACTGGACCAGGCAGAATCGCTGCCGACTCCCACCCGCCGTCGCCACGCCTCCGACAGGTACGGCATCAGGTCCGCTAGGCCGTCGCGGAAGTTCGGATGGACGTCGCAGTCAATCCGGTCAAAAGGCACTGCGGATCCCGGCTCCGTCGTCGACTGGGTCGCTTGTGGGGTCCGGTGGCGTTCTCCCATTGCCGCCTCCAGAGTGTATGACTCCGACCGCCATGGTTGGCCGTAGCGTCCAGATCAAAGATAATATATGTTATATCTGATGTCTACACCTCAGCCTACCGGGCGGGCTCGCATCCGGGACCTGTCCACGCCGCAGCGCGCCTGGGCCGCCATTCCGGTGCCGCCTCAGTTGGAGGGACACATGACCACCCGTCCGGAGAATTTCAGTCTCACCGGGGAACTTGCGGAATTTATTACCGGGACCACGCCTGCTGACTTGCCGGACGCCGTGATCGACGATGCGCGATGGCGGCTTATGGACACCATCGGGGTCGCTCTCGCGGGAAGCCGTCTTGATTACGCCCAGGCCGTGAACGAAGTCATGGCAGAGTGCGGAGGACCGGCCGAGGCCACGGTCATCGGGTCAGCACAGCGGTTGCCCGCACCGTCCGCGGCGTTCGTCAATGCGGCCCTGGCGCACGGGCCAGACTACGACGACACGCATTCCGTCTCCATGGTGCATATCAGCTGCCTGGCCGTTCCTGCCGCCCTGGCCGTCGCGGAGCGGATCGGAGCTACCGGCTCGTCTTTGATGACGGCCCTTGTCGTCGCGGCTGAGACAGGCCTGCGGATCGGAGCTGCCGCACCTAATCGATTCCATAACCGCGGCTTCCATGCCACCGGTGTGGTGGGCCCGTTCACCGCGGCGGCTGCAGCAGGCCGCCTGCTGGGGCTTAGCCCGATACAGGTTACCGATGCGCTAGGTCTGGCCGGCAGCCAATCCTCCGGCTTGTTGCAAGGCCTTCACGATGGTAGCTGGGTCAAGCGCCTGCACCCCGCCTGGTCAGTCCAAGCGGGCATTATCTCGGCCCTCCTGGCTGGCCGGGGATTCATCGGGCCGTCAGAGGTCCTGGAAGGCAGTTGGGGGCTGTACGCGGTGCTGCTCGCAGGCGATGACGAGGGCGTGCATGCCGCTGATGTGGTCAAGGACCTGGGACGGCAGTGGCTGCTGCCGGACACCACGTACAAGCCGTACAGCTGCGGCGCCTGGAATCATTCGTCAATGGACGCCGTGATGACGATAATGCGATCCGAGGGCTTGAGCCATGAAGATGTGCAGCGCATCGATATCACGGTGCCAATGGAATGTATCCCGATAGTATGCGAGCCACGCGCGGCCAAGGTCCATCCTGCCAGTCCTTACCATATGAAATTCAGTCTCCCCTATTCGGTGGCCATCGTGGCCGTGCTCGGCCAAGCGGGCGCAGATGATTACACGGCCGACGTATTGGCGAACCCTCAGATCGCTCAGCTGGCCGCGCGAATACATTGCCATGGCGACCCCGATATGGCACCTGAGAACTTCCCGGCTCGGGCTAAAGTGACGACGCGAAACAGCCGCCGCTACACCTGCGCCGTACCCGCCCAGCGGGGAGGTCCTGGAAACCCGAACTCGGCCGATGACCATCGGGCCAAGTTCCTCGCCAATGCCGCGCCTACTCTTGGCCGTGGTCGAGCCGGCGAACTCGCCGACGCAATAGAGGACATCTGGGCGGCGCCCGATCTAAGCCGACTCACGAGTCTCCTCGCAACCTAGCCAGCGCCGAGCTGGCCGGGCCGAGCTAGGCCAGAATCGCCGCGAACTGCCAGTCCAGAACGTCACTGGATGCATCATCGGCGTGCGCGGCAACGGACACCTGAAGATGGAGTAGCCCGCCGCCGCCCGGCAAGGGCTCCTTTCCGCGAACTGTCACCACGCTGGCGAGCTCATCGCCCTCATGCACCGGTCCAACGTGATCGCAGCTCTGCCAGCCAGCGACGGTCACGATGGTCGGGATGATCCGGCATATCTGTGCGAGAGCGAGGCCGATCGTGTGGCCGCCGTAGACCAAGCGCCGCCCGCCCGCGGCCGCCTCGTCGTGGTGCACGGCTGCGATGTTGAGCGTGAGCCGGGCGAGCTCGGGGGCGCTTGACACCACATCGGCGCCCGCGACCCGCCACGTCTGGCCAGCCTCGAACGAGTCAAAGTGACGACCGGGGACAAGTTCGCGGTACCTGTCCAGTCGCCACCCGCCGAGTGCTGCCGCGCTAGATACGACGACCCCGGCAGGCGGACCGACCGTCGTCATGTCGTCGCTATGGCCGGTGCTTATGTCGCCCCGGCGCAGCGGCAGCATCGCGCATCGCCAGAAGTCCAATACAACCCGACGACGCTGATCTGTGGTGGTGATGCGCAGGGCGGCAAGGCCCGTAGGCGGCCTATCCGGCCGACGGGTGTTCTCCCGCAAGCCGGTCACTTCCGTGACCGTCCGCAGGGTGTCCCCGAGCACCGGGAAGCGCCGGAAGAACAGTCCTCGGTAGAACAAGTTGGCCCGAACGCGCTGCGTCGCGAGAGTCGATTGGCCGATCGCGACGTCCCATACCAGGGCGCAGTGCGCCGGCGGGGAAGTGCCGCAGACTTCTCGTGCTAGCTCGTGGTCAAGCGCCAAGCGCAGCCGGTCGCCGGTAATCACCTGGTGAGCTGCTGCCAGTCCCTCCGTCAGGGTCACCGCGGGCGCGTCTGTGAACTTGTCGCCAACGGCAAGGTCGTCGAAGTACGGGCCGCCGGTGGTATCTGCGGGCATGGTCCCTGTCTCATCGATCGCGCTCATCCTCGTGCCTCAGTGCGCGCCGACGGACCCTGTCCCGGCGGTAAGGCCAGCGTCCACCGTCAAGATCTGCCCTGTTACCCAGCGCGCCGCATCGCTGACGAGATATAGCACGGCCGCCGCGACGTCCCAAGCGTCGCCTTCTGTCTGCAAAGGCGACTGCATACGGCGCGCCGTACGAATCGCGGGATCAGCGCCGCGGGCCTCAACCCGCGGCGTATATATCAGCCCCGGTGCGACGCAGTTAACCCTGATGCCGTCGGGGCCATGGTGGTACGCCATGGCCCTCGTCATGTTGACGACAGCCCCCTTGGAAGTCGGGTAAGCGAGGCTGGGATGGCCGCCGCGTAGTCCCGCGATCGACGCGATGTTGACAATCGATCCGCCGCCAGCCGACTTGATGTGCGGCACCGCGTATTTAGACATCAGCATGACCGACTTGACGTTCACGCGCATCGCCTCGTCCCATTCGTCAGGGTCGACGTCCACGGCGTTCCCGCGCGCGCCGACTATGCCGACATTGTTGACGAGGATGCTTGGGCTGCCGAGCGCGCCCGTTATCTCCGCGACTGCCTTCTGGCACGAGGCCGGGTCCGACACGTCGGCCGCGACGACGACCGACTCGACGCCTTCCGCCGCGACCATCTCCTGAGTCCGCGCGGCGGATTCCTCCTGGAGATCGATGAGCCCGAGCTTGGCGCTTTCACGGGCTAGCAAGATCGAAATAGCCCGGCCATTGCCGATCCCAGCGGCCACAGAGCCCGCACCTGTCACAATAGCCACATGACCGCTCAGAGAACCCATTTGCCCTCCATTCGTACCGTTCGTAGCAGATTTTACGATTATAGATATTATATTGTCTATGGTCGATCCGGAGTCTGGCGTCTACCGGACCCTGTCCGCTGCCTCCTGCGCGCTGATCTCCAGCACCCTGGTCAGGACCTGATCCGCGATGTCCACCGGAACGAAGCAGACGCCGGTGTGATCCGCCACAACGACATCACCGGGAATCACCTGTACGCCGCCGCAACTCACCGGCAGATTGAGGCCGAATGCTTCCAGCCGCCACTTTCCCGTGCGCGGAGTCAGCGAGCGCGACCAGACGCTGAGGCCAGTCTTGTCGATCTCGTCCAGATCGCGCACCCCGCCGTCGACGACACAGGCGGATATGCCGAGGTTGCTCGCGCTCGCCGCGGCCATGCCGCCCAGCACCGAGATTCCATCCGAACCGCGGGCATCGACGACTACGACGTCTCCGGGGGATGTCATCGTGAATAGCGTGTGGTGCGCGAGATGACTCGGCGACTGGCGGAGGCCGGAGTGTGACAGCGCGCGCCGCTCCGGGAGGTAGGAAATCGTCAGCGCCTGGCCCGCCACGACCTTCCTTACCGCCCGCGGGCGCAGGATGTCAGCCGGAACCGCAAGCGACATGCCGTACTCATCCAGCACGTCCGATGTCGTGGTGGCCGCGCCCGGCAGGTCCATGATGTCGCGCAACAGCGCCTTAGAGATGCGCGGGAAATCAGCCGGACGGACCACCGGGGGCGCGTAGACGCCCACATTCTCGTCGCCAGCCATTGGAAGCACATCGCTCCTCTCCAGTCACCCTGCTGCCCGGCGACCGCGGCCAGGTAATGGCGTGGTTCGCGCGTCGTGGCGACCACGCCAGTTGGTGACGAACCTGGGCGGCCCTGGCAGCCACGGCATTCGTGATGTGGCTGCTTGACTGTGCCATAGATGACTATATTCTATATGCGTGGTTCCGATGCGGTACAAGTTCCAAGTTGGCAGGTCGTCAGCCGTGCGCACATCCCGGATCCGGCGGCGCTGGCGGGCGATCGGTGACGTTATCGAGGCGTCAGTCACCGAAATCGGAACTTGGCGCCTCGCCGTCGCGGGCCCGGCGGCGGCCCTATGAGCTGGCGGATCGCGGTCGACATCGGCGGAACATTCACTGACCTTGTCGGGTGGCGGCAATCCGACCACACGATGGTGCGGGCGAAGGTGCTCACCGTGCCCGAACGGCCCGAGACCGGCGTCATGCAGGCCGTGGCCATGGCAGGGCTTGACCTAGCCGACGCGGTGGAGTTCATTCACGGCTCGACGGTCGCCATCAACGCGGTGCTGCAAGAAACGGGGGCCAAGACCGCGCTCATTACCACCAAGGGCTTCCGTGACGTCCTTGAGATGGGGCGCAAGAACCGGCCCGAGATGTACAACCTGTTCTTCCGCCCGCGGATCTGCCCTGTGCCGCGAAGGTTGAGGCTAGAGACCGACGAACGCCTCGAGTATACGGGGGCAGTACTCACGCCGCTGACCGAGACGGCGGTCGCCGAAGCGGTGTCGTCCCTGCCCGCCGATATCGAGTCCCTGGCCATCTGCTTCCTGCACTCGTATGCGAATCCCGCCCACGAGCAGCTCGCGGCCCATCTGGCCCGACGCATGCGCCCGGAGATCTTCGTATCCGCGTCTACCGACCTGTCGGGCGAGGCAGGCGAGTACGAGCGCACGTGCACCGCGGTCATCAACGCCTATGTCGGTCCGCAAGTGGCCGGCTATATCTCGAAACTCGAGACGGAGTTGGCTGCGAGCGGCTGCACGGCGCCCTTGCTGATCTCCCAGTCCAACGGAGGCGTGATGACCGCCAAGGTGGCCGCCCGCGAGCCCGTCCGGACGATGGAGTCGGGTCCCGCTGCGGGTGCCACCGGCACGGCGTGGCTCGGGCAGTTCCTGGGGTCCGCAGAGCTCATCGCGTTCGACATGGGGGGGACCAGCGCGAAGGCATGTGTCATCGAGCGCGGCGCGCCAGAGATGTCTACCGAGTACTACATCGGCGGCCGGGCGCGCGGCCTTCCCGTGCAGGTTCCGTTCCTGGATATCGTCGAGGTAGGGGCAGGCGGGGGCAGCGTGGCTTATGTGGATGCTGGCGGCGCCCTGCGGGTCGGACCCCGAAGCGCAGGCTCGGCGCCTGGCCCAGCGTGCTACGGGCTGGGCGGAATCGAGCCCACAGTTACCGACGCCAACCTGGTCGCCGGCCGGATCGATGCCGACTACTTCAACGGCGGCGAGATGAAGCTGCAGGTAGACCTGGCCGAGGCGGCGATAGGCCGGGTCGCTGGGGAACTCGGCCTGGACATCGGGTCATGCGCGCACTCCATCATCCGGATCGCGAACTCGATCATGGCCGAGGCTATTCGCGCCGTGACCGTCGAGCGCGGCCGGGACCCGCGCGACTTCACCATGGTCGCTTACGGCGGGGCCGGGCCACTGCACGCTACAGCGCTGGCGCGCGATCTCGGGATCCCGCGAGTTCTGATTCCCGCGGGACCCGGAACGTTCGGCGCCTTCGGAATGCTCGTCACCGATCTGCGCCATGACGTGGCGAAGACGGTGGGCCGCCGACGGCTCAGCAGCATCGACGGCAGCGAAGCGGAGGAGCTCTTCCGCGCCCTCGAGGAGGATGCCGCGACCTACCTCCGGATCCAGCTCGATGCTCAGGCCACGGCTGAGATCAAGTTCGTGCGCAGACTCGACATGCGGTATGTGGGCCAGTTCCATCCGCTGACGATGACCGTCCCCCGTGACGCCGATGATGACTTCGGCGGCACTGTATCCGCCCTGTTCCATCACGCCCACGCGGAGCGCTACGGACACAGCGCCCCGGCCGAGGAGATCGAGGTCGGAGCCTTGCGTGTCACGGCCATCAGCGAGGTGCCCAAGCCGGGCGCGGAGCAGAGCCCCGATCCGCTCGGCCGGTCCACAGCGGGCGAGACGATTCGCCGGGCGCTCTGCGACGACGGCTCGTGGGCTGACGTCCGCGTCTACCCACGCGCAGACCTTGCCCAAGACGAAACGATCGCCGGACCCGCAGTTATAGGTGATCCTGCGACCAGCGTCGTGCTCGGCGGCCATGACGCTGTCACCGTCTGCGACGGCGGTCATCTCCTGATCAGTGTGGGGGAGCAGGCATGACCACACAGAAGCTCGGCACCGATCCCGCGACGATCGAGGTCATCAGGCATGCGCTGATCGCGGCCGCCGGAGAGATGATGATCAACGTCAAGCGTGCCGCCTACAGCCCAAGCATCCACCAGATCCAGGATGTCTGCGTCGGTCTGGTCGATGCCGACGGAGATATAGTCGCCTGCGCACCTGGCCTGCCTATGTTCCTCGCCGACATGGGCGAGGTGGTACGCGATGGCCTGGAGATGCTGGGCCGGGAGGCATTCCAGCCAGGCGATGTGTACATCAGCAACGATCCCTACACGATCGGCACGCACCTCAACAACGTCGCCACGTACTCCCCTGTCTTCTCCGGCTCTGAACTCATCGGGTTCGCCGTCGCCCGCGGGCACATGGTCGACATGGGCGGCGCCGTACCCGGGTCGCGTTCAGCCACGCTGACAGAGATCTACCAGGAGGGACTGCGCGTCCGGCAGCTGCGGTTCTACTCAGCCGGGGTGGCCGACCCCGGAATCGTCCGGCTCATCGCCGACAACACCCGGATGCCTGAGGCTGTGCTCGGTGACCTCAGGGCCCAGGTGGCCGCGTGCCGCACCGGCGAACGCCGAGTGCTCGCGACCATCGCGAAGTACGGGCAGGCCGCGTTCCAGGCGGCGGTGACCGAGATACTGAACCACGGCGAGCGCATCGCGAGGGCGGCTGTCCGCGCGATCCCCGACGGCACGTATCACGCCGAGTCGTTTCTCGACGATGACGGGATCACCAAGGGCACGCCGGTCCCGATCCGGGTGAGTGTCATCGTTGAATCCGACAGCATGACGATTGACTTCTCCGACTTCGCTGAGCAGACGACAGGCTCCATCAACACCGGGCCCGCGGGAGCGATGGCGATCGCGCGGCACGCGTTCAAGTGCCTGACCACCCCGCACGAATCCGCAAACGAGGGCCATTTCAGGCCCCTGAGCGTAATCGTGCCGCCGGGCAAGGTCATCAGCGCGAAACCGCCGGCCGCCTGCGGCTACTGGGCCCGCACCACCAGCACGACGGTGGACACGATCCTGCGGTCGCTGAGCCCGGTCATTCCTGACGCCATCCCGGCTGCGCACTTCGGCGACATTCCGATGTGCCTGATCGACGGGTATGACCTGGCCGGCAAGCGCTTCGTGTTCTTCGAGCCGGTGCCCGGCGGCCATGGCGGCAGACCGCACGAGGACGGCGTGAGCGCTACCGTCTGCTTCCACGAGGGCGACACGCCAGATGTGCCGGTCGAGATCCAGGAGTCGATGCTCCCCATCATGGTTGAGGAGTCCGCTCTCGACGCAGATAGCGCGGGGGCCGGGAAGTTCCGCGGCGGTCTGGGCTATCGACGGATATTCCGGCTCTTGTCCAGGTCCGCGTCGCTGCAGATCAACGTCGACAGGCATACCTGCCTGCCGTGGGGTCTGGCCGGCGGGCAGCCAGGCAGTCCGAACCGCGCCTTTTTCCGGGCGAGCCGTGACTCTGGCTGGGAGCCGGTGCTGAAGGCGGCTGATATCAGTCTCGACCCCGGTGCCAGGATCATGCTCATCGGCGGTGGCGGCGGCGGATGGGGCCCGCCGGAGGACCGCAGCCCCAGCTTGATCGCGGCAGACCTGGATGCCGAATACATCACATGGCCATCGGCACAACGTGCTTACGGTCCCGCATTCGAGGCCGCGCGACGGCTGGCCCGATCGGGTCCCCAGACTGCGGTGCGTTCCGACAGCACGGAGGAGTCTTATGCCTAACGCTCGAGCGTCCGCCGCGGAATCCGCGGTCGGAGTGGACAGCCTGCCGCGGAGCCAGGCCGAGGTGTCACGCAGGACGGCAGCTCTCCGCACCCAGCTGCCGCTTCGGTACCTGCGCCAGCAGGCGCATCTTACGGCGCCCGCGGCGGACTACAGGCTGGCCGAGAAGGCACTGCGGGATGCCGGTGCAGTCGCGGCTCGCCTGCTTGACCGCTACGGCATCGACCACTCGCAGGTGGCGGACAGACTCGGGGTCAGCCCGCAGGTCGTCGCGCAGGAGCTCGGATCGCCAACGCCCTTGGTAATGCTCGATCTCGAGGACGGGGTCGCGCCCCAGATGTTGTCGGAGGCGCGTGCCAATGCGGCGCGCGTGATGCGCGAGACTCCCCGCGGTGACACGCTGCGCTTCCTGCGCCCGGCCGGGGTGCTGGAGCCGCGCTGCGCCGAGGATCTGTGGGAGGTGCTGGTGAAGGCGGGCAGCGGGCTTGCCGCTGAGGACTACCCGCTCGACGGGATCGTAGTACCCAAGATCCGGCACGTGCACGAAGTGGAGTGGCTGTACGACCAACTGGCCATGATTGAGAGCGAACTGGGCCTGGAAGCCGGTCGTATCCGCGTCAGCTACCTCGTCGAGACGGGCTGGGGACTGCTGAACTTGCCGCAGCTCGCCGCCGCCGGCATCGACAGGCTGGCCGGCATCATCCTGGGCACGGTCGACTTGTCCGCCGACCTGCTGCTGCCTGAGGTCCGTTACCGGCATCCAATCTGCGAGTGGGCCAGGGACATGATCGTGGCCGTGGCCGGCAGCGTAGGCGTACCCGCGATCGACGGAATGACACTGGACTTCCCGGTGGCGCAGGCGGAGCTTAACGCCGAGGAGAATCGCGCCCTGCTGCTTGAGCGCATGCAATCGAACTTCCGTGACGCGCTGCACTCCATCGACCGCGGAATGAGCGGCCGCTGGGCCGGGCATCCACTGCCGCTTCTCGCCACCATGCTCGCG
>Ga0210383_10003506_pt1 | contig 14026 bp, 14 predicted proteins | sample IncBWC14OmetaG_FD_160072 | JGI IMG/M metagenome (GOLD analysis project Ga0210383, IMG submission 160072) | Forest soil microbial communities from Barre Woods Harvard Forest LTER site, Petersham, Massachusetts, United States - Inc-BW-C-14-O ...
GAATCGTTGCGGGCGAGTCGGGGCGAGGGCGCCAGCGGGGAAATTGTGACGATCGCGGCGGCTGACCCGTTGAATTTGGCGGGGATAGTGGTGCCGGGGGAGAAAGTGGCGGCGAATTCGCGGCAGGTGGTGAGTTTTCGGGATGGTGTTGTGGTGGAAGAGGAGGGTTGGGTGGCGGTGGCGGGGTAGTGGGCGGTGGTTGCCAGTATATGGCAGAGGTTTTGTGCTTTGGCTTACTGGTGGCTGTGCGCAGACATCGAAGAGGCATTCCTCACTTCGCGGACTCTTGTGGGAGGACGCAAGAGCCGGCGGGGACGCCGGCGCTACAAAGGCAGCACCACAAGGCGTGGGGTTACATTAGTTCAAAGATGGTTTTGAAGGGTTAGTTGAAGTTGTAGCCTAGTTCCCAGAGGAATTGGTGATTGCCTTTGGTTACGTTGGCGTTTCCGACTTGGTAGGCGCCGTAAAGGGTGAGTTTTTTGGTGAGCTTGTAGTTGAGGCCGGTGTTGACGTAACCGTAGGCCTGGTTGCCGCTGTACCACTCGGCAGCCAGGGTGAGGCGAGGAGTGAGCGGCTGTTCGAAGGTGAGTTGGGCGCCGGCGCGATTGGCGGTGGCGACGACATTGCGCGTGAAGTCGTAAGCGCCGACTGTGATGCGGGTGCCGTGTTTCCATTGTTTGGCGAAGGCGGCGTAAAAATAATTTCCGGCATTGTATGTGCGATCGCGGACGGGGAAGAAGAGTTCGTCACCGATGAAGAAGGACCGGCCGGACGTGTCGTTCTTCCAGAGGCGCCATTTTATTGTGGGAGAGACTTCCAGTTCGCCGATGGTAGGTGAGCTGAGGCCGTCGAAGTTCACGCCGGCTTCCATCTGATGGCCGATTCCGACAACGACGCGAGGAGTGTAGGTGAATAAAGGATCCGCGGATTGCGCGGTGCCATCGAGCTCGCCGTAGACTCTGCCTTTGTCGAGGACGTCGGCGCTGGGAACGTCGAAGACGGTTTGTTGGGCGTAGGCGGCGCGGGCGGCGAAGAGCGAGAAGAGTAGCGAGAGGCCGAGGATTTGATGGAGGCGTGGCAAGGTTGGGAGGTAGTTTACTTGATGAGGTGGAAGTCGAAGAGGAAATTCGGGCGGCATGGGATTGGCGGAATCGATCGCCAACGCTACTTGGGCTCGCGGAGTCGCCGGGGGCACGATTTATCGTGCCCCTACGGGAGAAAAAGCACGAGAGTAACCCAGGAGCACAGGCTGAAACCTATGCTACGACTTGTCGACTTGGGTTAGGGCGCGGACGTGGAGTTCCAGGGCTTGGTTGTATTGGCGTTCGATCTGGAGTTCGGTTTGGAGTTTTTTGATCAGGAGTTCGAGGCACGAGATTTCAGCGCGGAGTTTGTGAATGTCGGAGGCGGTCGCGCCGGGGCGATGAGCTTGCGGCGCGTTTTGTTGCTGAGGAGGCTGAGGCGCTTGCGCGTTGTTTTGTTGCGTGAAAGCTTCGGCCAAGGCGCGGGGCCAGACGGAGTCGGTTGGCCTGTTTTCGGCGTGCCCGGACGGGGGAGCTGAAACGGGAACGGGTGGCGCGGCAAAAATGGACGCGGGGCGCGACGGCGTGGCAGACGGGGCGAAAAGACTGTCCAGTGAGGAAGAAGAAACAGGCTGGTCGAGACGGTGAGGCTCGACGTGTTTGGATGCGTTGAGCAGATTGCGGACGCGGCTGATGAGTTCCTGAGGTTGAAACGGTTTGCGCACGAGTTCGTCGGCCTGGACCGCGACGGCGCGATCGGCGACGGATTTGTTGACTACGCCGGACATGAGAATCACGGGAGTCTTGGCGAATTGCGGATTTTGTTTGATTTGGCTGCAAACGGAGTAGCCATCCTGATCGGGCATGATCACATCCGTGATGACGACATCGGGCGGATGCTGTTCGAACTGGTTGAGCGCGGAAGTGGCGTCGGCGCAAGTGATGACAAGAATATTTTCACGGCGAAACGCGATCTTGATGACTTCGCGCATGGTGGCGCTGTCGTCAATGAAATAGACGGTCGGGGCTTGCTTGGGCTCGGCAGAACCGAGCGGGGGCATCGCAGCGGTTTCGCTCATAGGGCCTCCTTATCGGCGAGCTGATCGGACTGATCACGAGCGGTTTCGTCGAATTCGCGCATAGCGTCGAGCATAAGATCGGTGGCGGAACGGAGGACGGTGCGCTGGGCGGTGGCTGCACCGTAGACAAATTTGTAGACCCCGGAGCCGCAGCGAACGCAACTTTTGATGATGTCGATGACGGCTTCATCGCCGAAGAGAGAGCCGCACTCAGCGTGAACGATTTCGCCGGCATCGTAGAAAAGAACGGCGTCGGTTTCGCCTGCATTGATGGTGAGTGCGCCCGTCTGACGTGCCTGGCCTAGCATCTGCATGACACCGGTCAAATCATGATGCGTGAGATTGCCGCTGAGGCTGGTGTCTGCCTGGCCAAGCATTTGCGTGGGCTGAAAACCTTCAACTTTGCTGATGAGAATATTTTTGACGTGATTGGCAATGGTCGCGGGAGAAAGATGGCGATCGATGTAGTCGTCGCAGCCAGCCTGGAAGGCTTCCATGAGAGCGCCCTGGCTGCCGTCGCCGGTGGCGATGATGGGGAGATTGGAATTTGTCGGGTCGGCGTGAATGATTTTAGCGATTTCGTGTGCGCCCATCTCCCGCATGTTGGTGGCGCAGACGATGGCGGTTGGGGCGTCGTATTCGATGGCAGTGAGGGCGAAGGTGGCTTGCGTGGTGGTGGAAACTTCAAAGCCTTCGCGCTTGAGCGCGTCACCAAGACGCTTGGCGAAGAGAACATTGCTGTCGATGAGCAAAATGCGAGCGGGTTTGCCGGGCATCATACGCGTGCCTCCGGCAAAACGGGTTGGAGAATTTGCGTTGGACGAGGATCAATGCCGGGAGTGAGCGCGTACAGATTGAGAACCTCGATGACTTCGCCCTGATGCGAGAGCCACGCCGCGACGTGAGGCGAGTCTGACGGCGTGGCGGGAGTGAGATCGGCGCGAATCAACTCACATTCGCCGCTGACGGGAAGAGCGACCCAGTCCAGGCCTTCGCGCTGGTGGCGGGTGGCGATCAGATAAAAGCGACGATGCGTGAGTTTTTTGCCGATGAGTGTTTCAGCGATGTCGCAAACCGGAACAACGCGGCCACGACGAAGAATGACGCCGTCGATCTCCGGAGTTTTCTGGGCGAAGCGAAAAATACGGCTGGGAGCGGCAAGCTCAGCGACCTGGTCAGCGGGCAAGGCGAAGCGGCGTTCCCCGAGGCGAAGGAGAACGCAAGAGCAGGTATCGAGTTGTTCCATCCAGGTCATTGGGTTAATTCCGGTAGCATTGTGGTGTTCGTGTCCGGCAAAGTTTGCCGCGCGGTGACGACGTCCAACAGCGCAATTTCTTCCGCGGTGAGAAAGCCGGCGGGATTCACGACGGGAATCACGTTTTGATCCAGGACAGTGAGGCCACGATACCAGGTGCGCTCTTCGTGGCAAAAAGCGCCGGGGAGAGCCTGGAGTCGGCTCATGGTGGTCATTTTCTCTATACCATCGACGAGAATGGCGATGCGCGATTTGCGAAGAAGAAAGATGAGAGCCGCGGGAGTGGGTCGCAACCCAAAGTGGAGGGGAGCGTTGACGACGTAGAGGTTCAAATCGCCGCGATGAATGGCGTGGCGGACTTTCGCCAGACTGGATTCGTTGACGTCGACGGCGGCACCGGCGAGGCTGTCTACGCTGCGGACTTCTTGAACGGACGCGGAAGAAATGGCAAAGAGCTGATTGCTGGCGCGGAAAAGAATAATCTGCTCCGTGCGAGCGGGAGCGTTTTTTTGTGGAGTGGACATGCGCATCAGCGTGCTCCCACGGGCGTGGCCTTGCTTAACGCTAGAACACGTTTTTCGATGGCGGCGTAAATATCGTCGATGCTGAGAACCTGATCGACCACGCCAGCTTTGATAACTTCAGCAGGCATGCCGAAGATGACGGAGGTTGCTTCATCCTGAGCGAGGACGTACCCGCCAGAATTTTTGATGGCGCGAGCGCCGCGGGCACCGTCACTGCCCATGCCCGTGAGGATGGTGCCGATGCTCATTGCTCCGGCAAACGAGGCCACAGATTCCATAGTTACATCGATATTCGGAAGATAGCCTTCGATGCGGCCGGAAGTGCCGTCAAGTTCGACGCGACCTGTGGGCGTGAGGCGGAGGTGCTGGCCGCCGGGGCAAATGTAGAGCGTGCCGGGTTGGAGGGATTCGTTGGGTTCGGCTTCCTTGACGCGAATGCCTGTGAACTCCGACAACTGGAGCGCGTATTGCGTGGTGAAGGCGGCCGGCATGTGCTGCACGAGAATGACGGCGGCGGGAAAATCTCGCGTGAAGCCCGGAGCCAGACGCATGACCGTTGCGGGTCCGCCGGTGGAAGCACCGAGCACAACAATTGGAAAGCGTATGTCGGAGTTTTCGACGATGGGAGGACGGGTTGGCTTAAACTCAGCAGCCAAAGCCGGGGCATTGTGCGACGGCGATTGAATGGCGTTGGCGAGGCGCGAGGCGGTGCGGACGACGCGAACTTTTGCAGCCACGCGGACTTTGCGCAGAAGCTCTTCCTTCACACTATTCATATCGAGATCGACGCCGCTGCTGGGCTTGGTGACGAAGTCGATGGCGCCGAGTTCGAGAGCTTTCAGCGTGCTGGAAGCGCCTTCCTTGCTTTCGGAGCTGACGATGACAATGGGCCGCGGATTGTTGGTCATTATATTGGCAGTGGCCTGGAGGCCGTCCATGTGCGGCATGTTCAAGTCCATGGTGATGACGTCGGGCTTGAGGGATTCGGAAAGAGTGATGGCTTCGCGGCCATCGCGGGCGCGGCCAACGACCTGGAGCTGGCTGTCGGCGTTGAAAATAGTTTCGAGGACTTTGCACATGAAGGCAGAGTCGTCCACGACGAGCACACGAAATTTTTTTGGGGCAGCGCTCACCATGACGTCAGCCAACCGGCACGGGAGGACGTGCCGCCTCCGTTCCAATAAGTTGTTCGATCGCCGCGAGGAGCTGATCTTCCTGTACCGGCTTGGTGAGGAAGGCGGACGCGCCCTCTTTCATCGCGCGATCGCGATGCTTTGCGCCCGCGCGTGAAGTGACGACCATGACCGGGATGCGCTTGGTTGTGGGGCTCTGGCGCAACTGGGCCATTAATTCATAGCCGGTCATGCGCGGCATTTCGAGGTCGGTGATCACCAGATGGCAGCCGACTTGAGAGATAAGTTCGGCGGCTTCGAGACCATCGGCGGCGAGTTTAGCGCGATAACCATTCTTTTCGAGCATGCGGCCAACAAATTTGCGAACACTGATGGAGTCGTCGGCCACGACAATGACGCGCTCCTGATCCACGCGATCGATGGCTTCGGTCGGAATGGTGCCGCGAGCGACGGCAGTGGAACCGGGGGCAAAAACGCGAGAGGCACTGGCGTTGGCCTGGACGGCGCGGCGTTCGTTTGGCTCGTTGGCCACCATGCGATTCAAATCGATGAGCAGGATGAGGCTGCCATCGGGCGCGATGGTGGTGCCGGGGAAAAGCTTGACGCGACGGAGATACTCGCCAAGATTTTTGATGACGATTTCGTCCTTGCCGAGGACTTCTTCGACGACCAGGCCGACCTGGCGGTTTCCTGCGTTAGCAACGACCATGCGGAAATAGCCATTGATAGGTTCCAACGGGGGAAGGCCGAGATAGGAATCGAGGCGGACGACTTCGGTAACGATGTCGCGGACTTTGGTTAGGAGTTTGCCGCCGACGTCTTCGATTTCATCGGCGCGCAGACGGCGAATTTCCTCAACGACAGCGAGAGGCAGAGCGAAATGGTTGGATCCGCAACGTACGAAGAGCGCGGGCGAAATGATGAGCGTGAGAGGAACTTTCAGGGTGAACTTTGTGCCCTGGCCGGAATCGCTCTGTACTTCGATTTCGCCGTTGAGAGCGTTGAGATTGGAGCGCACCACGTCCAGACCAACGCCGCGGCCAGCCAATTCCGTTTTAACGGTAGCGGTGGAGAAGCCGGGATGGAAAAGCATTTCGCGAAGATCGCGCTCTGTGAGGCGATCGGCGGTTTCGGAGGAGACCAGGCCACATTCCATGGCGCTTTGGCGGACACGAGCGTAGTCGATGCCCCGGCCGTCGTCTTCGACTTCGATATAAATGTGGTTGCCGCGATGGTAGGCGCGGAGCATGACGTGGCCCTGTTCGGCTTTGCCAACGGCGAGGCGATCGGCCGGCAATTCGACACCGTGAGCCACGGAGTTGCGGACGAGATGGACGAGGGGATCGGAAATTTGCTGGATGATGTTGTTGTCCAGTTCGGTTTCGCTGCCGGAGAAATCGAGTTCGACGTTCTTCTTGGCGGATTTGGCGGCGTCGCGTACCGCGCGAGAGAGCAAGGAGTATAAAGTGCCGATGGGCACCATGCGCGCGGCGGTGATTTCGTCCTGCAGATGGTGGGCGAGCTTGGTGAACTCGTGGATGTCGCCTTCAACGCGGTTGGTGTAGCTCTCGAGTTGCGAGAGGACCTCGTTGACGTCGGCGGAAATTTCGGTCATGGAGCGGGAGAGAATGTTGAAGTCGTCGTAGCGATCCATCTCCAGCTCGCTGAACTCGTCGAGGAAGCCGCCTTCGCCCGCGGCGGCACTGGCCAGCATTTTTTGGCGCTGATTGTTTGCGGTCCAAGGCAAACCGATCTGCTGGCGGATGCGATTGTATTCGTACTTTTCTTGGAATTCGTTAACTTTGCCCTGCAGGCGCTCCTTGGAGAAGCTGAGGGTGTCGATCATCTTTTCAAGTTCGGCGACGCGGCCGACCATCTTGGTGCGGCTGATGACGAGTTCGCCGACGGTGTTCATCATGCGATCGAGACGGCCGAGAGCGATGCGGACAGACTTTGCGGCAGCGGCCTGTTTGAGTGTTGGAACGGATTGCGGTTTGGCAGCCGCCTTGGCTGTGACGGGGCGGTCGGCTGGTTGCGCGACTTCCGCGGGGGCGGATTCCGCAGAAGATTCTTCTTCTCCTTCGGGCGGGGCATATTGGGCGACGCGGCCAAGAAGGGAATCGACACCGGCGCGCATTTCCACTTCGCCGGGCCATTCGCGGCGCAGCGTTTTGCGAAGTACATCGACGGATTCGAGACAGATATCGACGATCGCGGGCGAAGGCTCGAGTTCGCCGTCGCGCAGACGGCCGATCAAATCTTCGACGCGATGGGCAATCGAGCCGAGCCTGCGAAGACCGACCTGCGCGGCGGAACCTTTGACGGTGTGAATGGCGCGGAAGAGGCGATTGATTTCTTCCGGATTGTTGTTACCTTCGAGAGAAAGCAGGCAATCGCTGACGATCTGGAGATGCTCTTCGGCTTCGGGCTGGAAAAATTCCAGGATTTCGTCGGGGACGTCATCGTCTGAAGGCAGAGCGTCGAAATAGGAACCGGTGAGGCCGGTTTGCGGCGGAGCGGAATCTTGCGCTGCGGACGCGAGGCTGGAGACTGGCTCCGGAGCGGGGTCGGACATGCTTAGATTCAGAGGCGGCGGCTCTGGAGGGAACGCAAAACGGTAGCGTTCCTTGAAGGCGGAAATGTCTTCGCGATTTTCCTGACCGGTGTCGCTGACCTCGATGAGGCTGGTTTCGAGGAGAGAAATGCCGTCGGATAAGAATTCGGTGATGGGGCCGTGGAGATCGTCGCCGAGTGGGGCGTTCAGTGCGTATTGAAAGACGTGTGCGAGTTTGCCGGCAATTTCCGAGAAGCGCGGGAAGCCGTAACTGGCGGAGGTTCCTTTGAGAGTGTGTGCGGCGATGTAGAGGCGCTCGAGATCTTCGCGGCGCGGAGCGACCTCCTGAAGCACGCCGACATATTCCCGCAAATATTGCAGGTGCTCCGAGGCTTCCTGGAGGAACAACTCGACGGCTTCGCGATCAGGCATGCTCACGCGCGTCCCTCCGTAACGAGTTCAGGCTTGTGCAATTCTTCGGCAGTGGGCTTGCGGTACATGATGCAATCGCCGAGGACAATGGCTTGGAACTTCACGGGCATTTTAGAAATGGATTCGGAATGGCCGAGGAAGAGATAGCCGCCCGGTTCCAAGGCGTCGTAGAAGCGCTGGACCATGGCGCGGCGGCGCTCTTCAGAAAAATAGATGAGGACGTTCATGCAGAAAATCAGATCCATGCGGCCCACATAGACGGGCGAAGCGAGATTCATTTGCGCGAAGCTGACGATTTTGCGGATGCGCGGCTTCACTTGATGGCCGTCGCGGGCATGGCCGGGAGAAAAATGAGCGGCGAGCTGGCGTTCATTAACGCTGGCGATGCTGCGGCCAGAATAGATGCCGCGTTCGGCGGTTTTCAAGGCGTGACGGCCGATATCGGTGGCGAGGATTTCCACTTCCCACGCATCCGCGAAAGAAAGCGTGTCTAGAACGGTGATGGCGATGGAGTACGGTTCTTCGCCGGTGGAGCAGCCGGCGCTCCAGACGCGCAAAGTGCGGGGATTGCGCCAAAACTTTTTGACGTGCAGCTCGGGTAGAACGTGCTTTTCGAACGCTTCGAACACCGCAGGGTAACGGAAGAACGTGGTTTCCTGAGTGAGCAGTCTTTCGAGGAGCGATTCGTATTCGACGTTGGTTTTGCGAGCGGCGCGCAGAAGATCGGTGCCGCGCGCGTAGCCGTGTTCACGCAGATGTTCGCGGACTCGCGTGGAGAAAAATCTCTCGCGCGAGGCATCGAAATGAATGCCTGTCCGCTCTTCGATCAACATGCGGATCTCGCTCAATTCGTGTTCACTCAAACCGTTTTCCGGGCCGTGGCGCTCACTCATTGGTATCCCGCTCTTGCCCCACGGGAAAGTGGGGGCAGAAGTTCACAATTAACGGCCAGCGGCGACCGGCGCCAAACGATGATCCGTGTCTTCGGCCGAAGCGCCTTTGGCGTTGGCACGGAATTGGGCCAGTGCTTCGTTGAGCTGGTCAGAAAGTTTGACGAGCTGGCTGACGGTGGTGACGGTGCTGCGCGTACCTTGCGACGTCTGCCGGGTAATGTTGGAAATAATCTGCATGGCGTGGGCGACACCTTCCGTGCCGCGCACCTGCTGTTTGGACGCGAGAGAAATTTCCTGGACGAGTTCGGCGGACTGGCGAACGACGCTGGAGATAGCATCGAGAGCGCGGCCGGCCTGATCGGCAAGTGTGGCGCCGGATTCGACTTCCTTGGTGCCGTCTTCCATGACGACGACGGCTTCGTTCGTCTCTGCCTGGATGGCTTTGATGAGCGCGGCGATGTCTTTCGTGGCGCTGCGAGAGTGTTCAGCGAGCTTGCGAACTTCGTCGGCGACGACGGCGAACCCGCGGCCTGCTTCACCGGCGCGCGCGGCTTCGATGGCGGCGTTGAGGGCGAGGAGGTTGGTCTGCTCCGTGATGTCGTTAATCACGTTGATGATTTCAGAAATTTCGAGCGAGCGATCACCCAGAGATTTGATCTTCTTGGCGGTGGCCTGCACGGAAGAGCGGATGCGCTGCATGCCGTCGAGAGTGTCACGAACGGCACGGTTGCCTTGTTCGGCGGCGTCAAGAGCGCGACGAGCGGCTTCGGCGCTGGCTTCGGCGTTGTTGGAAACCTGTTTCATGGAAACGGTGAGCTCTTCGACGGCGCTGGAAGTGTTGGTGATTTCCTGGTCCTGCTGCGTGGCGCCGGCCTGCATTTCATCGGCCGCGACGAGAATGTTGTTGGAGCAGGCGGTAACCTCCATGGCGGCCTTGCGGACGCGCTCGAGGACCTTGGTGAAGTTGTCGAGCATGTAGTTGATGGAGTCCGCGACGTTGCCGAGGGCGTCGTTAGTGACCTTGCCGCGCAGAGTCAAATCGCCGCGTGCGACCTGATTGATGACGGCGAGAAGATCGGTGATGCTGCGCTGGAGAGACTCGCTGGCTTCCTGGTTCAAAGAGGCCTTGGAGACCTTGGCAACGGCGCGGTTGAGGTTCTCCGCGATGTACCCGAACTCGTCGCTGGAGGAGACGTCGGCGCGGGCCTTACCGTCACCGGCCGCGAGACGCTCGGAGAAGTCCGCGAGTTCGCTGACGGGAGAAAGAATCCCGCCACCGAGTTTCCACGCGAGAATAATGGTGGTCGACAGCGCGACGACACCGGGGATGATGAGCCCGGTGGCATCGAATCCCGTGGAGTTGGCGGCGGCCTGGCGACCGGCGCTATAGGCCAGACCCAAGACAGCGAAAAGTGCGACGCCGTTCAAAATGATCAGCGTCCAGATGGTTGTGCTAATTCGCGATTTCATTTACTTCCTCCCCAAACTCTTTCGAAAACTTTCAGATACTGGGTCCCGGATAAACTTCCAACAGCCGGCGAAGGTCGATGACCAGCGCCAGGCGGTCTTCGTGCCGCAACATTCCGACACAGTGCGGCACGTTTTCAGGTGCTTCATGCAACAAATCTTCAGCGTCATTCACGGAATAGGTGCCGACGACTTCATCGGCGGCGATGCCCAAGCGCAGGTCGTCGTGATTGGCATCACCGCGTAACGAGGCGACGACGACATGCTTGGGAAGCAGGCCAGCACGGCGGCCTTCCGTGAGCGCAATATCGATCAAAGGCACAATGGAGCCACGAAGATTGAAAATGCCGAGCATATAGCCAGGAGCCAGTGGAATTTTGGTGACGAGTGGCCACTCCAGGACTTCCTCGACGTCCAAAACAGGAAAGCAGAAACGCTCGCGGCCGCTGCGGAAGACAACGAACTGAGATTCCGGCGGACGTTCGCCAACCGGAGCCAGGGCCTCCAGCATTTCGCCGAGTTCGGCGCTTGCGTGGATCGGAGTCAGTTGAAAATCTTCACTCACAAGAGTTCCTTGTACGGCATCAAGCGAAACGACGAACCGCGCGCAAAAGCTCCTCGCGCGTGAAAGGTTTGGTGACATAGCCGTCGGCGCCCTGTTGCTGGCCCCAATAACGGTCGCTGGCCGTGTCCTTGGAAGTGACGAGGATGACGGGAATAGCATTGAACTTGATGTTGCCCTTCAATTCCCGGCAGACCTGAAAACCATTGCGTTCTGGCATGACGACGTCTAAAAGAATGACGTTGGGTTTTTCGACAGCAATGGCTTCTTCGACCCGCTTGGGATCGCTGAGGCCAACGGGCCAATAACCCTCGGGTTCGAGGAGGCCCTGGATCAGCCGGACTTGCGCTGGTGAATCGTCGACGATCAGTACTTTTTTCTGCACAAGCGTGTACTCCGCGTGGTTCTCCACGATAGAAAATTGCACGTCAGCGGCCAGCTTGAGGATTTCGGCGAGGCGGTTGTCTATATTTTTAAGTAGCTTTGAATGAGGGGGATGGGAGAGGGGTGGGCAGAGCTACCGGCGTGGGAATAGGGTTGCGGTGGCGTCTTCCGTCTCAGCTTGAGAAGGCGTCTCAACGTCCCGCATTTCCGACGCGAGGGATGAGAATCGTTGCATGATTTCGTTGATGCGCAAAGCCATGGTGTGGATGGTCTTGATTTGCAAAAGAGATTGCGAAGAAAGCTCACCGGGTTCGAGAAGAAGAAGTTCGGCATTGCCGAGCAGGGAAGTCATGGCGTTGTTGACGCTGTGCTTCATGTCCGTCATGTAGCGGCCGAGGACGGCGTCGTTGGCATTTTGCGCGGCACGCTGTTCGGCTTGCTTGGCGAGGCGCAATGCTTCTGTGCGGCGCAAGGATTCTCCGGCGACGAGGAGAACGACCTGCGCCCAGTCTTCGCGAAGCGGAACGTGCAAGAGACGAGGATAGCGTTTGCGGAGAGAACCTAGCTCATTAGCATCGGATGGCGCGCAGAGAATTACGGCGGTGCTGGGAGCGATGGCAGCCAAAAGTTCGCAGGGGCGCTGTTCCTTGAGCGGGCCGACGACAATGAGGTCACACGCGACCGGGTCGCCGCTGTCCCACAGTTCGCTGGTGACTACGGAGAGGTCCGGAAGCTGACGTTCGAGTTGCCAGCAAGCGGTCAGTAGACGCGCGAAGTCGGCGTCATCGGTGACGATCAATGCATTGGTCGTTCGCAAAGAACTGTTCTCCCTGACTGTTCTTCCAACCTGCCTTACCGCACAGCAGGGAATTAAAGTTTTTCGGCCTCGTCAAGGGCAGACAGCAAGCGTTTGGTGCTGATGCCCAAATTCACGGCGGCTTCGGTGTCTTTGGCTTGTTTGGCCAGTTCGACACGCTCCTGCAAACGCGAAACTTCGACGCGAGCGACGGGCAGCACGCGATCGAGCGAAGTGGCTATGCCGGTTTCCTTGGCTTGTTCGAGCGCGGCGGTCACCAAGGCTCTGGCGACGACAGCGCGGCGAAGATCTTCGGCTGCGGGGCCGTCTTCGCTGATGAACGCGGCGACTTCCCACGACGACATGAGCAAGCGAGCGGAACCAACGCGCACGGTGGTCATGGAACGGCCACGGGAAGGAGGCGCAGAGATTAATTGCTCCCAAACTTTCTCCATGCAAGTTTCGAAATCCAGGCCGGCGTCTATTCCACGGGTGGAGTCGGCGTGGTTCTTGCGCTTGTTGGTTTTGCGGATGGTGCTGAATTCAGCGCACTGGAAACGGAGGACGCAGCTGGAGCCGAGGCTGAGGGCAACGCAGCGCTTTCCAAGGGCTTGCCTAAAATGCGCTCGACGTTTTTCTCGACATCGGCGCGCAACCCGAGAAGCTTCTCAAAGGCCTGATTTACCGTGCGTTCGTTGTATTCCTTCTGAAATGGCTGCTTCCATTCGTCGGCAATCTGACGAATCTTATTGATCGGCTCGGTTGAGGTCAGGCCAAAGGATTCGCAGTTCAGGGTCTTTACATCGACGTTTTCGAGATGGTTGATGCCGGAACGAATGTAAATCAGGTCCGCGTGCATGAGTTCGATGAGCGTGCGGCGAAGAAGGAAGTTGAAACGGACGAAAGCAATCATGGCAGCGGGGTCGTAGAACATGCCCCCGGCGCCTTCCTTGACGCGACGACCTTGCTCGATGAAGTTGGTCTTCAGGATGTCGCGCAAGGTGCGGAACGAGCGCAACGCCAGAATCATTTTTTCGAGAGCCTCGCACCAGGAAAGTGGAGTGCAGTCCACATCACCGAGGACGGGCTTCATGACCTGGGCAACGTCCGCGAGCTCAATTTGCTTGTGATAAATCTTAGCTGGGGCGCACAAAGCGAAGTATTGAACGAGGAGGAAATCGATTTTATCCCGGTCCACGTTGTTCTTCGAAGGCTTGCGGAGGTGGCGCATGATCAGGGCGCGCAATCCGCTTTCGCTGGCATTCAGCGTGGTGGTTTGGAGGAGCTGGCGCAACTGATGGACCTGGACCTTCTGGTCCATGGCGTCCAACCAGACCTGCACCTGCTTGGAAAACTCTTCCTCGGGCTTTTCCTGCAGAACGCGCTTATTTTGGGCAAAAGGAATTTCGATCTGCAAGTGCTTGGCGAGCGCGATGTAAATGGGGAAGACGGAACGAGCTTCTTCCCACTGCGCCAGCCGGGCGCCGTCGGGTCTTGGGGGAGCGGATAAATTCAAAGTTGTGATTGTTTTGTTCACGGGTGCATCATCCATTCGCAGGGGCAATCGAGAAAGCGAACAGCAACGGCCTTGCGGCCTTCCTGATATTGCAAAGCGATCACCGCTGCCTCTGCAGGACGTCCTCCTCCATCTCGGACAAGCCGGACACGATCGTCAAACTCCAACGCCAATTTCGACAGGAAGATGGCGAATTCCCCAGTACCGAATTCGACCACGGTTGCTTCCTGAACCCTGAGCTGGCCGGGCCTCAGCGGAGTGATGCGCACCGGAATGCGAACAGAAGGAAGCTTCGGAAAAAAACGAGCGAGCTGCTCGGTGCATTCTTGTTCGCGTGCGATGGTTGTCATTCGCGAGTGGCCCCATACCCCAAAGGCAGTGCGCAATTTGCGAGACCTGGCTTGACCCG
>Ga0210383_10003507_pt1 | contig 14026 bp, 9 predicted proteins | sample IncBWC14OmetaG_FD_160072 | JGI IMG/M metagenome (GOLD analysis project Ga0210383, IMG submission 160072) | Forest soil microbial communities from Barre Woods Harvard Forest LTER site, Petersham, Massachusetts, United States - Inc-BW-C-14-O ...
CCGACATCAGCACAGCGACGCCTGAATCCAGTCGTTATTGCGCTGACCTGTTTCATTCGCTTGAGAGCCACGGACCGTATACACCCTATGGTCGCAAAATGACATTAGTGGTACCCGGCACTTTGGGTGGAGGGAACTGGTCCGGTGCTTCTTTTGATGGTGCTTCCGGCTACCTGTTTGTCAATGTAAATGAGTTAGGAGCCATAGGAAAGATGGAGCCGCAGGCCGCTACCGCGCCAGAGCAATATCGGCGGGGGTCCCCAGATGGTGAGTACGCCCGCTTCTGGGACGAGCACCAATTGCCGTGCCAGAAGCCGCCTTGGGGAACGCTCAACGCTGTGGACGTGAATTCGGGAGAGATCGCCTGGAAAGTGCCACTGGGGAGTGTAGATGAGCTGAAGAAGGCCACCGGCACGTTGAACCTTGGCGGCTCGATTGTGACCGCCGGCGGCGTGGTTTTTATTGGTGCGACGATAGACAGCCGTTTCCGAGGATTCGATGCGCTGACCGGAGAGCAACTGTGGGTTGCCGACCTTGAAGCAAGTGCGCACGCAACACCCATAGCCTACATGGGCCAGAAGACCGGCAAGCAGTTCGTAGTGATTGCGGCCGGAGGGGGAGGATTTTTTAAAGGGAAAGTATCCGATGTCCTGGAGGCGTTTGCACTTCCGGATTAGGAGAGCAGGTCAATTCCTTTTTGAAGATACGGTCTATCAGTCGAGGCCGCATGCAGTCACAGACTGGGAATGGAGAATCCAGGATGCTTCGATCCCGGACCAGAATTCGTGGTCGCCGCAGCGCACGGTCAATTGTGACCAGAAAATGTTGCTTCTGGATTCTCGTGATGTTGGCAACAGCGCCACGAGGAACTGCACAATCGGAAATCGTCGTCGTCCGACCCAAAGGAATTCCCGACGTGCTGGTAAATCCCGGAATGGGGATCACGACTTTTCAGAGGTTCAACGGCCAACCGACGAATCCTCCTTTGAAGTGGTCCGAAGTGGGGCCAGTTGCGAAGGTGCCGCAAGGGGCCACGAAGCCAGACTTTCCAGATGCCTCCATCTCTTATTGCCGCTGGTATTGGAACGTTCTCGAGCCCGAGCCTGGAAAGTTTCAATGGGATATTCTAGATCTGGCACTGGAGGAAGCACGAGCACACGGTCAAACACTCGCCATTCGTCTCATGCCATACTCAAACCAGGACCCACTACCTGCCTGGTATCGGGATTCGGGAGCGCGACGTGCGAATAAATCGACAGACAAGGACGGAGGAATCTGGCAGCCCGATTTTAGCGATCCGCTGTTTCTCAAGCACTGGGGCGAGCTTGTCGCTCAGGCCGGGAAACGATACGACGGGAATCCGTACCTAGATAGCGTAGATATTTCTTCCGTGGGCTATTGGGGAGAAGGGTGGAGTCCCTACATGCCGCCATTTCCATATCAAAAGGAGCTTATTGATATTTGGCTGAATGCGTTTCAGCGCACGCCGTTGCTTATGAACTTTGATGAGCAACAGGCGCTCACTTATGGTGCGCAACACGGCGCGGGATGGCGGCTTGATTGCTTGGGGGACATGCGCACAAACTCGGACAATGAATATTTTCCGGCCGAGATGCTGGAAGTTTACCCGCAGCAGGTGGTGCGTGCCGGGATCCAGGACGTTTGGCAACGTAGCCCGGTCTCGCTGGAAGTTTGTTTTACAGTTGCGGGTTGGAAAGAGAAGGGTTACGACGTCGACTACATCCTTGATCAAGCACTTCGCTGGCATGTGAGCTCTGTGAACATAAAGTCCTCGCCGATTCCGTCCGAATGGAAACGGCAATTCGAAAGTTTTCAGAAAAGGATGGGGTACCGGTTTATTCTGCGGCGATTCGAATTTCCAACGGCGGTTAGTGCCGGCTCGATGATGCCGATTCACATGTGGTGGCTGAACGCGGGAGTCGCTCCGGTTTACAAAGAATTTTCGCTGGCCATTGAACTGCGATCTTCCAATTCCGCGACCATTATTAGAATTCCTGTGGACGTTCGTAAATGGCTTCCCGGAGACGCGGTATTTGACGGCACGTTGTATGTCCCAGAAAATATGAGAGAGGGAGCTTACGAAGTCCGCGTTGCGATGCTGGATCCAAGAACAGAGCAATCGGCTGTTCGATTCGCGATTGAGGGCCGACAAAATGACGGCTGGTACGGCATGGGGGCGCTCACGGTAAAAACTCGGTGATCTGTTTCACGTTTCCGTGCATTCGGCGAGGGCGATCGGTTGAGTACACTAGCGAACTGCGGAGAGGAAGGTTGATCCAACCCTGCATCACGGTCGTGCTGGCTGGTGCGCTGGCCTGTTGCTCGCTAGCAGCGGACGATGTACCGCCGCCGGAGTTTTTTCGGGTCCGTGAAAAGCTCTTGTCGCCGGGACCACGCGTAACTCCTTTCCTGCAGTATCAAGCGGACCAAGCGTGGCGAGAAGACGACGAACGCCAAAGCGCCTGGGAGGTCATCCATGACCAACGAGAATTGTTAAGAACGCAAGACGAACTGCGGCAAAAGCTTCTGCAAATGATCGGTGGCTTGCCAGTGGTAAAAACAGATCTGCATGCGCGTGTCACCGGCAGGATTCAGATGGATGGGTTCTCTATCGAAAAACTGATCTTTCAAAGTTTGCCAGGCGTCTATGTCACGGCGCTGGTTTATGTGCCGGACGATCACCGAACGAAGCATCCTGCCGTGCTGGTGCCTGCTGGACATGCTGCCGATGGGAAATTCCACTATCAGGCGCTGAGTCAGAGATTGGTAGGGCGAGGATATGTCGTATTCTCCTGGGATCCCGTTGGGCAGGGTGAACGCAGCCAGTTCTGGGATGCGACGGCTGGTAAGAGCCGCTATAACCTGGTCTGTGGCGAACATGCTGTGATGGGAAATCTGGCCTATCTGGCTGGAGCAAGTCTTGCCAGATGGGAGATATGGGATGGCATCCGCTCGGTCGATTATCTGCTCACCCGCCCCGAAGTTGACAGCGAACGAATCAGCATCACGGGGACGAGCGGCGGCGGTTTCCAGGCTACTCTGATTGCTGCTCTCGATGAGCGGATAAAGGTCGTCGTGCCTTCGTGTTATATCAGCGCATTGCCGATGAGGGTTTCTAACCGCATATTTGCCGACCCAGACAGCGATCCGGAGCAGGATTTGTTTGGCATGATTTCAAATGGTGTGGACCATCCCGGGCTGCTGATGATGATGTATCCCCGGCCAGTAATGGTGGCTGCCGCGGTACTCGATTTTTTCCCCATTGAAGGCACGCGCAAGAGCTTCCGCGAAGTGCGAAGGCTGTACGAGCGCTTCGACCGCGCAGATCGCATTGCGATGGTCGAAGGCTATCACACGCATCAATTCTCATCGGAAAATCAGGAAGCCGCACTCGACTTTCTTGATCATTTCAATCAAATGCCTCTTAGACACGGACTTGCTCCAGTGAAGGAACTCTCTGATAGAGCTCTGCAATGCACCCGAACAGGGCAGGTCGTGCTGGATCACAGTGATGCAAGATCCTTGATGGCGTTGATCCAAGAGTATTACAACGAGCACAAAACTGGACTGGGACATAGCCTCGCAAAGGAATATTACAGTGACAAATATAGCGGAGTAAAAGATTGGCACCTGAGCGAATATACTGGCGCCCCGACCGAGCAAAAGCAGATTACTTGGGAAGCCATGGGAAGCTCAAACTCAGACGAAGTGTCGATTGACCGCTATATGCTGCGCCATAGCAGGTTGCTTGAAATGCCGCTGCTCTACATTCACAAGCCCGCCGCTGAGAAACGAAACGTCCTGTTGTGGTTCCACGAAAGCGGAAAAGCAACTGCGGAAGACTGGCCTGAAATTAAGAGATATGTGAGTGAGGGTTACGATATTGTCTCATTTGATTTCCGCGGCCTCGGGGAGACTCGTATGCCGTACACGGCGGTTTCGCCGGATGATCCAGCGTTGGGTACGTTGGATTTTGATCATGCCTATGTCAATCCCATTTCGGGCGTACTGGCAAATCATGTTTATAACTCTCTTTTGATTGGCAGGCCGTACTTTCTCGAAATGATTGAGGATTCAGAAATCGCCAGTCGATTTGCTCGTGGGAAACTGGGAGCCAAAACAGTGGCGGTAACGGCCCCAGGCGATGCGTATACGCTCGCGAGCGCTATTGCCGAGACGCTACCTGACATCGAGCTCCTGCCTCAGCCAGGCACGAGGGTCTTGAAATGGTCTGAAATCGTAGAGCAGAAACGCGAAAACTGGCCAATACAGTATCTAATGCCTGCCGGAGCCTATGTTCACTAGGCGGGGTATTTTTTCCACTCCCCGGGGTCCGACTGCCATCAGCCAATTCTCAGCGGGCCTCTATTCATTCACGAGCCTTAAGATTCCTAACCGAGTTGGCACGTGAAATGTTTTCCCTTTGGGGATGATGCTCCATGCAAGAAACCTACGGTCATCATCACCGCCCTTTCCTGCTGCTCGAAAGAAATTTGCTCGCCATTTATCGCCGGTCGTGGGGAGTCGATGCCGACGGGCTCGACTGGCGAAAAGCGTTGTCGGACGACAACAGCCGAGGCAACCGCAAAATTCAAACAGATCGCCAATGAAACGGAACCCCTCCCAATCTTGCATGAGCCGCCCAAGCCGCGAAGCGACTGGAAGCCTATGACCCAACACCATGGACGGAGCGACTAGCGGCAGGAATCACTCAAGCCGAATCGGTTTTGGATTCGCTTTTGGGACGCGCTGGCCCCTTCCCTTTTTGTAAGTACTAATTCTAAGGCACTTAATACAAGCGCTATTTACATAAGTGTTGATTCTACAGGAGTTACGGCACCTGTCTGCGCTATCGCGTGTTTCGGATTTCGAGAAGAGCAGGGATTTACGCGCGTGCTCAAGAAAATAGGAAGCAGCGTAAACGTAAGATCACTTAAACAGAGGGATAACAGAATTCTATGGTTGGGTCAAGAGAGCATTTCAGGGGCTTCAGGGACATGCAAACGCTAGTGTTTAATCGGACTCGCGTTTTCGCGAATACGTGATGCAGACACGGGTGTTCTGCGCGCGTTCGATTAAACTATTTGAAGGAAGCCGCTTGCGTTTACGGCGGATGCGGCAACGCCGGGCGCCATGGGATTTCTATCGTGTTAAAATAAGTTCATTGCTCTGAGGGTAAACCAGTCAAAGGAAGGGTTTGACCAAGGCAACGTCTGGGGTATCCCACTCGCAGCGTCCGCCGCGCAAGCGGCTTCCTTCAAACGCATTTCAGGGGAGGTCCTACGTGCGGACTCGAGCAGCAGTTCTGATCGCTATCTTATTTATTGCCTGTTTTGGGGCGAGACAGGCCTTGGGTCAGGGAACGGACCTTGGAACCATTCGAGGTGTCGTGACGGACGCGGCTGGAGCCGTGATTCCGAGCGCGCCCGTCACGATTACGGACGCCCTGACAAATACAGCGCGGCAAACCACGACAAACTCGCAGGGCTACTACGAAATGTTTGGCCTGAAGTCCGGCAAATATACGGTAACGATCACCGCGCAGGGAATGTCGGAGACCGAAATCAAGGACGTCATACTCGCTGGCAGCGACACCGTGAGCGCAGATGCTGTTTTGAAGATTTCCGCCAGCAAGCAGAGTATCGTCGTCTCGGTGGAGGCATCTTCGATTAACACAGAGGACCAGACCATCAGCGAGACGATTGGCAGCGTGGCCGTGACGGAACTTCCCCGAGACAGTCGGGACATATATTCGTTCCTCTATCTGAATCCAAACATCACGCAAGGCTCGGCGGCGGGCGAATTCAAGTTTTTGGGAGCGCAAAGCTATGGAGCGAGTTTTTCGCTCGACGGGCAGCGATCGAACGGCGGCATCTTCGGCGAACCGACACAAAGCAAGCCTTCGCTAGAGGCCGTCGGGGAAGTAAACATTCTTAGTTCCGACTTCAGCGCCGAGTACGCGGGTATCGCCAATATTCGCGTAAATACCAAGCGTGGAGGGTCCGAGTATCACGGATCCGCGGTGTACAACAACGAGAACTCCGCATTGGCGGCCTGGACGCTGGGCGATTTGAACGGAAAGGCAAATTTCGCTCCAACAGCGTTCCAGAGCAAATATCCCAATCCCTACTTCAACGAGAACGATATTGGCGGTTCATTTGGAGGACCCACGCCGTTGCTGAAAAAGACGTGGTTTTTTACCGCGTACGAACGGGACTATAACGTTTCGCCGGTACAGTTTCAGTCGAATACCGTGGCGCATCCCGATCTGTACACTGGGGATTTCACGCAGATCAACGATTCCGCGAAGCCGCTGGTGCCCGCATCCGTCCTGGCTGAAATGACCCCCGCCGAAATCAGCGGCGATACGATCGATGATGGAAATGGAGATGGAGGGCGGCGTTTCGTAACGATCCCCTCGAGGCTTCTAAATCCCACGACGCAGGCGATGATCAGCACGTATTTCCCGAAAATCGGGACGAGCGCGCCGATTAATCCTGCGAACGGGAGAATTGTGGGCGGCTATCAAACGATCCTGCCGGGGCGCTCGGTGCTCGATAGCGGCGTGCTGCGCATGGACCACGACTTTTCCGATAACAATCACTTGTATGGCGTCTACGACGTGTCGGCGCAAACCAGTGCGACGAATGCGGTGGTGAATCCTTATACGGGATTGGGCTTGACGCAGGTGAATCGCAAGAACAATACGGTTTCGCTCTCTTATACACATACATTTTCGACGAATATGATCGACGAGCTTCGCGGCGGATTCAACCGCGAAGATCTGCTACAACACAGCAACACAACGCTGGAGAGCTTTCTTTCCAGCATCGGTTTCGATCAAGCCGATATCGACGCATACGGTGCAGCAACGGGAGCATTTGCGCTTACGACGTACGGGCATCCGGCGGTGAACTTCAGCAATACGTTTGCGACGTTCACGAATGGAGGCCGCAATACATTTCGTCCGCTCAACCAGAATTTAATTACATACGGAGACACGCTGACCTGGGTTAAGGGTAAACACGCGTTCCGCATGGGCGGCGACATGGTTTACAACCAGGCGCAGGATGGATTCGCGCTGAACCGCGGCAACGTGCGCGGATCGATTACATATTCGGGAACTGGCTTGACGCCGTTTACGAGCTTTTTGCTCGGACTGCCGGGAACCACGGTAAGCACCGTTTCTGATCCGCGACCAGCAATGGACGTCCACAACTGGGAGAATGGATTCTTTTTTCAGGATACCTGGAAGCTCAGCCCAAGAGTTACGTTGAATCTGGGCATCCGTTATGAGTTGATTACGCCGTTCATCGACAAGAACGATCTGATTGCGAACTTCGATCCGAACTTTGTCGATCCTTCGACCGGACAGTTAGGCCGCTTTGTAATTCCATCGGACAAAACTCTGAAGTATCTCGATCCGCGAATCGTTAATTTTGGGTATGTGCTGGCGGCGAACTCCGGTTTGGGAGTCGGCCGCGGACTGGTGCGTACGGATAAAGCAGATTGGTCTCCACGTGTGGGAATCGCGTGGCGCCTCGCCAATAAGTCCGTGCTTCGCGGAGGGTACGGCATCTACTATCCGACATCGGCGGCGCAGGGCATTCGCGACCCCATCGCAACGAACCCCTTCAACCAAACCGTTACGAAGAGAGATGCGGCTGGCAATCCACTGGACGATTGGCCCGGCAATGGTGTGGACGGCACCAGCCCGGTTTCCGGGGGCGCGGTGGCGGCGACAGGAAACACGCCGGCTGTGAACGTGGTGCCTTTCAATATTCACCAGCCGAGGATTCATCAGTACAACGTGACGTATGAACGCGAGCTTGGATGGGATAGCGTGGTGCGCTTCTCCTATCTCGGATCGACGATGCATGGACTGATTGCGGGTAAAGATTTGAATGAAATACAACCGAGTGACACGCCATTTGGCGTGAGCCTGGTGGACGATGACGGGAACGTTCATCCGGACCAGATTTGCGATCCGACGCAAGGCAACTGCGGAATTTCTCCGGCGGACTATCAACGTTACCGGTTTCCGGCACTGGGAGATTTCGTTTTGAGCTACGGCAACTATGGCCACGCGCAATCGAATGCGTTCCAGACGCAGTTCGAGCGTCATTACACGAAGGGCCTCTTGTTAAATGTCGCTTACACCTATCTCGATCAGAAATCGACGGCGCTCGATACTGGCAACTCCAGCCTCGGCGGCATCGCATATGACGCTCTGCAGCCCAACGCCGACTACGGCGTTGACGGATATGTTTCCAAGCACCGGCTGGTTGCATATGGCATTTACGATTTGCCGGTTGGTAAAAGGCGCCAGTATGGTTCTTCGATGAACGCCTGGGAAGACTCGATCGTCGGGGGATGGTCGACTACCTTCAATCTGTTTGCGAAATCGGGAACGGGTTTCACGCCCTTCTGGATTTGCGACGATTGCAATCCTGTGGAACCCGGCAATATCGGAATTTCTTCCGTTGATGCGGTGGGCGATTTCAACGCCGAGCCTTCGTACCGGCCAACGATTCTCACGAACAATTACAACAAGAAGACCGGAGACAGCATCTGGAACGCGGCTGCTTTCGGATTGCCCTCGGTGGGCGCGGATGTTTTTTCGAATCCCGCCAACGCGAAGCGCAACTTGCTCTGGGGGCCCGGGACGTGGGGCGTGAACCTGGGAGTTCATAAGGACTTTCACTTTGGCGAGCGCGTAACCGCACAGATTGGCGCCGACGTGGATAATGTTTTCAATCATCCCCTCTTCTCGCCGGACTCCGATGCGGGCGGCGGAGGCGGTACGTTTGCGCTGCTGGGCGATTTCAATATTCGCGTCGATCAGACGACGGGCAAGTTGCTGCCCATAGGACAGAATCATCCCGAAGATATCATCCCGAATCTGGACTTCGGACGCTTGATCAACAGCTTCTCGCAAGAGGGAGTGGATAGCCGGCGAACCGTACGATTGAGATTGCGGATTACGTTCTAGCAACGGGGAGTTTGGTTCGGAATGTGCACGTGCTGTTTTTTTCATCTTTGCGGGCACTTTCCGAACCAAACAGACGGATTCGCCGCGATGCACGGAGCGGGAGTCTTTCCGTGGGAAAAGGTGTTTAGAACATTTTTGCTTGAAGCGAGCGAGCGGTTTGCGGGGACGTTATAGCGATGCTGCGCACACTCTCCCTGCGAATGAGTTCGGTCGGCATCAGGAGTTGTTGAGGAGGGAAAGCCGGCTCCTGAATTCGGCGAAGAGTAAATTCGGCGAGGTGTGTTCGCAATTCTTTTGGAAATTCACGTACGGTGGTGCGGCCGGGATGAAGCACGTCGCCGATGGTGTCGTTGAAGCCGGCACGCCTCGGAGGCGGCGCTCGGCACCATGACCTTCGGCGATGAATGGGGTTGGGGTGCGACCAAGAACGAGGCACGAAAGGCGTACGACGCCTTCCGCGAGGCCGGCGGGAATTTCGTCGCCACCGCCACCTTTACACAAACGGGACGAGCGAATCGTTTCTCGGTGAGTTTATGAAAGAACATCGCCAGAGCGTAGTGGTGGCCACGAAATACTCCAACGCTGTTCCGGGCACAGATCCGAACGCGGCCGGCAACCACCGAAAAAGCATGATACAAGCAGTGGAAGCGAGCCCCAAGCGGCTGCAAACGGATTACATCGACCTTTACTGGGTTCACATCTGGGATCAAATTACGCCAGTCGAAGAGGTCATGCGAGGGCTGGATGATTTGGTTCGGCATGGGAAGTAGGCTGTCTGGAACGCGCATAAACATTGGCTATTTGTTCTCTTGAAAGTAGTGGCGGAGAGGGTGGGATTCGAACCCACGGTAGGGGTTAACCTACACACGCTTTCCAAGCGTGCGCCTTAAACCGCTCGGCCACCTCTCCCGCGACGGATGCAGCTTTATCAATCTAACAGAAACTCTCGATTCGCGCACATTCCTGCGACTTCGCACATTCTTTTTCCTCTGCTAAACTGTTGGCTACGGTTCCGGGATAGTGCAATCGGTAGCACATCAGCCTTTGGAGCTGAGAGTCCTGGTTCGAGTCCAGGTCCCGGAACCAAACTTTATCCCTGCCCCGTCGCAGCGTCGCGATAGCCGGCAAGCGTCGGAGAAAAACGCCGCGCTTGCGCACTTCAATGAAGATGAAAAGCTAAAGCGATCCGTCGCCAGCGGCGGCGCTCTGGATTATCGATCGGATGAAGCCAGCTTCGTCTGGGCGGTACGGTTGGCCGTTGGTACGGAAAATTTCGTGGAACCACACGGTTGGTTCGCGATCCGTGTATGGATTCTTCCAGGAGTCCCATGGCAGATAGGTCTGCGTTTTGCCGGCGACCAGTCCCCAATTGATGGCGGCGACGTGATACTTCTTTGCAATGGGGAGCGTTCCCTGAAATGTGCTGCCATTGCCCCGAGCCATGTACTCGGTGCAGAAAATGGGGCGGTGATACTGCTCGAGCGATAGCACACGCTTTTCAAACACGTCAGGCGCGTCGTAGCTGTGAAAAGAAATAACGTCGGAAAAAGCCAGCTGAATTTTTTCCATCGAGCCAAGCTTGTCGGGAGACGACCAATCCCCTCTCCAAACACCGCTCGTGAGCGGTTGCGACGCACCAGCCTGGCGCGCCCACTCAAACACCCGCGGCAAGAGCGCCCGCACCAGTTCTTCCTTCTTGGGCGGCTCGGAGCTCGCATAACTTCCGTCGTTCGTATTGTCCGGCTCGTTCCAGACGTCCCAGCCGAGAATCCGCTGGTCCCTGGCAAAGGCTCCGACTACTCCTTTGACATAGGCTTCCAGGCGCCGATATTGACTCGGATCTTGGAGTGCAGCGGCTCCGGGGCTTTGTACCCATCCTGAATTGTGCACGCCCGGTCTCGGCGCGCGCTGTTTTCCGAGTTTGGGATTCGGGTCCCAGCAGGAGTCGAAGAGGACAAAGAGCGGCCTGATCTTATGTTTCTGCGCAATCGTCAGGAAAATATTGAGGCGCTTCTTGAAGCCTTCCGGATCCTGCTGCCAGAGCAGGTCGTGCAAAAAGACTCGCATAGTATTCAAACCGAGCGACTCGGCCCAGCCCAGTTCTGTGTCGATGCGTTGGGGATCGAAACTCGAAGCCTGCCACATTTCCAGTTCATTGATTGCCGTGGATGGAATGTAATTACTGCCAACGAGCCACGGTTGCTGCGCGTACCAATCGTTTGCGGTTTTCTCTGTCCAAGGGGCCGTCTGCGCTGGCGAACAAAGTGCGAAGCCTAAAACGAGCACGAAGCCGGCCAAAGAGCGTTTCATCTGATTTATATGCCTCGGTTTCTCATAGCGATTCGGGGCGGTGGGCCGATAGTTCGTAACCTAAGGTCTCGGCTGACACGCGCGCTGCATTTTGCCGAGGCCCTTTGGGCTCCACGATCAGATGCGCGCCGGTCGCGATCCATTGTTATCGGGCTACCCACCGGGCGCACTCTAAAAGGCGCCAGCTCTCTGTAACTCATCCTTCATCCCTGCCCAGCTCTGCCGCGTGGATTCCTCGGGGGTGCTTGCGCCGCGCCAGTGCGTTTCCAGACTGACGGCAAAACGGTAGCCGTCACGCTTCAGGGCCGCAAATTGGCCGGTCCAATCAATGATGCCGCGGCCCATCGCGGCCCAATCGTAACTTTTGCCGTCCGGCTTTTTCGCGACATCTTTGCAATGACAATGCCCGATACGTTCCTTAGGCAAGAGTGCATATCCATCTGGATAGGCCTTCTCGCCGCGCGAAGCAGCGTTTCCCGGATCCCAGTTCAGCATCAGAGAAGCTGACTTCACCGCGGTGAGAACGTTTGCTGCCTCCGCTGCTGTGCCGGTATTGCAAGCGGCTTCGTTTTCAAGCAGCAGCGTCACGCTTCTCTTCCCCGCAACACCGGCGGCGGCAAGGAGCCTTTCATTCATCGCTGCACGATACGGCGTCTGGTCTTCCAGCCGCCAAAAATCGAAGCATCGCACGCGGTCGGTCTGGAAGGCTTTCGCCAGTTCAATACTCCGTTCGAGCACCTCGTCCTGCTGCTCGTAGGTGAAATCGGCGTTGAATTGGGCGCCCTTTGGACCAAATGGCGATTTCGGCGCACCAGGCCAATCCACTTTGAAGAGGGGACTGGCGATATCCGTCACGCGCAATTTGTATTTTTCGAGGATGCGCCGCGCTTCGGCAATTTCTTTAGCATCCAGTTTTAGCAGGTTTTTGTTCCACATGCCCCGCAGCTCGATCCACTCCAGGCTAAATTCGCGCGCGATAACTTCGCAGGAGCGGCCGAAGTCTTGACCTACCTCATCGTTGATGACGGCAATGCGGAATGGTGAAGTCATACCGTTAACCTTAGCTTTTCTTCGAGGTATTTTTTGTCGATCATCTCCGATTCCTTTGGAGACCACGCCTTGTCCGGAACAGCGTCCAGCCCGACGATACCCCATCCGCGGAAATTTATTCTGCGAAGCGCATCGAGGACCGCCGGAAGATTTACCGAGCCTCGTCCGAGTTCCACCGAGCGATACGATTCTCTTGCGCCTGCGGCTCCGGGCAGCCGCTCGACATCCTTCAGGCGCAGAACGAGCAGTCGGTCGCTGTATTTCTCAACAGCCTTTGCCGGGTTGCCGCCGCCCTGGAAATAATGCGCCACATCGAGCTCCAGCTTCGCGTAACGCGGATCGACTGCAGCCATGATTTGCTCCACGCCATCCGGAGTCTGTCCCATGGCTCCCATATGGTTGTGATAGCCGACCTGCACGCCGAGATCAGCGGTGCGCTTGCCGAGCTCTGTCAGCAGCCGACCCAGTCGTTCGTAATCGGCGGCCGTGATCGCGCGACCCTTGGGCCGCTCATCAATGATTTGAAGATACAGCCCTCCCGCTGCGCGAAGAAATTTCGCGTTTGCCACCTGCCTGTCGATTTCGGACGATTCGATGGCAGGATCGATGCTCAAATTTCCAGTGGCGAGGGAGATCATCTTGATATGATGTTTGTCCAACATTTCGCGCAAAGCTGTTCCGTTGCCGAGTTCTTGTACGCTGCTAGAACGTATTTGAACTCCCGGAAATCCAGCGGAAGCGATGTCGGCGATCGCCTGCCGGTTGTTTCCGCCCCAAGTGATGGCCGCGTAGCCGATGTGCAGGTCGAAAGGTGCAGGAGGAATCGGCGTATCGAAGTGCGATAAATCCACCGGTGGATAGAGACGTTCTCGGCGAGACAGCAGGGCTTCGGGAACGGACGCCGCGGCGGCCAAAGCACCCATCCCTGCAAGAAACTCTCGACGAGGTTTGCGACTTTCCATTGACGCTCCTTTCTTCTCTTTGTATCTGCACAAGATACCGCAAGAGCTTGCTTATGGACAGTATTCTCCCCGAGAAAATTGGTGGTTGGACACCGGCCGAGGGATGAGGGTTTGCCACCACGGCAGTCAGCCCTTATGATTTTATCGAAGCAGGGCTGAGCGTCTCTCTACGAGAGGCTCGAGGTTTTGATGTCCGAGGAAACAACACAGAGTCATCCTCACATAAATCCCTGGGTCATCGCCATCGCGGTCATGCTCAGCACTTTCATGGAAGTGCTGGACACCACGGTCGTAAACGTCTCGCTTCCTCACATTGCCGGCAGCCTTTCGGCGACCGTCGACGAAGCTACCTGGACCCTAACTTCCTATCTCGTCGCCAATGCCATCATCTTGCCGCTCACCGGATGGCTCTCCAATTTCTTTGGCCGCAAGCGCATGCTGATGCTCTCCGTCACTGGGTTTACGATCGCGTCTTTTCTGTGCGGCCTCGCTCCCAGCCTTCCGTTCTTGGTGGTCTGCCGAATTATCCAGGGGGCGTGCGGTGGAGGTTTGCAGCCCATCTCGCAAGCGATCTTGCTGGAATCTTTCCCGCCGGAAGACCGCGGCAAGGCCATGGGCTTTTGGGGACTCGGCATCGTCGTCGCTCCCATGCTCGGCCCCGTCCTCGGCGGCTGGCTCACGGATAGCCACT
>Ga0210383_10003508_pt1 | contig 14025 bp, 20 predicted proteins | sample IncBWC14OmetaG_FD_160072 | JGI IMG/M metagenome (GOLD analysis project Ga0210383, IMG submission 160072) | Forest soil microbial communities from Barre Woods Harvard Forest LTER site, Petersham, Massachusetts, United States - Inc-BW-C-14-O ...
ATAACTTATCCAAATATTGATATGACAGATCATAATAAAACTGAGATGTCTAATTATCTTGATTCGTATGTTGATAAAAATATATTACCAAGATGTTCACCAGATATTGCCAGAGAGATAGATGTTATAATATATATGCGTGATAATATCGAAGAAACTTATACTTTCTATGAAAAGTATATTACAAAATATCCAAATATTAAGAAGGATTATGGACATCTATGTTATAACTATCAAGTAGTATTAACCACTAAATTTATAAATGAATTTAAAGTGATTTATCGGGGGGATACTATATATGAAATTTTAAAGTAAACAAATACTTAATTAAATAATATAATCAATAAATTTTAATAATTATGCTAATCAATTTTAAAACTCTCTGTCAGAAATATTCTTTCATACCGAAAGGAATTATACATATTGGCGCACACAAAGCAGAAGAATATGATATTTATTCGGAAATGGGTGTTCAGAAAATGGTATGGGTAGAAGCTAATCCTAATCTTTTCGAGTATCTAAAGCTTAAATTTAACGGCAAGCAGGATATTCAATGCTATTCATACATTATAACAGATCAGGATAATCAACAAATGACTTTTTATATCACGAATAATGGCGAATCCTCATCCATTTTAAAAATGGGTACACATACGCAACATCATCCTCATATACAGGTGACTGGTGAAAAAGTTCTTTTGACTAAACGAATGGACTCTTTAATTAAAGAAAATAATATACCTATTAATAATTACGATTTTATTAATTTAGATATACAGGGTGCTGAATTATTAGCTCTTAAAAGTTTTGGTGAATTGTTAAGCAATTTTAAATATATCTATACCGAAGTAAATGACGAGCATCTGTATGAAAATTGTTGTTTAATTGGAGAAATAGATGATTATGTGAAGCAATTCGGATTTGAACGTGTTGAAACATCAATGACTGAATATAAATGGGGTGATGCTTTGTATATTAAAAAATAAATATTATGTATGAATATACAGATGATAAACAGTATTTAATAAAAAAATTTAAATTATATCTTAAACGAGAAATTATGTTATATGATAAAATATTTTCGACGTTTGGATTATCTTACCCAGCAGACACTGTTTCTAAACATCGTTTTTACTTGATAATGAAAGTATAATGTTAGAATGTTTTCCATCAAAGTATATCGATGATCACAACATTTTCGATTATATAACAAAATCTCCAAAATTCATGTCTAGATATAGACAACATAATATAAATAGTATCATCAATGATTAATCTTTGGTATTCTTACACACAAAATGGGCCGGGGAAAGTTTTAAATAACTTTAAAGCTGGACTGAATATATTAAATATACCATTCGTTGATAACAGTTTCTCTTTCAGTAAAAATATCATTTTTTCTGATACGCCACAATTAGCTTTATGTGATGATAATTATATTGTTGGCCCGAATGTTTCTTTCCCCAAAGACAATGAACATATAAAATCCGCCAATTATAAATATCATATTGTACCATCACAATGGGTGCATGATTTATTTTTAAAATGGCTACCTTCTAATAAAATAAAAATATGGCCTGTTGGCATTGATAGTAATTACTTTAGAGATACTAAATATTATTATAAATCTATTGATTGTTTGGTATATTTTAAACGACGAAATCAAGAAGATTTAACTAAAATAATAAATATACTTAATAGTAAGCACCAAACATATATAGTATTGCAATATGGCACATATTCGGAAGAGCAATTTTTTCAAATAATTTCTGCATGTAGATATGGTATTGTTATTGATGGTACAGAGAGTCAAGGTATAGCTATAAACGAAATGATGTCAGCGAATTTACCACTATTTGTGTGGGATATTGAGTTTTGGAACGATTTAGGTCAGGAAGAATATAAAGTATCTGCTACATCAGTACCTTATTTTGATCAAACATGTGGTATTAAAGTTTCCGATATAAATATGTTAGAACAAGAATTTAATATTTTTTTACAATTATACACAACCTTTACTCCAAGAAATTATATAATCAATAATCTTTCGCTAGAAAAACAAGCCAAAGAACTAATAAACCTATTCTAAAATAATGAGTGACGTAACAGTAATTTTAAACGGATATCGCAGGCCGGAATATTTTCACGATCAATTCCAAGCAATTAAAGCACAAACATATCAACCAGCTGAAATTATGTTTTGGAATAATAATGCACCAGAGACTGGATCTTTTGATCATAATTTAATTCAACAAAATTGTAAAGCAGCATATTGTAATCAAAATCTTGGTGTATGGGCAAGATTTGCCTTTGCATTAATGGCAAAAACAAAATATATTTGTATGTTCGATGACGATACTATTCCAGGTAATCGTTGGATAGAAAATTGTGTGAATACAATTCAAACACACAGGGGGTTATTAGGCACAATTGGTCTTAGATTTAAAGATAATACAACATATTACGGTGCTGAACGTTTTGGTTGGGATTCGTCATGTAATAATAACGTAAACATTGAGGAAGTTGATATAGTAGGGCACTCATGGTTTTTCGAACGAGAAATGTTATGTGCTTTTTGGCGTGAATTACCTGATCCCTCTTTTGTGTATGCTGGTGAAGATATTCATTTTTCGTATATGATTCAAAAGTATCTTGGACTCAAAACGTATGTACCACCACACCCACCTCACGATCAGTCTTTGTGGGGAAGTTTAAAAGCTATGCAATACGGGGGTGACCACAAAGCAACAGCTAATCATGCTATACCTATCATGGATCAATATTATAAAGTATGTATAGCAAATGGATTTAAAATTTATAACAATAAACAATGAAGACATTCAAAGGGGATTTTTATAAATTTTATGAAATGTTGAGAAATAAAATACCATTTTCTTTTTGTAAATTTTCTGACGGCGAATTGTTTATACTACAGAATAAAGAACTAATTCTAGGCCCACGCCCAGAGCACCATTCATATACTGATGATCAAGATCATAAAACATTTATTCCAGGTATACATGAATTTTATAGACAAAAATTATTTAACTCATTAAGTTACTGCGCAAATAATTATTATGCAGGCATATGTGTACCATCAGATCAAGGAAATGAGATATTTAATTGGATGAAAGAAATTTCAAAAAAAGATGACGATCATTTATCTTGGGCAAATCTTTTTGTTAATTCTAACTATGGCTTGTACCGTGATTTATTCATTAAAGAATATTCCAATTATGAAATTGTCATAGTATGTAATCAAAAATCTGATATAAAAAAATTACCCTTTAAAATTAAAAAAGATTTTAGGGTCGGTACAAATTGTATTATCAATGATTATCCTCTTGTTGAACAAATGAAAACATGGGTAAAAGATAATAATATAAAAAATCATTTATTTTTATTCTGTTGCTCATCGTTAGGTAATTTTTTATGTCATCAATTACACGAAATCGAGCCTAATAACACATATTTTGATTGTGGTTCAACACTCAATCCTTTACTCGGACTTTCTTTGGATAGAGGCTATTTATCAGCTTACGAAGGAGTTTTGTGGAGAGGGCAAGATACTAAAAACGATTTAGAAAGAGATGAACCTTGGGGTTCTTAAAATAAAAACCAATATATCATGCTAGAACTAGTAAAAAATGAACCAAAGTACTATGAATATATTAGATCATTAAGAAATAACCCAGAACTAATGACTGGATTTATTCAAAAAACTATAATTACAGAAGAACAACAAATAGAATATATGAAAAAATATAGTGATTGTTATCATATATGTTTATTTGATGGAAATCCTTGCGGATATATTGGTGTTATTGAAAAAGATATTAGAGTCGCAACAGATCTTTCTTATCAAAAAAAAGGCATTGGCCTATTTATGGTAAACAAAATTAAAGAAATATACAATAATAATGTCGAGGCTAAAATTATGGCTGATAATATCGCTAGTGTCAATCTTTTTTTAAAAGCTGGATTTGAAACATCGTTCTTTTTAATGACACCAAAAAACAATAAATAATATGTTACACAATCCGTATAAAATAGTTCAAATGTTCGAAGAAGAAATTGCTGAGTATACAGGTGCTCCCTACGCTGTATCTACCGACAATTGTACTAATGCACTTTTTCTTTGTTGTAAATTTTTAAATGTGAAAGAAGTAACAATTCCTTCTAAAACATATTTATCTGTACCACAAAGTATTATACATTCTGGTGGACAGGTTATTTTCGATAAAACAACAGAAACAAATAATTGGCAAGGTGTATATCAGTTAAAACCGTACCCTATTTATGATGCTGCTAAAAGATTTACATCAGGTATGTATATACCTGGAAATTTTATGTGCATGTCTTTTCATATCAAAAAGCATTTAAAAATTGGAAAAGGTGGTATGATACTTACTGACAATGCTGATGCTGTAAAATGGTTTAAAAAAGCCAGATATGAAGGACGTGGAGAAAAACTTTATCATGAGGATATGATTGATATGTTAGGATGGAATATGTATATGACACCTCAGCAAGCCTCACATGGACTCGCTCTTATGCAAAATATACCAAAAGACAATCCTGATTTAGGGGAAAATAATGGCTATCGCGACTTAACTGAATTTCCTGTTTTTAAAAATTGTAAAATTATCGAATAATGAGTAATTTTAAAATATTACCTAAAAAAGAAATTGTAATCTATGAAAATGAATATATTGTTTGGATAGGTAATGATTTATATGCATATGATAATGTTACATTTAGTCATGCCCTATTAAAACATAATAATAAATATAAAATTACACAAAATATGTACAGTTATAACATGTGCTTCTATGTTATAGACGAACGAGGTGTAGAAGGAGGATATGAATTAATAAGGCATAAAAATGAATTTATTACATTAAAAAAGTATAGAAAACAAAAACTAAATGATTTATTATAATGAATTTAATTTTCGATATTGGCTATAACATTGGTAATTTTACCCAAGCATGCCTTAATAAGTATACAAATTGTAAAGTAATTGCTGTGGAAGCTAACCCTAGATTATGTAGATTAGGATCTTACCATAATTTAACATTATTAAATAATCTGGTATCTGATAAAGATAATATGAAAATTGATTTTTTCATAGACCCTATACAAAATGGTATATCAACAGCTTCTGTTAATTATTTAAATAATTCAAGATTTGCTAAAGGATCTAAAAATTTAGAACCAGCGTCAGGAAAATGGCAAGCTCCCATAAAAGTACAATCAATCACACTAGATACTTTAATTAATATTTATGGTGTGCCAGACTTAATCAAAATAGATGTTGAAGGATATGAGAGTACTGTATTATCTGGCTTGACAAAAGCAGCACGTGATATATGTTTTGAATGGCACGAGGAAAGTTATGATGAATTAATGAAAATAGTTAAGCATTTAAAATTATTAGGATATACCAAATTTGGGATAGTGGGATATTTCGACGAAGGAAATATTTTTGATAAAATGACATATACTGATAGAGGTGATCAACATTTATTATATCCAAATAATTTTTATTCATGGGAAGAACTTAATATTAATTGTTTAATTAAACCTGAACGTCGTGTTAATTATGGTATGTGTTTTGTAAAAATTAAATATATAAATATGGAAAAAGGAGATGTTGTAATTTTTAACGGTAATAGTAATGAATATTTCACCAAAGACGTAGTGTATATTATACAGGACATTTTGCCATCAGACAGATATTTAATTAATACTAATTTTTCTGATAAATCAATTGAATTTGTGTGTGGTAATTTTAAACATTTATTTGTAGGAATCTTCAAATATATTAGAAGAAATAAAATAAAAGAATTATTAAATTAATATGAATTTTAAAGTTGGTATGTTACTTAAATACAACGGTTTTAATAATGATTATTATACATATGGAAAATTGTATAAAATATGCGAAATAAACTATTATAACGAACAACCATTATTAAATACGAATATTAGTGGTACACATTTATACTTTACACCAAAAGAACCAGAATTTATTGACATAGTAAAACATAGAATTTTTATTTTAAATAATATCATTGATTCGTGAAATATAAGAAAGGTATGAAATTTAGATACACAGGTGTAAGTGATTTATACTTAACAAATGGTGTAATATATGAAATAGTTGATTTCGATATTAACGAAGATACAGATGAATTTGATCCTGTATTTAATACTAATATATTAAGTAGAAATATACAAATAATCACGTACAAAAAAGAATTCATTAACATTTACAAACAGCGAAAGCAAATAATAAAAAATATATTGAAATAATGAAACATTTAATACTTGATCCTTTTCAACACGCTCCTTATTTGAAGTATGTATATGGTAATGACTGTGATTATATGTCTGTATTTGTTACTGGTATAAGATGGATTCAGCCATACTCAAACATACAAGAATTTATAGGCATGTATGGATTTGAACCGCTACAATATAATATAGATGATTCAAAATTAGAGAATAAATATGATACAATATTTATCGTTTACCCATTGGATATTTTAGATGAAGAAAAACATCCACTTAATTATAATCAATTTTGTGATTTTATAAAAGAAATACAGCAAAAAATTCATAATAAAGTACACAATAAATTCATTATAATAGACAATTCTGATTTAGCTAATGATAAAACTATCGAACTTCAAAAAATAGGAATAGTACCTAGTTTTATTTTTAAAAAAGATTATAATAAAAATATTGAATATTCACCTTTTATAAAATATTATCCATATGGCGTGATGGGTAAAAATGATTGCATGACTATTTTAAATAATAAGAGATTAAATAATTCTAAAGTAAGTGATAAAATATTTTGGTCAGGTTCAATTAATAGCACAAAAGATTTAAAGTATTATTTAAACTATGACCGAAAATACTGGATAGATAACTGTCCAGAAATTTATAATTTACCTTTTGACGGTAATCCTAGTTATGGCAGTTCTAATTTTTTAAACACAATGTCATCTTTTAAATATTCTTGTTATTTAAAGGGTTATTCTGGTTTATCACGCAGATTTTATGAAATAATGGCTGTTAATTCTCTTATGTTCATAGAAAAAACAGATACAAAATTGGAGTTAGAATCTGAACTATTATACAATCCCGAGTGTGAATTTGATTCTTTAGAAAAATTAAATCAGATATACAACAACATTAATAATGATTATATAATGTATAATAAACTATTAGAAAAACAGAACTATATCAGAGATAAATATTTTTCTTATCAGTACATAAGACAATATATAGATAAAATAATTAACAATTTGTCATGATTACATATTTGTCACTTGGAGAGAATGGTAGAGCAGGAAATGTATGTTATCAATATGCCGCTTTAAAGGCATTGTCACTTAAAAATGGCTATGTACTTAAAATACCTAATCCTATCACTAAAACCTGTCATGGACAAATGTCAGCTCTGCAGTATTTCGACATAGAATGTGAATTTTTAAATCGTTCTGAGTATTACACTATACGTCCGACATATTTAGAACCTGATTCCATGAATTATGATCCTAATTTTTGGAATATACCAGACAATACTAATTTAGATGGTTATTTTCAAAGCACTTTATATTTTAAAGAATTTGAAAAACAAATTAAAAAAGAATTAACACCTAAAAAAGAATTTTTAAATAAAGCAAAAAATATTTTAGAATCCATAAAAGAAAAATATAAAGATTATGAAATAGTAAGTCTACATTTACGGAGAGGTGATAACATGGATAAGAAAGAACATAATATAATGTTGAAACATCATATGTATGGAAAAGATTCTAACCATTTAGATTTTAATAGTCAAAGTGGTAGTTATATTCAAAAATCAATAGAAAAATTTAGAGATAAAAAAGTTAAATTTTTAATTTTCACAGGAGGAAAAAAATGGGCAGATGATAATTCAGAAGATGTAATGTGGTGCAAACAAAATTTTAATTCAAATGATTTTATTTTTTCGGAAGGAAATTCATATATTGTAGACTTTGCCATGATTATGCAATGTGATCATAATATTCTTTCCCAAATAAGTAGTTTCGGGTGGTGGGCAGCATATCTCAATGTTAATGAAAATCCTACACGTATAGCACCTTTACATTATCATCCAGAAATTCCAGAATATACCCATAGAAAAGGTTTTTATCCTGAAGGATATATTCTTTTATAAATATAAAAACTTTTAATAAAATATTAATATATAATGATCTAAAAAATAATATTTTATTTATGATTTTTATTTCACATCGTGGCAATACTAATGGTAGAGACAATCAAAAAGAAAACAATCCTGATTATGTTAACGAAGCTATAAAAAAGGGATATGATGTTGAAATTGATGTTTGGTTTGTAAATAATGGTTGGTTTTTAGGCCACGATAGTCCATTATATCCAGTAAGTATATCTTTTCTACAAAATCCAAAAATTTGGGCACATGCTAAAAATATAGAAGCTGCTCTTAATATGCGAACTAATAATAATATACATTTTTTTTGGCACCAAAAGGATGATATCACTATCACATCAAATGGTATATTCTGGACTTATCCTAAAAAACAACTTACACCCAATTCAATATGTGTATTTCCAGAATTTGGTTACGATAAAACCACTGAACCACTAGGATTTTGTTCAGATGTAATAGATATAATTAAAGATCAATATTCAAAATGAATATAGCTGTATTATTTTTTGGGCAACTTAGATGGAGTGAATTAAGTAATCATACGTTTAAGCAAAATGTAGAACCAGCATTTAATGGACATAATGTAAAATATTTTGCTCATTTCTGGGAAGAATCAATCATATCAGAACAGTTAGAAAAATTTAAAGAATTATATAATCCTATCGAAATTATAATTGAAAAACAAAAAACTTTGCAAGAATTAAAAGATTATTTTAAATATTCTAATCCTAAAATAGATACTATACCAAATTTACCTTCTCAATTTTATTCATTTCATAAAGCATTTCTTCTTATGTCTCAACATATGAGTAACATTAATTTTGATTGTTTTATAAAAACAAGAACTGATTTGGCATACTTTACACCATTTAATTTAAATGAAATACAAGATGGTTTATATTTTAGACAGGATAGAGATATGCGTGTGTGGATATCTGACTTAATGTTAGTCACAAAAAATATTAAAAATCTGAAAGCAATATCAAACATTGCCTATGAATTTGATGAAATATTACAGGAAAATGATTATTTAGATAATTGTTATCCTGATGTTCCACATAACTGTCATGAATTAGTGCTTGCACATTATTTAAATCACATGACACATATATCTGTTAAAAATTATTCATGTAGAGTAGATTTAGCTAGGATTCACGAAAAATGATTTAATATATAACTGTCATGGAGATATACCACACATTATTTAATATTTTAACAAAAGAGAACATAGATTATACACAATATGATATTTTTCTTGAAACAGGTTTATATGATGCTAATACTTTAATTTCATTAAATACAAAAGGTGTTTCCGAATATTTTACAAAAATTTATTCAGTAGAAATTGTTGAAAGTTTTATAAAAGATTGTATATCCAATAATTCTTTTTTAAAAGAACCTAAATATAATTTAATTAACGGTGATTCTGCAGTAGAAATAAAAAAAATTGTTGAAGATAATGCAGATAAAAAATTTTTAATATGGCTCGATGGTCATTACTCTGCAGGTTTCACAGGAAAGAGTTCATTATATGGTGAATGTCCTGTTTTACAAGAATTAGAATTATTGAAAAAATTAAAAATTTCACCTACTATAATTATAGATGATGCTAGTTTTTTTCAAAATTCTCCTCCTCCTCCTCATGATCCTAAAGACTGGCCTAGTACAAATACTATTTGCGAAAAACTCAAAGAAATAAATCCTTCATATAATATTACCACAGGGTCTTATATTTTAGCTAAATAAAACAAAACTTTTAAATATTAATTCTATATAATAGCATTATATGGCAAAATTTAACGGTAATATAATTATACCAATGGCTGGGAGAGGCCAAAGATTTTTAGACGAAGGTCATACTCTTCCTAAACCATTAATTGATGTTAATGGAGAAACAATGATTGAAGTAGCCATAAAATCACTAGACATACAAGCTAATTATGTGTTTATAATATTTAAATATACTGATTACACATTAACAGAACGATTGAAAAATATACTTAATAATCTAACGATAAATCCAACTATTATAGAAATAGATTATATTACAGAAGGCCCAGCAGCAAGTGCTTTACTAGCTAAAGAATATGTTAACAATGATTCTGAACTTATTATAACAAATTGTGATCAAATTATGAATTGGATTTCCCATTGTTTTATAGAATATGTAAATAGTCGTTATGAAATGGATGGAATGGTTGTTACTTATAGCAGTAATACTAATAAAAATAGTTATATTAAACTTGATGAAAATGGTTATGGTATAAAATTAGCAGAAAAAGAAGTAATCAGTAACGATTCGTTAAATGGTATTCATTATTGGAAAAAAGGAAAATATTTTGTAGAATCTGCTGAAAATATGATTAATAAAAATATACGAGTAAATAATGAGTTTTATATATCAACGACATATAATGAACTAATACAATCAGGTAAAAAAATAGGGGCATATAAATTAGCAGAAGGTAAGCATATACCAGTGGGTGTACCAGAAGATTTAAAAAAATATAAAAATGGAAATATCTAATATTCATAATATGAAAGGTGGCTGGTTTATTGGTAATTTTGAGCCAGCAGCATACACGACTGGTGATTTTGAAGTCTGTTACAAAAAACATTCAGCTGGCGAACACTGGGATGTACATTATCATACACAAGCTACAGAGATTAATTATTTAATAAAGGGTAAAATGACTATTCAAAATATTGAATTAAATAGTGGAGATATTTTCATCTTAAAACCATATGAAATAGCAGATCCCATTTTTTTAGAAGATTGCGAATTAGTAATTGTTAAAACACCATCTGTAAAAGATGATAAATATATTGTCGGAGAACCCGACCAATTCAATATATAATTTTATAAAAACAAATACATAATCATGAAGATATTCGATAAGAATAAAGATATTACAAGCTACTTAGTAGCTACATATTATCTAAAATCTAAAACATCTGTTAAAGATGCTGCATGGAATTTAGCTATTGGACAATCTGTCGGGAACCCTAATGTACGTAATCGCTGGGAGTCTGATGAATTATTTGATAATCATTCTGCTATTGTTTTGCATGATGAACAAGAACTTTTAAATATTAAAGAAGGTAATGTTCGTATTGCTTTCCCAGATATCAATGTAGATTTCGAAGGTGATGGTGTGTCACAATTATTATGTATTTTAATGGGTGGACAAATGGATATTGATAATATAGAAAGTTGTAGATTACTTGATATCGAATTATCAGAAGAATCAAAAAAATATTTTTTAGGACCAAAATATGGTATAACTGGAATTCGTAAATTTTTGAATGTGTATGATAAGCCATTATTCGGTGCTATCGTAAAACCTAAGACTGGTATAACACCTGCTACACTACTAGAAATGGTTAAAGAACTTGTAGAAGGTGGTGCTAATTTTATTAAAGAAGATGAAATTTTGTCCAACCCATCATTCTGTAAGATTGAAGATCGAGTTCCCCTTATTATGAATTATATTAATTCCCAACCGCGACCTGTCATTTATAGTGTTTGTATTAATAGTGATCCTGCTTATATATTAGATCGTGTTAAATTAGTTCATTCGCTTGGTGGCAATTCTGTGCATGTTAATATTTGGAGTGGTATTGGTGTATATCAGTCAATACGTAAATTAGACCTTCCTATATTTATTCACTATCAAAAAAGTGGTGATAAAGTAATTACTGATTCTACTCACAGATTTTCTATATCATGGGATGTTATGTGTAAATTTGCTGGATTAATGGGTGTTGATACTATACACTCTGGTATGATAGGGGGCTATTCAACAACAGATGAAGATGGTATTAAAAAAACGTTACAAGTATTACGTGAGCATAATGTTTTTCCGGCTTTATCATGTGGAATGCATCCAGGTCTTGTACAATGGATTAATAAGCAAGTAGGTATTGAATATATGGCTAATGTCGGAGGTGCGACTCATGGTCACCCAGGAGGTACCTTGGCCGGAGCTAAAGCAATGGTTCAGGCAATTTCCGGTGAACACGGAGAAGAGTATAAACAAGCTATTGAAAAATGGGGATTAGTAGAATAAATAATAATTTATAAAATGGAAACAATTATCGTAACAGGTTCTAACGGCCTCATTGGTTCTGAAACATGTAGATTCTTCGCTAAATTAGGATATCAAATTGTTGGTATAGATAATGATATGCGAGCTTATTTTTTTGGCACAGATGCTTCAACCAGAAGTCAAAAACAAAAATTAATGGAAGAAATCCCTACATATATACAGAAAGATGTTGATATAAGAAACATGGATGATATTGATAAAATATTTTCCATATATAAATCTAATATTAAATTGGTTGTTCATTGTGCTGCTCAACCATCACATGACTGGGCTTGTAAAGAACCACTTACAGATTTTGGTATTAATGCAACAGGCACTCTTAATATGTTAGAAGCTACACGAAAATATTGTCCAGAAGCTGTATTTATTTTCACTAGTACAAATAAAGTATATGGAGATACACCAAATAATCTCCCTTTAGTAGAATTAGAAAAACGATGGGAAATTGACTCGTCACATCCTTTCTTCAAAGAAGGTATAGACGAATCTATGTCTATTGATCAAACTACACATTCTGTGTTTGGTGCATCTAAAGTTGCAGCAGATGTAATGGTACAGGAGTATGGAAAATATTTTGGCATGAATACATGTGTTATGCGCGGAGGTTGTTTATGTGGACCTGCACATAAAGGAGCTGAACTACACGGATTTCTAGCATATCTTATTAAATGTGCAGTTAGTAATAAACCATATACTGTTTTTGGTTACAAAGCTAAACAAGTTCGCGATAATATTCATAGCTACGATCTTGTAAATGCTTTTTACCATTTTTTCAAAAATCCACGTAAAGGCGAAGTATATAATATGGGCGGATCAAGGCATTCTAATATTTCCATGCTTGAAGCAATAGATAAGATAGAACAAATAGCTGGATACAAAGTGAATTATACAGTATCAGATACTCCTAGAATAGGAGATCATATCTGGTATATTTCGGATGTTTCCAAATTTAAATCACATTACCCTGATTGGAATTATATGTATGATATCGACACTATTTTAGCAGACATGATAAAAGCTGCTGAGAATAAAAACTAATTATCTTTATGCCTAAATTAAATTTTAGTGAAAGTAAAGTACAAAATATCATCAAATTTTATAAAAACACAAAATCATTAAATAAAACTACCAAAAAATTTAAAACATATAGTAAATCTTCTATATTTAGATTGTTAAAAAAGAATAATATAGATACTACTATTGATTTAAATTCTTTGAGTAAATCAAATACTAAATATAAAATAGACCGAGACTATTTTTCTAAAATAGATACCCGCGATAAAGCTTATATACTAGGTCTATTATTTGCAGATGGTGCCATATGTAAAAATGTTAAACAAGTTAGATTAAAATTGGCGGATATTGATTTATTAAAAACAATCAATAAACATCTTAAATATAATAAGCCATTAATTAAATTAACAAAAGAAAAAGACCATCATAAAGATATATCAATGATAATAATATGTTGTTCTAAAATATATAATGATTTAATAAAACTTGGATGTAAACCAAACAAAACTTTTGATAATAATTTACCAAAAATATCAAAAAAATATATGCCAGATTTTTGTAGAGGATTTTTCGATGGTGATGGTTGTATATATTATACAAAAAAATATAGTGCCTCTGAGGTATCCATGATTTCTACTATTGATTTTTGTACAGAAATGGGAGAATATT
>Ga0210383_10003509_pt1 | contig 14025 bp, 14 predicted proteins | sample IncBWC14OmetaG_FD_160072 | JGI IMG/M metagenome (GOLD analysis project Ga0210383, IMG submission 160072) | Forest soil microbial communities from Barre Woods Harvard Forest LTER site, Petersham, Massachusetts, United States - Inc-BW-C-14-O ...
CTGTGACACAGTCCGCCTGGACACGGTGTCTTTCTATGACGACGATGAACCCAATTGGAACGAGCGTCCCTTCTTCACAAAAGTGGAGGAAAAACGCGGAAGGAGTGGGTGTCACATTGACGTCAGTTCTGATCCGCGCGTTTTCATCAAGTGCGAAAAGCAGACGTTCGCGGCCACGCCTGCGGCAGAGGGGCAAATCTCGGACGCTAAGCAGCAACTAGCCAAGTGTCTCACCTCTCTGGGAAGCCGCGTTGTGCTCTCGGGCATCGGTGGTGACGAAGTCCTTGGTGGGGTGCCCACCGGAGTGCCCGAGCTCGCGAATCTGATCGCTGGACTTAAGCTTTGCACGCTTGTTCGCCAACTGGTCGCCTGGTCTCTCCCGAACAGGCGACCTGTATACCGCACACTGGCCGAGGCCCTTCGCTGTTTTCTGCCCGCGCCGTTCGGGGTTGCACCAAACCGTCGGCCGCCTGCGTGGCTCCAGTCCGATTTTGTGGGGCGGCATCGCAAGGCGCTTCGGGGCTATGAGACTAGACTCAAGATGTTCGGGCCGCTTCCGAGTTTTCAAGAGAACCTCGCGACCCTCGAGCTCTTGCGTCGTCAGCTTTCCTGTTCTACACCTTCCCGAAATCCACTCTACGAAAAACGCTACCCCTATCTCGACCGCAGCCTACTTGAGTTTCTCTATGCAATCCCCCGAGAACAGCTGGTCCGACCCGGTGAGCGGCGTTCCCTGATGCGCCGCGCGCTTGCGGGCATCGTCCCCGACGAACTCTTGAATCGGAAGCGAAAGGCCTTCATTGCGCGTCGACCACGGAACAATATTTCCGAGAACTGGCGGAACCTGACCCAAACGATGGAGCAAATGACTCCCGACTGCCTGAATGTCGTGAATCGGGAAGCCTTCTTGCAGACCCTAGAGGGACTGTCGAAAGGACAAGACATTCCCATTATTTCTGCTATGCGAACATTGCGAATGGAAATCTGGGTCCGGCATCTCTACGACCGTAAAGTGTTGGAAGCGACGCCAGGGCCAACTGTGACAAACAGATATGAGATGTTTCGCGGTACTGAGCGAGGTGGTACGTGAACTACCCTCCGCGCAGGTCATTCCTTTGGATTCTTTTTGGACAATTTGCTCTTCTCGTTTCCAGAAACTCGACCGTGTCGGCCGCTCCCGGGACATCGCAAACAGACGCGAGGCACTCTTTCCACGATCGCCCTCCACTGGCGCCTTTGCCGGCGACGCTGGACCCCCAGATGTTCCAAGACAGGCCTGTGGCGTTTGTGGTGTATACGCTCGCGCAGCAGATCGAAGCGACACTCTATCAAGTGCCGTGCTATTGCCCGTGCGATGAGCTAGACGGTCACAGCAGTCTGCTCGATTGTTTTACCAGTGACCATGGAGAGCGCTGCCCGAGGTGCCAAATGGAAGTCATATTTTGTTTCGAGGAGGGAAAGCAAGGTAAGACACCTGCCCAGATTCGCAAAGCGCTGAAACGACACAAAGCAACCAAGATCGATTTGACAGGGTATGTGGAGGGATTCTTTGCGCGCGAAGGCAGTGTCCGGAAATGAGAAGTCACACGTCGGGCAAAGGCATTCTTCGGATTTTGGATGAAGGTCGCAGTAATGCATCGAGACCATCATCGTCGACATTCAACCCTCGGAGGGTTGAACGATGGCAAGTAAGGAAACAGGAGGATTAACCATATGATTTATCACAAACCAGAAATCGTCCGCCTAGGGGACGCAAGCGTCGCAATCCAGGGCATGCGAAAGACGTCTATCCACGAAGACGCCTGCACGACCCTAGATAACGCTACAACCGCAGGGTACGAGGCCGACGAGTAGTATCCGCGTCCGGTACTCGGTATCGCAGTTCTGCATTCATTTTTCGCCCGTCAGTAAACACTAACCGCGGATGTTAATCGCCGCGCATGAGGTTCAAGGAGGAGATCATCATGTCGTACACCAAGCCAGAAATACACCCGATGGGTAGTTCGCTCGCAGCCATCAAAAACAGCATCTCACCCAAAGAGTGTTTTCACCTCGATAGCCATGACAGCAAACCAGATACAACCGTAGGCGCATACGAGGCTGACGAGTAGACAAAATGGGGGCGCTCGGGATTTCCGGGCGCCCTTATTTCAAGATCCCGTAGCTTCGCGTCGGAACACGCTAACTACCGGCTTCCATGATGGCCCGAGGAGCCGCAGACCTCGTCTTGACATTCACTGCCTAATGCGCGCCAGCGAGCATACTGTTGCACATTCGGAGAATCGGGGTTTTCTTTGTCCTGTAGCCAGAAAGTGAACCAATCGACCAGCCCCTGCATAGCAATGCGACGATCGGCGGTCCTTTCGAGCAGATGCGAAGCACCGGGCACTACGATCAACTCCACAGGTTTGCCCTGTAGAGTGAGACCCGTGAACCATTCCCACGATTCCAGGACGCTGGAAGAATCCAGGGCGACCAGGCGCACGGGGGCATGAATCTTATCTAAGTTGAAGCCCGGCGCTTCCGCTAGCCACAGTTTGAGGCCCTGCTCACCAAATGGCGCCAGCCCACCATTGAGGGCGTTACCATCCGGAGCTTCGTGCGGATAGGACATATAGTTGAAGTATCCGCAATCAATTCCATCGGTGAGCGCGACAGCCGCGAATTTCAATCTTGCGTGCGTGACCATGTAACCAACGACACAGACCGTCCGGCTGAATCCGCTAATCCCCACGTGCGCCCGATCAATCATTCCGCGCCCATCGAGATAATCCACTGCCGCCTCATAGACAAGAGCGCCGAAGCGTTTAAAAGATTCTTCGGGCGTCCCACCCAGCGTGCGGTCGCCGGCAACGAGTTTGTGACTCTCTCGATTCTTGAAGCTATACGCCTGAAGAACAAGAAAGCCTTGGGCTGCCAATGGCCGGGCTGCATACCCACTGCTCCACTCGTTCAAGCCATCCATCGAAAATCGGTCGGCTGTGAACCCATGCGTTTGGATCACCAGAGGATACCGTTTCCCTGGCTTGTAGTTCGGTGGCAGGTACAGGCCCCCGACAACCTGCACGCCGCGCACGTTCCAACTGACTTCTTCGACATTTCCAAAATTCAATTCGGCGAAGTGTGGATTCAAGTCCAGTAAGAGCGCCTTCCGCTTTTCGCGTACATCAACAGCAAAGATCTTCGGCGCCTTATTGATGCCTTCTTCCAAGGTTACTTCGAATTCCGATGTTGTCGCGTTTTGTTGCGGCATTTCTCCGTCGTTCGCCGGATGAAATTGACCGGTCGCTACGTCCACAGCGACCGTATACGTGGCTTTTCGACCTGCGCTCTCGTTGGAGTCCAAAGGAAGGTAAACTCCTTGAAGGAACACTGTTTTCCCCTGCTCGTCCCAAACCGCCGGCATGGCAAAAAGCGTAGGACCGGTCTCGATTGCCTTCACCGAGCGCCTAGCGATATCCACCAACAGAAAACGCTTGAACGGCGATAAGCCCTTGACGTGGCGAAAAAATCCATGCAGAAACTCGTTTTCTGGAAAAATATATTGAGACCAACTTGCCGGCAGGTCTTCGGCAAGGACATGCTCGTCCACGATCGCATAGTCTCCCGAAGGAGATAAAGAAAGGACGCGGCTGTCCGGGGCTCTGTCGGAAGGGATGCGTATCGCTGCCGAGCCTCGTTTCTGCACAAAGAGTTCGCTAGGACCTCTGTGTGCACTTCTGTCCGACAGCAATTCGTGCAAACTCTGAACGGAGACGAGCAGTCCTTCGTTCCTTATTACCTCCGTATTTGAAGTCATCCCGTCGGCGGGCGCTGCGAGATACAGGAGCTCGCTCCCATCGGGAGTGACGTCGTACTTCAGGATTGGAGTCGGATGATCGGTTATCTTTTCGACGTGATCATTCGCAATATTCAGCGTATACAGTGCAGCCACGTCGCCGGCGTTTTCGCCGAGGAAGACGATGGTTTGGCTGTCGCCAAGCCATTTGACATCGGAGATCGCTTCCCGGTTTGAGATAGAGGACATGGTAACTAATCGATGCGGCGCAGGCGAACCAAAGACCTCCGAAGATTGGAACAGGTAGATCGAGTACTCGTTGCTGTTATTCTCGAGGTTTCCTTTTCTAAGGTTAACGACAAAGTGTTTTCCATCCGGTGAGAGCTGCGCGACGCTTCCCTCTGCTGGCACGCCGGCAAAGTAGTCGCGCCCCGCGAGCCGGGTCATCTCGATGGCATCCTTGACGGTAATCGAACGCTTGCCACTGACTTCGGCGCTACCCGGGTCCTGAGACTGTCCGTACAGCAAAGAATTACCTGCGAGCACCCACCAGCCAAGCTGTAAGAGAAGAATCGGCGCGCGCGTAGCTTTGTTCCTCATCAACATTCCCCAACTCCTCAGTGACATGGTCACAGTCTTAGGCCTACCCCTTTCGCACACACCCCCGGCATTCCCTCGGAAAGGTATCTCTTTGCAGTAGCTCAGCGGACTAGAACAGGATTTTCAGCGCAAATTGCAACGAACGTGGACCACCCATCTGGTAAAGCGGGCTCAGCCCACCCAAGCTTTGTGCAAGGGTCTGTGTAGCTTGTCCAAAGGTCGTGTAACCATAGCTGGAGTTGACCGTGCCGAAGTTCGGATGATTAAAGATGTTGAACGCTTCGGCCCGAAATTGAAGCTTTAATCTCTCGTACAGCGGGAATTCGCGGCGAACCGCCAAGTCCATCTGCCAAGCACCGAAACCCCGGACGAAGTTGCGAGGTGCATCCCCGAACTGACCCGCCGGAGGCTGGGAAAAGGCGTTCGCATTCACCGCCCGATTTCCGGGGCATCCTTGTCCCGGGCTCAATCCTCCGCTCGCTTGGAGCACGGACGCACAATTTGCTCCATACAGATAGGTTGGCTGCCCCGGCACCAGATCCAAACCCAGGCATTGGTACTGTTGGATGGTCGGAACATAAGTGCATTGTCCATTCAGCGTGACAGGAAATGCCGAACGCACCGTCAGACGATCGTCTATCGCCCAATGATGCAAAGTGGCGCGCGCAATTTTATTCTTGAAGGCATTTGGAAAATCGTAGGAAACCGCCGTAGAAAGGTTGTGTCTCACGTCATAGTCGCAATTTCCTCGAATATACGGATAGGAAAAATTCTCAGAACCATAGTCAATGCAGTGAGACCAGGTGTATGAGGCTAGGGCCTGAAGCCCTCGGGTTAATCTGCGCTGGAAGCGCAATTGAAACGCGTTATAGTCCGAGGAAACTCCATTCTGAAAGATATTCAGACCAAGGAAGTTTGGGTTCACCAGCGTAACGTTTGGACTAGTTTGTTCCAGCAATTTCCTCCCAAAAGCGCCGACGTAACTGGCGGTCAGTGACTGGTCCTTCCCGAGAGCCTGTTCGAGGCTCACGTTCGTCTGCCATGTGTATGGTAGTTGGAGATGCGTGGGAAACGCGTACACTTGTCCGTAGGGGGCTGTTGGCGGATTCTCAATTTGCGGTGGAACTGATAAAGAGTTCAAAGGGAAGCTCAGCGGACCCGTAGGGAAAAAGAATGCACTGAATCCCGGCCCGTTGAAACCCCAGGAACCAGCCTGCTGCCCTGTGTCATAGAAAACTCCCGCTCCTCCGCGAAGGACCGTTTCTGAATTTCGATTGCTTCGCAGTACGTACGCGGCGCCTAGTCGAGGGGCGAAATTGTACCAACTCGTTTGCCATAAGGGTGTGCCCTGAGGAGCCAATGTCATTGTGGCGAAATCACTCGAACCCTGGACCGTATAAGGCTTCTCCCCGCGGGAAACTCCCGGTGCGGGATTCAAGTCCCAGCGCAGGCCTAGCGAGACCGTCAGGCGGGATGTGGCCTTCCACTCATCCTGAGCAAACGCCGAAAAATTTGTGTACAACGGGTAGGCCGGAGCAAAGCTGTTCGCGAAGGCGCGGTCCGCGTCATTCGCCTCGACCGAATCCGGGCTGAAGTATTGATAGCCCACCTCCGGATCGGGCTGCCGCAAAAATGGCGCAAGTCTTCGATAATCGACGCCGAATCTGAACTGATGGCGCCCCGAGGAGACACTCGCAGTGTCGACAAAATTCCACTGTCTCTGCGAAGAAACATTCGCTCTCTCCAGCAGTTCTGGAAAATTTCCAAATGCCAGAAAGAAAAGCACCTCCGTCGCCGGATACGAGGACGCATTGATACCCTGCAGAGACGCCAGATTCACGGGAACGGCCCCCCCGAAATCGTCAAGATGGTCTACGACATCGCCTGCGTTGGTGCTGTAGTTCAACCGGAATTCATTTCCGAAACGGGCCGAAAGAGCGCTCGTCGCCCCGAACGTATAGCTCCTACTCGTATATTCTTGCCCTTCCCTGACAGACGCGCTCGATCCATATAGGCGAACCAAGGAACTGGAAGGTGTGTTGCTGAACCTGAAGAACAGCTTCAGTTTCTCGTTCACCGCGTGATCGACGCGGAAACTCACGGCATCAATTGAGTTCGGGTTTGACCAGGTGCTCGTGAAGGTGGCCTGCCCATTACCAACCTCAGGGCCATTGGGCAAGGGAAATGCATTCATGATTTGCTGCAGCGGGCCGGGCGTGGCGGCGCGAAGCGCCGCATCTGGTACGTACGTGGCGACCGACGCTTGCGGCTGCAGCAACCGCAAACCTTCGTAGGAAAAAAAGAAAAAGGTCTTATCGTTCCCTTGATAAATGCCTGGAACATCAATCGGTCCTCCGAGGGTACCCCCGAAATCGTTCTGCCGAAGGGGAGCCTGCGGTTGGCCAAAGTAGTTGTTGAACCAGTCGTTTGCGTCAAAGAAATCGTTACGAAGATAGTCAAAAGCCGATCCATGCCACTCGTTCGTTCCAGAACGGGTGACAAACGAAAATTGACCGCCAGGATTGCGCCCATACTCGGCGGAATACGTCGAGCTCTGTACCCGGAACTCTTCAAGGGCGTCCACGGAAACCAACCCCTGCGTCGTACCTAGCGAGGTCGATGGCGGGAGCGAACCGCTATTTCCCAAATAGACCGGACTTAATGGGTAGATGCCTCCATTTGCGGATACTCCATCCACCATGTAGTAATTCGATTCGGTGCGCTGACCGTTCACACTGAATTCCCCCGAGGAGCCAACCGAGGAGCCAACCTGCGGGCTTGCGGTTACCACGCCCGGCGTGAGCAGAATCAGATCCTGAAAGCTACGCCCATTCAGCGGCATGTTTTCGACGAAATTACGGTCTACCACCGTACTCACCGCCGCCGACTGTGTGTTGATCAGTGGCGCTCCGCCCTCCACCGTCACGGTCACCGAGGACGCCCCAATCGGAAGAGTGAAGTTCAGCGATAGCGCATCCTGGACATTCAGGATGATGTCAGGCTTGATAATTCCTTTGAAACCGAATTTGGAAACCTGAACGCGATATGGGCCGGGAGGCAGATTCTCTACGGCATAAATGCCATCCCTATTTGTCGAGGTTACATATTTGACGCCGGTGGCATCATTCACGACGATGATTTCGGCGTCAGGGATCGACTTCGCATCCGGGTCCAACACGAGTCCACGGATCGACCCATTCGGGGATTGCGCCAATGCACAGCCGGCGGACAGAAGAAGCGACAGGAATAGGACCGCCAAGATCACACGCACGAGAGTCTCCTAATGCTTCGAGAGATGTGCAGACTTGTACGGCTTCCCAAGCAATCCGCAGTTCCGTACCACCTCGATTCCGAAAAACACCTGGAGACACCTGTGACGAGTTACGAAGGAGTAGCCTAATCCTGCCTTTCTGTTCTTCGGGATTGTTCTTTTTTCGTCCGGAATTCCGGACATCTCCGGTTGGCCGATGGCTTCGCACAGGCGCGCATCTCCGATGTTGGCTTTCTGACTAGCGCTCCTGTTGTTGCTCTGCCGCACGAGTTGACGCCTAGACTGGAAAATGGTATTACATATTGTAGAAAGTAATGGTGACACGATGGAATCCTCAATCACGGTCAAGGGCCAAGCTACGATCCCCAAGGCAATTCGGGAACATCTCCGGCTGAAACCGGGAGACCGGGTCAAGTTTTTCGTGCATCCGGACGGCAGCGTGGTTTTGCTGCCCAAGATTTCTGTCTCCGCGCTGCGGGGTATCCTTAAGTCCGGGCGGCGGAGCGCGGTGACCATCGAGGAGATGAGAGACGCTGCTGCGGAAGGCGCCGCGCGTGCGAGGCCTCGCGCAAGGCGCCGATGATTGGACTCGACACCAATATTCTCGTCCGCTACCTGACCCAAGACGACCCAGACCAATCGGCAAAGGCAACCGAACTCATCGAGCATCGGCTCACCGAGCGAGATCCCGGCTTCATCAGTGTCGTTGCAATGGTCGAGACAGTTTGGGTTCTCGACCGGGCCTACGGCCTGGAGGCCCAGGAAATCGCCGCAACCATCGAGCGTATCTTGCAGGTCGACGTACTCTCCGTCGAAAATGAGCAAGAGGTTTTCACTGCGATGATTGCGCTAAAACAAGGTCTCGGGTCTTTTGCGGATGCCTTGATCGCAGAACTTGACGGCCGGGCCGGTTGTCGGCATACGTTAACGTTCGATCAGAAGGCTTTGCGCCTTTCCGGTTTCCGGCCTCTTTAGCCACGCAAGAAGACGAAAAGAGTGTCGAACTTCTTTTCCAAGGCTATCGCGGATCATAATCAAGCCTCCCGACTTTCGGAAGTTCACCGATGTTCGCGTAAAAACCGACTAGCTTGGCGCTAAGGGAAGGACTATCACCTGAAACCTGTCTAGTCAGGGATGATTTGCGGCCACTTTCAGGTAGGCAAACAGCAAAGGTCTGCCAGTGGGTCGTTCACTTCCGCCACGCGGCTCGACAGTCACGAACACGGCATCGATCTCGTCCAGCGTCTTCTTATCGCTGGATTTCACCACCCAGCGCTTCTTCGAAACGTTGTCTTCGTAAAACACTCCGAGTTTGAAGGCTTGCGCCCGGTCAGAACCTCGACTGCCCCACGCTTCGAAAGTGCTCGCTTCTTTGGGTCCAGGTTGGTCGTTCAAGTCGTAAGCGTAGAAGATCAGGGACTTCCCTTTCGTGTAGAACACCCTGCCGAATGCCTTCTGGGTCTCCCCCGTACGCGCCACGTCGTAAACTTCCGTTATATAAAGGTCCCGGGCGCCCATCAGGTCCCGGATGTCCCGATCCTTCGCGAGCAGTTCCTGCTGCTCATCGGTGGTCCGCTCTCTTTCATTCAGAGATCGCGATAATTCCGCGACTTTCGCCTCCAGGCTCGAAGCGTGGATGACCTCGTCCGCGCGCTCCCGCTCCAAGCTCGCGAGTTTCTTTTCCGACGCTTCGAGTGTCTCCTGACCCGCCTTAGCCTGCTCGGCGATACGTTCGCGCTCTTGCAGCAGCTGTTTCTTTCCTTCCTCGCTCGTCTCCAGCGCCAGTTGTTGGTCTGCTTGGAGCGTCTTGAGTCTTGCGTTTTCGCTCGATTTTTGGGCAATTTCACGGCGAAGTTCGGCAATCGCTCGATCTCGCTCCGAAACTGCGGCGTTCACGGCATCTCGGTCCAGGGCGGCAGTTTCAAGGGCTTCCTGCGAGATCGCTCCAGGTCGCACGCTTCCCTGTTCCGCTCGGGCGACATCGATGCCGCGGTGCTTGCCCATCCGGTAGGTCAGAATCCCGAGCGAAGTGCAAAGCAACATCCCTGCTACTACCGGCAACCAGAAATGGTATCGGTCAAAGTTCCTGCGAAAGTTGCGGCTTCGCCGAACCACCAGGGGAGAGAGCCACGGCTCCGCTTCTCCAGGCCGCCTTCGAGATTTCTCATTCTCCTCGGACAAGCGCTTAAAGAACGAAGCTTCCGCAGCTTCTTGGCGAAAAGACGGATCTTCCTGAGGGGCTTTCACTCCTAATTCTGGAGCCAAGGCAGGAATAGCCTCATCGACCACGGTTTCAAACTGCTTCATCGCGTCTCGGCACCGGGAGCAACTCGCCAGATGCTCCTGCAGCCTCTGCCGTTCTTCCGCACTTAGCCCGCCCGCGGTCGAGAGCGCGCACAATTCTAGAAATTCCTCGTGCGGCTCCGCGTCCGGCCGCACGCCGTCGTTCGATTTTCCTGTCCCTTCTACCATTGTGTTGTTTGAACTGGCACTGCCATTGTCCCAATGCAGACTTCACCGAGGTTTGAAAGATCCGTGGTTCCTTAAGCTACCACCTGTTCAGGAGTGTCGCCAGCCTGTTCCGTTTTCGTCCGGAATTCCGGACGCCCCCTCCCCATGTACTCTCGGCTCCTTTGCTCCCAATCCCTTTTGCAGTAGCCTACTCCCTATCCTCTATTCCCTGCCTTTTGCGGCATCTCTCGCCGCAACTTGTCCAAGCCCCTATAATAATGATGCTTCACATTGCCTCTCGATTGCCCCAAGCGTTCGCCAATCTCTTCCAGGCTATATCCTTCAAAAAAATACAGTCTTAACGTCTCCCGCTGGTCTTCGGACATCGCTTCCAGCGCTATGCGAAAGCGTTCTTTCCCAAAATGCGCCTCGATCGATTCGTCGTAGAACCGTGCGGCAGGCGCAGCGATGTTCGCCGCATCCTCTTCTGTTTCCGTCGGAGCTTGACAGTGTCTGGCGTTCAGATACCTGCGTCGAGAGAGGGCCCGTTGGTAGGTCATGTGGACAATTAACGCCCGTGCCGTTCCTTTGGAGCTATCAAACACGGAAGCCCTTCGCTGAATCAGAAGGAACACATCCTGCAGGAGATCGTCGGCCTCCGCATTGTTTCGCACAATCCTTTCCGCAACGCTCCACACCATGCGTGCATAGCGACGGAAGAGAAGGCCCAGTGCCTCCGGATCGCCCTTTGCGATCTGCGCGAGGAGCGAATCATCGGAGACTTCCGTTGGAGCCTGGGGCCTTTTTTCAACAAGGTCCGTGTCCGCCTTCTCTTTAGAAAGCGGGAGGCCTGGAAACCGGGCGGCTGGAAAGGAGCTGGAACTCACGCGAACGCTCCTGAAACAGACGAAATTCGGTGGACAAAAATGAGGAATGCGTTCCGTTGGAACACATTCCTCATCGTGGGATGCTTTGCACGTATATGAAGGCGCGCAGCAGACATGTTCAGCCTCTAACGGGACCTGAAAAGGCGTTCGGACGAGCCTTTCGGGGATTCAGGCAGAAGGAAGGGATCTCCCAGGGCAAGGTCAGTGAATTGGCAGAGTGTGATCGAACAACCGTTAGCTTAATCGAGCGCGGCCTGGTCAGCGCGAAGCTAGAAACCGTAGACAAGATCTGTAAGGCCATCAACCATTACCCATCCGAAGTAATGCGCGCGATGGAAAAATCTTCATTCTATAAGTAACTACCTCCTAAAGGCCCCTTTGTCAACACAATAGTGCTCTGTGAGAGCGTTTTGTGTCCATCTTTGCTTCGCTATCGTTTGGTTAACGACCAATGACACCAGCATCCAAATTCGGCGCCCTCCTGCGGTCTGTTAGAAAATCCAGAAGGCTGAAGATATGGCAGGTTGCGGAAAAGGTTGACGTCGAAGTGAAGCATCTCGGACGCATTGAACGTGGCGAGAAAAAGCCCTCCTTTGATCTCATCATTGCCCTCGCTAATTATCTGAACGTTTCTCCATCCAAATTCTTCGAATTCGACACAGAGATTGCTGACCCAAAAGCACTCCGGAGGCAGATCGACCGACTCCTAACTCAGCAAGACGCGGGGGGTCTACGGATGACGCGTCAAATTCTTGCCATATTGCTCGAGTCCTAGACGGCTGACAGCATCTCGCTATCCGCCAGCTGCCGGTGGGTATGCGGCAACCTAACAGATCCGAACACACTCAAGTCGCCTCACATTCTTAAAATCCATCGAAGATGTGAATTCTGGATTGAGCTCTTGCTCTGGGTCCAGAATTCCGGACGCTCTGAACTCGTTCGCCCTACCGATGACAACATTTGGTACGGTTGCAGGTGCGTCGGCGTTAGCTACTGTATGATTTGCCCGAGCTGCAATTCGACGGACTTGAAGAAACTCTCGCTGATCTACGCCGCGGGCACGTACGAATCACACGGCCAATTACATGGATTGTTCCTCGGAAGTATCGGCGGCCTGTGGGTCGGAAGGTACCGAGGAACGAACCAAAGTAGCCTCTCGAAAATGGTTGCGCCACCGATGAAGCTGCCTTATGCCTCCCCGACTATTCTATGGGTCGTCGCATTCTTCATCCTCATGGCACTCTTTGGACGAGGAAGACTTTCGACGCTGATGGCACTCGTTTCTCTGGGCTACATCTTCGCACTTCCTGCCTATTTCCTTGGCGCGCTGCTCTACAATTTCATCCTTCGTAGGAGGAAGTACAAAAAGTGGGAAGCACAATTCCTCTGTCAGCGTTGCGGAACCGTTTTGGAAGCGGCAAGATCGTCTCGCCCCGACACCCAAGTGCCGTTAAATACCGGTCGGCGAGCGTCCAAACAACTCTGCGGAAGTCGAGTCGCCAATTCATTTCCTTATGTTGCTACAAGATCGCTGACGTTCTTGGGTGAACCCAGCTGGACACAAACGTGAACTGATGGGCGAAGAAGGTTCCCGGCGGTTAAGGTGTCCGATCTGTGAAGGGTACGAAGAGAATTTCCTGACCAAGGTCGATCACGAGTTTCTAAAAGACGCTGGCGTGAAGGTACAAGCTGATTAAACCAAATCTATTTCGATATTTTAAAAATCTCTAGTGTCCCGTTGACCATAATGGCCAGCAGCGAACCGCCAGGACTCAGCCTAAATTCCAACCGATCATCTTTATCAATCTTTAGAATCGGAACGGACGCAAGAATCTTACCGGTCTCGCTGTCGAAGACATCTATACGCCTCGCCACAATCTTGCCGTTGATATCCCATGCACGGGAGCCTCCCCGAAAGGTGATGATCTGCAGCGCAAACGACGTTCCATTCTCGCTGGCAGTCACCTGATTGACGGCTGAGTCTCCCTTCGACATGGACCAGTTAAATTTTCGCTCGCCGCTACTAGTCAGAATTTGAATTCCATTGTGGTCAACCAGGGCAAGAGATTTCGTGTTCAGTGCAATTACTCTCCCACCGGCGGAAAGGGGGAACTCTTTTACCTGCGTGTACTCACAAAATGGCCATCGATACAGTCCATATGTCCGAGGAGTCGGTTGACCTCCGTAATAGGCGTACGCTTCGTCAAATGAATGCATGTCGTAGCGCGGTGCTTCTGGGCATTCGCGCAGGATCTTCAGACTTGCTTTGGATACCCGAGCATAAATTAATTTTGGATCGGCAGCTTTGTCATCGAGAAGTAGGGTGCGACGATCTGTGGATTGGACAACCTCGCAGGTTATCGAGCAACTTCTCAGAACATTCCAATCATCCGGTCCAAGTTTACGTTCGCTTTCGGCTGGCCTCGCGCGCAGAACATCGTTCGCTTTCACAATAACGTCATCTTCAGCGTCGAGATACAGGCCATTGTCGTACCAGCGGGTAGTCGGCAGCTCAAAAGAAGATATGTTGCGACCCTCAGAATCGAAACTCAGAACGTGGAAGGCCAGCGTGGGGTTATTCCGTGATGCAAGGTCTTGCCGATCCCGTGAAGTGTAGCCGACTAAAATCCGTCCTTTGTGGTCGACTTCGAGCAGTCTTCCAATTCGGCCAGTCCCCTCACCAGTCATCCGGGGAGGCAGTCGTTGCCAGCCGAATTTACTGAGATCAATTCGAATAAGAAGTTGCGCGTTGGTCTGCGCGTCAGCGCCTTGGGGCGCAAGCAATCTCAACGCCCCGACCAGAAGGCACGCGCACAACCGTCGGTTGAACTCTGAGATCAACTCAATGGCTCAGCGGAATCGTAGGATTTATATTGCCGATCAAAACATCTACGACACCGTGAACGAGCATTCCGAAACCAAAGCCCCACGAGGGATTTGCGGTATCCAGATGAATCTCGTCGTTGTTCATGTGAATCGATGGCATATTCCCAGTCCTGCATGCCCACTCGCATCCCCCTGTTGCACTTCCCGGAATA
>Ga0210383_10003510_pt1 | contig 14018 bp, 13 predicted proteins | sample IncBWC14OmetaG_FD_160072 | JGI IMG/M metagenome (GOLD analysis project Ga0210383, IMG submission 160072) | Forest soil microbial communities from Barre Woods Harvard Forest LTER site, Petersham, Massachusetts, United States - Inc-BW-C-14-O ...
GCCGCCGAACTGGGAGTCGAGCTGGATCAGGGCGGCATGGTTGTCGTTGACGAAAAGCTCCAGCGCGACGCCCAGCTCACGACAGTAGCCGAGAATTCCCTGATGGTGATGGGGGAGCCGCGCCGGGCCGGTGTTGAAATAGAGGTCGCGATGGGTCTCCCAGTTGACCTGCTGCGTCGAGTCCGTCTCGACGATGCGGTCGCCGCCGCGCACGGTCCACACCCGCCCGCCGACCCGTGCGCGCGCTTCGAGAATCGTACATTGATAGCCGGCCTTGCTGAGACGGTACGCCGCCGTCATGCCGGCGATACCCGCGCCCAGGATGACGACTCGCTTGCCCTTGCCGGAGCCCGGCGCCAGCGGGGGCGGTGCTGCATACGCTGTCGATATGGGCAGCAAGCCCATCACGTTCAGCGCGGAATAGGCTGCCGCCGGCCCCGCGATGCGTCCGAGCAGCTCGACAAGACTCCGCCGCGAAATGTCAGCGGGCATGTCGGGCGCCGATCAGGGCTTGCCGAACGTCGCGATGCGGTCGACGCCGCAGATGAACAGCACGCGCTTTTCGTCGATCGCGGGATCGCGCAGCCCATAAGGTGGCGGGTTGCCGGTGTATTTCGTCCAGATCTTGTCGAGTTGCCGGGTGACGCGCTCGCCGCCCGGACCTGCTTCGTGCTCCTCGCGCTCCACCGTGCATTTGATCTGGACCCAGTGATAGGCGTTGTCGGGATTGACGACCAGGATCGTGAGCTTGGGGTTCTTGCGGATCCAGTCGCACTTGGCCCGGTGTGAGGCGGTATTCACCAATATCTTGTCGCCCTCGTAGTCGAACCACATCGGCGTCAGGCCGATCCGGCCATCCGGCCCGATCAGGCCCAGGGTGACGGTGATCGGCCGATCGAGCAGCGCCTTGTAGATCGGATCGAGGCCCGACAGGCCATTGATCTTGACCCGGTCGCCGACGGCGAACTGGCCTTTCTGCAAGCCGTTGGCGACGTCGCGGAATTTCGCAACAGTGATGCTGTCTGGCATGTGCCCTCCCGAGCATTTTCAGGATGGTGGCACGGCTGATCCGCCGACCACAAGGCTTGCGGCAACTGCCGGCCCGTGAAAGCATTTCCCATCTCGAAGACGAATACGAGCAAGGGGAAGCGCCATGGATGTCGGCATGATGATGGTGTTCGCCAGCTATGGCTGGGAGAACTGTCCGGACGATCGCGTGTGGGACGAGGAGATCCGGCTGGCCGCGCTCGCCGCCGACTCAGGGTTCGACTGCCTGTGGTCGGCCGAGCACCACTTCAACGACTACTCCTTCGTGCCCGACAATCTCCATCTCATGACCTACCTGACGGCCCGCCATCCCGACATCGATGTCGGTACGGCAGCCGTCATCCTGCCCTGGCACGATCCGCTGCGCGTCGCGGAAAATGCCGCCGTCCTCGACATGTTGAGCAAGGGCCGGCTTCGCCTCGGCATGGGGCGCGGGCTGGCGCGGCGCGAGTTCGCCGCCTTCCGCCTCAGCATGGACGAATCGCGCGGCCGCTTCGACGAGGCCGCGCCGATGATCGTGAACGCGCTGAAGACCGGCTACATCGAGGGCGACGGCCCCTACTACAAGCAACCGCGCATCGAGATCCGTCCGCGGCCGCAGCATTCGTTCGATGGGCGCATTTACGCCGTGGCGTCGAGCGAGGATTCGGTCAATTCCGCCGCCAAGCTCGGTGCCCACATGGTGATGTTCGCCGACCGGCCATGGGAGATGCGGCTGCCGGTGATCGAGCATGGGCGGGACCTCCACCGCAAGTACCATGGCAGCGAGCCGCCCCACGTCATGCTGACCGAGTTCTGCGTCTGCGGGCCCAACCTCGCCGCGGCCGAGGACGAAGCGCGCCGATACCAGGGCAAGTTCGTCGAAAGCAACTTCTACCACTACGAATTTCTCGGCGAGCACTTCAAGACGGTGAAGGGCTACGACGCCTACCAGCAGAAGGCGGAGATCGCGCGCAAGGGCGGCCTCGAAGGCGCGGTCACCGGCTTCATGCAGGCAGCGTCCTGGGGGACGCCCGACAAGATCCTGCGCGGGATCGAGGCGCGCCGGAAACTCTTGGGCGACTTCGAGCTCAATATCGCCTTCCGCTTTGGCGGCACGCCCTATGAAGTCTCGGAGCGGGGCTTGAAACTTTTCGCCAAGGAAGTACTTCCGGTTCTGAAGTCGTGGGGGCCGGCCAGGGTCGCCCAGGCGGCCTGAGCGGCGGCTCACGCGCGCGGCGTGGGGCAGTATAGTCGAGACGTTCGAACGCGAGGCCCCATGTCCGATCGGAAACCTCTCTCCTTCCACGTGCCGGCGCCGGCGGTGCGGCCCGGCGGCACGCCCGATTTCAGCGATGTGCGGATTTCCCTGGCGGGCGAGGTGCGGCGGCCTGAGGTCGATGTCGCGCCCGAGCAGATCCGCGACCTCGCCTATTCGATCATCCGCGTGCTCGATCGCGACAGCGAGGCGGTGGGCCCGTGGGCCGGCCTGCTCGATGACGAGGCGCTGCTGAAGGGCCTGCGCCACATGATGACCCTGCGCGCCTTCGATGCGCGCATGCAGATGGCCCAGCGCCAGGGCAAGACGTCGTTCTACATGCAGCACATGGGCGAGGAGGCGGTGAGCTGCGCCTTTCGCGTGGCGCTCGAGCCCGGCGACATGAATTTCCCGACCTACCGCCAGGCCGGGCTGTTGATCGCCGGCGATTATCCGATGCTCGAGATGATGAACCAGATCTACTCCAACGAGCTCGACCCGCTGAAGGGCCGTCAGCTGCCGGTGATGTATTCGTCGCGCGAGCACGGCTTCTTCTCGATATCGGGAAATCTCGCCACGCAATTCATCCAGGCGGTCGGCTGGGCAATGGCGTCGGCGATGAAGCACGACACCCGGATCGCGGCCGGCTGGATCGGCGACGGCTCGACCGCCGAGTCGGACTTCCACGCCGCCCTGGTCTTCGCCTCGACCTACAAGGCGCCGGTTGTGCTCAACATCGTCAACAATCAATGGGCGATCTCGACCTTCCAGGGCATCGCCCGCGGCGGCTCCGGCACGTTCGCGGCGCGCGGCCTGGGCTTCGGCATCCCGGCACTCCGGGTCGACGGCAACGACTATCTCGCCGTCTATGCCGTGGCGAAATGGGCGGTCGAGCGGGCTCGGCGCAATCTCGGGCCTACCCTGGTCGAGTACGTGACCTATCGGGTGGGCGCGCATTCCACCTCGGATGATCCCTCGGCCTACCGGCCGAAGACCGAGTCCGACGCCTGGCCGCTGGGCGATCCCGTGCTGCGCCTCAAGAATCATCTGATCCGCCGCGGCGTCTGGTCGGAGGAACGCCACAAGCAGGCCGAAGCCGAGATCCTGGCCTCCGTCATCACGGTACAGAAGGAGGCCGAAAGCCACGGCACGCTGCATTCCGGTCCGCATCCTTCGGCGCGCGACATGTTCGAGGGCGTCTATGAAGAGATGCCGCCGCACCTGCGTCGCCAGCGCCAGCAGGGAGGCATCTAGGCGATGCCGCGCAAGACCATGGTCGAGGCGATCCGCGACGCCATGGATGTCGCCTTGCAGCGCGACGAGAACGTCGTCGTGTTCGGCGAGGATGTCGGTTATTTCGGCGGCGTGTTTCGTTGTACCCAGGGCCTGCAGCAGAAATACGGCGCCAGCCGCGTCTTCGATACGCCGATCAGCGAGCTTGGCATCGTGGGCGCCGCGGTCGGCATGGCGGCCTATGGCCTGCGGCCCTGCGTCGAGATCCAGTTCGCCGACTACATGTATCCGGCCTACGACCAGATCGTGTCCGAGGCGGCGCGGCTGCGCTACCGCTCCAACGGCCAGTTCACCGCGCCGCTGGTCGTGCGCATGCCGACCGGCGGCGGAATCTTCGGCGGCCAGACCCACAGCCAGAGTCCGGAGGCTTTGTTCACCCATGTCTCCGGCCTCAAGACCGTCGTGCCGTCCAATCCCTACGACGCCAAAGGGCTGCTGATCGCGGCCATCGAGGACAACGATCCGGTGATCTTTCTCGAGCCCAAGCGGCTCTACAACGGCCCGTTCGACGGCCACCACGACCGCCCCGTCACGCCGTGGGCGCGCCATCCGCAAGGCGAGGTCCCGGACGGCCACTACACCGTGCCGCTGGGCAAGGCCGCCATCCGTCGCGCGGGCGCCGCCGTCACCGTGTTGGCCTACGGCACCATGGTCTTCGTCGCCGAAGCGGCGGCGGCCGAGACCGGCATCGATGCCGAGATCATCGATCTGCGCACACTCGTTCCCTACGACCTCGACACGATCGTGACCTCGGTGGAGAAGACGGGACGCTGCGTCGTCGTGCACGAGGCGACGCTGACCTCGGGCTTCGGCGCTGAACTGAGCGCGCTCGTCCAGGAGAACTGCTTCTACCATCTCGAGGCGCCGATCGTGCGGGTCACCGGCTGGGACACGCCCTATCCGCACGCCCAGGAATGGGATTATTTCCCCGGGCCTGCCCGCATCGGCCGCGCGCTCAAGGCCGTGATGGAGGCCTGAGATGGGGACCCGCATCATCAAGCTCCCCGATGTCGGCGAGGGCGTGGCCGAGGCCGAGATCGTCGAATGGCATGTCGAGGTCGGCCAGTCGGTGCTGGAGGACCAGCTTCTGGCCGCCGTGATGACCGACAAGGCGACGGTCGAGATCCCGTCGCCCGTCGCCGGCACCGTCGTGGCGCTGGGCGCCGAGGTGGGCAGCGTCCTGGCGGTCGGCGCCGAGCTCGTCCGCCTGGAGGTCGCCGGCGAGGGCAATGAAGAAGTGGCGGCGGCCCCTCGCGAGGCGGCGGCGCCATCCGCCCCGGTCGAGCGGCCGCTTGCTGCCGTGCCGCCGGCACCCGAATCCGCCGCATCCTCTCAGCCCGCGCCCCCGGTCACCCGCGCGCCGCTCGGACCGCCACGACCGCCGGGCGAGAAACCGATCGCCTCGCCCGCCGTGCGGCGTCGCGCGCGGGAGGCCGGCGTCGACCTGCGCCAGGTGCGCGGCACCGGGCCGGCAGGGCGGATCGGCCATGCCGACCTCGATGCCTTCCTGCGCGGCGGGGCGAAGGCCGGGATCGCCACCACCCGGGTCGCCAATACCGACGTCGAGACCGTCAAGATCATCGGCCTGCGCCGGCGCATCGCCCAGAAGATGGCCGAGTCGAAACGCCGGGTCGCCCATTTCTCCTATGTTGAGGAGGTCGACGTCACCGCGCTCGAGGCGCTGCGGGCGACCCTGAATGCCGAGAACCGCCAGGATCGTCCGCACCTCACCCTGATGCCGTTCCTGATGCAGGCGCTGGTCAAGGCGATCGCCGATTTTCCCGAGATGAACGCGCTCTATGATGACGAGGCGGAGACCCTCGAACGTCATGGCGGCGTCCATATCGGCATCGCCACGCAGACGCCCGCTGGCCTCATGGTTCCCGTGGTCCGCCACTGTGAGTCGCTCAGCCTGTGGGACTGCGCCGCCGAGGTACAGCGCCTGGCCGAGGCGGCGCGCGAGGGCAGGGCGACCCGCGCCGAGCTCACGGGCTCGACCATCACGATCACCAGCCTGGGCGCGCTGGGCGGCATCGTCACCACGCCGGTGATCAACCGGCCTGAGGTGGCGATCATCGGCCCCAACAAGCAGGTCGTGCGTCCGGTCTGGCAGGGCGAGCAGTTCGTGCCGCGCACCATGATGAACCTGTCGTCGTCCTTCGATCACCGCGTCATCGACGGTTACGTCGCGGCGCGTTTCGTCCAGCGCATCAAGGGCCTGCTCGAGGCGCCGGCGACGATTTTCATAGAGGCGTGAGATGGCCGAGATCGCTGCCAAGGTACTGGTCGTGGGTGGTGGGCCCGGCGGCTATGTCTGCGCCATTCGCGCCGGCCAGCTCGGCCTCGATGTCGTGCTGGTGGAGCAGGGCGGGCTCGATGGCGGGCTGGGCGGCACCTGCCTCAATGTCGGCTGCATTCCGTCGAAGGCGCTCATTCATGCGGCCGACGCCTACGAGCGCGCGACCGAGCAGGCCAAGTCCGCGCCCTTCGGCCTCAGCGTCGAGCGTCCGACCATCGACTTTGCGCGCACGATCGAGTGGAAGAACGGCATTGTCGGCCGCCTCACCAGCGGCGTCGGCGCACTCCTGAAGAGGCATCGGGTCAAAATCTTGCAGGGACACGCCGTGATGGTCGACGGCAAGACCTGCCGGGTCGAGACCGACACCGGTCCACAGGTCGTGACCGCCGAGCATGTCGTGCTGGCCACCGGCTCGGTGCCGGCGACGCTGCCGATGCTGCCGTTCGGCGGCAGGATCATCTCTTCGACCGAAGCCTTGTCGCTGACCGCCATTCCCGAACGTCTGGCCGTGGTTGGCGCCGGTTATATCGGCCTCGAGCTCGGAACCGCGTTCGCCAAGCTCGGCGCCAAGGTCACGGTGATCGAGGCCGAGAACCGCGTCCTGCCGACCTACGACGAAGAGCTCGTTCGACCGGTCGTCCGCCACCTGAGGGCGCTGGGTGTCGAGGTCCTGACGCGCGCCCGGGCCGTCGGCCTGTCCGAAGCGGGCGATGCGTTGCGGATCGAGCAGGAAGGGGCGCCGGCGCGCAGCATCGCGGCCGACCGGATCCTCGTCGCCGCCGGACGGCGCGCCAGGATCGCGGGCTTCGGCCTGGAACGACTCGACCTCACCATGAACGGCCCCTTCGTGCAGATCGACGAGCGCTGCGCGACCTCGATGCGCAACGTCTGGGCGGTCGGCGACCTCACCGGCGAGCCGATGCTGGCCCACCGCGCGATGGCGCAGGGCGTCGTGGTCGCCGAATTGATCGCCGGTCATCGTCGCGTGTTCGACGGTGCGGTGATTCCGGCCGTGTGTTTCACCGATCCGGAGATCGTCACTGTCGGCCTCTCGCCCGAGGAAGCGCGCAAGGCCGGCCACGAGGTGCACACTGCCCAGTTCCCGTTCCAGGCCAACGGCCGGGCCTTGACCTTGAGCGCGGAGGACGGCTTCGTGCGGGTGACCGCGCGGGCCGACAATCACCTGCTTCTCGGCATCGCCGCGGTCGGCGCGGGCGTGTCGGAACTCGCCGCCGCCTTCGGTCTCGCGCTCGAGATGGGGTCGCGGCTGGAAGATATCGGCGGCACCATTCATGCCCACCCGACTCTGGGCGAGGCCTTCCACGAAGCGAGCCTGCGGGCCCTGGGCGAAGCCCTTCACATCTAGCTTCTGAGAACGGCCTTCACTTTTTCGGGCGCGAGCGGCATGTCGCGGATGCGCAATGACACGGCGTCGGCCACGGCGTTCGCCAAGGCTGCGGCGGCCGGACCCTGACCGGCCTCGCCGGTTCCGAGGAATGGCTGGCGCGGCCGATCGATGACATGGACCTCCACGCTTGCCGGCAGGGCGTCGAAGCGGACGATCGGGTAGGCGCTCCAGTCGAAGCTGCTGCGATGTGTCGTGTCGAAAGCGACGGCTTCATGGATCGTCCAGCTCAGCGACTGGACGATCGCTCCCTCGATCTGATTGCGGATGCCGTCGGGATTGACGGCTTCGCCGCTGTCGACGGCCGCCACCACGCGGCGGATTTTTATGTCTCCGCTGTCGCGGTCGACGGCGACTTCCATCGCCACGGCGCAATAGGCCGCGAGGTTCTTGTAGCGGGCAAAGGCAAAGCCGCACCCCCGGCCGCCGCCGCCTTGGGCGCGTCCGGCCCAGCCGAACCGATCGGCTGCGGTCTGCATGACCTCGCGGGCGCGGTCGTCCGCCATATGGGCGAGGCGGAAGGCCAGGGGATCGGCGCCGGCGGCTTGCGCCAGCTCGTCCATGAAGCATTCGATGGCGAAGACGTTCATATGCGCGCCGAGCGAGCGCAGGGCCGACACGCGCACCGGCATCTGCTCGATGAAGTGATAGGTCCCCTTGGCATTGGTCAGCGCATAGAGCGGATTGCCGTTGCGATGGCCGCCGCCCTCCGGCATCGGGATCGGCCTGGGGACCTGGCGCGGGAAAGGCGGATCGAGTTCGGCGCCGGCGAGCAGGCCGCCGGCGGTGGCCGGCCGGGTGCTGTGCGCATTGCTCCACACGTCGTGGCGCCAGCCGGCGATGCGGCCGTCGGCAAGCGTGGCTTCCAGCTCGACCACCATCGCCGAGCCGAGCGGCTCCCAGCCATGTTCCTGCTCCCGCATCCATTGCAGGCGCACCGGGCGGCCTGGAACGGCGCGGGCGGCAAGGGCAGCGTCGGCGGCGACATCGTCGGCGCCGTTATGGCCGTAACAGCCCGAGCCCTCGGTATGGATGCAGCGCACCTTGTCGGCCGGCAGGCGCAGCAGCTCGGCCAGGGACTTGCGCAGCGGATAGACGCCCTGGCTGTGCGTCCATACCGTGACGCCGTCATTCTCCCAAAGCGCCACGGCGCAGGACGGCCCGATCGAGCCATGCATCAGGCAGGGCCGGCTGTAGCGCGCCCTGACCACCTTGCCATCGGCGGGCGCCGGCGGCCCGGGATCGTCGAAGATCGGCACTTCGCGCGACGGCAAGCGACGGATCGCCTCGCGCATGTCTTCTGCCGGCAGCGGGGCACCCGGCCGGTCCCAGCCGGCCGACTGCAGGCGCTGCAGCGCCTTGATGGCTTGCCACTCCTGCGTCGCCAGCACGGCGGTGAAGCCGCCGTCGCGCACCACCTGCACGACTCCCGGCATCCTGGCGACGGCGTCGAAGTCGGCAGGCTTGAGCCGCGTGCCTTCGCTCGGTCCGCGCACGACGCGGGCGTGCAGCATGCCGGGCAGCCGCATATCCTGCACATAGGCAACGCCGCCCGTGACCTTGGCCGGGATATCGACGCGGGGCAGGTTCGTGCCGATCAGACGCACGCCCTTCTCGCGCCGCGCGACGTTCGGTTTGGCCTCGACGTGGAGCGACAGCATCGCCGCCAGTTCGCCGTAGCCCAGGCTGTCGCCGTTCGGCGCATGGGCCGCTCCGTCATGCAGCTCGACCTCCTCGACGGCGACGAGCCAGCGCCATGCCGCCGCCTCGGTCAGCAGGACACGCACGTTGGCGGCGGCACTGAGGATGGCCGCGCCGCTGTCCTGCAGGGAATGACTGCCCGCGGTGACGCCCTCGTCGGGCGTGCGCGCGGTATCGGCGGTGATGAGCTCGATACCGGCCGGCGGGACCGCAAGCTCGTCCGCTGCGACCTGGACCAGTGCCGTCTTCAGTCCCTGGCCGAGCTCCGCCTTGCCCGTGAACACCGTGATATGCCCGTCCGCGTCGATACGGATCCATGAGTCGAGCAGGGGGAATTTGTCGAGATCGCCGGGCAGGGTGGGCCTCTTCTCCGCGACCTGGCCCATCGCCCGGCGCGACAGGGAGAAGGCCACCACCAGCGCCCCTTGGCCGAGCAGCCGGCGTCGCGTGAGGGCGCTCACAGCGCGTCCTCCGCATCGTTGCGCACGCCGCCACCCATGGCGATGGCGGCGCGCCGCACCGCGCGCAGGACGCGCATATGGGTGCCACAGCGGCAGAGATTGGGCGCCATGTGGGCCCGCAGCTCGGCTTCGGTCGGCCGGGTGGTGCGTTCCAGCAGCGCCTGCGCACGCATGATCATGCCGGCGATGCAGTAGCCGCACTGGGCCGCCTGCTCGGCCTCGAACGCCGCCGGCAGCGCGCCGGGTTTTTCGCGGTGCCGAGGCTCTCGATCGTGCGCACCTTGCGCTCGGCAAGGGCCGCGATCGGCAGCAGGCAGGAGAAGGCGGGCTTGTCATCGACCAGCACGGTACAGGCGCCGCACTGGCCCAGGCCGCAGCCGAACTTGGCGCCGTTGAGGCCAAGATCGTTGCGCAAGGCGTAGAGCAGCGGCGTATCGGGCGCGGCGTCGACCTGATGGGGTACGCCATTCACGGTAAGGGTGATCATTCGCTGCCTCCCTTGCGCACCCGCGCCACGGCCCCCGGCACGTCGGGCCACGGCGGCTTGTCGGTGAATCGCGCGCGCAGATACGCGGTGATCTGGGCAAGCTGCCGGTCGCTGAAGCTGTCGCCGTAGGCCGGCATGGTCGGACCGGACCGGCCGGCCGGCGGCGCCAGGCCGTGCATGATGACCTGGATCGTGTCGTTGGGCGTGCCCTCGTGCAAGGCCGTTCCCCAGGCGAGCGAGGGCCGCCCTTCCTGCATCATCGGTGCGCCGGGTCCGTGGCAAGTGGCGCAGGCGCCGGCAAAGAGCGCGGCGGCTTCCGGATGGGCCGCGTCCGCGACGTTGCCCCTGTCTGCCGGCGGCGGCCCCTGCGCGGCCGGCGCGTGCGCCATCAGCGAGGCGAAATAAACGGCGAGCGCGCGGACATCGTCTTCCGACGCCTGCGCCAGCCCGCGCGTGACGCTGGCCATCGGGCCGGCTGCGGCGGTGTGGGTCGCGCTGAGGCCGGTGCCCAGGTAGGCGAAGAGGTCTTCGGCGGTCCACGGCCGCACCGCCGGTGAAGCGGCATTGAGCGGCGGGGCGTACCAGCCTTCCGTCCAGGCGCCGTCGTAGGCATGGTCGCTTCTCTCGGCGCCCAGCTCGTTGCGCGGCGTATGGCAGCCGCCGCAATGCGCCAATCCCTCGGCCAGCGCGCGGCCGCGATTCCAGTCGGCCGACTGGCCCGGATCGTCGACGAGTGGCTCCTTGCGAAGCAAGAGCAGGTTCCAGCCCGCCACCAGCGGCCGGAAGCCGAAAGGCTCTTTCAGCCGATTAGTCGGCGCCCGCGCCTGCACGGCCGGCCGCGTCATGAGGAAAGCGTACAGCGCGTCGATGTCGGAATCGCTGGCGCGGGTGAAATGATCGTAGGGAAAGGCGGGATAGAGCAGATCGCCGTTCAGCGCCACGCCCTCGCGCAACGCGCGCACGAAGGCCTTGCGCGACCAGCGGCCGATGCCCGTCTCGGGGTCGGGCGTGATGTTGGTCGCGAACACCGTGCCGAACGGCGTCTCCAGGGGTCGTCCGCCGGCGAACGGCCGCCCGCCCTGGGCGGTGTGGCAGCCGGCGCAGTTGCCGACATGCACAAGCTGTTCTCCCCGCGCGACGAGGGCCGGATCGAAAGTGACCGCAGGACCGGCGAGCGGCGGCCATGCCGGCTGCCAACTCACGGCAAAGGCCGCCAACAGGATTGCCGCAAGCCCGATGACACTTCCCAGGAGGGTCCTTTTGATCAAATCAGGGTTCCGTGGATGTCGCGGAGTGACGTCAACCCTCGGCGATCAATCGCGCCAGCGCTTCCGGCTCGGTCAACATTGGATAGTGGCCGGTGTCCAACTCGTGCCAGCGGCCTTTCAGCCGGTCGGCGGTGCGGCGCTGGTGCGCCTGGGGCGGATTCGTGCTGCGCTTGCACCAGATCACCGAGGCATTCCACGTCTCGTCCCAGAACCGTTCCAGCCGGACCGGCGTCTGCATCGCAGCGATCGGATGCATTGTGCAGCGCTCCAGCGCCCAACGCCGCATCGCGGGATCCAGATCGGCGAACAGGCGCGTCTCGAAATCCTGCTTCGACGGACCGCTGGTCAATTCGGTGTTGACAGCGGTCGGTCGCTTGACGATGTCGGGCAGGGCTTCGCCGTCGAGCAGCGCCAGGGCGTCGGCGAACACCACGCGCGCCACCCGGTCGCGCGCCCGCTCCGCGGCGCGCGCCATCACCATGCCGCCGGTGCTGGTGCCGGCCAGCACCACGTCCTTCAGGTCCTGGTAGAAAAGCAGGTCGGCGATTTCGGCGGCGTGCGTTTCGGTGGTGATGCCGGCGCGCACCTGGCCCTTGCGCTCGGCGCAGCCGTCCAGGCTCGGCGTCAGCACGAGATGGCCCTGGGAGCGCAAACGCTCGGCGACCGGCTTCCAGATCCAGCCGCCCTGGTAGGCGCCGTGGATCAGCACGAAACTCGTCATCGCTCAGTCCCCCTTCACCGTCACGCCGGCCATCCGCTCGAAGATCTTCACGATCGCCGATCCGTCCTGCTTGTTCAGCCCCTGGGCGCGGGCCATCTGGTAGACCTGCTGCGTCAGGTTGGCCAACAGCAGCGGCACGCCCAGGCGCTTGGCGAAGGCGGTCTCCAGCTCCTGGTCCTTGTAGGAAATGTCGATCGTCCCGCCCGGCGCGAAGTCGCCCGCGAGAATGCGCGGCACGCGCAGCTCCCAGGCCGCACTGGCGCCGGTCGAGACGCGCACCACCTCGTAGATCGTCTGTGGGTCGAGTCCCGCCTTGACACCCAGCACCAGGGCCTCCGCCACCGCCACGGTGTTGACCTGGACCAGCATGTTGTTGACCAGCTTCATGGCCAGGCCGCTGCCCAGCGCGCCGACATGGAACGACCGGCTGCCCATCACGGCGAACAGGTCCTCGCATTTGGTGAACACATCCGCAGCGCCGCCCGCGATCACCGAGAGATCGCCCGATTGGGCCCGCCCGGTGCCGCCGCTCACCGGCGCATCGATCATGGCGATACCGAGCGCCGCCAGGCGGTCGGCGATGCTGCGCGCGGCGAACGGGTCGATGGTCGCCATGCAGAGCACGATGTGTCCGGGCTTGGCGCCGCGAATGATGCCGTGCGCGCCGATGATCACCGATTCGGCCTGCTCGGTGGTCTCGACGATGACGATGGTGCGCTCCACCGCCGCCGCCACCGCCTGCGCCGAGGCGGCCACCTCGGCGCCCTTGGCTTTCAAGGGCTCGGTCTTTGCCGCGTCGATGTCGTTGACCACCAGCGTGAAACCGGCTTTCACGAGGTTGAGCGCCATCGGCCCGCCCATGGCGCCGAGCCCGATGAATCCGACCTTGCCCGCCATGCTTCCCTCCTCAGAACGCTACACCCCACCCGTCACGTCGATGGTGAGGCCAGTGACGAAATCGGCGTCGGCAGAGGCCAGGAAGCAGATCACGTTCGCCTGGTCGACCGCCTCGGCGACGCGGCGCAGCGGCGTGCGTTCGATCTCCTCGGCCTGCGAGCCCTGGGAGCGTTGCTCCCAATGCGGCCGGATGCGTTCGGTCAGCGTGATGCTGGGGGCGATGGCATTGACGTTGATGCCGTCGGGCCCGAGTTCGTGGGCGAGTTTGCGGGTGAAGGCGATGATGCCGCCCTTGGCCGCGGCATAGGCGCTCGAACTGTTGGCGCTCAAGCCCCGCCCGGCGATCGACGCCAGGTTGACGATCTTGCCGCTGCGCCGCCGTTTCATCACCGGGATCACCGCATGGGTGAACAGGAAGGTGCCGTCGAGGTTGAAGGCGATCAGCTTCTGCCAGTCGGCGAAACTGAGTTCCTCGGTGGTGGCCCGCGGATTGTCGATCACCGTGCTGCCGCCGACGGCGTTGACCAGGATGTCGATGCGACCATGATCGCGCTCGATCTCGGCGACCAGCCTGTCGACCGCACCGGCGTCCAGCGCGTCGACCAGCCTGCCTTCCGTCTTGCCGCCCGTCTTGCTGCCGGCCTGGCGCAGCGCCGGCACCGCCTCATCGAGCCGGCCCTGATGGTTGTCGACGGCGATCACCGTCGCGCCCTCGCGTGCCATGATCGTGGCGGTGGCCCGGCCGATGCCGTTCGCCGCCGCGCTGATCAGCGCCACCTTGTTCTTGAAGCGCATGGTTTCCTCAGCCCTTGGTCGTCGTTCTTGGTTGGGCCGATTGTGTGGCCTGGCGCAGGGGAGTCAATCACGGCGGCGATCGATCGGGCGCGCCGCGCTTGCCCGGTCCGAGCTTCCGCACGGCCTCCTCGACCGACAGGAATACGTGGTCCGCGCCGATGATTTCCACCAGGCCCGAGCGGCCTGCCTGATCCTGGGCCCGCTCCTCCGACAGTCGGGCGATGGCGATCGTGATGCCTTGTGCCTTGAGGTCGGCAACAGCCTGCTGCAGGATTTTCGCCCCGGTATAGTCGATGTCGATGATGCCACTGGCCTCGATGACCAGAAGCTTCACCGGCGGGCGCTTGGCTGCGACAGCCGAATCGATGTTGGCGCGGATGCGCTCGGCATTGGTGAAGTTGAGCGGC
>Ga0210383_10003511_pt1 | contig 14017 bp, 13 predicted proteins | sample IncBWC14OmetaG_FD_160072 | JGI IMG/M metagenome (GOLD analysis project Ga0210383, IMG submission 160072) | Forest soil microbial communities from Barre Woods Harvard Forest LTER site, Petersham, Massachusetts, United States - Inc-BW-C-14-O ...
CGCAAGCTCAGGGCAGGCTCTTCGACTGCGTGGCTGGTTCGCTTTCGCGAACCAACCACTTCGCTCAGGATGACAAGTCGGCCAGACTACTCGATTTGGGCGGTGTGGCAATCTCACGCCGTCCTGCTCTACTTCTCAGCGTCAAGGTGCATAACGAGTAAAGACAAGGTCGGTCGCTTTGGTCTTCTCGTGGCAGGGGAAGCAGCTTTTCATAAAGGCCGCGTCGCCGGGTTTGCCGTCCGCGAAGTGACCGAAGCCCCAGCCGCCGGTTGCGGCGTACTTTTTTGAGTCTTTAACCATGAACTGAATGTTCGTGGGGGCGCCGGGAACGAAAGATTGGGCTTGGCCAAAGATTTTGTTGTTTTCCTCTGACGGGACGTTGCGGTAATGCAAAGCAGCGATGATTGTGCCGTCCGGATACGGAAGCGTTCCGTCCCGGAAGGCTTTGAACGCCGTGTCGTTGGCCAAGACTGCACCTAAACTGTTGAGCTTGCCTGCTTCATGGGCCGAGGAGATCCACCTCCAATCGCGATATCCCTTGGGAATTTCGGTAACGAAGGGTGCGGCAGGTTCTCCATCCGCGTGTGCTCGTGCAGCGGCAATGAGGGCGAAAAGGCCGGCCAATGTTGCGACTGCAAGCAAGAAGAATGTGAAGTGTTTCATAGGGGTTCCTCCATTTGGCCGGGATTTTACTCCAATTCAACAGGTTTGGCAGGACTGACCGGCGGGGAATTTCAGCTGACGGAAACCGGCGGTTCCACTTATTGAGAACTGGCGGAACCGGTCGCGGCGCAGGCAGGTTGTATAGGTCCCTTCGACAGGCTCAGGGGCAGGCTCTTCCGCCCGCAAAAAGCGCGGGCCTCAGGATGACAATTCGGGAGTGGAGTCCGCGTCCGCGTCTATTGCAGGTTCACCTTCATATCCAGGTTGTGAGCCAGGAAGGACCAGGTGTCGGCGGTTTCGTCTATCAGCTTTGTGATTGATTTGCCGGCGCCGTGGCCGGCTTTTGTCTCTATGCGAATTAAGACTGGCGCTGGGCCGGCTTGATCGGCTTGCATGGTGGCGGCGAATTTGAAACTGTGGCCGGGGACTACGCGGTCGTCGTGGTCGGAAGTTGCGATTAACGTGGGGGGATATTTTGTTCCCGGCTTCAGGTTGTGCAGCGGGGAGTAGGCGTAGAGGGCTTTGAAATCTTCGGGATCGTCGGAGGAGCCGTAGTCGGAGGTCCAGGCCCAGCCGATGGTAAATTTCTGGAAGCGCAGCATGTCCATGACGCCGACTTCGGGTAAGGTTGCGCCGAAGAGGTCGGGACGCTGGGTTATGCAGGCGCCGATGAGCAGGCCGCCGTTGCTGCCGCCGCGAATGGCGAGCTTCGGCGTGGACGTGTACTTGTTCGCGATGAGCCATTCGGCGGCGGCGATGAAGTCGTCGAATACATTTTGTTTTTTCAGTTTCATGCCTGCCTGATGCCACTCTTCGCCGTATTCGCCGCCGCCGCGCAGGTTCGGCTGGGCGTAGACGCCTCCCATTTCCAGCCACACTACATTCGGGACGGAGAATGCTGGAGTGAGAGAGATGTCGAATCCGCCGTAGGCGTAGAGCAGGACGGGATTTTGTCCGTCGAGCTTTAATCCTTTCTTGTAGGTCAGGAACATGGGGACGCGAGTTCCGTCTTTGCTGGCGTAGAAGACTTGTTTGGTTTCGTAAAGGCTGGAATCGAAGTCGACTTTGGGCTGGCGGAAGACGGCGCTCTTGGCGGCCTCGAGATCATAGCGATAGACGGTGGCGGGAGAGATGAAGCTGGTGAACGAGTAGAAAGTTTCTTTGTCTTTGCGCTTGCCGCCGAAACCTGCGGCGGTGCCGATGCCGGGCAGATCCACGTTGTGTAGGAACGTGCCGCTCAAGTCATAGATGCGCGCTTCGGCGCGGGCATCTTTCAGATATTCCAGGAGAAATGAATTGTTGACTACGTTCGAGAACTCCAGCTTATCGACACTTTGGGGGACCACGGTTTTCCAGTTGGTGCGTTCGGGATGGCGGGTATCGACGGCGATGAGGCGTCCGCGGGGAGCGTCGAGATCGGTCTGGAACCAGAAGACCGGGCCGTCGTTATCGACGAACCGGTATAGCGCGTCGAAATCGTCGAGCAACTTTACTACCTGGGAATCCGGTTGAGTGAGGTCTTTGTAATAGAGGCGGTTCTTGGGCGACGTGCCTTCGGAGACGGTGATGATCAGATAGTGGCCATCATCTGAAACGTCGCCGCTGAACAACATCTCTTTGTTGTCGGGGCGCTCGTAGATCAGTTTGTCTTCGGATTGCGCGGTGCCGAGGCGGTGATAGTAGAGCTTCTGAAAATAATTGGTGTCGCGCATGGTCGCGCCGGTGGGTTCGTCGTAGCGGCTGTAAAAGAAACCTTGATTATCTTTGGTCCAGGATGCGCCAGAGAACTTTACCCATTTGAGATCGTCGGCGAGATCTTTTCCGGTGTCGACGTCGCGGACGTGCCACTCGTTCCAGTCGGAGCCGGAAGTGGCGATGGCGTAGGCCATCAGTTTGCCGTCGTCGGAGATGGCTTCAGTCGCCAGAGCTACAGTGCCGTCTGGAGAGAGCGTGTTGGGATCGAGCAGGACGCGGGGCTCGGCGTTGAGGGACTCGGCGACGAGGAGGACATTCTGTTGTTGGAGTCCGGTGTTGTGCTGAAAGAAGTAGCGTCCGCCGTGCTGGCTGGGAGTGGAGAAGCGCTCGTAGTTCCAGAGTTTGGTGAGGCGGTCGCGGATCGGCTGGCGGTAGGGGATCTGATCGAGGTAGCCGAAGGTCAGTTTGTTTTCGGCCTCGACCCAGGCATGAGTTTCGGCGGAGTCGGTGTCCTCGAGCCAGCGGTAGGGATCGGCGACTTTGGTGCCGTGATAGTCATCGACCTGGTCGCTGCGGCGGGGTTGAGGGTAAGTGAGTGGGGCGGTTTGGGCAGCGGAGAATAGAGTCAACATTGGAAGGAGGAGCGAGAGCAGGATGAGTGCTTGGCGCGTTAGATGCATGGGGCCTCTGGCTGGAGTCTGTGGTGCGATCTATTTTGCCTGTGGGAGTGGGTCAGACGCAAGACAGAACCGTGGCAGAAACTCCTTGCGAGGCTGGCGGTGGTGGCGGCGGGTACGGGATCCTTCGACTGCACAAGTGCTTGCGCCAAGCGCGCAAGCACTTGCTCCGCTCAGGATGACAACGTCAATTAAGAGTGCTCTACGGGAGAGTGCGACGGGCTTGCTTGCTCGCTACAGGCTTGTAGTCCGCGGGGTAGAGGACTACGCAGCGGTTGAAGCCTTCACCGTCGCTTTCGGTGCGAAGGTCGGTTTGATCGCGCAGGGCGAGGTGGACGATGCGACGCTCGCGCGAGGACATGGGAGCGAAGTGAAACGGGGTTCCGGTTTGGCGAACTTTTTCAGCGGCGACGCTGGCGGCCATGCGAAGTTCCTGGAGGCGGATGGAACGCTGGTTCTTGCAGTCGAAAGAAATCTTTTCGTGCTCGGCGGAAGGTAGATGGAGGATCTCGAAGGCTAAGAGTTCGAGCGCGCGGAGAAGTTCGGCGCCGCGATCCAGGAGCAGGGTTGAGTCGGGGCCGGAGAAATCCACGAAGATTTCGGGCTTCTCCCAGTCGGTGGGGGCTGGCGGGTCTACTACTATGCGGTATTTGAGGTGGAGTCCTCCGTTGGTGACTACGGATTGGAGGAATTCGTTGATGCGGTTGGCGGCGGCTAGTTTATCCATAGGGCAGCTCTCGCTTCTACGACTAAAACCTTAAAATCCTAAACACAGAGAACACAGGGGTTCACAGGGTGAATCTCTATTTTTCTTTCTTGCGGGCGCGTTTTTCCATCATTTCGCGCATTTCGCGGCCTAGCTTGGTGCGGTTCATGACTGCCTGTTGCGCAATCGAAATCAGGTTGCTCTCGGTGTAATACAGGTTCAAGCCTGCGGCCAGCTTAAAGAAGATGAAGCCCATCATCAAGGGCATCATGACGGTCATCATTTTCTGCTGGGCTGGATCCATGCCGGCTTGCGGGGTCATGCGCTGCATTACGACCATGCTGACTACCATCAACAGAGGCAGAACCCAGTCGGAGGCGGATAGATCGGTGATCCAGAGCCAGTGGGCGTGGCGGAGTTCGAGAGCGACTCCCAACATTCTGTAGTAAGCGATCAGGAATGGGAACTGGATTAGAAGAGGCAGACAGCCGCCGGCGGGATTTACGCTCTCCTTCTTATAGAGCGCGCTGATCTCTTCGTTCATTGCCGCCTTGCGCGGATCGCGCAGGCTGTACTTCTTGTATTTCTCCTGAATGTTTTTGATCTGAGGCTGGATGCGCTGCATCTTCAGCATCGACTTCATCTGCGTGATGCGCAGAGGCAGCAGCAGGATGGTGATGATGAAAGTTTGAATGACGATGGCCCATCCCCAGTTGTGGACGATGTGGTTGTAGGTCCACTTGAGCCAGAGGAAGAGTGGGCGCGACAGGATGCCCCACCAGCCGAAGTTGACGATGCCGCGAAGGTCGGGGCTGTCGTTCTTGATGGTGGGGACGGGGACGGCGTCGAGTACAGCGAGCTCTTTGGGGCCGACATACATGCGCTCGGTGGTTGGGCCTTGAAGGCTGCCAACGGCGGCGCCCAAGACATCAACGTTGGCAGTGTCTTTGGAGCCCGCGCCGACGGGGTTGAAGCCGGGCGTCTGCGGGATGTCCATGGCATTGCGCAGGGTCACCATGGCAACCGTCTTGGGATCGTCGGGGATAAAGATGGCGGTGAAATATTGATCACCGGCACCTGCCCACTCGAATGGACCTTTTATTGTGTTGCCGCCGCTGACACTCTTGACGGGGAGACGCGTAACATAGTTCGGGAAGAAGATGTAGCCGCTGCGCTCGGTCGAAGCATCGTTGTGGTAGTCGATGCCGGAGGCGCCGTAGGCTGCAGCATTGTACTTGCCGGGCCTCGCTGGAACTGGTAGCTCCCCCCCCTGATCGCCGAATCCGGCGGGCCAGGCCGGGGGGGCGAAGATTTCTGCGCCTTTGTAGAGGACGGAGGTTTCTACATTGAGGACGTAGGTGTGGTCGAAACGGAAAGTTTTGCGGACGACGAGATCCTGATCGGCGTATTCGAAGGTGATCGTGGCTGGGGCCGTGAGATTGCCTTCATTCGATGCTACATAGAGCGCGGAGGTGAGACGGTTGCGCAGGGCCTCGTCGTAGGTCCACAGCGAGAGCGGGTAACCGAATTTTTGGGCGGCAGCGGCGTTGACGAGATCGAGCGGGCCGTTCTGGGCGTCGTTATCGAACTTTTTTAGGATCCAGGATTTGACCTGGGCTCCGCGGTTAGTAAAGGTAATTTTGTACAGGTCGTTCTCGATGACGGTTTCGGTTTCGGCAGAAGCCTGCTTGGTGACCGTGGAGGATGGAAGCTTGGGGATTATCGCCGCGGGAGCAGACGGAGGCGGTGTGGTTGCCGGCTGCGTTTGTGCGGTTTTATTTTGCGCTGGCTCGGCCGGAGGTGGCGCGTACTTCTTGAGCAACGCCTGGGATACGACGAGGACGACGAACGTAAGAACAACGACGATGAGGAGCCGGCGCTCGGAGCCGGGCTCTTGTTGAGGATTTTGATATTCGGCCAAAGTCTTCCTTAATTACCTCAGGGACACTGAATCACAGTTTGCGCCACTTGCTTGCTTCACCACCGGGTCGTAGCCGGAGCGGGCCAGGGGATGGCAGCGGAGGACGCGGTTGAAGGCCATCCATCCGCCGCGCAGGGCGCCGTAACGCTCGACGGCCTCCATGGCATATTCGGAGCAGGTCGGCACGTAGCGGCAGGCCGCGGGCAGCATGGGTGAGATGGCCCACTTGTAGGCCCGCAGCAGTTGCAGCGTGACGAATTTGGCAGCGTTAGTCATGTTAGAGAGAACCGCGTTCGACGTTGTTACATCGCTGTCGCGTTTGCCCTATGTCTAGCTCTTTCGCCCCTTCGGGGCTGGTTAATTTCTGCTTTTCCTACCCAGGGCTTGCGCCCTGGGCTGCACTCTGTCGCCGCTTCGCGGCTACAGCTTCCTCGCTGATAGGTTTTGCTCGATTACGGCGAAGGCTCGGCTGACTTCATTTTTCAGTGCGGCGAAGTCGGCAGTCAGCAATGATTTTTTCGGATTGATGACAACGTCCGCCGCAATGCCTGTAACTGGACGCGTCATGCGAACTGCTTCGCGCAAGCGGCGCTTCATGCGGTTGCGTTGAATGGCACCGCCGAGGACACGGCCGACCGTGAATCCTACGCGCAGGCCTGTGGCTGGCGTTTCTGATTCTGGACGCGGCCAGTAAAAAACGGTGATGGACGCGGAAAAGTGGCGGCGCCCTTGTTTGTAGACGCGCTCGAAATCCGCATGGCGCAGAAGGCGCGCGCTGCGGGGGAATCGGGCTGTCGGCTTTGATGGCATAGCGAAGTCAGGTCGAGTTCCCAGCGCGGCATTAGCCAGCATGCCTGCGTGCTGCAGCGGGCGGCTGAGGGTCTCGACTGTGGAAGTGAGCGGCACCAGAAAAGCTACTCGCGGAAGCCGGGTTTTACGGAGACCCGTTTCCGCCCCTTGGCGCGGCGGCGGGAAATCACCTTTTTGCCGCCCTGGGTCTTCATGCGCGTGCGAAAACCATGTTTCTTGCTTCGCTTGCGCCGGTTAGGTTGGAATGTACGCTTGGGCATGAAAGATAGCTGCTCCTGATTCCGTCGACGGTGTTATGGCAAACGATAAGTATAAATGACGGAGAGCGGTGAGGGCAAAGGGCGGGCAGTCAGGTTGACGCACCTTGATGAAGATGCGAACCAAACGCGCGATTGTTCCGACGCAAAGAACACTTGTTCGGAATGACAATGCGTTTGCACTGCGCGCGTTGCAGTTACATCCTTGACACTTGACAGGCGCGTGGCCTGGGGTTCCGAATCGTGTTCGGGAAAAATTTGTGCGCGAAGATTTCCGTTACGACGAAAATTTTTTGTGCTACCATCTCGCACTGTCGGGTTTGAAACGATCATTCACCATAGCAACCGCGCATGACACAAGTGGCGCATTCCGCAGTACACTAAGAGTTCCATCGGCGAGCACGTAAACAGCAGTTTTAGACAGGCGCCCTCAGCCAGCCGCCGGGACGCCGCGGCGGGTATTTCATAATTATGTCAGCTCAGAGCACACCACCGCTTTCCCCCAATCCGTGGACGCGCATTCTGGATGCGCTGGAAAAGAAGATTAATCGGCACTCCTATGACACCTGGCTGAAGCCGACGCGTTACAGCCACTCCAGTGGCGGAGTTTTGTTTGTGCGGGTGCCCACGGCGGAGTTCCGCCACGCGGGCGACAAATACGCGGACCTGATCCAGGAGGCGATCGACAACCTGGGGCTGGAGTTCAACGACGTGAAGTTCGTGACGCCGGAGGACGATCCGGCGGCGACGGCGGTGCGGCACAATGGCGGACTGTCGGCTGGTCCGGTTCCGGTGGGCGGGGCTCCGGCGCAGGCGCGGTTCGACTGGGATGGCGCGGCGCAACTGAACCCGCGCTACACGTTTGACGCATTTGTGATCGGCAGCGGGAATCAATTCGCGCATGCAGCGTGCCAGGCGGTCGCGGAACGTCCTTCGAAAGCCTACAACCCGCTATTCCTGTATGGCGGCGTCGGTATGGGCAAGACGCATTTGATGCAGGCCATAGGGCACGAAGTGAAGCGCCGGCAGCCGCAGGCGGCGATCTGCTATGTGTCGAGCGAGAAGTTCACCAATGACATGATCAACTCGCTGCGCTACGACAAGATGACTTCGTTCCGCGACAAGTTCCGCAGCGTGGACGTGCTCCTGATCGATGACATCCAATTCCTGACGGGCAAGGAGCGGACGCAGGAAGAATTTTTCCACACCTTCAATGCGCTGCACGACACGATGAAGCAGATCGTGATCGCGAGCGATCGCTCGCCCAAGGAGCTGGCGGAGATTGAAGACCGGCTACGCAGCCGCTTCGAGTGGGGACTGATCGCCGACATTCAGCCGCCGGACCTGGAGACCAAGGTAGCAATCCTGCAAAAGAAGGCGGAGCAGGAGAAGGTGACGCTGCCGACGGATGTCGCGTTGTATGTGGCGCAGAATATCCGGTCGAATGTGCGCGAGTTGGAAGGAGCGCTGATCCGGTTGGTGGCGCATTCGTCGCTGATTGGGGCGGAGATTACCCTGCCTTACGCGCAGCAGGTGCTCAAGAACTTTATCGATTCGCAGGCGCGCAAGGTCACGATTGAATCGATCCAGAAGATGGTGGCGGAGCAGTTTGGGCTGCGGCTGGTTGAGATCAAGGCGAAAGACAATTCACGGGCGATTGTTTATCCGCGGCAGATCGCCATGTATCTGGCTAAACATATGACGGAGGCGTCGCTGCCGGAAATCGGGCGGCAGTTTGGCGGGAAACATCACACGACCGTCTTGCACTCTGTCGAGAAGATTGAAGAAGCTCGCAAGAACGACAAAGATTTGAACAGGCTGCTCAATAAGCTGACCGAGCAATTGGGCGGATAAACGGCAGTTTTTGGAGTTTTGCACTGAATCGATCAGTCTTCCTTTTTCCGGGCTGTGAACGAGATGTGGAAGCTGTGCAAGGGTCGGGGGGAATGAGAAAAGTGGGAATGTTGTTGTAGGGTCTCCGCCGGGTTCGGGACCGATTTCTCACACGAAGGGACGCTCCCCAAGGTGGTGACAATAGGTCAGTTCTTAAAGTTTTCCACTTCTGCGAAGCACCTACTGTTACTGCTGGTTTTATAGGTTTTGTATTTGATATAAGGGAAGTAATAAAAGTAGCACGCGGCAGGGGAGAAGAAGTCTATGCCGGTGGAAGTAGCGGTGGCAGTGGAGACGGCGGTGGGGACGATGGAGATTACAGTCAGCAAGGTCGAGTTGTTGCGGGAGCTGACGGCGACGCAGGGCGTGGTCGAGCGCAAGACCACCATTCCCATTCTTTCCAATTATTTATTCGAGGCAGCGGCTGGAAAGCTGTCGCTGACCGCGACTGACCTGGATCTAAGCCTGCGAACTTCGTGCAATGCGAAGGTGAAGAAAGAAGGATCGTGTACGATTCCGGCGCGCAAGTTGCACGACTACGTGAAACTGCTGCCAGACGCCGATATCACGATCAAGCTGCTCGAAAATCACTGGGTCAGCATTCGCTGCGGGCGTTCCAACACAAAGATGGTGGGGATGGCAAAGTCGAATTTCCCCAGCTTGCCGGTGTTCCCTACCGCGGGTGTGGTGAAGATTCCGGGGCAGGTTTTGCGCGGTTTGATTGCCCGCACTGGGTTTGCGATATCGAGTGAAGAGTCGCGCTACACGCTGAATGGGGCACTGATGCTGCTGAAGCCGGAGTCGATCACGATGGTCGCGACCGACGGGCATCGGCTGGCGCACTGCGAACGCAGTGGCGAGAAGTTTGAAGGCGTTTCGGGTGAGATGAAGACTCTGGTGCCGAAGAAATGTATGGACGAATTGAAGTCGCTGCTGGATTCGACGGAAGCAGAAACTGTGGAGTTCGCCAAGGATGAGTCGACTCTATTCTTCCGCATTGGATCGCGGCTGCTGACCTCGCGGCAGCTTACGGGACAATTCCCGAACTTTGAGGCGGTGCTGCCGAAGGACAACAACAAGAGCATCACGCTGAACAACTCCGATTTGAACTCGGCGATTCTGCGCGTGGCTCAGTTTGCTGATGAACGCTCGCGCGCGGTGCGGCTTAAGCTGGAAAAGGGTGAGGTAAAGATTTCGGCTTCGTCAACGGAAGCGGGTGAGTCGGAAGATTCGATTGAAGCTCCGTATGACGGCGAGACGCTGACCATCGGTTTCAATGCAGTTTACCTGGTGGATTTTTTGAAAGCTGCCGGGACTGATGACGTGCGACTGGAGTTGAAGGATTCGCAATCGGCAGGGCAGTTGCGGCCGGCTGAGGGCGATGATTATAAGTACCGGTATATTGTTATGCCGATGCGGATCTGAGGGCGTCTCTTCTTCGGATTGCAATTTCCTCGATAGCCCGAGAGTCCCACTGGGCTTGACCTGCGAGCCTTCCTGTCATACATTTGCGACCGATCTGTTTTGGAGGTGTCTATGCTCGACGGGTTCAAGAAGTTCATCCTGCGCGGCAATGTTGTCGACATGGCAGTGGGCGTGGTGATTGGCGCGGCGTTTGCCAGCGTAGTTGGCGGACTGACGTCGGCGTTTCTGAATCCGCTGATCAAGCTCGCCACCGGGGGGGGAGAAAAATTCTCGTCGCTCCAGTTCACGGTTCGCGGCGTAGTATTCCCTCTCGACAACTTCATCAACGCCTGCATCTCGTTTTTCCTGATCGCGGCTGCGGTTTATTTCCTCGTTGTTCTTCCGGTAAATTCCCTGGTGGCGCGGATGAATCGGGGAGAGAAGCCGCCTGATCCGACGACGAAGAAATGTCCAGAGTGTTTGAGCGAGATTCCGATTGACGCGCGGCGGTGTTCGCACTGCACGCAGCCGGTGCTGGGGCGGGCGGCATAGAGTCGAACGGGGAGGCGATGTGAAGTGCGGAATCAGATTCCCGACTTGCTTTCTAATGCTGAGCGTAGGCCTCACGCTCGCAGCGCAAGACGCGCCGGTGTCAGAGGGCCCTGCGAGCGATATTGCTCCCCCCGGTCTGCCGCCTGTGACGGATGTCGGGGGGGTGGTCGCTCCTGGCGGGATCCACGGTGGTCTGACTGACGACGTGATCACCTGGATTATCAATTCCGCGTCGATGGTCAGACCCAGGATCGCCCCTCCGCAACGCGTACGTGTTTCGCAGGGGATTCCGCAAGGGTTGCTGGTGAAGAGGGTCAATCCCGAGTATCCCCCGGAGGCTCGACGTGGACGGATTCAAGGGACGGTCGTAATGAATGTGATCATCAGCAAGGCCGGCGATATTACGACGATCGAGCCCGTGTCGGGGGACCCTGTGCTCGTGCCCGCGGCGATCGAAGCGGTGAAGCAGTGGAAGTACAAGCCCTATCTGCTTAATAAGCAACCGGTCGAGGTGGACACGCAGATTCTGATCAACTTCACTCTCTCGGGAAGTTAGAAATGTGCGCCTTCGGGTAACATGGCAATATGCCCCTCCGCCGAATTCTCTGCGGTTTTCTTTGTACCGGTCTCGTCTTTACCCTGTCGGGGGCACCGCTTCGGGCGCAGACTTCCTTGCCGTCATCTTCTTCCTCTTCCTCATCGTCAAAGCCAGCGGGAAAGTCTTCCTCAGGCGCGGCCTCATCGCCGGATTCAGGGGCGGTAAGCAACAGCGTCTATCGCAATCCCGGGTTTGGATTCACGTGCAAGATTCCGGCGCAGTGGGTGTTACGGACGGAGGAAATGAATGCGCGGGATGATGTGGCGCCGGCGAAAGAAGATCGAGCTGCGCTCGATCGGACCGCCGAGGACGGCTGTCCCTACACTGGAGCTTGCGGGCGCGTGCTGCTGGCGGCGTTTTCACGGCCTCCGGAGGCTCGGGCGGAGGACGTTAATTCCTCGATTCTTATTGCGGCGGAGAGTGCGGCGGCTTATCCGGGGCTGAAAGATGCGGCGCAGTATTTCGGACCTGTGACGGAAGTGGCGCAGGCTCAGGGTTTCGCGGTGGTCGAGGAACCCTACGAGTTTGAGGTTGGGACTAAGAAGGTGGTGCGGGGAGATTTTCAGAAGGACGTGGGGGCGCGGGTGATGCGGCAATCGACGCTAGTCGTGCTGGCGCGGGGGTATGCGGTTTCGTTCACGTTTATTGGCGGGACGGAGGATGAGGTGGAGGAGTTGGTCGGTGGGTTGAGTTTTGGGGTGGCGAAAACCGCGCGATAGTTCGTGGTGAAAATTCCTTTCAATGCCGGTTGTCATGCCAGCATGCATGGGATCCTTCGACTGCGCATGACCGCCTTTCAGGCGCTCATGCTTCGCTCAGGATGACAGGGCTTCTTGAGAGATTCTTAGTCTAAGGGTTCGGGTTCGAGCGCTATATTGGTTTCGCCGGCGGCTTTTTTCTGGGCGTATTTTTTCATCCAGGCCTCCCAGCTTTTGCCCGCGGCGGTGTCGCGTCCGGTGAAGGCAAGGGCGGCGATTTCGGCGTAGGAGATGGAGATTTTCTCGTTGGTGTTTTTCGGGAAGACGCGGACCAGGGAATCTTTGAGCGTGGCGGCGGAGCGGCGGTCGAAGAGGTAGCCTTCGATCTTTGATCCATTCTTGCGGGTGATGGTTACGTCGCCGCGGTAGTCGAAAGCTTTTTCGAGCGCGACGCGGATTTCTTCTTCGGTGGCTAGTTGGGGAATCCAGCCTTCGAGCTTTTCGTGGGCCGTGCCGGGGGCGACTTCTAGGGTGTCGGGATCGGCGTGGGGCACGGCTTGGGCTGCTTCGTGATCGATGTGGCCGGATTCTTTGCCTGTCATAACTTGCCGAATCAAACTTCAAAATCTTTAAACACAGAGGTCACAGGGGTTCACAGAGAAACTCGACGTTACGCCCGGGTTTCGTGCAACGGTTCTGAGGTTGTCGCGATCTGGACTAACGGGTGTACCGGGGCTTGCGGTTCGTCTAGTAAGCGCAGCGCTTCTTCGTCGCGGTAGCCGTCGAACAGCGTGGCTTTTACGGTGGCCAGGAATCCTTCGAGAGAGCTGAAGGTGGCGTTCACCGCGGAGGCCTCGTAGCCGCTGTGAACCATGCAGTTGGCGCAGGCCGGGTTGCCAGACTCGGTGCCGTAGTTGCTCCAGTTAGTGGTGGAGAGCAGCTCGGCGAAAGTTTCGGCGTAGCCGTCCTGGAGCAGATAGCAGGGCTTCTGCCATCCGAAAACGTTGTAGGTGGGCATGCCCCATGGGGTGCAGGGGTAGGTGCGCTTGCCCATTAGAAATTCCAGGAAGAGCGGCGAGAGATTGAAGCGCCAGTTCTTTTTGCGGTTCGACAGGATCGCGCGGAACATGCGGCGGGTGCGGGCGCGGCCGAGGAAATGTTTCTGGTCGGGCGCTTTGTCGTAGGAGTAGCCCGGAGAGAGCATCATGCCTTCGAGGCCCAGCTCCATCATGTCGTCGAAGAAGGCGCGGACAGATTTGGGGTCGGCTCCGTCGAACAGCGTGGTGTTGGTGGTGACGCGGAAGCCGCGAGCAAGCGCTTCTTTGATTGCGTCCACGGCGATGTCGTAGCCGCCTTCGCGGCAGACTGCCAGATCATGTTCTTCGCGCTGGCCGTCGAGGTGAACGCTGAAGGTCAGGTACTTGCTCGGCTTGAAGAGATTCAACTTCTCTTTCAGCAGCAGGGCGTTGGTGCAGAGATAGATATATTTCTTGCGCGCGACCAGGCCTTCGACAATCTCGGCGATCTGGGGATGCATGAGCGGCTCGCCGCCGGGGATGGAGACCATGGGGGCTCCGCATTCGTCGACCGCCCGGAAACATTCTTCAGGAGAGAGATCTTTTTTCAGGATGTGGGCGGGGTACTGGATCTTGCCGCATCCAGCGCAGGCCAGATTGCAGCGAAACAGGGGCTCGAGCATGAGCACGAGCGGGTATTGCTTGCGGCCGGCTAATTTCTGGCGCAGGACGTAGGACGAAACGGTCCACATCTGTGAAACAGGAACTGGCATTTATAGGTCGGTAACTCCGGTCCGTCTATTTTATCAGGGTCAGGTGGTTAGATGGCGGCGAACTAGTTCGAGGTGCCGGAAAACGAAACTCATCGATGCGGGTTTCTTAGGTTTACTGGCGACTGTTCCGCAGGCCTCGAAAAGCCTGCAGAACAGGCTCAAAATGGGACGTTTACTGGGCCGATTCGGGGCCTTTGCGGGGTCGAAAAAGTAGGCGTTTCGTGGTATAATTTTGACAGTCGCCGAACGAACCTAAGTACAAGATATTTCAATCACTTGAAGTCAATTCGTGGGCGCAGTCCAGAGTCTGGGTTGGGGCGGGTTTTCTGGCTCATTTTCAGGATGTAACCGGGC
>Ga0210383_10003515_pt1 | contig 14009 bp, 10 predicted proteins | sample IncBWC14OmetaG_FD_160072 | JGI IMG/M metagenome (GOLD analysis project Ga0210383, IMG submission 160072) | Forest soil microbial communities from Barre Woods Harvard Forest LTER site, Petersham, Massachusetts, United States - Inc-BW-C-14-O ...
CCGAACTCGAATAATTAGCCGCGAGCGAAAGGCCGGCGGATCGGCGCAAGAATTAGAAGATGACCGTCCGAACCGAATACACAACAACAGTTGAACGGCAGACAGTGGCTCCCATGCGCGATCTATCGCGCAGAACGGCCATCTGGGTGGGAGTAGCAGTCTGTCTAGTCAGTTTGTGGATCAGAGCGGGGATACCCCTCGTTGCTGCACCCGTTGCGGTTCATGATGACCAGTTCTTTCTGCGCACGGCCAATTACCTGCTGGCCCATGAGTGGTTAGGACCGTATGACAAGATGACCCTCAGCAAGGGGATGTTCTATCCGCTTTTCATCGCCGGGGCGTTTGTCGCGGCGGTCCCTCTAAAGATTGCCGAGCAACTGATCTATCTAGCGGCATCGGGTATTACGGCGTTCGTGGCAGCCCGCGGGTCGCGCCGCCGCTGGGTAGGATTGCTGATGTTGGTTGGGTTGGCGTTGAATCCTGTTCCCTGGCACCAGTGGCTTGCCCGCGTCTCCCGAGAGAGTTTGTACATAGCTCTTTCATTAGGCCTGTTTGGACTGGTTATGCTCATCAGCTTTCCCGGGCTCCGTAAGGCGCAACGCAATATATTGCTAGGCTTGGGCTTCGGACTAGTCTGGGGGGCTTTCTGGCTAACCCGGGAAGAAAGTATATGGCTTCTTCCCGCGTGCATGGTAGCTATTGCATTTGGAGCAGCTCAAGTATTCGTTGAGCGGAAAACTCGATCTACTGCTTCCGCGGGGAACAACGCACCGTGGAAGGAGTGGCGGCCAATCATAGTGCCTTTGCTTGTGGGGAGCATATTCTGTTTTCTTGCGATCGGATCAGTCGCTGCTCTCAACTGGCACTATTACGGCGTTTTTCGGACCAATGAATTTCGCTCGGGCGGCTTCGTAGAGGCGTACGGTGCGCTGGCGCGCATTCAGAGAAGTCGCTTCCAGCGATTCGTTCCCATTCCGCTTGACGCGAGGCAGAAGGCGTATGAAGTGAGCCCCGCAGCGAGAGAGCTTTCGCGTTCGCTTGAGGAAGGACAAGGACGTGGCTGGGAGGCTTATGGATGTTCGCAGCATCCTATCCCACCGCCTTGCGACCAGCAAGCCTGGTTTATGTGGGCCATGCGGGACGCCGCTTCCGAAACGGGGCACTATCGTTCGGCGCCAGAATCGGATGAGTTTTACACAAGGATTGCGACCGAGATCAATAGCGCATGCGACTCGGGTAAGATTCGGTGCGGGCCGCTGCGGGAAACATTCATGACTCCCTTCCGCTGGGAATACGTTGGTGAGACCCTGGAAAGTGCCAAAGGGTTTGCCGGTATGGTCTTCGATATGGGTAACGGAGAGGTGGGCGCCGTGCCCAGTGTTGGATCACCGCAGGGGCTCGCAACGTTTGCGGATATCACCGACGAGAATCTGTCACCGCCCGTAGGAGGAAGCGTACAAGACTTCCCATTGGGCCGGGCGAACGGGTGGGTGGCCGGCCGCTTCGAGGTGCCCACACTGAAGATTGTGACTTACACAAAACGAGAGGTGAAGCAATCCATTACCGAGACGGCGGCCCCTGATGTCGTCGCAGTGCACCCTGACCTGAAATCCGTGCGATTCACGATTGAATCGGATTGCCCCGTGCTGGAATGCGACCTCGCGATTGAGTCAAGTGCCGGACAGGTTCTAGTTCCATTCGGAAAGCTCGTTACCGGAGCTCCGGTTAACACGCCGGACTTGATTCTCTATATTGACCACGCCGCGGCCGATGAGACCTCGAGTTCGTTTGGTGAACGTCGGCGCGCGAAACAGCAGCGGCTTGGATCGCTGATCGGCAAGATATATTCCAAGAGTTCTCGCGGCCTCAGTGTTCTAGCGGCGATAGGAGTGCTGGTCGCGATTATGAGGTTCCGGCAACACAGTCCGTCTGTCGCTTTGCTTGCTTTGGCCTTCGGAAGCCTGACGGCAGTGGCAAGCAGAATCATACTGCTGGCGTATATCGACGTCACTTCGTTCTCTACATATTTCCTGCATTACTGTTCGCCAGCATCACCGTTCCTTATAGTATTTGTCATTTCCGGAATTTATTTGGGGTTTTCATCGTTGTCAAAGCCCGAAGGGAATCGCCAGTTGCAAGATTACCTCTGAGCGCCCTTGTCGACTGGTGCACTTTAGATAGGCGACCTGCTTGCGCAAAATCCAAAGCGTTGGCTCGCCATGGCATGTTGCTCAAATTCCACTTTATCTAACAGGTAAACCAAGATGGAACGTCGAGACAAGCTTTTGTCCGGACTGGATCTTTCGGTGAGCAGGGGCGTTGAGATCGGTCCGCTGAACAAGCCGACAGTAAGAAAAGACGAGGGCGCGATCTTGTATGTTGACTACACAGACACCGACTCGCTTCGCGCAAAATATGAAGAAGATCCAACAGTAAATACAGAGGAAATTGTTGAGATCGATGCGGTCTGGGGAGCTCAAACGCTCGCTGAATGCATCGGTCACCAGCGAGTTGACTACGTTGTCAGCTCTCACGTGGTTGAACATGTACCCGACCTGATTGCCGGGCTTGAGGAGATCGAGTCGATACTCAAGCCGGGTGGGAGCCTCCGGCTGGCGGTCCCTGACCGCCGATTTACGTTCGATTATCTCCGTCGCGAAAGCCGGCTCTGCGACATAGTCAACGCCTACCTATTGAAATCCAGAACTCCTCTTCCGATCGCGATCCTCGATTACTTTCTATCGGTGAGACGGGTGGACCAGCAAGCCGCATGGAACGGCAAGCTTCCTGCTGAGCTGCCAAGAGTTCCGGGCCATGACCTCAAAGGAGGAATGGGCGTTGCGACCGACCAGATCAAGAATGGCACATACCATAACATCCACTGCTGGGTGTTCACGCCGCGTTCTTTCGCAGAGTTATTTGCGGAAGCAGCGGCAGAGGGGCTGATCCATTTCGGCTGTGAGGCCGTTTATGATACCGAGCCGGGGCAACTGGAATTTTTCACAGTTTTAAAACAGTGCGAGGACCGCGAACAGACGGCCGAGAGCTGGAGACGAGCAGCATCTTCCGTGGTAGAGCTCAAGTCCACGAGCGAACGCAACGCAGAACTCAATGCTGCTGCCAGGGCCGCGGCGTCTGATGAAATATTAAGTTTAAGACTTTCGCTAGCGCAGAAGGAAGAGGAACTGTCAGGGACCAAGCAGACCCTCGCGTCCGTTCTAAGCTCCCGATCATGGAGGATAACCGAGCTCCTCCGATCCCTGAGGAGCGCGTTTCGACGTTAGGGGTTCGCGCTTTCTGCAAGGCCAGTGAGACTTGCGGACAGGGTGGCCGCTTGCTTAGGCTGGATAGATGGTCTTCGTCAAGTCTCGAATTCCCACATTCCACTCGAGTTTCGTGCTTCCAATCTTACGGCAGAGCACCGCCGAACCACAAAAAGCTGGTTGGCGATCCAAGTCGAGGGTTACCGCATGAAGTGCATGGGGCACAATTGAGCATCGTTCTCCCAGCGCAGTTTCGATAATTTCAAATCCAGTTGCGGAGTTGAAAAGTGCGTACCATGCTTGATCGGAGAAGCGCCAATAGTCCCAGGGCATTTCGTGTAGCGGCCAGCTTTGATGGGAAGTAAGCATGACCAGTCCATCTTGCTTAAGTATGTGATTCAGCTCGATGACAACTTTCCATGGCATCATCAGATGTTCAAACACAGAAGTGGCGAATACCGCATCGAAGCTTTCAGGCGGGAAGAGACGGGAAAGCTCATGTGCGTCCCCGACCAGATCGACGTTTTCACCTTGTAAAATGTCGACGCCCACATATTCGAGATGATCGGGAATCAAGCCCTTACGGAGAACTCCTGATCGATTGCGAGATCCCAATTCAAGCACACGTCCAGCTTGTGGAGATAACATGGAGTAGAACTTTGCCTGCAAGGCATGGTAGACATCGGTAGCCAACAGCAGAGATCGAAAGCCTTCAAGTTCGGCCTGTGTGCCGGAATTAGTTTCGACCATGATTCGCAAATTCAACGCGTCTTCTGAAGTTGATACCGCGACATGGCAGCCGAACCTGGAATTCCTGCCAGCCTGACCGCATACCGCCTCGACGTCCGGACTCGGCATGGCGAGGTCGCCCGAGAGGGGACGGGCATCTCCGTTCGGGAAGAGCGCTATCAACCGGCAGATAGGTTGTTCCCGGGAAATCCAACCCGTCACCCAAACGAAGCCGCCGAAATAGTAGAACTGATCTACGTGCCAGCTAGCCATCAGTCGAACACCTTTCAGTAAATTAACGATCTATGCGGGGATCACCATTCCTACGCTGGTCGCAACATTTGCAGTGGATCGAAACTGATCACTCCAGGGTTTCGGCACACGCGGCGGGAACGCAGGCTTATGGTTTTCGCTGGCTATCAGGGACAAGTTGGGGTTGTAGAAGGGATCTTCTTGGAGCGTCTTGCCCCAGCGCTCAATCATGATGTTCGATTCCTGAATGATCCGTTCTACGCGAACCGGATCGAAGTCATACCCCCTGGAGGCCGACTCCAGATGATATAGCTCAGCATAGGGCGTCCAGATTATGCGATAACCGACCTTGCGAAGTCTGAGGCATAGGTCTACGTCGTTGAAGGCTATCTTCAGTTCGTTCTCGTCGAGTCCGCCCAATTCCAGAAAAACATTCTTGTGGATCAAAAGACAAGCACCGGTGACGCAGGAGACCTCATGCACCAAATGCAACCTGCCAAAATAACCAGCGTCGGAGCGTGGTTGCCGAAGGTGGCTATGGCCCGCCACTCCACCTAAGCCGACGATTACACCGGCGTGCTGAAGTGTGTTGTCGGAATAGTAGAGTTTCGCGCCCACCGCTCCCACACCGGGCTGCATGACCTGTGCGACCATCTCCTGCAACCATTCGGGGTGGATAACTTCGATATCGTTATTCAACAACGCAATCAAGTCGCCCTTGGCCTGACTGGCAGCGCGATTGTTCAAGGCGGAATAGTTGAACTCGCCTTCCATTCGTAAAATGCGGATCTTCGATTCCTTCCGCAAGCTATTCAGGTATTCAGCGGTTTCCTCTTCGCAACTGTCGTTATCAACGATGATGATTTCCAGGTTGTCGTACGCCGTGCGATGAAGGAGACCGTCAACGCAGCCGCGAAGCAATGACACCCGATCGCGCGTGGGAATGATCACCGAGACGACGGGAGCGGGATCGGGCGGTTGCCTGATAACGCGATTGAATTGCGGCTGGTTTCCGCCAGTGACACGAACATCTTCACCGCGTTCAGCAAAATACTCAGCGAGCGCGCGGCGTGAAGCTTGTACAGCAGTGGGCAGATTATCGATCGAAAATGTCTGAACCCCTGGTGCAGTGCGCCAATGATAGAGCACGTGAGGAATGTGGCGGATCCGATCTGCGCCGGTAAGTGACACAATGCGCAGTGCCAAATCGTAGTCCTGGCTGCCCTCGAAGCCCTCTCGGAAGCCACCGACCTGACGGACCAGAGATGCGCGGTAGACCCCCAAATGGCTGACGTAGTTCTGTGAATAGAACAGTTCGGGGTTCCAGTCCGGCTTAAAGTATGGTGTCTGGCGAACGCCGTTGGCATCGATCTTGTCTTCATCGGAGTAGATGATGTCGGCGTCCGGATGTTCGTGGAGTGTAGCCGCGACCATGTAGAGTGCGTGCTCCGGCAGCTCATCATCATGGTCCATCAGCGCTATGAACCTACCCGTGGCCAGTTGCAGAGCGGAATTACTGGCGGCAGAAATATGGCCATTATCGTTGCGGTATACCAACTTAATGCGCCGATCTCGGCGAGCATAGTCGTCAAGGATCGTGCGGACTTCGTGGTTCGTCGAAGCGTCATCAGCGATGCAGAGTTCCCACATGGGGTAAAGCTGTGCCAGCACGGAATCCAACGCTTTCCGCAGAAACTCCGGCCTTGTGTTGTAGACCGGCATGACCACCGATATCAGCGGACGATCCTGCAAACGCTCGATGTGGTCGCGAATCGCGGCCCTATCCTCGTCGTTGATGGTGTCGAAGTGGGTTACCCAGCTTTGGTAGTCCCGAGTCATGATTGCGGCAGGGACCTCAGCGGCGTTTGGCCCCCCGCCTACCTTGCTGATGACTCGCCCCTCAGTCGCCCCATGTTCCAAGTAGTGGACCAAGGGGTTCATCCCGGCCTGCGCAACATCGGCGTAACGCTCAAGATAAGCCTGTGCGTCGAAATCAGGCCCAGGGGCGCGATGCTCGGTAGCACCAAACAACGCGTAATGCAGCGCCGGGTCATAGCCGGCTGCGGCGATGTCTGGAAACTGCGACAGGTACCAAGCCCCGTCGAACAGCTGAGAATCAGCGATCAAGTCGCGCGTCTCGAAAAGACGGCGCCGCGCACGGAGCCGGCCAATCAGCTGGAAAGATACTGTCCACCAGAGAAGGCGGCCGAGTCGTCGAGCGTATGAGCGGAGCCGCGGGAATCCCTGAAAAGTTGAGCTAACCCGCGACGCCACCTTCCACGCTGAGCTGCTCTCGATCAATCCCAGTCTCGTCCGCAGGCCGGCTAGGTCCTGTTGCAACAGTTCGTCCGCGGCCTTTTGCTGGGCAAGGCGGTCAGTAGCTTCTGCAAGTTGCGTTCGTAGTTTCGCCCCGGAGCCGTCCAGCTCAGCGATCTTTCTCTGTTTCGCATTGATGGTTTGGTCCTTCGAGGCAATCGTCAGTTCCCGCTGCCGAATCGCCTCGGTAGCCCGCTGCATCTCTTCGTCTCGGTTCCTCAGAGTTGCATCGAGCTGCTGTTTCACATCACTGAGTATCGTCTCGCGGGCAGCCATGTCGAGCTGGAGAGTGCGAATCCCTTCGCCGGTGACAGCGATCTGCTGGTCACGGTCTTGGATGATCGCTCTCTGGTCGGCGAGTCCCTGCTCGAGAGCGGAGATGCGACGCAGTTGCTGCTGGAGGTCGTTCGACACGGTCGTGAACAGGGAGCTCAAGTCCAGGACCTGAGAACGGTTGCGAAAGGTCTCGCCGCGGGAGGCGAAAATACGACGAACGATCGCGGCCGATTGCGGATCCTTTCCTAGCTCGAAGAGACGTTGCAAGAGACGCGTCTGGTTCTGACCGAATCCGAGGACACCTAGCCCTTCCGAATGATGAAACTCAAATGACGGGTGGGTCTGAGACAGTTCCTGCCAGAGTTGCCAGACACCAAAGCCCCGCTCCCGCACGTTCGTATCATGGAAAACCACAACGGCGCGGTCAGATAACGCCGGCTTCCAAGTGTCGAAGTCATGTTTCACCGCTTCGTACGAATGGAGGCCGTCGATGTGCAGAAGATCGATGCTCTTGTCGGGGAATGAACTGCGGGCGTCATCGAAGGTGCTTCGCAGGAGCTTGGAAAATCCGGCGAAATGAGTTTCGTTGAACGCGAATAACTCCTGGAATACTTCTTCACCATACGACCCGGAGTGCTCGTCGCCGCGCCAGGTATCGACCGCAAAGGCGCGTGATGGCAATCCGAATTGAGCAATGGCCTGGCAGAATGCGGAATAGGAGTTCCCACTGTGCGTTCCCAACTCGACAAACAACGAGGGTTGGGCGGCCTTAATCAGCCAAAACGCGATGGCAAGATGTCCGGTCCATGGTCCGGGTGGTACCTGCCGGGAGGGCTCCCAAAATAGCTCGTCGCCGATTTCGAGATATTCAATAACTTGATGCAGGCTGGATAACTGTCCGGCGAGTGCCATAAGGTTGAAGAGCCACTTCTGCGGCGCCGCTGGTGGCGGTGTTTACGATAAAATCGGCTGACATCGAGGCCCTTTTCGACCGCAGCGAGCGCCGGAACAGTAATCGTATCATGCTCTTTGCCTGCAGGCAGTTAGCATCGCCCAACAGGACTCGACGATGTCGAGAGCGAAACTTGCCAGCCTATTCTGGACCGACTCGAAGGCGGGCGCACCTTCGCGCGCCCGCGACTATTGGATTGCAGTGATTATTAAGAGTGCGAGGTTCACCTTTGGATGCTGACGCCTAGAACGCTACCCCTAGGACTATTCATCGGGACGGCACGGCCTCGAACTTCTCAAGCAACGTGGTTGTGGGACCAATCATGAAAGCCTCTGCCATGATTGCGTCAGGTGGTCCATTGTGGCTAAACAGGGCCGATCCGGCAGAGTTACGCGGTACATTAATGTCCGAGGTCCCGGTCGACCTCGCGATTCGGCCTCCAGGGGGAATGCTCACCTGCACAGCAGTCAGGGATTGGCCGTTCATGTCGATCACCGTTATGGTACCCGTGATCGGCATGTCAGAAACGTTCATCAAAACCCACAGAGCGTCATAGCCGGTCGCCGTATTCCATCGAACAGCGACAAGTGTCGTATCGACTGCGCGGAAGGTGTATACACCAGCACCCATGGAGTTCGTGACTTGGATCAGGTACAAACCGGCACTTTGCGCCGTAAACGATACCCGCCGGCCAGAGCCGTTTGGACTCGCGAAAATCACTGGAGCGTAACCGCTATTCTGCGTAACGGTGACACTGGAAGCACCTCGACAGCCCTGTAGGAAGTCCGTGGGTGCAAAAACCGCGATGGGAGAGAACCGCGGGCGAGTGGCATTAAGGTAGTTGTCGGCGGGTGGCACGAATTCCACCGAATAGGAGTGCCTGGCTTGAGCGTAAATGCCGTACCAGTAGCTTGTGTTTTGGGGGAAGGAACTCTGCGTGAGCCGACCATCCGAAACTACAATCACGGGTGTTGCGCAATCAGTGCTTTCCGCGGCGGCCAATGGTAGCAGAATCGTGCAAGCCAGCAGAGAAATGACGAGTAATCGAAGTGGCATAACGGACGCTCCTATCGTAGTAACTGAGGACCGTCTAATAGTAATCGAGCCCGATGTTACTGCGACAGGTATTGCATTTCCGCTGAGCCACAATTCCTAAAACGGGAATTACGCAGCTAACGATTGAAACCGCTCCAGGGTGCGTTGGTACAATGCCTGATCTTCTCGCACGGAATTCAAGAGCAACCGGCCTACCTCATCGCCGCGATGGATCCAACTGAGGTCGTCCCTGAATTCAAAGGACGTATTTTCGACAGGCACTTCGCCTTCGGGAAAGTCGAGCTTGGACCGCAGCATCAACTTTCGGAGCAGGGCCACGCTGAGGTCCATCTGTTCAGCGATGCCAACGAAGAAAAACCTATCCAGAATGCCCATGGCAGCGGACAAGCGCCGCTTTACATATTTCTTGTCTTTGCGGAATGGCCCAGTCTCGCCAGGTACCGAGTAACGGGCGAAAAAATTGACGGTGTAGTTTTCGTGAAAATTCACTTCTTGCTCGCAGGTTAAGAGCCATCGTGCAATTTCGCGGACCGACATCTGAGTCGGGTCGGGAGGCAGGGCGCTTAATAAGGGCTTATCCACAATGACGTGATAATTTTTCTTGATATGGGTGATGTACGAAATGAACTGATCGATGGGGTTGCGCAGAAAAGTGACGTACAAAACATCGCGCCCGTCGACGCGATCTGGAAAGGTCCGCACGAAATGCGAGCTATATCCTCGAACGGACCGGTCGCGCAAATAGTCAACGATCTGATCCTGCGAATACACGAAGTACGTGTCTGGAACATACAGGGCTAGATGTGCGGCCCCATGATATTGAATTAGAAAGTTGCGAAATGCGGTGCCACCGCACTTTGGGACATGAATGTGTGCGATTAACGGATCGACCAAGGGCTCCTGGTCAGTGCCTGAAGTGACGAAACGGTGTTTAAACGCGCTGAGTCTTTCAACGAGTTTCTCTGCAAGCATTTTGCCAAGCTCGAAGGTTTAGCCTAAATGTTAACACGGTGATAACAACCAAGGAGACAGCGGCGATCTTCTAAGGCAGGTGATTCTCGACCTCTAAGCCTCCGAACGGTGAGGCTCGATTCTGAACAGATCATTGCTTCGCAGACTGCCTGGAATCACATCCCACTGCAACCCGCGGCGCCAGAACACAAACGGCAATGACAGCTGGTCTTGGTAGGACCAGCGCAGGATCTCCCGCCACCAGTCCTCGCTCACCGCAGCAAGATCAGAACGACTCGTTTGACGGCCGATTATGCCGGCAGCCATTAGACCGGCGTTTTCGGGATATCCCATGCGGCGATAGTGCTCCACCTGCTCGAGCAGAGGCTGCTGGTCGTATTTCAACATAGGCAAGGATGCCTTCAGCTCTTCGTAGACGCAGTCTCGCTTGGGATGCGCAAACATCGCCCAGCCATTTTGCATGGACGACTGGGTTATCACTCGTGAGAAATCGGAGGAAGTCAGCTGTATGTTCGCATCTATCCAGATCGTATAGCGGTACCTCTTCAGAACCCTTTGCCACGATCGGTGCCACGGCCATGTTCCGAACAGCAAGTGCGGATGGGTCTTATGCCATTTCGCCCGCAGTCGCGGATGCAAATCTGGCAATCGCTGGTCGCGGATGACGGTCCAAGGCGGGCAAGGGGCACCCTTTGTATCCGTGAAGCAGACGAAGTCCGTCGGAAGATTCTGCACGGGCTGCTGCCTGAGGCTGTCATATTCGCCGTAGATCGCTGTGTAGATGCAAGTGCACATTGAGGTGACCGCGGTACGCGGTGAGAGAGATATCACGGCAGTAACCTAGGACCAGGGCGCCTTCATCTCGTCTGGGGGAGCTCCTTTTTGTTGCACGGCCGCTCGTGCTCGAAACACTCCACCGACGGGAGCGTTCTTCGAGATTTGCTCCACCTCTTGAAATCCCACGTGTTGAAGCAGCGCCCCGCAGCAGGCGATGTTTGGGAACCAGAAGCAAGTGGGATCGTAACTGGGGTTCTCCGGCGGTCCGCTTTTTATACCAAAAGGGTGGAATTCGGCCATCGGCTTCTTACTCGTGTCATCGCAGGTCGCGGTCTGCATCAGTAGGGTGCCGGTGCATACCGATGCGACCTTTTGCAAAGCCAGAATAGGATGGCGCAGATGATAAAGAACACCGAAAAACATAACGAGATCGAAGGTCCCCAAGGCACCGGGGTTAAGGTCGTAGACGTTGACCATGTACGTGCGCGCGTGTGAGCCGAACGCAGCGCGGCAGATTTCAAACTTACGGGCCATGGGCGGATAGTTCTCTATGCCGACGACCTCAGCCGCTCCTCTTCTTTCGGCTTCGAAGGAAAAAAAGCCCTCGGCATTGCCGATGTCTAGGACGCGCATGCCAGACATGTCTGCGGGTAGTCCAAAATGGGGAAGCTTGTCGACGCTGGGGTCACTCCAACCCGGCGTTACGATTCCGCCAGGCAGTCGCAAGCGGTGAAACCAATAAGGCTCTTCGGCGATCCTAGAATTAATCCAGTTAGGATCAGGCAACAGTCTAGAGTTCATTTCGCGTTGAGAGCCTTTCCGGCACGTCCTGCAGCCCTAAGTAGCACGAGCCTGGTTCGCGACCAGCGCAAAGTCATCAGGAGTTCTGACTCGCTGGTCTTTAATTGTCCTGAGAACGACCCAGATCAGCAGCAATACGCCGAGCATGAGCAGGATCAGATAAGTAGAGAAGAGGGGCAGTACCACTCCAGTCTTTGGAGCACGCCAGAAGCGCAGCAAGAATGACTGTGGCTGACAGTAGTCACGAAGATCTACGCTCCTCCATGGAGTTGCGTCCGGTGGCGCGGCCCAAACCCAGGTGTGCCGGGGTGTCCATACCACCGGAGAACCGGACTTGCCGGACAGCCATGTTCGAAAGAGACGCGCATCGAATTCAATCGGGTTCCAACTGCTGTCTCCAGTGAGCCATTCCATAACATTCTCGTCCGCCTTCGCAGCCGCGAAGTCGATTTGGCCGTAGTAATAGAACGCACCCAAAAATGAAATCGCGAAGCCGACGAGACACAGCAACCCAATCCCGGCAAAGCGGCGCCACTCAAAAGTTGGGAATGCGGCCCCGATGCACAACACCAGCGGCGCGATTGCGACGTGCATATAGCGCGCGCCCCAGACCTCATCGGCCGGAGAGGTTAGTAGACAGATAAAGGTCAAGGAAAGTCCGGTAACGAGCAAGGTGAAAATCACCAATGGGCGATGGGTTCGAAACGCACGCGGGACCGCATAGAGGCTGGCGAGTAAGAGGGGCGAATAAACAAAGAAACCCTTGCTGGGAGAACCGAACACTCCAATCACATTGATGAAAAACTGTAAGGGCGAGTCAATCAGCCAGCGCCTAAAATTGGTTGCACCTCCGCCAAGCGGGCCCCAGAATTGATTCGCGCCCCAGTGGCCCACCATCCAGATAGCGCCGACGACAAAACACAGAGTCGAGATCTGGACACGGCGTGCGCGCCAGTCGTTCTTGAACTGCTCGTAGACAAGATAGGCGACCACGGGCCAGAGCATAATTCCAGTAGACTTCGTACTCAAGGCGAGGCCACAGACCATAGCGAAAAGGAGCACACGAGGCCAGCTACGAATCTCTTTTCCAGCGAGGGCGAGATAGCCAGCCAGGAAGACAAAGAAGGACTGCTTGGTTTCAAGACCAATATAGGCGTAGGGCCACAACATGGTTGTAAAGGCCGCTGCCAGCGACAAGAAAAGACTCACGCCGGGTGAGCAAAGCTTGCGCAACCAGAGAAACAAAAGCGTTACCAAGGCCGCGGTCACGAGAGCCGGTTCGAACGAGAGAGCAAAATCCGGCGAAATGATGAATTTGCCAAGTTTCAAGAACGGAAGATCAAAGATCAAAGAAACCGGACCGTGGCGTGACCAAATCATCGGAGGAAGCGGGTGTCCCTTCATCCACGCGGTTGCGATGGAGAGGATTCGCAGACCCGAATCTATTTCTTCCTGACCGTACCCTTGTCCGGCGATGGATCCAGGGGACAACGACAAGTAACAGCCAGAGAGGGCAATAAATAACAAAATCGCAGTTTTGCGGGTTTGGGTGGACTTTATTGGCATTTCAGTCGTGAAGGGCCTGGGTTGAAGGCCTCGCCGTCGCGATCATCTGCCAGCCCCACGGGGAAGTCCGCAGGTTCATTCGGAACAGACCACGGAATAAGGTCATAACCGCACGAGCCAGTGGCGAACCGGAAGGATTCCGCCGCGCGCTTACGTCCTCGATCAATTTTTTCCCACGAAGGATCACCACGCATCGGTAGACGTTGAAGAAAGGAAAGCCGGCTTTCCCAACGAACTCAGGAACGTATCCCGCCTGCCGCAATAGGTTGTCAATTTCGTCTGGCCGATAATGCTTGCGGTGACCAATGTGTTTATCAAATGTGGACATCGGTCCGCCGGGAGCGGTCAATACCAGTAAACAACCAGGACGCATATACGCTGCGGCACTTCTCAATAATCGGACGGGATCATCCACGTGTTCGATGACCTCGGAGCAAACTGCATGAGTCGCCCAACCGCATTGCTCCTGCGGAGCGGTCGTTTGCTCGATCAGGTTGCACTGAACGAACCTGCCGTCGGGAACCTTCCTTCTGGAAATTTCCACTCCCGATTGACTTAGTTCTAACCCCAGTATCTCGGTCCTTGGGGAGATGGCACGGACCGCTGCTGCCATGTCTCCTTGCCCGCTGCCGATGTCGAGCAAGCGAACTCCGTCGCCACCATTCCGTAGTCCCAACAAGTCGATGCAGGTCTGAAAACGATAGGCCTGTGCGGGGTTTTCTGAAGCTGCATCACTGTAGTCGTCCCAGTGAGAATCCCAATTGTCTCGATCCGGTTGGCTCACTACTCCTCCAGTCAGATTAGAGCCGGCCCAACTTCAAGTCGGGAAGCATGGCCAACATCGACTTGCGTAGCGCGTCACGGGTCCCCGAGCCACAAATCCAGCCGAGTCCACGAATCCGGTTAGTGTTTAGGCGAACGATTGGCACGTCGCCCTTCCATCCGCGATCGCCGCCTGTATATTCGAATCCTACTTGGCGTGGCTCCAAGCCGGCACATTCAACGGCGAGCTGCGCGATCTCGCTCACCGTGATGTAGTCGCCTGTAGC
>Ga0210383_10003516_pt1 | contig 14007 bp, 10 predicted proteins | sample IncBWC14OmetaG_FD_160072 | JGI IMG/M metagenome (GOLD analysis project Ga0210383, IMG submission 160072) | Forest soil microbial communities from Barre Woods Harvard Forest LTER site, Petersham, Massachusetts, United States - Inc-BW-C-14-O ...
CTCTCGAAAGCCAATCATCCTCCCTGAGTTCGCTGGTCACGCTCGCGACGCCCGGAATTGCCGCGGACTCGAACGGGCTCTTTCATGGCTTGGGCGATCACGCCGAAAATTCCTTTTCCGTCGACGGCCAGCCCATCACCGACCAGCAGAGCAAAGTTTTCTCGAACCAAATTCCTCTCGATGCGGTCGAGTCGCTCGAAGTAATTTCCGGAGCGCCGCCTGCCGAATACGGAGACAAAACCAGCGTCGTCATCAACGTCACCACCCGCTCGGGCATGGGCATGACCACTCCCCACGGAAGCATAACCGCTTCCTACGGATCTTTTGGCACCTCGAACCTGGATGTCAACTTGGGCTACGGAGGCCAAAAGTGGGGGAACTTCATCTCAGTGAGCGGCCTGAACAGCGGACGCTTCCTCGATCCACCGGAATTCGTCATCATGCACGACAAGGGCAATGAAGAAAACGTTTTCGACCGCCTGGATTTCCAATTCTCGAATATCGATACCCTCCACCTGAATCTGGGATTCACCCGCTCCTGGTTCCAAACTCCGAATTCGTACGACTCCGAATTCGCAACGCCGTGGAATGGCGTCATCGTCTCTAATGGAGGCCTCGGTCCGAACGGCCTGCCCGTCGGCCCCGCCGACCAGCGCTCGCAGATCAAGACCTTCAACATCGCGCCCTCGTGGACCCGATTGATCAACAACACCACAGTGTTCACTCTCGGCGCTTTCGTTCGCCGCGACGCCTACAATTACTATCCCAGCGCTAATCCATTTTCCGACCTCGGTGCGCCCAATCTGCAGAGCGAAACCGTTGGTCAGAACCGCACCCTCACCAATGCGGGCGCACTCTCGAATGTCACTTACGTAAAAGGCATCCACAACATCAAGGCAGGAGCTGTTTACGAGCAAACCTTTCTCGACGAAAGCGACACGCTCGGCATCGTCAATCCCACTTATCTTCCTTCGCTTTTGGGCGCGAACGGTCTCCCCTGTTTCGTTGGCGGCGTTGCTATCGCTGCTCCCTGCACCACCCTGCTTCCCTACGACCTCACTCAACCCGGCGGGGGCAGCGAGTACACCTTCAATGGACATACCGACGTCAAGGAACTCGCTCTTTACGTTCAGGACACCATCACCAAGGGAAGCTGGTCGTTCAATTTAGGATTACGCGGCGATTTCTATAATGGCCTGACCACGCACAAGGAAGCCGAGCCTCGCATCGGAATTGCCTACAACGTCAAACCAACCAACACGGTTTTGCGTGTTTCCTACGCTCGAACCATGGAGAGTCCTTTCAATGAGAACCTCGTGCTCTCCAGCATCGGCTGCACCAACCCGGTGGTCAACCCGCTTCTGCTTTGTTCCGCTCCCGTGTCCAACCCGCTAAGTCCCGGTTGGCGCAACGAATTCCACGCCGGACTGCAGCAGGCTTTCGGAAAATACGTCGTCTTTTCCGGCGAATATATTTGGAAGTACACTCACAACGCCTACGACTTCAGTGTGCTCGGCGCCACTCCGATCACCTTCCCCATCGAATGGAACAACTCGAAGATTCCGGGATACGCCGGCCGGATCAGTGTGCCGAACTTCCATGGATTCTCGGCGCTAATGGTCTTTTCCAGTGTGGCCGCCCGCTTTTTCACTCCGCAAATCGGAGGAGCAGGCTCGGTTCCCGGCGCGATCGGAGCCTTTCGCATCGATCACGACGAAAAGTTCAATCAGACCACACACCTGCAATACCAACCGTGGAAAACAGGGCCCTGGCTTGGCTTTAACTGGCGATATGACAGTGGTCTCGTCGCTGGCCCGGCCCCATGTGCGGGAGGCAATTGCGCCAACGGTCCAGCCGGCAGCGACTCCGTCGTCGATGTCTCCGGCCTGAGCCCCGATCAGCAGTTTGAAGCGGGTTTGTTTTGTGGCGCAGTCCGAGCCACGCCGCCCAGCGCGGCCAACCCCATCGGCACTCCGATCAGTCCCAACAACCTCTGTCCGGCATCGCAATACGGATCCACGCTATTGCAAATCCCGGCTCCGGGGACGGAGAACGACGACCGCAATCCCCCGCGCATCGCCTCACGCAGCCTCTTCGATCTCGCGATCGGCGACGACAATCTGTTTCGCGGAGACAGATACAAATGGAGCGCTCAATTCACCGTGGTCAATATGACCAATAAATACGCGCTCTATAACTTCCTTTCGACGTTCAGCGGGACACACTACGTAACCCCGCGGGCGCTCGCGGCGCAGATCGGTTTTCACTTTTAGGAAACGACGCCAAGCGTGAAGAGGAGACGGTCGGGGAGGAGATCCGGCCGTCTCTTGGAGGCTGCAGCGAGTACTATGCAGCCAGCGCTTCCAGCGCCGTTCGATTTCGGATCACCAGCGTCGAACCATCCAGCCGAATGAATTCCTTTTTCTTGAGTTCGCTCAGCAAGCGAGTCACAGTCTCCCGCGACGAACCGATCATTTGCGCCATCTCTTCATGAGTCAGGCTTGCCCGGACACGGATTTCGGGAGGCTCGAACTGTTCGCGAATCGGGGTCCATGAGAGCAGCAGCCTCGCCAGCTTGCCCGCGGAGGAACGGGCCAGCACCAAGTCATGGATGTCACGGTATGCCGATTGAAACTCGCGGCTCAAGGCTTGTGATGCGTGCAAGCCGAACTCTCCGTTTTTCTCCATCAGGCGCATCAGGGCTTCGCGGTCAATGAAGTTTACCTGGCAAGGTCCAGCCGTTTCAGCCGTCAACTCGAATGGCTCTCCCGAAATCACTGCACTCATCCCTAACACTTCGCCGGCCTCGGCAATTTTCAGGATGAGCACTTTCCCCTCGCGCGAAGTCGTCGAAAGCTTCGCTTTACCGGAGCACAGGACAAAGGCTCCGCGCGGCATCTGCCCTTCCACGAACAGCACCGCACCCCCGGGATAGGTGCTCAGATGGCTGGCCGCGCTCAACATTTTTAAAACGTCCGGCGAAAGACCGCAGAACCAGTGATCCCTGCGCAATTTGCAGGTGACGCAACTATCCACAATCTCCAGCCCATAGGGTGTGTTCATTTCAGCCACCTTGCGAGGCTCAGCCGCTTCTGTACTGGGCACGATCTTTGGCGCTGGCTTACTGGCATGAGATTTGGCCCGGCGAAGATCCCGAACCAGGAGCCGTGCGTGCTCCGTTTTCGCCAGCAGCAATGCCGCAATCGCCCGCTCGCTTTTGTCTTGCGATCGCAGGAATCGGATTAATTCCCAACCCGCACTCGTATCGCGGTGCCGTCGCCACATCACACCACAAGAAAACAAATACAACGGATCGACGGGTGTGACAGGCAGCAAGCCGCTTTCCCTGGCGACTACTCCGCTTGAGGTCTGTGATTTTGCCGAGTCGACTTTCACCCGAATCGGAAACGGAGAGTTTTGGTCGATTGAGCCGTGCCGCACCCGCGCGTCTCGGCCCAATATGACGGACTCGACGACCCCTCGATACCTCGCAGCATCTGGCTGGATAAGCAATGAACTCTCCTCTTGCCTCCACGAACCCTGCGCCGGCACCGTTGGGGAGCGGTGCAGCACAGCCTTGCCAGTCGAGTTCTCGCGATTGCCTTCGTCCTCGATCTGAATTTTGACAAACCCTGCAACGATTACGTTTTCAGCGCTTGCTCGGGGCCTCCTATGCAGCCCAAATGCCAAACACAGATATTTCTGTAAGTGGCGACAACGATTGGAGGCATTGCATTCGATCAAATCTGGACTGCACATTTCCTGGAGCAGGATTGCCGAGGTTGCGGCAGAATGCCGACATTCCGTCGCTGCGAGCGGAGCCTATCCCGCACGACCGAACAAAACTGCACGTCTGCAGCCGCGAAGCGGCGCCAGGATGCAGCCCACGGCGCAAGCCGTGAGTAGATGTGGAAAACCGATGAGCCCCAGCTGGGGCGAAAGATCAATTCTCACGCCCACACTTCAGCGCTGCAAGAAATGCCCTCGAATAAATAAGGGTTGTGGACGTCTACGCTACGAAACCATTTTTGGGCGCACCCCACCTGAAGCCGGCCCTAGTTTTCGTACTCCGCGCGCGTGATACCCATCTTCTGCATTCTCGACTGCAGCGTGGTCCGCTTCATGCCCAACCGCACCGCCGCTCCCCGCACACCGGAGATAACTCCACCGGTCTCGCGCAACACACGGAGGATATGCTCCCGTTCCAAGCCCTCCAGCGTAGTGTCGGAACGGCCGCTTCCGTAAACCTGCCGTAGCTCCGTCAGCGGAACATTGAGGGTTGTGCCCTCGGATAAAATCACCGATCTCTCGATAAAATTCTCCAGCTCTCTCACATTTCCGGGCCACTCCCAGCGCATCAACGCATTCATGGCTTCCAGAGGAATCGTCTCGATCTGTTTATTCATGCGTCGCGAAAACTTCTGTACAAAATAGCGCACCAGTAACTCAATATCCTTGCCTCGCACCCGCAGGGGCGGCATATGCACCGGGAAAACGTGCAGCCGATAGAAAAGATCGCTGCGGAACTCGCGCGCCGCGACGCTTTTCGCCAAATCCCGATTGGTGGCGGCAATCAGGCGAATGTTCACCCGAATCGTCCTCACTCCGCCCAGCCTCTCAAATTCCTGATCCTGTAACACCCGCAAAAGTTTGGGCTGCAACTCCAACGGAATATCCCCGACTTCATCGAGAAAAAGGGTTCCTCTGTCCGCCAGTTCGAGCCGCCCGATCTTTGCACTTACAGCCCCCGTAAATGCACCTTTCTCATGCCCGAAAAGTTCGCTCTCCAATAAACCCGTGGGAATAGCCGCGCAGTTCAATTTGATGAAACTGCCTTCTTTCCGCACACTCATGCGGTGAATAGCTCGCGCTATCAGTTCCTTTCCTGTTCCCGTCTCTCCCAGGATCAGCACCGTCGCGTCAAGCGGCGCGACGGTGTTGACCTGCGCCAACACGTGCTTGAGAGGGGCGCTCTCCCCAACAATCTCTTCGAAATTCAACACCGAGCGGATTTCATCCTGCAGGTACAGCTTTTCCTTCTTCAGCTTGTCCGTGAGTTCGGCGATTTCCCTGTATGCCCGTGCGTTATCCAAAGCAATGGCGATTTGAGAGGCCACCTGCTTCAGAAAATTAATATCTTGCGACGCAAAACCGTTGTCGGCCAAACTTCCCAGGTTCAGAGTCCCGAGTTTGCCTTTTCGCGTTATCAAAGGAACCGAACATAGGGACTTAATACCCTGTTCAAGCATTCTTGTCACTGCTGGTGACTTCAGCGTCATCAGATTCTGACGGTCGCGAATGATTGTCTCCCCTTTCAATAGGGCCACGGCGGAAACAGATTCTGCCAACGGCACAATCACATCGGTGGCGATGACTTCTTCTGCTAAGGCAGAATCCACTGCACATATACGCAGGGCTTGACTGGACTCCTCGTAAAGCGCCAGAGCCGCAAAATCTTGCCGGACCACTCGTCCAATGAGCCCGGAAATCGCAGGGAATAATTGCTGCACGTCCAGGTTCGACATCAATGCTGTGCTCACTTCCAGCAGCATTTCGAGGCGCTCCTTTTCCTCGAGGAGCGCTGCACGAGTCATCGTATTGTCCAATGCCAGCGCCACCAGCTCTGCAACTCGCCGCAGAAGCTGCACATCCTCTTCGCCGTACGCGTTGGGACGGGAGCTTCCTAATCCCAGCGCTCCAAATTTCTTTTGCGCCGTGGTCAGGGGCAGAGTGCAATAGGATCGAACTCCCTTCTCGATGAGAAGAGTCACCGCACGCCGGAAACGGGTTTCCTGCTGCAAGTCAGGCCACACCATCGGCTGCTGTTTCTCCCACACAAATCCGCAAGCCGATTCTTCCACCGGCAGTTCGGCAAGGTCAGAGGAAAGTTCACTGCCTTCCCAGAAGTGCATCCGCATTATTTTCTTTTCGGGATCGTAAAGAGAAAAACTGGCAATCTCGAATGAAGCTACCTGGTGCAGGCGCTTCGCCAGCTCCGGCAACAGCTCTGGCACACCACGATGGTGGACCACCAGGTCTGCCATCTGTAATAACGCTTCGTAACGACCTACATCCAAACCCGTTCCGACGTGGCGCTCCGGGTCCATTTTGCACGAGTCCTTGCTGGAAGTCCCCCTCGAGCAAACCTTCCCCAACTAACAATTTAGGACAACATTACGGCACATCATAGTCTGAATCGACTTAGAAGCAAGTACTTTCTTTGATGTCTTGGCATGTTTCGTGCCAGCTTGGCACCTTTGGGGCAGTAGAGCAACCCGAGGAACTACTATGATTTCGACCGGGGATTCCCCTATAGGGCGCGACCAATTCCAGCGACGATTTCCGGCGCGTATAATTTCCAGCGTGGCTCGCGGATGGGAAAGCAAGTCGGTCGAAGAGCAGCAGCCCCAGGCGTTGTCAACTTCCGGCCAAGCCAAGCCGGTGCTGACTCCCGACCAGATCTCCAACCAGCGCCAAAAGCAAAGCCTGCTTCTCTCCCGCCAGCACGTGCTGCAGCAACTTGAAGCCGCGCAAAACCCACGTCACCGCGAAATGCTGCAAAGTGCACTGGCCGACCTGGACGCACAACTCGCCCAACTGGTCTAAGTCCCCCGTGCGGCGCGAAGCGCTCCTCGCCTGACGTATAATGGGGAATCCCCCATGAAAGCTTACGTCTATGTCTCGCTGAAGAAGAGCGTTCTGGATCCCCAGGGCAAGACCATCCAGGGTGCGCTCAAGAAAATGGGCTACAAGGGCTTGGAAGAAGTTCGCCAAGGGAAGTACTTCGAAATCGCGCTGGACGGCGGATTAAGCCGCGCCGAAGCAGAAGCAGAAGTTGGACGCATGGCACGCGAGGTTCTGACCAATCCAGTAATCGAAGAATTTCGCTTCTCCCTCGAAGACTAACTTGCCGCGAAAAGCTGTCGCCCTGAAAATGAATTGTCATCCTGAGCGGAGCAGATTCTCCGCAAAAGCGGAGAATCTGCGGAGTCGAAGAATCTCTACGTTGCGTGACACTCCGATGATGCGTTAGGGAATTCTGCCAGCAAGGGCGCGATAACGTTAATCTCCCGAATCGCTGGTATGGGAGTTGAGCATGTGCGGCATTGTTGGATACGTCGGCAAGAAGAGCGTGGTTCCGGTCATCATTGAAGGCCTTCGCCGCCTGGAATACCGCGGCTATGACTCGGCCGGAATCGCGGTCAGCGGCAACGGTGACGGTCTCCAGATCCGCCGCGCCGAAGGCAAACTGCGCAATCTCGAGGAAGTAATCCGCCTCAAGCCCCTGGATGGAACCTACGGCATCGGCCACACCCGCTGGGCAACGCACGGCCGTCCCACGGAAGAGAACGCGCATCCCCATCGTGACTGCACCGGGCGAATCGTGGTCGTGCACAACGGGATCATCGAGAACTACGTCACACTGAAGAAGAAACTCATTGAAGAAGGTCACAAGTTCACTACCGAAACTGATACTGAAGTCATCGCGCACCTGGTCGAGAAATATTTCGCCAAGACCAACGGCACGCGCCCATCGTTAGAAGAAGCAGTTCGCAAGACTGTCAGCCAGTTAACCGGGGTCTTCGCTCTTGGAGTAATCTCCGCCGACGCCCCCGACAAAATTGTCGCCGCCCGCAACGGCCCGCCCGCGGTAATCGGACTGGGCAAAGACGAATTCTTCGTAGCCTCCGATGTCCCGGCAATTCTGTATCACACTCGCGATCTATTTTTCCTCGGCGACGGCGACCTGGCCGTAGTAACTCCCGAAGGCGTCCAGTTAACCGATTTCGCCGGAAAACCGGTCACCCGCCAGGTCCAACACGTGACATGGGATCCGCTGCAAGCCGAAAAGGGTGGGTTTAAGCATTTCATGCTTAAGGAGATTTACGAGCAACCCCGGTCGGTGCGCGACACTACTCTGGGACGGATTTCGCAGGAGACCGGGCACATTTTCTTAAGTGAGATGGAGATCTCGGACGCGGAATTCAGAGCAGCGAAGAAAATTAACATCGAAGCTTGTGGAACCAGTTGGCACGCGGCCCAGGCCGGCAAGTTCATGATCGAGAGCCTGGCTCGCATCCCGGTCGAAGTAGATTATGCCAGCGAGTGGCGTTATCGCGATCCCATCGTCGCGTCCGACACGATCACGCTGGTGATCTCGCAATCCGGAGAAACTGCTGACACTATCGCTGCGCAACGCGAGGCCAAGGCCAGAGGATCAAGGACGCTGGCCATCTGCAACGTAGTCGGTTCGATGATTACTCGCGAAGCCGCGGGCACGATTTACACCCACGCCGGCCCGGAAATTGGCGTGGCCTCGACCAAAGCGTTTACGGCCCAGCTGACAGCTCTTTATTTATTTGCGCTGTATCTCGCCCAACTGCGCGGCGTCATGAATGCCGAACAGGCCAAAGCCGCCGTTCACGAACTCACATTGATTCCCGGCAAACTCGAGCACCTGCTCACCCAGGATCGAGCCTGCGAAGATCTGGCCAAGCAGTACGTCCGTGCCCAGGATTTTCTGTTTCTAGGCCGCGGCATTCATTATCCGATCGCCCTCGAAGGCGCGCTGAAGCTGAAAGAAGTTTCCTACATCCACGCCGAAGGCTATCCCGCAGGAGAAATGAAACACGGCCCCAACGCCCTCATCGACGAGAACCTCCCCGTTGTAATTATTTGCACGCGCGATCCGAAGAATGAGCTTTCGATGGTGCGCTACGAGAAAACATCGTCAAATCTGAAGGAAGTGAAAGCCCGCTCCGGCATCGTAATCGCTCTGGCCACTGAAGGTGATGAGGAGATCAAAGAAGCCGCTGACCACGTGCTCTACATTCCTGCGGCCCCCGAGGAATTGTCGCCGATTCTTGAAATTGTTCCTCTGCAACTGCTGGCGTACCACATCGCGGTTCGCCGCGGGTGTGATGTGGATCAGCCAAGGAATTTGGCGAAGTCAGTCACGGTGGAGTAGGCACCTTCTGTAGAAACGTAGCTTGCTACGTTTCTACGGTGCTACTTTCCGCTCCGCAGCTCATCTATACAGCTGATGCCTTTCCAAAATTTCACCGCTCGTCTCGTCCGCTCCGTTGCGCTTTCCGATTTCACTAAACATCTTGAATTCGAAATGAAGGGCGTTCCTCGCTTCGGGTTCGTTGCCGGACAATGGCTTTCATTCAAAACCAACAAGCCGGATGGCGAAGAGATTATTCGTGCGTACTCCATCGCGTCTCCGCCAGGCGACAACAACAAATTCGCTCTATGCCTGAACCGGGTGCAGGACGGTTTCATGTCCAACTTCCTTTGCGACATGAAGGAGGGCGACGAGATCGGCTGCCAGGGTCCGTTTGGCGACTTCATTCTGCATCCACCCATGCGCGATACGGTTTTCATCGCGACCGGGACAGGGATTGCGCCTTTTCGTTCCATGCTGCGCTGGCTTTTGAGTTCCACTCCCCAATCGGCGACTGACGAGCGAGAACGCCCGTCCTCCACCGACGCTCAGGGACATCAGCTTTGGTTAATTTTCGGCAATCGCACCGAGCGAGACATTTATTATCACAATGAATTTCTGGATCTGGCCAAGGATTACGCGAACTTTCATTACCTGCCCACACTCAGCCGCGGCGGACCGGATTGGCAAGGCCTTCGCGGATACGTGCAGGAACATGTACCCACGATCGCTCAAGACCGGACCGAGGTGCATGCTTACATCTGCGGCCTCGACAAGATGGTCAAAGCCAACCGCGATCTCCTGAAGTCGATGGGCTGGGACCGGAAGGCGATTCTGTATGAGAAGTATGATTGAGGGCAAGGAGCGAAACGCAGCGGCTGAAGTGCCAGATATTGAAACGGCCTGATCAAAAATGAACGCCGCTGACAACACGAGGTCCCTCCACTCCGCTTCGCTCCGGTCGGGATGACAGAGTTATTCGCGTAATCAGAATTTGCCTTGGACATTCTGGGTTCGTCGAAAGCTGCGCTGGTCGCTTCTCGCCTCCGCTAAGACTGCAGATTTTTGCCATCGGCCGCGAGGCGGTTCCACGCGGATTTCTTTCAGTGGGCATTTCTGGTTGCAGAGCTTCCAGGCGTCAAAAGGATGGTCTTGCTGCCGTTTGAGCAGGATTCCGGTGGGGGCGGGATTTCTGGAATAGATTGGGTCATGGGGCCTTTCAGACTTGGGAAATGAATGGGAAATAAAAAAGGCGCGAGCCGGAGTTCCGGTCGCGCCGTCTGTTTTTATCTTCTATATCCAGATCACCAAATCCAAGGGGGTAAATAGGCCATGATTTCGAACTTTATTTTGGTAATAATATACTTGACTGACTTTTGTGCTAAGCTGTAGTCCGTGACAGGGCGGCATCTTGCCTATTTCGTTTTCCATTCGCCTTGAATATAATTCAGAGAGGAAGGTCGAAGGGAGAATTATGTCTCAATGGACGGATGGTATAGCCGAGCAGCGCAAGCAGAAGGCAGACGAACAGCGAATTCAGAATGAGCGAAGTAATGTAGAGGCCGCGCTCTTGGATAGCGGGTTTTCTTATCTGTGGTCTGAATTAAAGAAAGTCGTTCCTGCAAAATGCCAAGAAGTAAACTCCGCCAAGAGCATTGGCGTTCAACTCAAGTCCATAGATGATGGCGATGAACTTTCGATTGTGCGCCAAGACAATGGAGTAGTCGTTAAATTCGTCAGAGACAAACGTATTCGGGCGGTTGAGATTAGCGGTGCCGACCTAATGTTTGGACTCCACACGCAGCACATCCGGGTAAGACTTAACGGCAATAACTTTTACTTTACCGATTCCGGTGGTGGACAGAACGAACAAGTCCCCAAGATTGCAGAGAAGGCTATCGAATTCTTACTATCGGCCTAGGGGAATAGCGCCCTTAATTATATTGCTTCCGGCAAAGCGACAGCCGAGGCAATCGGAGGGATGGGTTTGGGAGTGTTGTTAACCGCTAGCCCTTTGATTGCTACAGCCATCTGTGCAATCGCGCTCAATCCAGTACCAAACAGCATGAAGGCTTCTTCTAGGTCGGTGTTTGCGCTCGGATGGGCAATGGGATTGCGGTATTCTTCCCGAATATGGTCGAGGAAAGATGTTACCTTCTTGTCCGCTCCGGCTTTGTCCAAAGCTTGAATATAACTGGCCCAATTTCGCGAAATCTTAGGGTCTGCGTCTTTGAATGTCTTTCCTGTAATGGCTGTGTGATAGCTGTCCATTGCTGATTCCACTGCTCGCCACATATGAAATGCTGACGCGGTAGGAACTTCGAAGGCTAAACAGCGCCCGGACTGCATAATATCAACTTCAACCTGGGGAAATAATTGCTCTCGAAGGCCTCGGGGCAAGTGATTGTGACCGCGATCGATTAGATCCTCGGTGCGGTATATGCCCTTTTGCACGACTACAAAAGTCGGAGTAGCCGGAACATCATTACTAAATACAGTCTCGAAATTTTTCCATGCTGTGGTAATTCCTGCAGCGAAGTAGGAGTTAACGGTCTTTCCTTTGTGGTCAACACCCCACAACTCCTCATCCACGGGGAGAAGCGCATTGATAGCTATAACGAGATTTTTGACCGCTCGGCGAGAACTGTCCAATAGGACGGGGTTTTCGGTGACAAGCTGATCGAGCGTATACCGTGCTGTCCAAAGAGGCCATATCACATCGGTGAATGGCGTCTCCGCAGTGATGTTGCTAAGAACAGACAGTTCTTGCAGCACCTTGCCCAGACTGTAAAAATCGAAGATGCTAATCTGCTTCATGTTACTTCCTCTTGCTGCGTAGCGATGAAACCTAACAAAACGCGGTTGACTTTTGGCGCACGTATAACTACCCTCATTTCTGAAGGCGGTTTTACTTGCCCCAAAAGCCAACTCGCTCCGACGCTCCCGGCAAGGATGTACAGGGCGATTTTGGCAAATTCACGAATTTTATGCGGCGACTTGTCGCCGTGCCGCACTCTGAAATCAAGGCTCGCCTTGATGCAGAGAAGCGAACGCGGAAGCGTAGAGCCGAAAAATCTTCTTCCGACCGCGCTTCCCGCGCAAAGGGTTAGAAGGCCGTTTCTCCCACCTTGCCAGTCACCTCTGCGAAGGTTAACCGCTTTCCCACGATCTGTGATAAGGCGTACTGAAACCGATCTGCATCGGTCAATGGATTATCTTTTGTCGCACGGTTATTGTAGCGGAACACTTGTTCGTCCACATAGCGAAACAAATGAAACGGCTCGACCGCAACGTAGGTGCCATTCAATCCGCGCTTCAGTAGGCTCCAAAAGTTCTCGATTCCGTTGGTGTGAACATTCTCTCTAACATAGCCCTCAAGGTGATTGATTACCTTATGAACGTAGCCGTCTTTGAGGTTATAGTAGCCCTGAAATTCATCGGTATGAACTTCGGTTCCCGGCTCCACGACTTCGCGCACAATCTTTTCGGTAATGTTCTGGCGGCGATGCGGAATCACGGTAGCTTTCACTTGACCGCCGCGAACCAGCATTCCCATAACAACGGCTTTGCCGCTTCCACCTTGCATTCCACCGTGGCGGCTCATGCGTTCACGTTTCGCACGGTGCATATTACGCGCCTTGCCGCCGATGAAGGTTTCATCAACTTCGATAGGTGCGCTATCAGGACCGCCCAACTTTGCGAAGGACTTGGATTGAACCGCGAGGCGAATCCGGTGAAGCATGAACCATGCCGACTTTTGGGTTACGCCCAGATCGCGAGCCAGTTCATAGCTGGAGATTCCGTTCTTGCAGTTCACGACGAGCCAAACGGCAGGAAGCCACTTCTCAAGGGGAATAGGCGAATCCTCAAACACGGTGCCGATCTTGAGCGAGAACTTTTGCTTGGGATGGTCGCCATAGCAGCGATACAGCTTCGCCTTCGCCAGATAGGTAACCTTGTCGGAATTGCAGTACGGGCAGCGCACGACTTCATCAAGCCAGCGAACCGCAACCATGAACTTGCGGCAGTTGTCGTAGTCGCTGAAGAACTTAATAGCCGACTGAAGTGTTTTGCGTGTTTCCATGCACCCAAGATAGCAAACAATCATTAGTCAGTCAAGTATATTATTACCTTTATTTTCGTAATCGAATCAGCGGGGTAGGGGGAATTGAGTGGTTTAGGGGGCTTGACAAGTTTGTTCCCGAATCGGGAAAAGCGCCCAGTCGTGCCCGCTGAAATCGCTAGCGCCGGCATTCCCCAAAATAGCGCTGTCATCCTGAGCGTCTAGCGAAGGATCTATGTATTGTCTGGTTGATGCCGATGTCGGAGGAACCACGTTTCACTGAGGTCTTTCCATTCCGGATTCATGGACACGATCAGAGCGATCTTTTTGATTCGTAACAGTCCCTTGATTTGTTTCTCGCGTGCGATTGCGGCGCGGATGTCTCCAAAACGCTCGAAGTAGACCAAGCGGTCGATCTTGTAGCGGGCCGCAAATTCGCCTTTTACGGCTTGCTTGTGTTCGAAGACACGATTTTCCAGATCTCCGCTCACTCCTGTGTAGAGCGTCTTCGAGCGGTTTGTCATTATGTTGGCAGGCCTTCGCTCAGCGAAGACCTGCACTTCCTCAGGATGACAGCGGGTTGGGAGTTTTGTCGGTGAGGAGTGAACCTGCCCAAACGGAGCGAAGCGGTCGGGCCTAGCCGCTGTCATCCTGAGCGTCTAGCGAAGGATCTATGTATTCTCCGGCACCCGGCAGACACTCGAGGTGCCGGGTTGCCCCGCACCGGGCTCATCGAGAACGCGATGTTTTTTTGGCATACGGGCCGCATCCTCCTTATCCCCTTCCGCATCTAAATCTTGACAACGATTCACTCAGGTCTTAGCATGGGGTCGTTCGTAATCATTCATCTATTGATTACACAGGACTTATCTAGTTTAGGAGGAGCCAGTTATGGCCAAGATTATTGGAATTGACTTGGGAACCACCAACTCTTGCGTCGCCGTCATGGAAGGCGGCGAGCCGAAGGTGATCCCCAATGAAGAAGGTGGGCGGACTA
>Ga0210383_10003517_pt1 | contig 14006 bp, 12 predicted proteins | sample IncBWC14OmetaG_FD_160072 | JGI IMG/M metagenome (GOLD analysis project Ga0210383, IMG submission 160072) | Forest soil microbial communities from Barre Woods Harvard Forest LTER site, Petersham, Massachusetts, United States - Inc-BW-C-14-O ...
TCAATAATCTTAAAAAACTAAAAATCTTTTACTTCTCGCCGCGATGCTTCTTGATGACTTCCTCGGCAAGCGCCGCGGGCAATTCCGCATAATGCGAAAAATGCATGGTAAAGGTGGCGCGACCCTGGGTACGGCTGCGCAAATCCGTGGCGTAACCAAACATCTGCGCCAGGGGCACTTCCACGCGGATCACATTGCTGCCAGCGCGGTTTTCCGTGCCCTGAATGGCGGAACGCCGGGAGTTCAAGTCGCCAAACACCTGGGCCATATACTCTTCGGGAACCACGACTTCCACTTTCATGATGGGTTCGAGGAGAACGGCTTTGGCGCGGGCGCAAGCTTCTTTAAAGGCCATGGAGCCCGCGATTTTAAAGGCCATTTCGTTGCTGTCGACGTCATGGTAGCTGCCGTCGATGAGCACCACGGCAACATCCACCATGGTGAATCCGGCCAGGATGCCGTTGTCCAGCGCTTCGCGGATGCCAGCTTCGATCGGCGGAATAAATTCGCGCGGAATCGAGCCGCCAATGATTTTGTCGATGAACAGGAATCGGTGTTCCTTATCGAACTTCCATTTGCCGGGTGTGCTACCGGTGACGGACTTGGCGAGAACATCCAGATCGTCCGTGGAAAGTTCCTTCATGTTTTCGTGATCGGCACTCGGCAGCGGATGCAATTCGATCTTGCAGTGGCCGTATTGGCCCTTACCGCCGGTTTGCTTGATGTATTTACCTTCAGCAAGCGCCTTCTTGCGGATAGTTTCGCGATAAGCGACCTGCGGACGGCCGACATTGGCCTGGACACTATATTCGCGCAGCATGCGGTCAACGATGATTTCAAGATGCAGCTCGCCCATGCCGGAGATCAACGTCTGGCCGGTATCGGGCTCGGTGGAAACGCGGAACGTTGGATCTTCCTGGGCCAGGCGCTGGAGAGCGACGCCGAGTTTGTCCTGGTCCGCCTTGGTTTTCGGTTCGATAGCGACGGAGATGACGGGCGTGGGAAACTCGATGGATTCGAGAATGATCGGCTTGTTTTCGTCGCAGAGCGTATCGCCGGTGTTGACGTTCTTCAATCCGACGCACGCGCAGATGTCGCCGGCGCAGACTTCGTCAATTTCCTCGCGTTTGTTGGCATGCATCTGCAACAGGCGGGAAATGCGTTCGCGGGAACCTTTGGCGGCATTCAATACGTAGCTTCCGGATTTCAGAACGCCGGAATACACGCGGATGTAGGTGACATGGCCGACGAACGGATCCGACATGATCTTGAAGGCCAGCGCAGCAAACGGCTGATCGTCCGAGGCACGGCGAAGAACGGGTTCGTCATTTTCCGGATTGATGCCTTCGACCGGGGGAACATCGATCGGAGACGGCAAATAATCGACGACCGCATCCAGCAACGGCTGAATGCCCTTGTTCTTGAAGGCAGATCCCGCCAGCACAGGAACGATTTTCAGTGCCAGCGTGGATTTGCGGATGGACTTGCGCATTTCGTCGATGGACAAAGTGCCTTCGGTCAGGTACTTGTCGAGGACGGAGTCGTCATGCTCGGCGATGTATTCAACGGTCTTGTTGCGGTGTTCGTCGTAGAAGGCTTTGTCAATCGCGGAACCCTTTAAGGCCGCAGCCACATCGGGACGGCCGGCGATGAAATCCGGATCCCAAAGCTTGGTAACCTCAAAAATCTCGAACTTGGCCCCAAGGGTTTCCTCGAGCCACACGATGACTTTTTCTTCGATGAAATCGATGATGCCGATGAAATTATCTTCGCGGCCGAGGGGAAACTGCAGCGGCACGGGATGAGCGCCGAGGCGCTGGCGAATGGTGCGGATGACGTGATCGAAGTCCGCGCCCATGCGGTCCATTTTATTGACAAAACAGATGCGCGGCACGCGATACTTGTCCGCCTGGCGCCATACGGTTTCCGATTGCGGCTGCACGCCGGCGACGGAGTCGAAAACGCAGACCGCGCCGTCGAGTACGCGCAGGGAACGCTCGACTTCCACGGTGAAATCCACGTGACCTGGAGTGTCGATAATGTTGACGCGATACTTTTTGTCGAACCGGGTCCAACTGGCGGTAGTGGCGGCGCTGGTGATGGTGATGCCGCGCTCGCGCTCCTGCTCCATCCAGTCCATGGTGGCGGTGCCTTCATCCACCGAACCGATCTTATAGGTCACACCCGTGTAATACAGGATGCGCTCGGTCGACGTGGTTTTTCCGGCGTCGATGTGCGCCATGATCCCGATGTTGCGAGTATCTTCGAGTTTGAATACGCGACTCATTGGTCCTTGAACAGCCCTTTTCTCCCCTGTACGTGTTGCAACTGCTTCACTCACGGCAACCTCGGAATCAGTTTTAAGTTTCAAGTTTTCAGTGCCTAAAACCTCTTACTCAAAACTCTCAAATCCTGTTCTGCTCTGCGCCCGACTTCTACTGCCTTATTTCCGCTCTGAAGGCGGGGTCAATCTGACCGGACTAAAGACCGGCCACTACAAAAACCTTACCAGCGGTAGTGGGCGAAAGCCTTATTGGCTTCGGCCATGCGGTGCACATCTTCCTTCTTCTTGATGGCGCCGCCGCGCGAATTGGCCGCGTCGATGAGCTCGTCGGCGAGCTTGTCGACCATGGTTCTACCCGCGCGTTCCCGCGAATACTGCAAGAGCCAGCGAATGGCCAGGGATTGCCGGCGGAAGGGATTGACTTCCACGGGCACCTGGTAGTTGGCGCCGCCCACGCGCCGGGTCTTGACTTCGAGAATGGGCTTGAGGTTCTCGATGGCCTTCTTGAAAATCTTGAGCGCGTCGTCGTTGGTCTTCTTGGCGACCTGATCCATGGCGCCGTAGAAAACACGCTGCGCGGTGCTCTTCTTGCCTTCCCACATCATCGAGCAGATGAACTTCTCGACGATCGCTTCACCGTAAACCGGGTCGGTCGCTTGAACACGCCGGCTGACTAATCCTTTACGAGGCATTGCGTTTCTTTGCTCCTTATCCACTGCCGCAGGGCTCGCAGACTTGCCCGGCGCTACAGAACCGGTCTAAAGACCGGCCACTACAGAAACCTTGAACCTACAAAAGCTTACTTGGCTGCGGCGCCTGCTTTGGGGCGCTTGGCACCGTATTTCGAGCGGCCCTGCTTGCGGTTTTCCACGCCAGCCGCATCCAGAGTGCCGCGAACAATGTGATAGCGAACGCCGGGGAGATCCTTCACGCGGCCGCCGCGCACGAGCACGATGGAGTGCTCCTGCAAGTTGTGGCCGATGCCCGGGATATACGTGGTAACTTCGACGGCGTTAGTCAAACGGACGCGCGCGACTTTGCGCAGCGCGGAGTTCGGCTTCTTCGGGGTCTGCGTGTACACGCGAATGCACACTCCGCGCTTTTCGGGGCAGCCCATCAGCGCAGGCGACTTGGTCTTTGAAAGAACCCCTTCTCTTCCCATGCGTACAAGTTGCGAAAACGTCGGCACAGTCGTTCCTCGTTTCGAAAAGTACTTAGTCTTAAGTTTCAAGTCACAAGTAACTGCCGCTCCTGACTTACGACTCAGGACTAATGACTAAAAACTTCCCTGCGCGCACACACTTTGCAGACTCTCGTCGGCGCACAGACAAAAACGCGAGAGCACACACTAACGCTGAAAGGTACTGCGAATCCGGAGAGAACCAGCAAGAGACTCCGTGCACAATCCAAGAGACAGACTTACGACTCCCGGTGTCGAATCGGAGAGGCTTACTCGGCTTTTCGGGGCTGGCGCCCCATTCCGGCCGCTCTTCCGTCCCATTCCGTCGATCTTTGTTCTGGGACCGAAGACTTTCCTTCCAACCAGCCTACCCCCACAAAGCGGAAGGCCGTACTACGCGGGGAAAACCCCCTGACAAAACACAAAGTATAAAGAAGTTAAGGCAAGCTGTCAAACTTCTTTCGATACAAGGCAGTGGGAAATTCTGTGGAAAAGCTGGAAATGGCATCCGGGCTGCTTAGAGCGGTGAGTTTGGGCTTCCTGCCCGGAGATCAGTCATCCAGCTAACTACCTTCAATACAATAGCATACATCAATTCTGATTGTCCATACCCAGGTTGCCGAAGGTCCAGAGATTGAAGGATTTCAGCATATCGTAATCGCCTTTTTCGCGGAGCATTTTTGCGGTGCGTTCGGCGGGCCACGGGGTGGCAAAGCGCTCCGGGCGGTCGGCGATCCAAAAAGCCGTCAAAGCCATGATGGTGGCGTCTTGCGTGAGCACGTCGGGCTTCACTTGTTCCAGCGCATCAGCGGCGGAGTGGTGCGTGTACTTGTAGTCGGGGGAATCCTGGTCGAGGTTGATGCCGGGAAGTCCGGCGAGAATGAACGGGCCGGTGTCTGTGCCGAACTCGCGCTTGTCGGTGACGGCGATTTCGCGAATGTTGTCGAGAGAATCGGCAAAGGCTTTCATGGAATCGATCAGATCGTTGCGGCCACCGAGTTGGAATTCCTTAATCGGTCCCTGGCCATCATCGAGGACGACGCACGCAACGTGATTTTTCATTTCGGCGGCGTGTTGCTTCACGTAGGCAAGCGAACCGAGCAGCCCCTGTTCTTCGCCGGTGAACAACACGAAGCGGATGGTGCGGCGCGGGCGCTGGCCACTTTTCAGGATTGCTTCCGCGGCGGCAAGAACCGCGGTGGCGCCGGTGCCGTTGTCTGTGGCGCCTTCACTTAGATCCCAGGAATCAAGATGAGCGCCAACGACCACGATTTCTTCCGGATGCTCTCGGCCGAGGATATCGCCGACGACGTTGGCGGATTCGACGGGACCGCCGGTGAGCGTGTTTTGTACATTGATGCGCACTTTCACGGTTTTCCCGGAGTCCAGGAATCGTTCGAGTTGGCCTTCGTCTTCCATGGTCATGTCTACGACAGGAATGTCGAAATCCTGGGCAAAACCGAGGATTCCCGTGTGGGTCAGGTGCATGCCTTCGGCCTTGAAACCGCCCTGGCCACCGATGACCGCGACGGCGCCCGCTTTGTGAAGAGCTTTGAGGAAATCGCCGTACTGAGCGAAAAGCATCCAGAAATTTTTTCGCGGCACGCCTTCGGGCTTCATCAGCACAATTTTTCCGCGGAAGCGCGTGATGTTGGAGAGTTCGGTATCCATATCGAAAAGATTTGCGGTGGCGACTTCAGCTTCGGCGCCCGCTTCGGGCGTGGAACCGGTCCAGCCCATGGCGTCTACGGTCAGAGTGCGGTGCAGGGGCTCGAGCAATTCGGCGGACGCGGTGCCTCGCGTCCAACCTTTCCACACGGACCATTTTTCCTGGTGCACATTGACGAGGCCCATCGAGGTCATTTTGGATGCGCCCCAGTTGATGGCTTTCCGGGCTGAGGGAGAGCCAGTGACGCGAGCGCCGACGTCGTCACTGAGTTCGGTGAGGTAAGCGTAGGCGTGGGAGTCGTAGAAACCTTCACCGGCAACGCTGGTAAGGGCAGGCTTGGTACCGTCTTCGTCTGGCCCTTTTGGCTTGACGGAATCTTTGGCCTGCGCGCTACCACCCGCCAGCGCCAGCGCAAACACAATGCCGAGGAACCGATTGTTCATGCCCAAACCCCTGTCCGAAAAGTGAAGGAAACACAAACTTCCACTTTACCATGCTCTTTAGACGAAGAGTCTGGCAGGAGGGTGTCACTTTCAAACGAAGAGGCTGCGCGATGAGACGGTGTCTGGCCCGAAACGCATGGATCCAGGCGGCTTTACCGTAGGAGGGGGTCGCGCCTACACTTCCAACGTGACACTTTTAAGGCGAGTTCTAGTTTTTTGCACGATTTTTAGCTGGGTTGCCTGGGGCTTGGCAGGTGGGCAGGCGCAGGAACCTGCGAGCAAACCGTCTGCTGCGAAGGTGCCTGAAAACAAACCGTTGGTGAAGGATCAGCATCAGGTCCCGGATAAGCCGCAACTTCCCTTTCAAATACAGCTGCTGGAAACGCAAATGCGTTTTGAGGTTAACGGGGATTCGCGCAAGGAAGTTCATACCATCGTAAAAATCATCAATATTCTGGGCGCGAAGGAGTTCGCGCGGATTTCGTTCGATTACGACCGCGCGTTTCAGCAGGTTGAAATTCCGATGGTGCGTGTGAACCACGCGAATGGCGGAACTTCCGAAGTTTTGCCGAGCGCGGTGACGGACGCGCCGAATGCGGCGGTGGAAGCATTTCCCGTGTATCAGGATGTGCGCGTGAAAGCCGTGCGGATACTTGGGCTGCAGGAAGGCGATACCGTGGAGTATCGCGTGATCACGACAACGACGAAGCATCCGCTGGCGCCGGATTTTTGGTTGGAACATACGTTTGATCGCTCCGGGCAGGTGCTGGAGGAGCATTACGAACTCGATCTGCCCACTTCACGGAAAGTGGAGCCGCGAATCAATCCCGAAGCGCCGCCTACGTCGAGAGAAAATGTGGGGGCGGAGGAAACGGCGTTTACGATTTACCGCTGGAGGCGCACGTATTCGCCGCCAAAGGACGGCGCGGCGAGCGAGGAAGCTAATCCGGATGCAGCGACGGCGGCGGACGTGGCGGTTTCGACGTTCACGTGGGAGCGATTGTCTTCGCAGCTGGCGGAGATGCTATTTCCCGGCGCGCGACCGATGCAGGAAATCCATGCGCGCGCTGAAGAGGTGAAAGAGTTGGCTCGGAGGCCGGAAGTGGCGGCGGCGGTGAGAGAAAAAGCGCTTTCGCTTGCGCGGGAAGCAAAGAGTGACGTGGAGCGGATGAAGGCGCTTTACGAATTCGTGGCGACACAGGTCAACACGGTCGATCTACCGCTCGGCACCACGGGATTTCGCTCGCGGGCTCCCGTGGATATTTTGATTTCGGGTTATGCGACGGGCGAAGACAAATATGTGTTGTTTTCTGCGCTTGCCGGGGCAGTTGGTTTGCGCGCGGACGCGGTGTTGACGGGATTTTGCGACAAGAAGGCGCTGGCCGCTCCATTAGCTTTCAAGCATCTGGTGATTCTGGGTTCGACGAAGGATCGGCAATTTTGGCTGGACCCGGCAGTGGAGGTGGCTCCATTCGGAGTGATTTCGCCGACGGAGGCGAAGTGCGCGTTTTTACTGCGACGCGATTTCTCGGCGATGAGTGCGGCGGCTGGGCAGGAATGGGTGGCGCTGCCGACTGCATTGCCGTTTGCCGCGTTTCAGAAAGTGAGCGTGGACGCGACGATCGCGGAAGATGGGCAGCTGACGGCAAAAGTGAAATATGTTTTGCGCGGGGAAAATGAATTGTTGCTGCGTGTAGCATTTCACCAGGCTCCGAAAGACAAGTGGAAGGATATTGTCGGGCTGCTGGCGATTTCCGATGGCTTCCGCGGGCAGGTGACGCAGGCGCAAGCTTCCGATCCGCTGTCGACGGAGGAACCGTTCACGGTGGAATACGATTTGACACAACTGAAATTCGTGGACTGGTCGAAAAAACCAGTGCGCATTCCCGCGCTGTTGCCGCAGATCGGTCTGCCTGAGATGCCGCCGCCATCGGCGCAGGGCAAGGGGGCGCCGAAGATCGTGCTGGGTACACCGCTGGATGTGCAGACATCGATGACGCTGAAGTTGCCGGAGGGAATTACGGTGCAGACGCCGGCGGGGTCGGCGGTGGCGCGGGATTATGCGACGTACACTTCGAAATATTCGAGCACGCTAAATACGGTGGTGGCGTCTCGACGAATTGATTTTTTGAAGCGCGAGATTTTGGGCGACCGGGCGATTGATTACAACGCGTTTTCACATGTGGTGCAGAATGATCAGGCGCAGCGGCTGATTTTGATTGCGCCGGCGGCGAAATAGAAAATAGAACAAGAGAAAAGAGAAAATAGGAAGATCGCGCGAGGTTGCAAACGCCAAAGGCGGTTGGAGTGCCTGCAAAACCCTAAGAGAGAGTTTCCTCAGCGGCTGAAGTCCGGATTTCCTTGCGTTTAATGTCGGAGCTGAAGCTCCGACCCCCTAACAACCCTAGCGGATGTCCATTACTTCTTTTTCTTTGGTGGCGCAGAGATCCTCGACTTTTTTGGTTTCGGCGTGGGAGAGCTTGTCGAGCTCGTCGAGGGCGCGCTTTTGTTCGTCCTGGCTGATCTTCTTGTCTTTTTCGAGCTTATCGATGGCTTCCTTCAGATCGCGGCGAATGTTGCGAATCGCAGTGCGGTGATTTTCGAGGGCTTTGTGAATGTGCTTGACGAGTTCCTTGCGGCGCTCTTCCGTGGGCGAAGGAATGGGGATGCGAACAACCTTGCCGTCGTTGGTGGGATTGAGGCCGAGATCGGAGGAGCGGATGGCTTTATCGATCATGGCGACAGCAGTGGGATCCCAGGGAGAAATCACCAGCATGCCGGGGTCGGGAATAGTGACGCTTCCGAGCTGATTCACAGGCATGGGCGTGCCATGATAATCGACGCGAACCTGATCGAGAATGGCAGCGTTGGCGCGGCCGGTGCGAACGGAAGTCAACTCCTTACGAAAATCCTCGACGGCTTTTTCCATGCGGGTTTTTGCAGCGGCTTGTGCTTCTTTGGTGGTGCTTATCGTAGTCATCGTGTCGATCCTTGAAAAATGTTGTAAGTCATTAGTTGTTAGTTTTAAGTTCCAAGCACAATGTACACGAACTCTTCGGTTCAGTTTTGTAATGCGCCCAGGGCAAGTGCGGCTTAGAACTTATTACTTAGAACTTAGAACTGTAAACTGCTACTTTGTCCGTAACCGGCCGGCCCGAGTCCGTCGCCTACGAAACCTCGCTCGGCAGGACGGTTGAGCCGACGCGTTCCCCAAGAACCGCGCGGCGAATGTTGCCGGGCTTGTGCATATTGAAAATCACGATGGGCATGCCATTGTCCATACACAGGGAAATGGCGGTGGAATCCATGACTTTCAGGTTCTGATGCAACACTTCGCGGTAGGTAATCTCCGCGAAAAACTTGGCGTCGCTGACTTTTTCGGGGTCGGCGTCGTAGATGCCGTCAACGCGGGTGGCCTTGAGGATCACGTCGGCCTTGATTTCCATGGCGCGGAGTGCGGCGGCGGTGTCCGTGGAGAAATAAGGATTGCCGGTGCCGGCGGCGAAAATGACCACACGGCCTTTTTCCAGATGGCGCGTGGCGCGGCGACGGATAAACGGTTCACAAACCTGATGCATCTCGATGGCGCTTTGCACGCGGGTATGCACGCCGACTTTTTCGAGGGCATCCTGAAGGGCGAGAGCGTTCAGAACCGTGGCGAGCATGCCCATGTAATCGCCGGTGGCGCGATCGATCTCAAAGCCTTTTTGGCGGGCGCCGCGAAATATATTGCCGCCGCCGACCATGATGGCAATCTGCACGCCAAGCTTGTGAACGTCTCGCAATTCCTTGGCGATGGAATAAATGGTCTGGCCATCGATGCCGTAGCCTTGCGGTCCCTGCAGCGATTCTCCGGAAACTTTCAGCAAGAGGCGGTGATAGGCCGGGCGTTTTTTCTCTTTCTTCGTGGGTGTTTTCGCTTTCGGTGGCATGTCTCTCCGTGGTTCCGGGGGAAACCTTGGAGATTGTAGCAAACAATGGGGAGATCGCGTGGGTTGTGAGGAACATCGACCACGAAGGGCCTGTTTTTGTCTTACCAAGTTCGACAGAATGAGGATGATCGCCGGTGAATGATCGGATGGGTAAAGGAAAATACGAGATGGAATTTCCCGTTGAATTGAAAGCGATTGAAGGGACAGAACAGCTCTATAACTGGTTTGGATTCTGACCTAACTTTCACGACGCGGAAGTGATTAGCGTGCACCTACATCATACCGGTTCGTCTTCCCTGATTCTTCACACCTGGGAAATGACTAAGGAAGTGGATAAGAGCGGTTATTATGTTTTGGCAAAGCATGTGGTCGTTGAATTTGTGATGAAGGACGTTGTGGGCTTAAATTTGAGCGGCTTTAATCATCAGAATGTAATTTTTGGTCTTCAGATTGAAAAGACGAGTGAGGGTTTTCGGCTGACGCTCGACGGATGCCACGGCGTCAGCGGAACGATTGAGGCGAAGGAAGTTTCAATCCTTCTAACGCCCGGCAAACCGTAGCGCGCAGCGCGATTGTTGCGGTTAGAAACGGCCCACTTCAGAAAGCGGCCCTACAACGGCAAACCCAAGACCCCACATGCAGAAGCGGCATGTGGGGCACCCAGCGAACTGAAGGGAAAACAAACGCCCGGGCGGCCGGGGCGTTTGCTGATGTTGATGCGCGGGTTGGGCGCGCTGAAGTGTTTAGCCGTTTTCCGGGGTCGAGGTTGCCTCGGACTCGGGGGCTGCGGAGGCGGCGCTGGCTTCGCCTACTTTGAAGCGGGCGAAGCGGCGAATGGTGATATTTTCGCCGAGCTTGGCGATGGCGGCGTTGATCATTTCGCCGATGGTCTGGGTCTCGTCCTTGATGTAGTGCTGTTCGTAGAGACAGGTTTCCTCGTAGAACTTCTCCATTTTGCCCTGGACGATTTTCTGAATGACTTGTTCGGGCTTGCCGGTGGCGCGGGCTTGCGCCATATAGATTTCGCGCTCACGGTCGAGCATTTCCGAGGTGACATCCTCGCGGCGGACATAGCGGGGATCGACGGCGGCAATATGCATCGCCAGATCGTGAGAAAGCTGCTGGAAGGCTTCGGTGCGCGCGACGAAATCGCTTTCGCAATTGATTTCGACGATTACGCCGATTTTTCCGCCGGCATGGATATAGTGGCCGATCAGACCTTCGGTGGCTTCGCGCGTGGCTTTCTTTGCCGCGGCGGCCTGGCCCTTCTTGCGGAGGATGTCGATGGCCTTTTCGATGTCGCCTTCGGCCTCGACGAGGGCAGCGCGGCAATCGCTGAAGCCGGCATTGGTGCGCTCTCTGAGTTCCTTCACGAGCTTAGCGGGAATTTCCATGACTGGTTTACTTGTACTCATCCTTTTTTTAGTTCTAAGTTGTAAGTCCTAAGTTTTAAGAACGACCTGTCGAACTTATTACCTGAAGCCTATAACTTGGAACTTCCTCTCTGCTAAATGCCCGCTGGTGGCGGGCGAAACGAAAAATTGGAGATGTCAGGGCTCGAAGACTCGCCCTGCAAGAACCGGTCTAAGACCGGCCACTACAAAAACCTGAAGCGGCACGCCTCGGTGGGCGGACTCGGTTAGCGCTTTTCCTCGTCGGGAGGAACGGTGGTTTCGGCGGCTTCGATGAAAGCTTCGGAGCCGTCAACGAAATCGCCTTCCTGCTTCTCGTATTGCTCGTAAGCGCTGGTATCGACGTAGTCGGGATTGGCTTCCAGCGCCTGATCGGCGGCGACTTTCTGGTCGACGACCTGAGATTGCTCGTAGATGGTGCGGCCTTCGGCGACGGAATCGGCGATCTTGGTGGTAAACAGGCGAATGGCGCGCAAAGCGTCATCGTTGCCCGGAATAATCCAGTTCACCATGTCGGGATCGCAGTTGGTATCCACGACGCTGACGACCGGGATGCCCATGCGGCGGGCTTCCTTGACGGCAATTTCCTCGGCATTCGAATCGATGACAAAGAGTGCGTCCGGCAATTGCGCCATGTTCTCGATACCGGCAAGATTCTGGTGCAAATGCTTCATCTCGCGGTCCAGGCGCGCACGCTCTTTCTTGGAGAGCTGCTCCATGCGTCCGTCTTCGGTCATGGCCTTCAGGAGTTTCAGGCGCTTGATGGACTTCTGCAGCGTGGCCCAATTGGTCAGCGTGCCGCCGAGCCAGCGGTGATTCACGTAATATGCTCCGGCGCGCTTCGCTTCTTCGGCGATCGCTTCCTGGGCCTGACGCTTGGTGCCGACAAACAAAACTGTTCGACCGTGACTGGAGATTTCGCTGACGAAGCGGCTGGCTTCGCGGAACATCTTCAGGGTTTTCTGCAGGTCGATGATGTGAATGCCATTGCGCTCCCCGAAGATATACTCCTTCATCTTGGGATTCCAACGGCGCGTCTGGTGACCGAAATGAACACCGGCCTCCAGCAGCTCCTTCATGGTGATTTCTACTGCCACTTTTCCTCCTTAGTAGATTGCTGCTTGTTCGCGGTCGCAAACCCAAGAGTGCCGGCCTAAAGGCACGGCACTACATGAGAAAGAACCTACGCAGCAGCCTTCTTGCCGGCTTCTTGCCGGCCATGATCTTGGCGGCTGGCTTTCGCCGGGCCGCCAGAGCTCATAAAATCGTGCCGAGTACGTTCGGTTGAGATCCTTGGTCGCTGACTACGCTCCTCGGGAAGACAACTCCCATCGAGCGCGCTGCGCGGACGACAACCCAGACACACCGCGCGATTAGCGCTTCGTGAACTGGAAGCGCTTGCGTGCGCCCTTCTGGCCGTACTTCTTGCGCTCCTTCATGCGGGAATCGCGAGTCAGAAAACCGTTCTTGCGCAGCGCGGGACGGAGCTCAGGGTTGAAGCGGCTGATGGCGCGAGACAATCCCATGCGCACCGCTCCGGACTGTCCGCCAACCCCTCCGCCCTTGGCGGTGCAGACCACGTCCACCTGGTCCACCAGGCTGGTGAACTTCAGCGGCTCCGTGGCGTCATGCTCCCAGGCATGATTAGGGAAATATTCCTTGGTGGTGCGGCCGTTGACGGTGAACTTGCCGCTGCCGGCGCGCAGAAAAACGCGCGCGATGGATTCCTTGCGGCGGCCCGTGCCGTGGAACCATGTTTTATTGCCAAATGCTGGCGTGCTTCCAGTACTCAAAGATCCTCCTCCAAAAAATCGAACCAAAAAACGGCTACAAAAATCGACAAAATGACGAGACGAGTCCGCTGCTTTCTTGAACTTCGCGCTCGGAAGGCTCCCTGCTAAGGCACCACTTAGAAAGGAACGGCCAACGTGCGGAAACTCTCGTGTAAACTACAAACAACCACTACAAACCCGGCGACGCCGGGGAACTCTTAAAGCGAAACGTGCTGCGGCTTTTGTCCCGCGTGACGCGCCAAACCGGCGGCATCGCGATACACGCGCAACTTCTTGGCGCGGCGAGCACGCAGCTTGTTCTTCGGCAGCATGCCGACGATGGCTTCGCGAACCACCCATTCGGGCTTGGCTTCGCGAACGCGCTTGGCCGGAACTGCTTTCAAACCGCCGGGGTATCCACTGTGGGAGTAGTACACCTTCTGCTCCAACTTGTTGCCGGTCATTTTAATTTTGTCGGCGTTGATCACGACGACGTGGTCGCCGGAATCGAGATACGGAGTAAAGCTGGCCTTGTCTTTGCCGATCAGGATGCGAGCGGCTTTGGTCGCCAGGCGGCCAAGAGCCTTGTCCGTTGCATCCAAAACGAACCACTGCGCGCCCAACTTGAGGGCTTCTGCTTCTTCACCTTTGGCTACGTACGTCCTCATTGCAATCAGTCACACCTTTCCCTGTAAAGACAAAATGCAAGTTTAGTTGGTGTGGGGAGCTTTGTCAACGAAGTGGTTTGGGTGTGCCTTAGCTCCATAATTCTGTCACTCCCTCACAGCAACCTGAAACTGTCACCCTATGCGACAGGAGACGAAGTGGTTTGGGGTGGGCTTGCAGGAGTTAACCCAAGATGCCGGCCCGAAGGCGCGGCGCTACGCATTCCGTTCGGAACGACGGGTTCTTTTCTTGTGGTTGGGGGAGGCTGGCCGATCTAATGTTCGGCCACTTCATGAACCGGGACTCGCGCGGGGGGAGAAGAGAAAGGCTTTAACGCAGAGGGCACGGAGTTAGGAGCGCGGAGGACACGGAGATATCGCATCACGAGGGGGTTATAGGATGTTGACGGCGCGGGCGGCTAGTAGGGCGATTATGCTTAGGGAGATTAGGGATTGGAGCATGGTGCCGAGTTTGGCCCAGCCGGACATGACGGCAGTGTCTGTAGGGGAAAAGGCGGTGCTGGTGTTGAAGGCGAGGAAGAGATAGTCGATGAAGTGTGGCGTCCAGGTGGGATCGGGATTATCCCTGAGCGCCATTTGGGGGAAAAGAAATGAAGAGTGGGCAAGGCCACCGGAACGTTCGCGGCCG
>Ga0210383_10003518_pt1 | contig 14001 bp, 14 predicted proteins | sample IncBWC14OmetaG_FD_160072 | JGI IMG/M metagenome (GOLD analysis project Ga0210383, IMG submission 160072) | Forest soil microbial communities from Barre Woods Harvard Forest LTER site, Petersham, Massachusetts, United States - Inc-BW-C-14-O ...
GACATCCGCGATGCGCTTTGGATCTCTGAGCCCAGCCAGGCCGTCGCGGAATAACATATAGTCCTGAAGCCTGGCCGCGTCCCCGCCGAAGAAATCGGCGACCTCTGAATGCACATCCACTTGGGGCGCGCTGCCTTTGGGGTTGGCGAAAGTGATTTCGTAGCCCTCGTTCATCAGAGCGCGAACCGGAACCGTCAGCTCGTTGAGGTAGTAGCCAGCGCCTTTATAAACCTTGCCATCTTTCAAGGGCAAACCGCGACCGCTCGAGACTAGTACTAGCACTTTTCTTTTAGCTGCCATTGTCATTCTCCTTTTCGAAATCGAATCTATTCTGCCCCCGGGAATCCGAACATCAACCTCACTTCATTTATCTGGCTTTGGCCGCCGCTTGCTCGATCAACTCCGCCACTTCTTTCGGGTGAGACAGCATGGCCAGATGATTAGCAGGAACGGTGATCGCAGTTGCCTTTATAGTCGCAGCTTCGTCTTTCTCGAGTTGCGGCGGAATCGCCCGGTCGTTGCCCGCGATCAAAGCCCATGAAGGCTTGCTCTTCCACGCAGCGGTCGTGACTGTCGCTCCGAAAACCGATGATGACGTTTGACCCTGTGTCGCCGTGAGTATCTGTTGTTCGCTGGCCGGGAGATCCTGCGCCATGTCCTCGGCAATTCCTTTTGGAGTCGCCGTTAGAAAGCCCTGAGCGTCGGGCCGGAGCTCGCCGCCCAGCGGTGCCGGCGGATATGGTTTGCTGACGGAATTGATGGATTCCCCATCCCCGGGCGCGAACGCGGCCACGTAGACCAACCCGACAACCTTCGGGTCATTCCCGGCTTCGGTGATCACTACACCGGCGTAGGAATGGCCGACGAGTATTACCGGTCCGTCTTGCAACGCCATGATACGCTTCGTCGCCGCTACATCGTCAGCCAGCGAGGTCAGAGGATTCTGCACAGCCACCACATGAAAACCCTTTGCTTGGAGGAGCGCAATTACTTTCGACCAGCACGATCCGTCCGCCCAGGCGCCGTGAACCAGGACGATATTTTTAACCCCTTGCGGGGAGGCCGTCTGAGCGGATCCTCTCATGGTGAGTGCGAACAACAGGATCAGCGTGGTGATTGTGATCAAACCGCTTCGGTATATTTGCGAGACTTTCATTTCCATCTCCTCGTTGAACCAACTATCGGGATTAAGCCAGAGCAACCTCAGCCGCGCAATTGGACGATGGTATCGCCAACACTTTTGTATCGACTCAAGTCCATGCGGTCGATGCGGATTATGCTCCCGGGAATCCGAACATCAGCCACGACTGATTGGCGACCCAATGCGGGTACAGCTCCGTCATCTGATCGAACAGTTGCTGGTCTGACTTCGCGGTTTTCTGCAGCCGATCGAAGTCCTCGAGGTAACGCTTGGTGTCCTGGATGGTCGAGGGAGAGTCGGGCGCGCCAGTCTTCTTGTGACCGGCAACAACCATCGTCGGATTCAGCGCTGCTAACCGGTCGAGCGCCGCGATCCAATTCTTTCGGCTCTCGGGCGTGGTATCGCCAACGTACATGCGGCATTGGTTGTAGACAACGTCGCCAGCGACGATCAGGCCGATCGATGGAACGTAGAGAGAGGTTGAGTCAGGACTATCGGTCCGGCCCTGTTTGATGATGCGCAATTCCTGGCCCTCGAGACTGAACGTGTCGTGCTCATAGGGCTGAGGAGGAACCAGCTTAGTGGACACTTGCCCGGGAAACATCCGGCGGGCCAACCGCTCTACTACGGGAGTGAAAGACATCTGCATGGCGTTCACCGCTTCGGGGGTTGCTATCGCCCGCGCGCCCTGGAAACGGTCGAGCAGAATGCTGAGGCCGTAGAAGTGGTCGAAATGGGCGTGCGTTATATAGATGGTCTCCAGGTTGCGGTTGTGCAGAGCAACCCAATCCGCGAGAGCCTCGGCCTCAGCTACTGTCCCCATTGCGTCTACCAGCACCGCGTCGTACTCGCCGAAGATCAAAGTCGACGTGATCGGGTCAAAGCCGAGCGGTTCGCCGAAGGGCTTGGGCCGCTCGCCGACCATAGTCTTTCCCGGGGCGGTAAAAACGTTCACGCTTAGTGTGTTCGACTCAGGCGTGCCCGACACAACAGGCGCGCTCGCGCCCGCGGTCTTGTCCCGTCCGTTTGTGCTGTCCATTTGGTGCCTCTTTCGATGTCAGAGCAAGTGACTGTTCCACGCCACATTGGCATAGGCACGAGGACGAATCTATTGGACGAACGTATCGATCCATACCAAAGTATGGTTGGACATTGCGGTCAGGTTCGAGGCGCTGCCAGGAATTAAAAGTCGAATTTGCGGGACAGCCCTCACCAGTAAAATTTCTTGGACGATTTGTCGAATTGGGCCCGGCCGTTCGACTATATCGTGAAGGCAGGGCAATCGGCCCGTCCGAAGACTAAAAGAATCAAAAGCCGTTACAGGAAACAAGGAGAATTCATGCCACAGTTTCTAGTTGCTAACTACATGCCCGACAATTTCGACCCGTCCACCGTAACCGAAGCGATGATCGAAGAGATCCACGCGCTCAACCGCGAAATGATCGCCGCCGGCGTAAGGAAGTTCGCCTGCGGTATTTCCGCACCCGGCAGCGCGAAAACGCTGCGGACCCAGCCGGACGGCAAAGTGCTCGTCACCGACGGGCCATACACCGAGACCAAGGAGCACATGGGCGGGTTTTGGATACTGGAGTGCGCCGACATGAACGAGGCGCTGGCATGGGCGAAGAGGGGTGCCATCGCCTGCGATGTGGCCGGCGAAGTGCGCGAGCTTCTTTTCTTCCCGGCTCCGGAGGAAGCAGCGGAATAGTCTCACCCGCCGCGACTCAAAAGGAAATAAGGAAACACTATGAGAAAGCTCAGAATTTTTGAACACATATCGCTGGATGGCGTGATCCAGGCCTCGGCCGATGAGAACAATTTTCCCTACAGCGACTGGTCGGCTCCGTATCGCACTCCGGGTGGCAGGGACATGCTTCTTGCCCGGTACGGCGAGAAGTTCGATCTGCTGCTGGGGCGGCGCACTTACGATGGTTTTTCGAGCTTCTGGCCGAAGACGCCGAGCAGTCCTATGGCAGACCGCCTCAACAGCGCGAAGAAATACGTCGTGACCCATCGGCCGGAAAGCCTTGCGTGGGGCCCGTTCGAGGCGATTGGACCAGACATTGTTAAGCCGGACATTGTCGAGGGCATTCGCCGCATCAAATCGCAGGATGGCCCTGACCTGCTCCTCATGGGCAGTTCAACCCTGACATCTATGGTGCTCGAACACGGCCTTGCAGATGAGGTCGTGCTGCTCGTCGATCCAGTCCTGTTGGGCACGGGGAAGCGCCTTTTTGCAGACGGAACTCCGGCACGCGCATTCGAGCTCGCCAGCACGACGACTACGCCTACAGGAATCGTTGTCAATTCCTACAAGCCTGTCGGGCCTCTAAAGAACCATCCATAAGGAGAACCATCGGCAACTTTCCAGGCCCAGCGGGGTCCAAGCTTCTTATAAAAAGTAGCGGCCCGGATACGGTGTCCGCACAATACTCAATAGTCACTGGTCACTACACAAGGAGAACACCATGCGCTTCATGATGATCATTTCTTCGAAAGACTACCAAAACGCAAAGGCCGGCTGGGTACCCGACTTCAAAGAGATGGAGGCAACGGGCAAGTACAACGAGGAACTAGGAAAAGCCGGCGTGCTGCTCGCGCTCGACGGGCTCACCCCACCCGCGACGATGAGCGCGCGCGTTACCTTCAAAAACGGAAAATCGAACGTTACCGACGGTCCGTTTACCGAAGCGAAGGAAGTGGTCGGCGGCTACTGGATCATCCAGGTGAAGTCCCGCGAAGAGGCGCTCGAATGGGCTTCGCGCATCCCTGGGAAGGATAGTGAAATGGTGGAAGTTCGCCGGATGTTTGACATGACCGACTTCGATCCCGAAACCCAAAAGCATATCCAAGAGAAGTTCGGCGACGACGTGGCCGCTGAGATGCGCCAGTAGTCGCCCTCCACTCATATGACCAATCAACTCACTCGTCGCGACTTCGCCATCCGCACCGCCGGCTTCGGTCTGGCCGGTTTTAATCTGGCCGGTCTTAATCTGACTACGGGACTCGCGCCTGCTGCTACGCTGGCAAGGGCTGAGCAAGCCTCGCGCTCAGAAACTTCGCCGGCGGTTGCAGACCCATATTCCCTCGTCGATCCGGAACTTCTTCCTGCGCTTAAGGAGTTTCCCGCCTATGACCTCACAGCAGAGATGGTCCGCCAGTTCCGGCAATCGCCCGGCCTGCCGCCGTTACCGGCTCCGGCGCCGCAGCCCGTGGAGCGGCATATCCCCGGGCCGCCCGGAGCACCCGAGGTTCGTTTGTGGGTCGTCGATCCTGCGCCGTTGGAGAAGGGCAAGCCGTTGTTGCTTCACATGCATGGCGGCGGCTACATGATGATCGATCCGATGTTGATGCCCCGGCTGCAGGGGATCGCGACGGATTGCCATTGCGTCGTCGTCTCGGTTGACTACCGGCTGGCTCCGGAGACGCGCTATCCCGGCTCGCTTGAGGATAATTATGCCGCTCTGAAATGGGTTCACGCCCACGCGGCGGAACTCGGCATTGATCGCTCTAGAATTGCCGTGGGCGGTGAGAGCGCGGGCGGCGGCCACGCAGCGAGCCTTGCGATTCATGCGCGCGACCGCAACGAAGTTTCCATTGCCTTCCAGCTGCTCATCTACCCCCAGCTGGACGATCGAACGGGCAGCTCCCAGCCGGCGCCGCCCGCCATTGGCAAATTTTTGTGGACTGCAAATGCCAATCGCCTTGCCTGGAGCTCGCTGCTCGGTGTCCCAGCGGGCTCGTCCAAGGTGCCTGCAGCGGCCGTACCCGCACGGGTAGCCAGCGTCGCCGGCCTACCGCCGGCCTGGATCGGCGTCGGTTCGATCGACCTGTTCGTCGAAGAAGACATGGAGTACGCGCGACGGCTCGTCCATGCCGGAGTCGCAGCCGAACTCCTGGTCATGCCGGGCGCCTTTCATGGATTCGACCTCCTCGTGCCGGATGCCGAGTCCTCAAAACAATTCAGTGCAAGCTGGAAGGCTGCGCTGCGCAAAGCATTCGCCACGGGCAAAGCTAAGGAGGAAAACAATGCGGAAAAATAAAATTAGCGCAATCGCGATCAAGAGTTTTGCACTGCTTCTCGTGCTGGGTACGGCATATCAGGCGATGGCGCAGACCGCCACAACACCGTCGACCACCACACCGTATACGAAGATGGCTCCAGTCGACCAGTACCTCATGGCCGACCGAGCCGCGGAGATCGCCCTGGCGCGCAGCGCGGTACCGGACTCCATTGCACGCGATGCAGAGGTGCGGGTTCTTGGACGGCATGGGTTCGAAACGGCGGTCGAAGGCACGAACGGTTTCGTGTGTATCGTGGGGCGGTCGTGGACATCCGCTGCCGATGCCGACTATTGGAATCCGAAAGTGCGGGTTCCGATGTGTGTGAACGCGGCAGCCGCGCATACCTACCTTCTACGAATGACCAAAGAGACCGAGTGGGGACTGGCGGGGCGTTCGCCAGCTGAGATGACCGAGGCCATCAGCGCTGCCCTCGCCAAAAAAGAACTGCCGGCGATGGAATCCGGGGCGATGTGCTACATGCTCTCGAAACAAGGCTACGGCGGCGACACGGCTCCCCACTGGCCTCCTCATCTCATGTTTTTCTATTCGGACACCGACCCCGCGATTTGGGGTGCGAATCTGGCGGGCTCCCCTGTCGTTGGTATGAGCGACCCCGTGGAGCACCTGACGCAGTTCGTGATTCCTGTGCAACGCTGGTCGGACGGAACGGAAGGCCGCTAAGCCAGCCTGTGCAAAGGGCAGATAAGCGCTGGTTCATACTGGTAAACATGAGAGGACAATTTAATGAGAAATGTGATCTACGCAATCAACATAACCCTCGACGGCTGCTGCGACCACACCAAACAAATTGCCGATGAAGAAGCACATGAATATTTTACGCACCTGACGCGAGAGTTCGGCCTGCTCGTCTTTGGGCGTAAAACCTATCAATTGATGGTTCCTTATTGGCCCGATGTCCTAAAAGACCCTTCTTCGACAAAAGCGGACGCCGAATTTGCCCGAGCCTTTGTCTCCAGTAAGAAAGTTGTTTTTTCACGATCGTTAGAGAGCGTTGAAGATACAAATACGAGAATTGTTCGTACCAACCTTCGCGACGAAATCCTTAAATTGAAACAAGAACCAGGCAAGAATATTTTGGTCGGCGGTGTAGATATTCCTTCCCAGCTTATAGAGCTTGGCCTGATTGACGAATTTCGTTTTATCGTTCAGCCAATCATTGCCGGAGAAGGGAGACGGTTGTTAGAGGGAGTCAACCTGCCGGAGAAATACCAATTAAAACTTGTTGAGTCAAAGACTTTTAAATCAGGGTGTGTTGCGCTTCGTTATTTGAAACAGTGACCAAAACATCTGGCGACTCCCCTCGAGCCACCCGCTGATAATTTGCGGGCGCGCGTTTGCATTGCTCACGCTCGCGTGCGTGCGAAAACACATTCACTCATCGACTTCCATGCGCTAGCGTCATCGAGATTTGTCCGGCATGATGTGAGTTGTGAAAAAGCACATGGGCAAACAGCCTTGCTCTGGAAACAGTGCCAAAGAAAGGGGTATCCACCGGTTTGAGCCAATCTTCTTCCGTGCTGTTTTCTGCGAGGTCCCGAAGCATTTGGTATCCTCGCTCAACTAACTCTTGGCTGTGACCGATGTCATAATGCTCACCCTTATCGATTTGGCCCATCGTCGTGTTCTTAACATCAGTGGGTATGCCGAAAAACTGACCGAATAGATTGATCGTTTCACCGATGTGACGATAAATGAAGCCGATGGATGCTGTTTTGCCGTTCAACCTCAGGCTTGCATTTTCTTCAGTGATTTTGTCGAAAGAAAAATGGCTGGTAATTTGGTTTTGCTTCACTATCTCTAACAGAACGCCTTTTTGCATACCTTCTCCTTTAAGCTGAAGTGTCCGATTCGACTTCCTCGGGGCCGCCCACACATTTTAATTCTTAACTCCTGGTACTACCACGATCGAGGCTTCCGAAAGTCGAGTCCTGTCGAACTTGCGAAACCACGATCGCCACTCAATGGTCGAATGTCTACCATGGAACGACGAGTCAAGGTAGAATGTCTGCCATGAGTAAGACCCAAGAACGCGCAGCTCTGCTTCAGGGCACGCTCGACATACTCATTTTGCGAACCCTTCTTTATGACCCTGCGCACGGCCACCAGATCGCGAAGCACATTCAAAAGACCACCAACGATTTCCTGCGAATGCAGCACGGCTCGTTATACGCCGCTCTGCACCGGCTAGGAGAAAAGGGCTGGGTTTCCTCCAAATGGGGAAATCGCTCCCGATCGCATTCGCGAATTAAAATATTGTCGGCTGACCGCGCAAGGCAAGAAGCAGCTCGTGCTCGAACAATCAAAGTGGGAACAGATGGTCGAGGCCGTGGCACGGGTGCTGTCGACTGCCGCAGAGGAAAGTTAAGAGGAGAGCTGAGATGAGATGGTGGCAGCTCAGAAAACGCGATGCAGATGTCGAGCGGGAACTCCAATCAGATCTTGAGCTGGAAGAAGAAGAGCAGCGGGAACAGGGCGCCTGTGCAAAGGATGCCCGCCATGCCGCGCTCCGTGCTTTCGGCAATCCCACACTCATCAGCGAGCAAACTCGCGCGGTCTGGACCTGGAACGCGCTGGAGAATTTTCTTCGCGACGTGAGGATCGGCATCCGCACTCTGTTCCGCTCGCCTGGGTTCTCAGTTCTTGCCGTGCTGGTAATGGCTTTGTGCATCGGCGCAGCCACGTCGCTGTTCACTGTGATGCGCTCAGTGCTGCTTCGACCGCTTCCTTTCCGCGACCCCGATCGGCTGGTGATGATCTATGAGCATTCCCGCGACCCCGAGAGCAATGCTCAGGGTTTCAACTACATCCCAGTGGCTCCTGCCGACTACCTCGACTGGCGGGCGCAGACGCACGGTTTTGAGGACATCGCCGCATGGTACTACTTTCCGCCCAACCTGACCGGAGAGCATGGGGAATTGCCGGAAGTGGTGCAGGCAGGCGGCGGGAGCTGGAACTTGTTTCCGCTGCTTGGAGTGAACGCGGCCCTCGGGCGCACGTTTACGGAGAGCGAAGATCGTCCGGACGGGGACGTCGTGCTGCTTACATGGAGTCTCTTCGAGAGGCGGTTCGGCGGTGATACGTCGATTGTCGGCAGGCAAATCCACCTTAACGGCAAGCCATACGCTGTGATAGGCGTGCTTCCCAAGTGGTTCACCTATCCGGATGCCGAGGTTCAACTATGGGTTCCCTATGCGCGGATCGGCGCGGATGTGCTCTCGCATCATGAATATCACTTCAGCCGCGTCGTGGCTCGATTGCGGCCGGATGTCAGCCTGCCCAGCGCCCTAGGCCAAGTCGAGGCGTTGCAGTACCAGCTGCATATGCAGCATCTAAATGCCCCGGTCGCCGGAGACGTGGCTTCAAGAACCCTGATTGACGATCTCGCACGGGACGTTAAAAAGCCGCTAATCATTCTGCTGTGCGCTGTCGGCTGCATGCTGCTGATTGGATGTCTCAACGTAGCGAACTTGATGGTGGCGCGGTCTGCGGCAAGGCAGAAGGAGATCGCGATCTGCAGTGCCTTGGGAGCGAAGCGGATCACACTGATTCGCATTCAGCTCATCGAGAGCCTGCTGATCTCGATGGCAGGCGGCGTCACGGGAGTGGTGTTATCGCTTGCGACCACGAAATGGCTGGTCGGCATATGGAAGGATCTCCCACCCGTGCAGAACGTCCACTCTGACGGAGTTGTGCTGGCGGTTGCGTGTGCGCTCATTTTTGCAGCGGCGTTGCTGGCAGGTCTTCTGCCCGCAATCTCATCCACAAGTAAGGGGGCGATCGCGGAGACTTCCTCGCGCGCTTCCTCCCTCATGGCAGCCGGAAGCCAGGCGCGCACTGGGTTGCGCAAGACGTTGCGCAAGACGCTGCTTACGGTAGAGATTGCGGCGACTGTGGTCCTGTTAATCGCCGCCGGCCTTTTGCTGAAGAGCTTTTGGCGGCTGCGCACCACCGATGTGGGGTGTGTGACGGACAACGTGCTCACCATGCACTACAGTCTGCCCCGGACGAAATACGATAGCCCCGCGAAAGTGAATGCATTCAACGAAACCCTGCTGGAGCGCGTCCACGCCCTGCCAGGAGTGCAGGCCGTGGCGCTCGGGTCGACCGTGCCCGGAGCAGGATACGGCACCGACGATCTCTTCACCATTCCCGAGCATCCTCGGCTCGCGCCCGGCTCACCGCAGCCCGAAGCATTGTTTCGCACCGCCGATCCCGAATATTTCAGTGCGCTGCAGATTCCGCTCTTGAGCGGACGCTTTTTTTCGAGCGCCGATCGAAACGGGCGGCCGAAGACTGTGATTATCAGCGACCAGCTGATGCGGCAATACTTCCCCGGAGAAAACCCGCTGGGCCAGCATATTCACTCAATGCGCGGCAGTGCCGATTACGAAATCGTGGGGGTCGTCGCCGATACGCGCTATCAGGTGGGTCAACCGGATAAGGTTACTCTTTACTTCCCAGTTTTTAGCGGCGAGAACACTGCAGGTATGGCGTTGGCAGTCCGGACCGCTGGCAATCCGCTCAGTATTTCAATCCCGGTCCAGAAGCTGGTCGCGGAACTTGATCCGCAGCTTCCGGTCTCCGCCGTACTCACGATGCAGCAGATCATTGAACAATCGTTGGGAAATGCCAGCCTGAGCGCCAGCTTGGTGCTCAGCTTCGCCGTAATGTCGCTGATACTGGCATCGGTAGGATTGTATGGAGTCCTTTCTTATCTCACGATACAGCGCACGGGAGAGATTGGCGTTCGCATGGCTCTCGGTGCACAGCGCGGCGAGGTTGTCCGCCTGATGCTGCTCGACGGCCTGCGTCCGGCGTTCTACGGGCTCGTGCTTGGACTTGCCGCCAGTGTCGGAACGGTACGACTCATCCGGTCGATGCTGTACGGAACCAGGCCGCTCGATCCGGCGATCTTCGCATCTGTAGCCGCAACGCTACTAGCTGTGGCCGTCATGGCATGCCTGGTTCCAGCATGGAGAGCATCGCGGATCGATCCAATGCAGGCCTTGCGGACTGAATAAAGACGACGTCGAGAAGAGCATCATCAGAGCTGAAGAGACTTGACTTGTTCAAGCCTGATTCTCATGAATGCCAGTGATGAGGAGCCACGCGGCTGAAATGAAAAAAGCGAAGGAGAGCACCATCGCTACGGAGGCCACGTAAAGTCCGGCAACATGTCCTGCGATGAGTAAGACACAACCTACTATCTGAACTACGTAACAAGTCGTGCCCATGATGAAGCGACCGACGCTGAGCCCCACGGAGCTTCTGCCGATTTTTGTGGCCTGGACGTATACCCGTATGTAAGTAATCGTCGGGACCAGCGTAACCACCAACCATTCAACGCCGATCCATTGATAGTTTTGCTTTCCAATGAGGGCCAAGGCACAGATCAGGAAGATGGCAGTGAAGCCCGTCATGGTTGCGATGGCACGATTCTTATGGGTTGCATCCCGAGTGATGATCGGAAGATTGATCGACATGGCTATGAACACCAAGCCTGCAAGAGCTGCCGCTCCGCCTCCTACCATAATGAAGAAATTGTTCCATTGGTCGATGCCCATAATATTTTTATGATACTAAAAAGAAAATGGCGTACCCAGCCAGTTCAGCGAATTCGGCCCGCTGATCGCAAGGCTTGACGGAGCCAGACATGCGGCGGATCACTGTTGAGCCTTGGATGCCAAGCCATCAAGAAATAAAACGCTCGCAACTCTTGAGGTGCTTTCACGATGCGCAGGTCGCGATTCCGTTTCACGGCTGAGGTCATGCCACTGGTCAAGGTCAGCACAAGTTCCGTACCAGGCAGGCATTGCAGAGCCACCCCGAAGTAAGGTACTCGAATCGAGGACCTGCGTTTCGCCCCGACCGCAGCGAGCTGCTTGTCCGGAATCGTCTGCACACCGCCGTAGGTAGCAACAACAATGTGGCTCGCTGCCAGATAATGCTTTAGCGAGAGTCGGTCCCCAAAGTGGCTGTCACGCGCGACGGCGCAAACCCAATTCTCGCGATAGAGTCTTTCAGTGTGAAAGTGCACCGGCAGAAGCCCGTCATCAATGTGAAGAATAAGATCGAGTTGCCCGCGTTCCACCAGCTCCGAAACACCGGCCTGCCAGGGAAGGAATTCAAACTGTACCTGGTAACCGTCCCCATACTGCCGGCACAACCGGGGCAGCACAACCGTGCAGACATTGTCCGGGCCCGAGATGCGGAAGTGCCCCTTCTCCCGCATAGGATCGAACAGGCTCGGGGTGACCAGATTCTCCATCCTGGGCAGCAAGCCCTCAAGCTCCTGGAGAATCTTGCGGCCTCGCAGGGTGAGTTCGAAGCCGTGCGGCGATCGCACCAGAAGGTCATCTTGAAACATCATCCGGGCGCGCTGCAACGCGCGGCTCACCGCGGGCTGGCTCAGCAGCAGCCGAGATGCGGCCGCAGTAATGCTTTTCTCCTCCGCAATCGCGGCAAATGTAATCAGGAGGTTCAAATCGACTTGTCGTAGTTTCTCTAGACGCATGATGGCTATGAGCATTATGCATGAACCGCATGCAGTTAAAGAATCATCTTTGGCTGTGTGAGCAACAAGAGTGCTCAAGGAGGATTCAATGCTGGGAAACGGTTTGCAAGACAAGCGAGTGGTTGTGATGGGCGGCTCGTCGGGAATTGGCTTCGAGGTCGCCAAGCAGGCGACATCGCAGGGAGCGAGCGTTGTCATCGCTTCCAGTACTGCGGAACGCGTTCAGAAGGCTGTTCAATCAATCGGCGGAGCAGCACAGGGCCAAGCGGTTGACGTCTCGGACGAACAAGCCGTTGCAACCTTCTTTTCCAAACTTGGCACCTTCGATCATTTAGTATTCACCGCTGGCGACAGCTTGCATCTGCACGACCTTGTCGCCACGGATCTCCAACAAGCCAGGCATGCCTTTGAGCTGCGTTATTGGGCAGCACTCGCCGCCGTCAAATATGGAAGCCCGCATATTCGCAAGGAAGGCTCAATCGTGCTCACCACCGGAATCGCCGGCCAGCGCCCGCAAAAGGGATGGGTAATCGCCGCAAGTGTCTGCGGAACCATCGAAGCACTAACACGGGCCCTGGCTGTCGAGTTGGCGCCCATACGGATTAACGCGGTATCTCCCGGAATCGTTCGGACAAATCTCTGGCAGAGCATGAGCGCACCGGAGCGCGAACATCTCTTCGAAAGCGTAGGAAAAAGTCTGCCGGTTGGCCGAGTCGGCGAAGCTCATGACATAGCGCAAGCCTATTTGTTTTTGATGCAGGAAGGATTCAGTACCGGTCAGACGGTGGTGGTAGATGGCGGAACAGCCCTGGTTTAGGGCCGGTTGCCGGGACTTCTGGATCTCGCGGGGATCAGCAACGCGGTGGGCGGGGTCAACCCCACATTCTGACACCAAGTAGTATCACCAATTGCGTCAGTATACTCCTCCCAACGAGAGCGGGGGCCACACATTCTAATTTGCAACTCCTCGCACTAGCACAAGTTCGAGCCGCCCTCATGTCGATTTTCGGTCTCTTGAACGACAATCTGATAACAGAACGACGAGCTCGCTCTGGGTATAGAAAACAAGGAGGTACGGATGAGATATATCTGTTTGGGCTATCTCGAGCCCGGCAAGTTCGAAAACATGTCAGAGAGCGAGCGTAACACCATGCTGGACGAGTGTTTCAGCTACAACGACGAACTGCGGAAGAACGGACATTTGGTCGCTGAGGAAACTCTTCAGCCCGCCAACACAGCGGTGACCGTGATTTGGAAGGATGGAAAGGTTGCAGTAACTGACGGTCCGTACGCGGAAACCAAGGAGCACTTAGGTGGAATTCAGGTCCTCGAAGCGCGAGATCTGAATCACGCCATTCAGCTGATGTCCCAATGTCCGGGAGTAAAGTTGCAGTGTGGAACAATCGAGATACGTCCAGCGGCGGATGTCAGCGAAATCATAAACGACAGCGAGCGGCGACGGCGAAAGGCTACCCCGCGTTGATGACGGCTCGCCAGTTGGTTACTCAAGTTGTTTACTCAACTTGGTTTACTCAAAGAAACCGAGGTGCTGGCCCAACTGGACGGAAATTTCCGATTCCGTGCACTTACTTGAAAGAATGGCGGGGACGACGGGACTCGAACCCGCGGCCTCTGCCGTGACAGGGCAACAGTGAGATGTATCCGATTGATATCAAACGGTGTCGGCGGACATCGTTTGATACGAAATGAAACGGGCTTCTGTTATCGTCCCCTTAACGTCCCCAGAATTCCCTCGGATTCGCTTCCCATTCCTGGATCTTTACCGGCGGCGGATTTTGAGAAGGCCCGAGCGACGGCTTGAGCGTCCCATTCTGAAGGGAGAACAACCAATACGTCACCTGCCTTATTTGTATCAGCGTTTCTGAGTTAGGACCCGTCTGTGTATCATTGTGCGGAGCAAGTGCACAGGTAACGTTCTTTTGCTGACAATAAGGGGTCGAGCTTTGGCCGGGCGTATTTCCCTTAGGCATTGGGTAGACGGACTGGGCAAGGACTGTAACGGCGCCTGGTGAGGTTCGGTAATATCGACGCGTGCCGAGCATTCTGCGTCATCGTTCGCCACGTGGTTGATCCGCGCACTCACCGGATAGCTTCTCAAAGGAAATTTCGGATCCAGTACTTGAGGATTGCGCTTTTAGTTTCGTATTGATTTTTTCCTCTACGGTCGTCCGCTGACCCGGTCGGCAAGATCCCTTAGTTGCTTCTCGGCCACCGAGGCGGAATCCACAGGATCGAGATT
>Ga0210383_10003519_pt1 | contig 14000 bp, 10 predicted proteins | sample IncBWC14OmetaG_FD_160072 | JGI IMG/M metagenome (GOLD analysis project Ga0210383, IMG submission 160072) | Forest soil microbial communities from Barre Woods Harvard Forest LTER site, Petersham, Massachusetts, United States - Inc-BW-C-14-O ...
TACAACGCGGCGCTCGCCCATGGCGGTGCGGTACACATCATCACTGTTGATGAACCAGGCCACCATCCCAACCATTGCCGCCGCAGCGGCCGTCGCCAGGGCGAGCCGCATTGTCCTTTTGCGCGGTTGGCTCGACATTTCGATCCTTAGACGCGCTGTGTCCCGTGCATCCGCCAAAGCGCGGTGTCGACGCTCCAGAAGTTCGGGCGAAGCGGCATGCTGACCCACGAACTCCCAGGACTTTTGCACCTGGTTCCAAGCGGTCTGATTCTGCGGATCGGCCTCGAGCCAGGCTTCGAACTCGGGGGTGCTCTCGAGCTCACTGTCGGCCAGACGAATCTGCCAGGCGGCCGCATCTTCGAGACATCGTGCTTCAGTCTTGGACATAGGGTTCACCGGTCTCCATACCGACGGGCCAGATGCAGAGTCGCGCGCATGACATGTTTCTCAACGGTGCTCAACCCGATGCCATACAGGGCGGCAATCTCCTTCTGCTTCATACGTTCCAAGCGAAACAAGACGAAGATATTGCGTGTCCGCTCGCCCAACTCATCCAGCGTGCACAGCACGTCGCGCAACGAGTCTCTGCTCAGTAAGACGCGCTCCGGCGACAACTCCTCCACAAGGTGCTGTTCCAATTCATTGCCTGCATCGTCGTCGAGCGGCACGAAAGACACCGGGCCTCTTCGTGCTTGAAACCGTCGCTGGTCCCGCAGCAAATTCGTCGCCACGGTAAAGACGTAGCTCTCCGGCTCGTCCACCTGCCTGAGCTGGCCGGCCGCAAAAACGCGCAGCAGGGTTTCCTGCGTCAGGTCTTGCGCCTGGGCGTGATCCTTCGTGCGTCTGGTAAAAAACGACAGCAGAGGGCCCCGAAAGCGGGCGTTTAGCTCGACCGGAATCTCGGCAGGGGCGGAGTCTTTATTTGGGATTGGCACGGCTGAGGCCGACAAACGGGTTTCAAGGACAATATCACGGTCCAGCCCGCCAAATAATAATCTGCGCGAAGGCGCGAAACAGAGGAGGGTTTTCGTGAAAAACACGTCTTACATACCAATGGGCGGCCGCAGCGCGCTGCGTGCGGTGCGGCAAAGAATTGTTACTCGACGGCTTCAATGCTTCTTTGCGCCCTCGCCGACATTAACTTCTTTCGCCGCCTTGTTGTCTGAAGAAAACGCTTCGGCTTTTTCGCGCAGTAGGTCCGCATCGGTCTTCAACTCGAACTCGTGGGGAGGTATTTCGCCCGCCAAATTTTGCACGAAATAGTCCCAACACCTCCTGAGTCCATAGCTTGGCAGCTCGTGACGGGCGCGGGGCCACAAGAGCGTGTCGTAGTCCCGGTTCGCGTCGATAAGCGCCTGCTCGAGTTGCCATACGTTGGAGGGATGCACACCGGTGTCGAGCAGGCCGTGGACGAGCAACAACTTGCCCTTGAGATTCTTTGCGTAAGTACTGTTCGCCTGGTCTTTGTAGTAGTCCCCAACCGGGTAGCCTTCGTAGCGCTCGCCCCAGGTGTTCCAGAAGACACGCTGGTCGTGGTTGCCGCTGCCGGCGACTCCCACCTTGAAGAAATCGGGATAGCGAAGCAGCGCACTGGCGGTCATATAGCCGCCACCCGAAAATCCCGTGATGCCCACGTGTTCTAAATCGATCGCGGGGTCTTTGGCAGCCAGTTGTCGAATCGCGGTGATGTGGTCTTCGAGATTGCTTGCCGTCTCCGCCTTGCGGTACGACTGTGTATGGAAATCGCGGCTCCTCTCGGTTGTGCCGCGGCCGTCGATGATGACTGCAAAGAAGCCCAGCGCTCCATAAGTCGCGGCCGACATGTAGTCGTTCAGACCCGGGCCCTTCGGAACATGGGCAACCTGCGGACCGCCATAGATGTAATCGATGATGGGATACTTCTTCTTGGGATCGTAGTCCGCGGGGCGGAATATGAGCCCGTCTATCTCGGTTCTGCCATCAGCCGCCAGAAGTCTTACGGGCTCCGGCCATTTCCAATATGAAGGCAACTGTGTCACGTCGGCATCTTCCACCGTGGCCAGCATTTGGCCTTCGCCATTGCGCAGGACCGTATGACTCGGTTTGTCCGCGGAGGCAAGGGTCTCGACAAAATAGCGACCCGATGGCGCCGCTCCCTGAAGTCCTTCGGGGTCCCCGCCCGTGAGCACTACGACCAGTCTCTCCAGCGAACCTGCGGAGACGACCTGGTGATCATCGTTGCTCGTACTCAATACCTTCAGGGCGCCGGTCCGTAGGTCGACGCGAGCCACTTCCCGGTAGTAGGGATTTTTGTCCTTGGAGCGCCCCTGCAGGCTGATCAGCATTTGATGACGATCTTCATCAACCCTGAGGATGTCATTCACCAACCAGTCGCCGCTGGTCAGCGCGCGAACCAATTTGCCGGTCGTCAAATCATAAAGGTACAGGTGTGCCCATCCGGACCTTTCGGAATACCAGACGAGCTGATTGGTCTTGTACAGGGGCCGGATTATCGCGGGAGTGTAGACATTGGAAGCCAATTCCACGTACGTGTCGCTCGTCTCCGAAAATAACTCGCGCGTGGCGCCGCTTTCGGCATTGACCGATACGACGTGCACAGTCTTCTCGCCGCGTTCGACATCGACGAAATACGCCGTCTTCGCATCAGCGCTCCACCACATGCGATTGCCATCCATGGGCGTGTCGTTCATGCGGGTGGCCGGAATCGGCTGGTATCGCACCGGGATCTGATGAGCGTTTTTGGCGTCGATGATCGTCAAGCGGAAGGTTGCTACATTCACATCTCCGGGAAAAGCGACTCGATAGGGCACGAGCTTTGGCCGGAACGGATTCTCGGTCTGCCCGGCCGGCGCGGGCTTGTCTCCAGGAACGCTTCCGTTCGGAACAAATTCAACGAGCGGCGCATCGAGCACCTGCCTGTCATCGGTTTGGGCGGTAAAAATGCGAGACGAGTCGGGCGACCACACGACTTTAGGCGAGGGCACGGGGGCGGCTGATGCCGCGACGCCTGCGCCATAGGTGTAAAACCGCTCTGCGTCCGTGGTGAGCTGCGTTTCCGCGCCGGATTTGAGGTCCTTGATCCAGAGGTCCTGGTTTTTGAAGAACACCCCGAGCTTCCCGTCCGGCGATACGGAATACTTCGACGTAGAGTCAGTCTCTTCCGCCAACCCCTTGGCGTCGAATCTCCAGTTTTTGGGGCCCACGGAAAACTGCAGCGATCCATCGTCCGGATTAATGCGCAAGCCGGCAATGGGCAGGTCGTTCGGGTCCACGGGTTTGCCGTAAGCCTTCGCCAGCTCCTGCGCCAGGCGCGCGTGATCAAACGCATCGCTCTTCGCGTGTGTCACTGCATCAAAGGTGGTAAAGCGATGACCCTCCGGGGTCTCCCGCTCGTACCAGAACTGATCACGTCCGCGCAACCAATGCGGCACAACCGAACTGTTGAGCATCCAATGATGCGTCTTCGACTGCTGCACTTCGGCCGCGTGTTGGTAGCGTTCCGCGATTTGTCCGTCGGCTGACGGCTGGTTGGCGGCATTGGCCAACAAAGGAAGCACCGCCACCAGCGCGCTGCTCCACTTCCTGCCCGAGAAAGCTGAATTCATCTTGACATCTCGTGTTTCTTAAAAGCTTGCGGACACGGTGAGTCCAATCGTGCGTGGCAACCCGACGTTGGCATCCAACGCCGCGCGCCCTGCGACCACTTCGGGGGCCACGGTGTTGATCGCACGGACGTTGCCGACATTTTTGACGTACGCGGTAATCACGTATTGGCGCACCTTGACGCCGGCTCGCAGATCAACCATGGAGTAGCCCGGCAAGTCCGCACGCGGCCCCCCCGAATTGAATGGCGCGATCCGGCTGCCGTTGTAGTGCCAATCGATACCCCCGAAAGCCGACAGGTTCGATGCTATGGACCGTTCGTAGTCAGCCGCGACCGTGCCGGCGAAGAAGGGGGACAACGGCAACCTGTCGCCGTCATGCCCGCCGAAACTGGCGGGCGTGTCTTCCGTGAGCCGGGCGTCCGTATACGCCCCGTTGAGCATCAGGGTCAGTTCCTTGATGGGCCTGAATGTGAAGGTGCCCTCCAGCCCGCGGCTACGCGCCGTGCCGCCGTTCGAGATGCCCACTAAATTGCCAAACTGGGCAAACAGCTGAATGCGCTTCCATTGGACGTCGAATACATCCACGTCGTAGTTGATGCGCTCTTCATCGGCGCTGCCCTTGATACCGAGTTCGTAGTTGGTCGTGGTCGACGATTCGAAAGTCGGAGGCAAATTGGCACCCGGTATTACGTCATTGGGACCTCCGGGGACATAGCCGGTCGCAACGCGCGCATAAGCCATCAATCCAGGGGTAAATCGATACTTCGTGTCCACCGAGTAGGTGGTGACGCTTTGATCACTCTCGGAGCCGAAGTCGTTGATGCCGGTGAACAGGCCATTATTGACCTGGTGATAGGTTTGTTTGTTTTTGCTATAGCGTCCTCCCACGCCGACTTCAAATGCGGACGTGAAGTGATAATTGACGTCGGCGAACGCGGCATATTCTCGATAGGTCGAGTCGATGAAGTAGGCCCCGAGCGGCGGCTGAAAATCAGGCAGCAGTTGTCCGGTGGTGAGATCTGCGGCGTAGAGCGGCTCAAACTCGTGCGCGGTCTCATCGTCGTAGTAGGCGCCGACTGTCCACTCCAGCGGTTGTTGCGCCACGGATGCAAGCCGTAATTCTTGCTTGATGGAGTGCACCGGCTCGCGCGCAACGATGGCAGCGCCGAGGTTGCCGCCGAAAATAGAATCCAATACCGGTCCAAAACTCGACGAGGCGTCTGCGAACACATAGGGATCGACTTTGGTCCAACTGGTGGAGGAGGTCAGGGAGGCAAACCCAACATTCCAGTTGATCGTTGAATTGAAGATTTCGTTTGACACTCTTTGAGGCTGGGAAAACTCGCGGACATGAGTCAGATCACCGTTGATAGGCCTCAAGGTGGCAACGTCTACGTCCTCATCATTGATATCGCCCGCGGTGAGTCGTTGATAGGCCGCGGTCAGCCGGATGGAAAGGTCATCGTTGGGTTTCCAGAGGAAGGAGGCGCGGGCATTCTCGCGCCTGACGCCATTGATATCTTCCTTTCCTCGCGAAGGATCATCAATGTATCCAGGGAAATAGGTGTCGCTTCCGGTGAGCCGAAAAGCGGCGGTGGGTCCCAGCGGTATGTTGACCATGCCATGCAATTCGTAGCCCGCACCGCCGTGATCGACATGATTCCCTCCGATCAGAAAGCTTGCGCTATAAGCGGTGGGGTCGGGTGCATTGGTCACATATTTTAGCAAGCCGGACAGTGCGCTGGCGCCATACAGAGTCCCCTGCGGTCCTCGCAATACCTCAACTCGCGCCAGATCATAGGGATCAAAATTCGGGGCGATATTGGCGCTGTATGAAAATGGCCCCGCGGACGTGTAGGGCACTTCATCGACGTACGTCGCCACCGATGCGTTGATTCCCGCGCCCGAGTTGATCCCGCGAATGACCAGCGTGTTCACCGCGGGGGAAGAGCTGATCGCTTGCAGGCCGGGCACCGAGTTTGCGATGTCTTGCAAAGTCGTGGATTGAGTCTCGGTCAGTCGATCGCCGCTGATGACGCTCATCGACATGGGAACATCCTGCAAACGTTCCGTGCGCTTCTGCGCGGTCACCACTATTTCCGCGAGTCCCGGGTAATCGGAACCGCCGTTCTGACCGCCGATGGTTTGAGTTTGGGCAGCCGAGCTGTCGTTGGAGATCGAGGCATTGCCTGCGGCCGGCAACGCCAAGACGAACGCAACAAATGGTATGAATAAAACTGATGGCTTGCGATGGCCTCTCGCCGTGGTGTGCATCCCGCTCCCCTTTGTATATCGCCCCACGATTTTCGAGGGGGTCTATAGAGCTAAGACGCCGGACATGCGGAAACCCTCCAAGGTGAATGCGCATTCGCGAGCGAGCCATGTGGCTGCGCGCAATGCATCAACGCACGTTTCTCTAGTGCGTGGCGATCACTGCCGCCGCACCGGCCATCATCGTCGCGCTGGTGCGGTTGGCGATCTTGACGGCCTTGCGGCTCGTCAACAGGCGCCGGGCACGCACGGCGAGCAGCGCCCACGCGAAATCCACCGACATCAGCACGATCAGCGTCACGGCGGTCAACTCGAGCCATGCGGTTCCACCAACGCGATCCAAGTCGACGATGGTCGGCAGGAGCGCCAGGTAAAACACCATGATCTTCGGATTTCCGAGCGTGACGGCAAGTCCGGTGCCGAACATGCGCCACGGCGACTGGCCGGCCGGCATCTCGCCGTTGGCAACCTGCGTCGGCGCGAACCACATCTTCCAAGCGAGATAAAGCAAATACGCCACGCCGATAAATTTAATCGCAATGAACACGACACCCAGCGTTCGCGCCACCACCGCGAGACCGGCCACGGCACAGCCGAGCCAAAGCGCTTCCCCCAGCCACATCGCGGCCAAGAACGGCAGCACGTCGCGCAGTCCGTTGGTGAGGACCCGCGCGACCAGCGCAGCGACACTGGGTCCCGGCGACCCGGCCGCGACGATCAGCGCCAAAGCGAACACCAGCAAATTTGAGACCGTCATGGCTGACTCCTAATGTCGGGCCGGGCGATGCATCACTTCACGACCGGCAGATCAATGTAGCTCGCGGCGTCGGGTTTATGGAACACACGCTGCGTGGCCTTCACGTAATCGGCGGGCTTGGCGAAGAAAATGTTCGGCACAAAGGTTTGGGGGTTGCGGTCGTAAAGGGGAAACCAGCTTGATTGAATCTGCACCATGATCCGATGGCCCGGCAGGAACACGTGATCCGCATTGGGCAGCTTCAGCGTATAGCTGATGATTTTGCCAGCGGGAATTGCCGATGGATTCGCCGGATCATCGCGGTAACGGCCGCGCATGATATCCATGGCCACCGGCAATTGATAACTGCCCATCTCTACGTTGCCCGGGACCTCGTCCGGATACACATCGATGAGCTTGACCACCCAGTCGCCGTCGGTTCCGCTGGTCGAGGCGGAAAGGTGCGCCACGGGCTGACCCGCGATGCGAAGCGGTGCGGTCAATACATCGGAGGTGTAGCTCAACACATCGGTGCGATCCGATGCGAAACGCTGATCATCAACCAGCCAACGCCTCCACGTTGAATCGGATGCGTAAGTCGGCCGAATCGGCCGCGGCCGGTAGGTGACAGGCTTGGCGGGATCGGAAACATACTCGTCGAACGCGGCGCCGGCGGGTTGCTTGTCGAAGGTCAATTTCGCGCCGGCCGCCAGATACAGCGGCGCCGACTTGAACGGACAGCCGCTCGAGCAGGACTGGGGCCACTGATCGTAGCGGCGCCAGACGTTGGCGCCGGTCTCGAACGCAGTGACGGTCGCGAGATCCGCCGGCGGCGCGTTATCCTTCAAATGAGAATCGAAGAACGGCAGCAGTACATGCATTCGAAACCAATGTCCGGTGTCGCCGTCGAATTTGATCGCACCCAAGGAAGAGCCCTCGCCGTTGCCGCCGCCGTGGCGCCACGGTCCGATCACCAGATGGGAATTGTCGTGTCCCGCTCCGGACTGCGATTGCGTCGCTGTAAAGGCCGCCACGGCGCCGTAGATGTCTTCCTGGTCCCATTGGCTATGAACGTATAGCGTCGGCACGGTAAGCGGACGCGCGGCGAGAATCTTGTCCACCGCCTGTTCGCGCCAGTAGCGATCATAGCTGGGGTGTGCCGTAAGGCGCTGCCAGAACGGCAATTGATCCATGCCCAATGCTTTCCCCAGTGTGCCGGCCGAGCCGACGGCGAGCCAGGTGTCATAGGCGTCATAGCGCGGCGCGATCCATTTGTTTTCCGAGGACTTCTCGGCTGTTTGCTCGAAGATGTAATCGGCGTAAGTCTGGCGCAGCGCGCCGTTGTGAAACCAGTCGTCGCCGATCCAGGTATCGACCATGGGATTGAAGGGGGCAGCGGCCTTCAATGCCGGATGCGGATTGACCAGGCTCATCAGCACGGTGAAGCCGTCATAGCTCGTGCCCATCGTGCCGACCTTGCCGTTGGATTCCGGCACGTTCTTGACGAGCCAGTCGATCGTATCGTACGCATCGGTCGAATGATCCACCGGCGTGTGATTCAGATCGCCCGACAAAGGCCGATTCATCACATAGTCGCCTTCGGACTTATATTTTCCGCGCACATCCTGGACCACTATGATGTAGCCGGCATCGGCAAGCTCACCGTAGCTCAAGGGCAGGATCAGCGCACGGCGCGGACTTTCTGCGCTGCTGGCGAATTTGCTGGCATTGTATGGAGTGCGATCGAGAATCATCGGCGCATGCGTCGCCCCTTTGGGAATGATGATGACCGTGTGCAGCTTCACGCCGTCCCGCATCGGAATCATGATGTCGCGCTTGATGTAGTCGTCCGCCGCCGTGACGATCTTGAAGTCCGAGGGGATATCGCCGCCCGCCGGGGGCACCGGGTCGGCGAGTGCTGCCGCGCCGCCGGTCCGCAACAACATAACTGCGAGCGCGGCAATGGATGCCTGCAACTGTCCTCGGGTCATTTCTTCATCCCCTTATTGAAAGACGCCACTAAAGCATTCAGATGAGTTCGAGCCTGGCGCATTCAAGCCTGGCATTCAAGCCTGGCACTCAAGCTTGACGCAATCCCGGCGACACAGCCGGCGTGGAAGATTCCGACGCGTACGCCGTTTTGATGCCGATAAATGTGCTGCGCCCGGAGGTTCGATAGCTTCCCTTGGTCATCTCGAACGCGATGTTGGGTCCAAGGCCATCGAACTGTTCGAGCACCAGGTCGAATCCCGCGTCGCGCATGGCTTGAAGCAGGTATTCGCGCTGTATCCAAAATGATTGCTTGTTGTTCCAGGACGCCCAGCGGCGATTTTCGCGATCGAGAAATGCTCGCTTGCTGCGGAATTCCGGCAACCAGCGTCCGGGCAATCCTTCGTTCTCGCTCAAGAAAGACAACTTGTGCGTGGTGGTGCCGGTATTCTTGAGCGGCAGCACCTTCGCCAGGGCGCGCCGAAACCGCCGCGGCTGAATGAAACTCGGCGAATCCTTGGCCTCGGAGAAATGCGTCTGCAGGATCAAGACACGTTTGGTCACTCGCGACAATAAATTGAGAAAGTCGCGCGGCTTGTCCAAGTGATAAAAGAGTCCGCAACAAAACACCGCATCAAACGTGCCGTGCGCGGCGATGTTCCACACATCGTCGCGGACAAATTCCAAGTTGGGCAAATTGACCTTCGCTTGAACGTAGCGGCACGCTTCGATATTCGATTCGCGCACATCGAGTCCCAGCGCCTGCATGCCAAGGCGCGCAAATTCGACCGTGTAGCCGCCTTCGAGGCAGCCCAGGTCGGCGATGCGCAAATGCCGCTTATCACCCGGGAATGTCGCATCCAAAATGCGTTTCGCCGCCAGAAACCAAGGATGCAGGTCCATCGAGTAACCGACGTCCGGCTTGGTATAGGTACCGTCGTCCAATCGAATGTTATGTGAAGTAAAGCTGACCGGCATTCCTGCTCCTGGCGATTCTCCGCGCGCGGATCTTAACCCCTTTTGCAGGGCTGTATCGATTCAGGTGGGACGAGCAACACCGGAGGTCATTATGAAATTCGCTGGATTCGGGGCCTTACTCATAGGCTTTGGGGTATTGGGCGTCAGGGTCGATGCGCATGCCACCGGCAGGCTCGCAGATGTCCAAATCATCGACCGCGATACCGGCAGCGTGCTGCCGATGTATCGAAGCCACGGCGAATATTGGGTCGCCGGCAGACCGGGCGCTCGCTATTCGATCATGATTCAAAATCGCCGCGGCGAGCGCCTGCTCGCGGTAACTGCCGTGGACGGCATCAACGTGATCAGCGGCGAGACCGGCGCTTCGGGCCAAGGCGGCTATGTTTTCAGTCCGGGCGAGAGTTACGAGATTGCCGGCTGGCGCAAGAGCGACGCGGAAATTGCTGCCTTTAATTTTACCGCGGCGGGCAATTCCTACGCCGAACGAACCTGGCGGCCCGCCAATGTCGGCGTGATCGGCGTGGCGCTGTTTCTCGAACGCCCGCCACGAATCCAAAGCTATGTACCTCTGGATCACCGCTCAGAAGAGTCCTCGTACCCGCGAAGTCGAGCGGAGGGCGCCGCGGCCGACAGCGCCGCGCGCGCAGCACCACCGAGCTCCCGCGAAGCGTCGGCGCCCAAGTTGGAAGAGGTCAAACCGTCGACATCGAACAATATTGCGAATGCCGCGCCCGCGCCGAAACTCGGCACCGGCCATGGCCCGCGCGAAGCCTCGTACGTGCAGACCACGACATTCGATCGTCTGTCGAGCACACCCAATGAAGTCATTAAGATTCGCTACGACAGCTTCGAGAACCTGGTGGCGATGGGAGTCGTGCCGTCGCGCCCATGGCAATCCGCGCCGAATCCCTTTCCCGATTCTGCCATGCCGAGGTATGTACCTGATCCGCCAGGCGGCTGATAATGGGGTGAATGAGCCTGTCGCAGGAGAGTGACGAAAACTTGATGATGCGTTTCGGACGCGGTGAGGCCGCCGCGTTCGAATTTTTATACCGGCGGCACGAGTTGCGGGTATTCCGCTACCTTCACCGCAACGTTAAAAATGAGGCCAGCGCCAACGACTTGATGCAGGAGGTCTGGTTCGCGGTCGCGCGCGGCGCTGCAAATTATCAGCCGACCGCGAAATTCACGACCTGGCTGTTCACGATAGCCCACAACCGCATGGTTGATATGATTCGCCTCAATCACCGGCTGCAGAGCCTGGATGCCGGCGATGAAGCGGATTCGGAGGGCTCGAGTATGTTGGACCGGCTCGCGGTTGACGGGAAACTCGAGCCCCTGGCGCAGGTCCAATCGCAAGATGAGGCCGCGGCAATATTGAATGCCGTGTCGCAGCTGCCCGCCGAGCAGCGATCCGCATTTCTGCTGCAAGCGGAAGGCGAACTCAGCGTTGAGGAAATCGCCGAGGCGACCGGGTCTAACTTTGAGACGGTAAAGAGCCGGCTGCGCTATGCCCGGGCGAAACTGCGGCAGCTGCTGTGGGAGTACGCGTGACCCCGAAAGACAACGCTCAAGACGAAGAATTGCTCGCTCGCTACCGGCGAGCCAGCGATACGGACGTGGCCGCGCCCACTGAATTGGCGCGCAGCGCCATCCTCGCCGAGAGCCGCCGCGTCGCCGAACAGCTTGCGAAGAAAGCGCCGCAACAGCCCTTTGATGTATCGCGTCCCGCAGCCAACGATGCGCGCTGGAAGATCACGGCGTTCGGCACGGTCGGCGCGGGCCTGTTGGCGGCACTGCTGATCGCGCCGCACTTTTGGGAAAGCGAGCGCGTAAGCCAAGTAAGCGACGCGCCGGCCACCGTTCCCAACGCCGCGCCGGCCACCGTTCCCAACGCCGCGCCGGCCGCCAAGACTGCGGACGCGGACGCGGCCGCACCGGCGCCTGCAACCGTGCCGCGGCCCAAGATGGAATCCATTGCGCCCTCTCCGCCGAGCGAGTCGCTAGAGGGAGTCGTCGTCACGCAAACGGACCGCAAGACCTCCAAAGCGAGCGCCGAGGAATCGCGACAGTACTCGGCACCGGCGCCGAGCAATTCGCCGGGCGTAGTTCAGAACTACGCCCGGGTGCCATCGGCACCGCCGCCGGTTGCCACCTCGTCGGCGCCGCTCGCTGCGTCGTCACCTCCGGCCGCGCCGCCCGCGTATTCCGCTCGCGCAGCGGAAGGCGGTGCGCTTTCCGGGAGCGCGGATCGCGCCGCTCGCGCGCGCGTCGTGCCAACGCCGTCGAGCCTGCAGGCAGCCGCAGGATTGGGGGATGCCAGACAGGCGGCCGTGTTGCTGGATCAGGGAGTGGCCGTCGATGTCCGCGACGAGGACGGCCGCACGCCGCTGATGCTCGCCGTTGTTCAGGGCCGGCTCGAGGTCGTGCGTCTGCTGCTGGCGCGGGGCGCCGATCCAAATGCCGCGGACAACGCCGGCCGCACACCGTTGCAGCAGGCAACGGACAAGAATTTGCGCGATATTGCCGCGTTGCTGGAGCGAGCCGGCGCTCATTAGGGAGGTTATGAAATGATCAGATCATTGCGATTCGCAGCGCTGGTCGCGTTCGCACTTTGCGCTCCCGCGCAGGCGGCGCCGAAGCCAGGCAGCGCACCGGCACCCGCGGCGCATGCGCCAGCCTTACCGCTCAGCCTGGTCGATGTGATGCGCGCATCGGTGGAGATCCCAGCGGACGGCATCTGGGCGGCCGAAGGAGCGGACAAACTATCCGAAGAAGATTGGCAACTCGCCGATCAAGACGCGGTGAATTTGATCGTTGCCGCGACGCTGATAGCGCGCGCGGGCACCGGCAAGAACGACGCCGCGTGGGTGGCAAACGCGGATTGGCAGGGCTGGACCCGGGATATGGAAAAGACAGCGCTGCAAATTCGTGCTGCCGTCAAGGCACTGGATCAGAAGAAAATGGCCGCGGCTGCCGATCATCTGCAGGACGTTTGCGAGAGCTGCCACACCAAGTACCGCCCGCAGGCGCCATCGGACGGCGTGAGCCGGTATCCCTTCTATCCCAAGCGAGAGCTGGCTAAATAATTCAGCCGGCTCCTAAGCGCTGCTCACCGATCGTTTGCGCTCCTGTGACTGCAGCGCCCACCAGGTTTCGACCTGGGCGCTGAGTCCCGCAAGATCGAGTCCGGCTCTGGCTAGGCAGGTATCGCGCGTGCCGTGCTCGATGAAACGGTCGGGAATGCCGATGTGCAGGGTGGGCAGCTGCAATCCGGCAACCGCGAGCGCTTCGCTCACACCCGCACCCGCACCGCCGATGATGGCGTTTTCCTCGATGGTAATGATGGCGCGGTGACGCGCGGCAATCGAAACGATCATTTTTTCGTCGAGGGGCTTAACGAAACGCATGTTCACGATGGTCGCGTCCAGCCGTTCGGCTATTTTTTGCGCCGAATCGACCAATGCGCCGAACGCGAGAATCGCCAATCCGCTGCGGCCTTCGCGGCGCAGCTGCGCGACGCCCACCGGGAGCGCCGTCATCTCGGCGGCGACCGGCACGCCGGGGCCTGTCCCGCGCGGATAGCGAATCGCCGACGGTGAACTCAGGGTTGTGCCGGTGTACAGCATTTGACGGCATTCGTTCTCGTCTGCCGGCGCCATGACAACCATGTTGGGAATGCAGCGCAGGAACGACAAGTCATAGCTGCCTTGATGCGTGGCGCCGTCGCTGCCTACCAATCCGGCACGATCGATGGCGAAAACCACGGGCAGATTCTGCAGGGCGACATCGTGGATGAGCTGATCGTAAGCGCGCTGCAGGAAAGTCGAATAGATTGCGACGACCGGCTTCAGTCCATCCACGGCCATGCCCGCGGCCAGAGTTACCGCGTGCTGTTCGGCGATCGCGACGTCAAAATAGCGCGAAGGAAATCGTTTCGAATATTCCACCAGGCCGGAGCCTTCACGCATGGCGGGCGTGATGCCGACGATGCTGGGATCGCGATCCGCCATATCGCACAACCACTTGCCGAAGATCTGTGAATACGTGGGGCCGCTGCTCGCTTCCTTGAAAATCATGCCGCTGGCCGGGTCGAAGGGCCCGGGTCCGTGCCACTTGATCGGGTCTGCCTCCGCAGGCGCGTACCCCTTGCCCTTGCGCGTCACGACGTGCAGGAACTGCGGGCCCCGCAGCTTTTGCAGATTGCGCAAGGTGTTGACGAGCGCTTTCACATCATGGCCATCGATGGGTCCGATGTAGTTGAATCCCATTTCCTCGAACAACGTGCCCGGCAGAACCATGCCCTTCAGATGTTCCTCGGACCGGCGCGCAAGTTCCCAGACGGTCGGCATTTGCCGCAACACCTTCTTGCCGCTTTCGCGCAGGTGCGAATACATCCGGCCGGAGAGCGCGCGCGCCAG
>Ga0210383_10003520_pt1 | contig 13998 bp, 12 predicted proteins | sample IncBWC14OmetaG_FD_160072 | JGI IMG/M metagenome (GOLD analysis project Ga0210383, IMG submission 160072) | Forest soil microbial communities from Barre Woods Harvard Forest LTER site, Petersham, Massachusetts, United States - Inc-BW-C-14-O ...
GCCCCCGAGGGGGGGGGGGGGTTTGGGGGGGGTCGTCCCCCCCGGGCTAGCACCGCCTGGCGCTGGGTGGTCCTGATCGTGGCCGGGGTGTACTTCCTCATCCCGCTGTGGTCGGCGCTACGGTTCGCCGGGATCAAGTCTTTCGGCTCGGTGATCAGCGAGGACGGCTTCACCTCATCGCTCGACCTGTCGGTCCGGCTCGCGGTCGTCACCACCGTGATCACGATCGCGCTCATGCTGCCCACGACCGTCTACGTCCACCTGCGGTTGCCGAAGCTGCGGCGGCTGATGGAGGGGATCACGATCCTGCCGATCGTGATCCCGCCGGTGGTGCTGATCGTGGGTGTGCTGCAACTCGCCCCCGGCTCGCTCAAGAGCACGCCGTACCTGCTCGCGCTGATATACGTGGTCCTGGCCATGCCGTTCGCCTACCGCGCCATCGACGCCGGACTGCGCGCACTGGACCTCAAGACAATCGTCGAGGCGGCCAGTTCGCTGGGGGCCGGCTGGATCAACACGCTGTGGCGGGTGGTCCTGCCGAACCTGCGGACCGCGGTGCTGTCCGCGGTCGTGCTCACCGTGGCCCTTGTCCTCGGCGAGTACACCATGGCCAGCCTGGCGTTGTTCCAGACGTTCCCGGTGTGGATCTACGTCAACAGCCAGACCAGCGGTCAGGTCTCGGTCGCGGCTTCGCTGCTCGCGCTGTTCGTGACCTGGCTCTTCCTCATGGCCATCACGGTGATCGGAACCCGGCAGTCGCGCAAGACGGGCGGCGGCACGGTCACGTTGTTTACCGTCGCACGTCAAGAAACACGGGGAAACTGATGACGGCTGACATCACCGGGAACACCACCAGCAACGCGGCAGCCGACGGCACCCGGCAGGTGACCGGGAGCGGGGGCACGAGCGTGGTGCTGCAGAATCTGAGCCGCTCGTTCGGGGCCACCCGGGCCCTGGACGGGCTGTCGATCGAAATGGCTCCCGGTGAGCTGGTCGCCTTGCTGGGCCCGTCGGGCTGCGGCAAGACCACGGCGCTGCGCATCGTGGCCGGGTTCGAGACCGCAGATTCGGGGTCGGTGCTGGTAGATGGCAAGGACATCTCCTCGGTGCCGGCTGCGCGGCGGGACATGGGCATGGTGTTCCAGAGCTACAGCTTGTTCCCGAACATGTCCGCGCAGGACAACGTGGGGTTCGGGCTTCGGATGCGCAAGGTCGGGACGTCTGTGCGGCGCACCAAGGCCACTGAACTGCTGGAGATGGTCGGCCTGGCCCCGCAGGCCAAGCAGTTCCCGCACCAGCTGTCCGGCGGCCAGCAGCAGCGCGTTGCGCTAGCCCGGGCGCTGGCCATCGAGCCGCGGGTGCTGCTGCTTGACGAGCCTTTGTCGGCGCTGGACGCCAAGGTCCGCCTGCAACTGCGCGAGCAGATCCGCACGCTGCAGCAGCGGCTGGGCACCACCACGCTGTTCGTCACCCACGACCAGGAGGAAGCCCTCTCGATGGCCGACCGGGTCGGGGTCATGAGCAACGGCCAGCTCGAGCAGATCGCCGCACCGGATGAACTGTACGACCACCCGGCCACCGCGTTCGTGGCCGAGTTCGTCGGCGTCATGAACCGGCTGCCCGGGGAGCTGCAAAGCGGCGGGACGGTGACCGCGCTCGACGCCGCCGTGCCGGTCATGAACCAGGACGCGGACGTGAGCCCAGGCCCGGTGGACGTGCTGGTCCGCCCGGAGGGGCTGACCATGGCGGTGATCGAGAACGGCAACGGAATCGTGACCACCAGGACGTTCCTCGGCTCGGTGACCCGGGTGGGCGTCCTGTTGTCCGGGGACGTCACCGTGCGGATCGACAAGCCCAGCTCCGAGGCCGCCGCCCTGGCTCCGGGCACGTCGGTCCAGGTGGCCCTGCCCACCGACCCCGTGCTCGTCGCGCCGAGGAAGTAATCGCGCCGGGGAGGTAGCAGCGCTTACGCGCCGGGCAGCCGCTTAAGCGGGAAGGGCGGGATGACGCGCAGCTCGGTGTTCCTGTCGCCGGCGGTACCCGCCATGACCGAGACGGCCCAGGGGACGTTGGCCGCGAGCTCACGGTGCAGAGCGGCCAGGTCGTCCGTGGTTTCCAGCGATGCGGGCCCAAGCGGCGTGTCGTGATCCACCATGGTGGTCACAATGGACAGGTACTCGCCGTGGTCGACCAGTTCGACCACCCTCGTCTGGGACGGCCAGTCCGCCACTGCGCACGTGGTGACCTCCCAGAACCCGCGGGCGGGGTCAGCCGGGTCGTGGTGCGAGCGGATCGCGTTGGTGTGCGTGTGGCCGTTTAGCCACAGGACTACGTTCGGGAACCGGCACAGCAGGGCGACCAGATCGGCGGCGCTCAGCGCCGGCTCGCCGCCCGGCCCCGAGTGATTGCCGCGGCTGTTGTCCAGCGTGCCGCTGCCATGATGGGAGAACAGGATCACCAGCCGGTCGTCGCGACTGGTCTGGATCTCGCTCCCGTCCGCGCCGCGGTAAGCCGAGTGCACCTCGGCGAGCCTGGCTTCCAGCCAGCGGGCCTGATCCCGGTCGAGGCACCCGGCTGCTCCGCCGGCCAGGCAGTTGGTATCGAGCGCGATGAACCGCGCGGCCGGGGTGTCGTGCACGTAGTACGCGGTACCGTCCAGCCGGTTACGTTCACTGAACCCGTGCCCGAACGGTCGCGAGCCGGACCGGAGGTGGGCGTCGACGAAATCCCGCCTGCTGATCGGCCGGCGGAACGCATCCGCCGTGACCGGCCGCGACGGGCCGGCCATGAACGCCTCCGGACGGGTGGTGAAGAGCTCGAGTGCCTGGTCATGGTCGAAATCGGGCGGCAGTTCTGTGGGCTTCTCGCTACCCGTCAGCGCCGCGGCCAGGCCCGGTGTCTGGGTGCCGACGCCCTGGTTGAGCGCCTCGTGATTGCCGAAGCAAGACAGCCAGGGCAGGCCCAGGCCGACCGCGGCGAACTCGTGCAGCGCCCGCTGCAGCAGGCCGGGATGATGCGGGAACCCGAATTCGAGCCGGAAGAGGTCAAGACCGTCGGGACCTGCTCCGTCGGGTCTCCAGTAGACCTCACCCGGCCAGTCGGGCGACTGCACCCCCTCGTAGTCCGGGCCGCCGGAATCCGGCGTCACCACCCCGCCTTCGAACAAGGTGAGGAAGGCCTGAAGTTCGTTCCATTGCGCGTTGTCGATCGCGTCGCCGGTGGTGACGGCGAGCTGCAACGGCAGTCCCGTCGCCGGGCCGTGTACCGCACCGAGGGTGCGGAGGGTGGCGTCCACGGCGTGCACCGCCAGCGCCTCCTGGGGGCGTTGCACGGGCAGGATCTCGGCGTACCTGGGATCGGCGAAACGAGCGTTGAGGAACTCGAACCGTGCGGGCGACTGAACATCGGCGAGTTGCAGGTCGGTGATGTGGACCAGGCACAGCAGCGGACGGCCGGAACCCTGCGCATCTGCTCCGGTCGCGCCGAAGTCGTCGCGGATCAGATGCGGCTCGCCGGCTCCGGCCTCGATGGCCCGGTAGGCGGCCGAGCGTCCGTTACGGAGCACCGTGCCGCGCTCAAGGCGGCGATGCGTGGTCAGCGGCGGATGCTGGCCCGGTACGGGGTGGTGGTGGCTCACGCCTCTTCCCCGGCCACCGAGACGGCCGGATCTGAGCTGGCCGATACGAGCACCGGGTCGGGGCGGATCGTCAGCGCGACCCGGCTGCCGGCCGTCAGCGCGGCGGCGTCCGCGGTGGAGAACTGGGCCAGGATCCTGGCGTCGCCGAGGTCGACGGTGACCCGGCTGGTCGCGCCGAGGAAGGTGACGGCGATGACCGTTCCGACCAGCGGACCGGACTCCGGCGCGCCGTCCGAGGCCATCGTCACCGCTTCCGGCCGCACCAGCGCCACCACCTGGCCGTTGGGCGTGTCGCGTTCCACTAGCGGCAGCGTGCACCCGCGGACGATCACGCTGCCGTCCCGGACCTCGCCGGCCAGCCGGTTGGTGAGGCCGACGAACTCGGCCACGAACGACGTCGCCGGGCGCGAGTAGACCTCGGTGGGCGGCGCGAGCTGCTCCAGGTGGCCGTCTCGCATGACGCCGACCCGGTCGGCGATGGCCAGCGCCTCCTCCTGGTCGTGGGTGACGAACAGGGTGGTGATGCCCACCTCGAGCTGGATCCGGCGGATCTCGTCCCGCAGCTGGGCCCGGACCTTGGCGTCCAGCGCCGACAGCGGCTCGTCGAGCAGCAGCACCTGCGGCTCGATGGCCAGCGCCCGGGCCAGGGCCACCCGCTGCTGCTGGCCGCCGGAGAGCTGGTGCGGATACCGGGTGGCGTGCTCGGCCAGCCCGACCAGCTCGAGCATTTCTATGGCGCGCTGATCCCGCTCGGCCGCACCGACCCGGCGCAGCCGGAGCCCGAACGCCACGTTCTGCCGCACCGTCATGTGCGGGAACAGCGAATAGGCCTGGAACACCATGCCCATGTCGCGTTTGTTGGCCGGCATGCGGGTGATGTCCCGGCCGCCGACGATGACCCGGCCAGCATCGGCGTCCTCCAGTCCGGCGAGCAGACGCAGGGTAGTCGTCTTACCGCAGCCGGACGGGCCCAGCAGCGCGATGAGCTGGCCGGGCTCCAGGGTCAGGTCGAGCCGGTCGAGCGCGACCACGGAACCGTAATGCCGGCTCAGTCCCTCCAGCCGCACTTCGACGGCGTCCCGGGCCGCGCGATCACGCACTCTGGTCACTGGCGAAGAAGTCACGAGCGGCACCTCATCCACGGCTGCGGCGACGGCCACGGCCAGCGTAGGACAGGATCATCAATAGAGCGAAGGCGAACAGCAGCGCGGCGAACGAGGTGGAGAACAGCACCCCGGCATTGGGCGTGTTCCGGCTGATCGAATAGAGCTCGACCTGCAGGTTGGTGTACAGCAGCAGGTAGGCGATGGTGAACTCGCCGAGCACCAGCGAGAAGGTCAGCAGCACGGCGTTCAAGATGCCCTGCCGCATGTTCGGCGCGATCACCCGGACGATCACGGTGAACCAGCTCGCGCCGAGGCTGCGCGCGGCTTCGGACAGGGTCTTCACGTCGATTCCGCCCAGCCCGGCGGCCAGCGCCCGGTAGGCGTACGGCAGGGCCAGGATCACGTAGATCCAGAACAGCATGAGCGCGGACAGGCTGAAGCGCTGGATCCGGTTGTAGATCTCGCCGAGGCCGACGACCAGCACGATCGCGGGGATCGTGAGCGGCAGCAGGCAGAGGACCTCGATGGTGCGCGTCAGCCAGCGCACCCGCAGCTGGACCCAGATCATGGTGGGGACCAGCAGCACCAGCATGACGGCGCAGGTGATGACGGCCAGTTCCAGGGTGATCTCGATCGAGCTCAGCAGGGGAGGGATGCCCGAGCCCTGGTAGGAGGCGATCTGCCGCCACGCGGACAGCGACCACGTACCGAGCTTGGCGCCCTCCAGCGAGAACCGGAGCATCGCCAGCAGGGGAATGAGGAAGAACGCGCCGAACAGCGTGAACACGACATAGCGGAACGTGTTCAGCCGCCTGCGGCGGCCGGCCTGCATGCCGCGCGGACGCCCGGCCGGGGCGGCGATGGGGGTCTCGCCGACCGAGGTTAGCGCAGCCATCGCGCCGCCCTCCGCTGCAGCAATGCGTATATCGTCATGACGACGGCGACCATGATCACTAGGCCCAGGGCGAGCAGAGAAGCCTCGTTGACGCTGCTCAGCCCGACCTCGCTGGACATCGCGGTGCTGATCTGCTGCGGCACGATATAGGCGATCTGGTTCTCCCAGGCCTGGATCGTCGCGAAGGCCGACAGCGCGTTCGCGAACAGCAGCAGCGCCCCGCCCAGGAAGGCCGGCGCCAGCAACGGCCCGCCCACGTACCGCCAGTACTGCCAAGCGGACGAGCCGAGGTTTTCCGACGCCTCACGCCACTGGACCTTCAGCCCGTCGATCGCGGGCATGAAGACCAGCACCATCAGCGGGATCTGGAAATAGGTGTAGATCAGGCCGATTCCCCACGGGAAGTCGAAGTACCAGCTGGCGTGGAACAGCAGGCCGACGGGCCCGATGGTCACGAGAAAGGCGAAGGCCAGCGTCACCCCGCCGAACTGAGCCAGCACGCCCGAGACGGCTATATAGAGCCTGCGGATCAGCCCGTCCGGGTCACCCGAGGCCACCGCGTAGGCCAGGATCGCGCCGAACACGGCCCCGGCCGCCGCCGAGAGCAGGCACAGCTTGAACGAGCCGATGAAGTAATCGCGCACCAGCGGGTTGCCGAGCTCGCTGATGTTGGAGAACGCCCACGCGCCGTTCGGATTCTTCAGCGCGTCGACCACCACGATCCCGGTCGGCCACAGCAGGAAGATCGCCACGTAGGCGAGGAACGGGACGGTGCCAACCCAGGTGGGAGCATGCGGCCGGCGTCCGGCCCACGAGGGCCGGACGCCGGTCTTGGTTGTCGCAGCGACGGTCACGTTCCCTCGCTAGCCGACGGCGTTCGCCCAGTTCGTCGCCAGGTAAGTGGCGGCGTCGGAAGACTGGGACTGGCTCAGGAACACGGGCGTACCGGAGACGGTCGGCAGCGCCGTGGCCGCGGAGGTGTCGATGGTGCCGGCGGAGGTCATGGCCTGCTGCTCCACTGGCCGAGCGCCTCCCTGCAGCCACAGGTTCTGCCCGCCGGTGCTGGCCTGGGAGTAGAGGAATTCCTCCCATAGCCGGGCGGCGGCCGGGTGCGGCGCGTTCTTGTTGATCGCCTGCGCGTAATACCCGCCCAGGGCGACGCCCGATGGCACGAACACCTTCCAGCCGGGTACCCCCACGTAACTGGAGAGATTGAGGTAATCCCAGTTGAACACGACCGGGGTCGAGCCTGCCTTGATCGTGGCCCCGGTGGCGGATATCGGGTTGAAGTTGCCGACCTGCTTGAGCTGGTGGAAGAAGGCCACGCCCTTGGAGATGTTGCTGGGCGTTCCGCCCTCCGCCAGGTTCGCCAGCATGACGCCGTTCAGTGCGGCGTTGGCCGCCGTCGGGTTCCCGTTCAGCGCCACCGCGCCCTTGAACTTCGGGGTGAGCAACTGGCTCAGCGAGGTGATGGTGCCGAACTTGGACTCGTAGCCGATGGCCATGTAGCCGCCGTAGTCCTCGTACCACAGACCGCTCGGATCCTTCTGCGCAGCCGGGATGTCAGACCAGGTGCTGACCTCGTACGGTGCGAACAGCTTGGTGTTAGCCAGGGCGACAGCCAGGCCGATGTCCAGCACGTCTGGTGCCTTGGGGCTGCCGTTCTCCTGCTTCACCGCATCCACTTCCTGCTGGCTGGTGCCATCGGGGAGCGTGGAGTTGACGGTGATCCCGTACTTCTTTTCGAACGTGTTTATGATCGTGCCGTAGTTGGCCCAGGTCGGCGGGAGGGCGATGACGTTGAGCGTGCCCTCCTTCTTGGCTGCCGTGACCAGCGCGTTCATGCCGCCGCCGGCTGACACGGACGTTTCGTTGGCCCAGTTGACGCTTGAGCCTGATGAACCCGACGACGAACTCGACGAGCAGCCGGTCGCCAGCAGCACCGCAGCCGCGACCCCGGCGAACGCGAATCGATAAGGCGATCTCACCAGTGCCTCCTCTAAAAACTTCCCCATCCCGAAGCGGATCGCGACTGCCCGGAACATCCCGGGCGGCGGCGCCGGGGAGGGCCTCCAGCCCTCCTCGCCCCCAGCTGAGAATGCATGGTAAATGCAGCTAAAACGTTTAGCATGCGACATGCAAACACAGGGCTGAACAGGGTGTCAAGAACCGTTACCGAGTTGCCGCACGCAGGGCCGGGGGTACTCCGCCTACTACGATCGGCGTGGTCTGAATGCAGGCCTGCGGGGCCGCAAGAGAGGGCCGTTCGACCAGTTCCACAGGGGCGATGTAGTCGTGAGGCGGATTCCCGTCGAGCAGTCTGGTCATGAGCGCGCGGCCCATCTCCCGGCCGTCCAGCCGGATGGTCGCCAGCGGCGGGTCAAGCAACTCGGACGTCGGCAGGTCGTCGTGCCCGATAACCGATACGTCAGGCCCGACCCGCAGGGACAGGTCACGGGCGGTCAGGTAGATCCCGAGCGCCGTGTAATCGGAGTTGGTGATGACCGCCGTGGGGGTGTCCGGGCGAGCCAGCATGGATCCGGCCGCCTTGCGAACGTCGGCGATGGTCAGGGGCGCGTGCATGACGTTCGGCCGGATGCCGAGTTCGTGAGCGAGGCGCCGGAAATGGCGGAGCCGGTCCGGGTCTGCCACCAGGCCGCGCGGTGCGGACAAGAACGCGACGCGGGAGTGACCCAGTTCCGCGAGGCGGCGCATGGCCAGTCCGACCCCGACCGCGTTATCGGGGTAGACCCGCGACACGCCGGTGATGCCCGCCACGGTTGCGTTGAGCGCCACCACCGGCGTGCCAGGCCGCAACTCCCGCCAGAGCAGCACCGACTCGCCCTTCCCGACCGGGGCGATGGCCAGCCCGGCCAGCCGCTGTGCAGCCATCTCCCGCACCAGCATGCGCTCGCGTTCCAGTGAATAGTGCGAATCAAGGAGCAGCAGGGCCGCCCCGGCCTCGTCCGCGGCCTGCTCGGCACCGCCTAGCACCTCAAGGAAGAAGGGATTGTTGAAGTTGCGGATCACCAGCCCGTAGGTGGTGGTCCGGCCCCGCCGCAAGGCCTGGGCCTGCGGGTTGGCCCGGTAGCCGAGCTCCGCCGCGGCGGCCAGGATCCGGTGACGGGTATCCTCCGATACGCCCGGCTGGCCGTTCAGCGCGAAGCTGACCGTGGCGACCGATACACCGACCTTCCGGGCTACGTCACGGATTCCGGCCGGCTGGTTCGCTCCGCCCTGCTGACTCGTCATGGCCTTACCCGCGCTGGCGACGCTCTGCTTCCCCGGCAGGAGCGGAGGTACGTCGATGACCGCACATCCTAACCATCCTCGCTGGACGACGGCCAGAGCCCTGGATCAGCTGCCATCGAGCAGGCGCGGCAGGATGTCCCCGATCGTGTCCAGAATGAGCGGCGCCCCGGCCTGCTCAAGGTCCGCCCGGGAGCTGGCGCCAGTCAGCACGCCCGCCACGACCCCGGCCCCGGCGCGCAGCCCGGACTCGACGTCGCTGGCCGTGTCGCCGACCACCGCGAGCTCGCTGACCGCTCCGCCGTGCAGGATCAGCAGCGCGGTCAGCGGCAGGTCCGGCCACGGGCGGCCGCGGCCGGCGTTGGCGGGGGACAGCGCCAGGTCGATCAGGTCGCCCCAGCCGAGCTCGGAGATGATGGCGTCCCGGGTGCCGGGGGAAAAGCCGGTGGCCAGGCAGACCCGGATGCCCGCGTCCCGGCAGGTCTTGAATACCTCCGTCGCCCCGGGCATGGCCGTCACGTGACCCGCGCGGACGGCCGTGGCGTAGTGGTCCTCGAACGCCTCATTGGCCTGCCCCGCGGCCTGCTCGTCGCCCAGGACCCGCCGGAACACCTCGATCTTGGACTGGCCCATGCTCGACTTCACGTCCTGCATGGCCTGGTTGAACCTGGCCACGGGCAGGTTCTGCGTCGCGAGGGCCGCGCCAAACGCCTCCAGCACGCTGCCGTCGTCGCGGACCGTCGTGCCCGCCATGTCCAGGCAAGCCACTGTGATACGGGTCATAGGAACGTCTCCTCGGCGATGGCCGGAGCGCAGGTCATGCCGCGACCGCCCGGTCCGGTGACCAGCACGACGCCAGGCTCGGGCTCGGATCGGTGATAAAGCGCGGAGCCAATACTGGCTTCACTGTAGACCCCGGCCCAGCGGCGCTGGACCCGGGGGATGGGGGCACCGAGCAGCGCCTCAGCACGGGTCTGCAAGTGGTCGTAGGCGTCGGAGTCCACGTCGAACGTGAACGGCTCGTCGTATTCATGCGTGTCACCGATGGTCAGGCTGCCGTCGGCACGCTGGACCATCAGCAGCTGGGCCCGGGTGCGCGCCGCGACCGGCGCCTGCGGCGGCAGCTGGCTGCGCCCCGGCAGGTCGTAGGCGGGGTAGTAGCGGAGCGAGTCGCCGTCGGCGACCGCCGTGGTGAGCCGGTCGGCCAGCGGCGCGGTCTGCATCATCTGCAGCCGCACCCGGCGCACTCCGTCGCGGGCCAGGGACCCCAGGTACCGGCCCACGACCCCGCTGAAGGCGGCTCCCGGGCACAGGACCACCAGGTCACACTGGTGCCAGGCGCCGGTGTGATCGCGCACGGCGTTCGGCGCGATCTCGGTCACCTCGCGCCCCGGCAGCCACTCATAGCCGTTGTGTGGGCCCGGGCGGGTTTCGCCCGCGGTGCCGGGAAGATAGCCGCGCAGGTAGCCGCGCAGCGCGGGTAGCGCCAGGCGCGGCTCGACGATCGCGTCGGCGCGGCAGAGCAGGCCGCCGGCCAGTTCGCCGCGCAGCGCCGGGTTGACGGCCCGGACTTCGCCGGGGTCGAGCAGCTCGAAGTCGCGCTGGACCGCATCGGGCAGCGCGGCCGCTTCCTTGAGCACGCGCAGTTCGGCGTCGTCGGTGGCCAGCGTGAGCGAGCCCGCAGGCCGGAAGCACAGGCCATCCACGGCCGCGCCCAGCTCGGCCCACAGCTCGCGGGCGCGCAGCGCCAGCGCGAGTTCGGCGCCCGCCCGCCTGCCGCTCACCCAGACCAGGCCGAAGTTCCTGACGCTCGCGCCGCGGGCCTCGCCCTCGCGTTCCAGGTGCACGACCTCGTATCCGCGTCGCCTCGCCGCCACCGCGTGCATCGTGCCGAGCACGCCCCCGCCGATCACCACGACCCGTTGCGTGAGCCTCACGGCCATCAGTATAGTCAATTTCTAACATGTATAGCCAACTTTACGCACCGGTAGTATCTTCCCGGAGCTCGGAGGCGTGCTTGACAAGCCAGAATGAGAAAACCTGGAGCTCGGGGCGGATCGGCACGTGCTAGGTTTCCCTGCCGTTTGGCTACGCGACAACTGCCCGTGTGCCGAATGTCTTGATCCGGCTAGCGGGCAGAAGCTGAAGGACATCACCGAGTTGCCCGAGGACGTGGCGGTCAGCGCCACCGAGGACGCCGGTGAGTCGGTCGTGGTGACCTTCGCCCCAGATGGCCACCGGTCCGTCTTCTCACGCTCCTGGCTGGCCGCGCACGCGCTCGACGGCCCTGACGCCGACGGGCACGACGGCGACGGACGGACCGAGGACGACAAGGAACTGTGGCTGCCGGCCGACCTGGACCGGCTGCCCGAGGCAAGCTGGCCGGGCTACCTGGGCGAGCCCGCGGACCGGGCGAGCGCCTTGGACGCCGTGCTCCGCTGGGGCTTCGTGCTGCTCCACGACGTGCCCGCCGAGCCCGGAATGGTCCTCGAGGTCGCGGCGAGCTTCGGGTTCGTGCGGGAGACCAACTACGGCCGGCTGTTCGACGTCCGGGTCGAGCCCCGGCCGGGCAACCTGGCCTTCACGAGCCGCCGCATCCTGCCGCACACCGACAACCCGTACCGGGATCCGGTGCCGACCGTCCAGTTGCTGCACTGTCTGCACGCGGCAGACGACGGGGGACAAACCGGCCTGGTCGACGGGTTCGCCGCGGCCGCTCAGCTTCGCGCCACGGATCGCGAGACATTTGACCTGATCGCGGGCACCCCTGTTCCGTTCGGCTACAAAGATAAGAGCACCGAGCTACGGGCCAGCCAGCCGCTCATCCAGCTCAGCCCGCGCGGCCGGATCCGCGGGGTCCGGTTCAACAACCGGTCGGCGCAGCCGCTGCGGCGGCCGTACCCGGAGGTCGTCGCGTTCTACACGGCCTACCGGCGATGGGCCGAGCTGCTGGCCCGGCCCGAACGCCAGCTGAACCTGCGGCTCGCCCCGCGTGACTGCCTGATCTTCGACAACACCCGGGTCTTGCACGCCCGCACGGCGTTCAGCGTGACCGGCGGCCGGCACCTGCAGGGGTGCTACGCCGACCTGGACGGGCTGGCCAGCACCCTGGCCGTGCTGGCCCGGGGCCTGACCCCCCGGCAGGACGGACATGCGAGAGAGGAGAGGCTATGACCGCGGCCGAGACGATCGGGGAGATGTTCGCCGGGCCCGGGGCGCGTGACCACCTGGGCGAGGCGGTCCCCATCGGGGAGCACATGCTGCAGGCCGGGGCGCTGGCCGAAGCGGCTGGCGCGGAGGGCGCGGTGGTGGCCGCGGCCCTGCTGCACGACATCGGCCATCTGCTCGGCGAGGACGAGGACGAGGACCGGCACGGCGAGGCGGGCGCGAACTGGCTGAGCCAGTGGTTCGGTGCGGCGGTGACCGAGCCCGTGCGTCTGCACGTGCCCGCCAAGCGGTATCTGTGCGCGGCGGACGCCGAATACTTCGGGTTGCTGTCGGCCGAATCGGTCCGCACGTTGTCCCTGCAGGGCGGCCCGATGACCGCGGCCGAGGTGGCCGCGTTCGAGGCGCTGCCGTTCTTCCGCGACGCGGTGGCGGTCCGCCGCTGGGACGACCAGGCCAAGGACCCGGCGGTCACTGCGCCGCGGTTCGCGCACTTCGTGCCGCTACTCGCGGCCCTTGTCCGAAGCTGACTCTGTTCGCCCGGGGGGACGACCCCCCGATTCCCCCCGTGCTCGCGTCCTGGACAGCGCGTTGACCGCGGTGGAGTTGTGCACGCTGAAGGCGACCGCGCTGCCCAGGTAACGATCGTCCGACCACTCGACCGGCACGCCGGCCGGGTCCGCGGTGAGGCGGCGCTCGCGCAGCATGGGCACCCGGGGGCTCACGCCGAGCAGCCTGGCGTCCTCGGCCGAGGCCGGCACGGCATCGATCACGTGCTCCGCGTCGGCGAACACGATGCCCAGTTCCTCCAGGCGCTCGGTGATCGAGCCATGCTCCAGGTCCATCCCGGCCACCAGCGCGCCGACCCGGTCCGGATAGGCGCCGCGCTCGATCATCACCGGACGGCCGGACAGCAGCCGCACCCTGACCAGGAAGTAGATCGGCGAGGCGGGCGGGACGGCCAGGCGTTCGGCCTCCAGCGGCTTGGCCGGCCGGCGCTGCAGCGCGATGACCCGGCCGCTCGGTACCTCGCCCAGGGCCCGGGCCCAGCGGGAGAACGACAGCAGCTCACCGAAGCTCTGCACTCGCGTCCCGCCGATGACCACCCGGCGCGCCCCGCGCCGGGAGGCGATCACCCCGTCCGCGCGCAACGCCGCGAACGCCTGGCGGATCGTGCCGCGGGACACCGAGTAGCGCTCGGCTAGCTCGCTCTCCGAAGGCAGCCGGGTACCCGTCGCGTACCCGCCAGCCGCGATCGCGGCCTTGATGTCCTCGGCCACCTTGCGGTAAAGCGAAGGCGAAGGGGATGCCTCCGGATCTACTGCCATGACAGGTGAGCGTATCTGGCGGTTAGCCGGCACGACATCCCGGCGCGCGCTGGATCGGGCAATTCGGTGGTCTTCAGCGCGGCCGAACGGAGTGAATCCCGGGGTTCACCTCGTTAAAGTGCGGTGAAACCCGGGATTCACCTACCGCGGACCGGCCGCCGGGCAGGAACCTCAGGACCAGGAGCGCGCCGACGGCGAGCACGGCCACGCTGATCAGCGCCACCTCGACCACGCCGTGCAGATAGGCGTGGTTGGCCGCGCTCACCAGCGGCCGGCCAGCGGCGGCGGGCAAGCGGCGCGCGACTGCGTGCGCCGCGGCCACGTCGGCCGTCGCCGCGGTCGGCAGACCGGCCAACCGGGCCCGGTAGGCGCCGTTCAGGACACTGCCGAGGATGGCCGGGGCCAGGCACACCGCGATGCGCTGCAGGGCCCGGTTCAGCGCGTTGCCCGCGCCGGCCGCTGTGGCGGGCAGGGTGGCCAGCACGACGTCCACCGACAAGGGCAGGCTCAGGCCCAGCCCGGCGCCGAACACCGCCAGCGCCACCGCCGGGACTCCGTACCCGCCGCCGGCCGGGGCCCAGCACAACACGACCAGGCCTGCCGCGCTGACGGCCATGC
>Ga0210383_10003522_pt1 | contig 13996 bp, 13 predicted proteins | sample IncBWC14OmetaG_FD_160072 | JGI IMG/M metagenome (GOLD analysis project Ga0210383, IMG submission 160072) | Forest soil microbial communities from Barre Woods Harvard Forest LTER site, Petersham, Massachusetts, United States - Inc-BW-C-14-O ...
TGCTCGGGCAAGGGCGCCACCTCGATCACGGACCTCCCGGTCGAGTTCAACGAGTACTTCGGGTCGATGATCAACATGGATGACCCGAGGCATGCCCGGCTGCGCCGCATCGTGTCGCGTGCCTTCACCCCCCGGATGATCCAGCGGTTCGCCGACGACGTCGCGCGGATCGCCGCGGAGATAGTCAGCGATCTGCAGGCAAAGGGCCCGTGCGACTTCGTGGAGAACGTAGCGGCGCGGCTGCCGCTGACCATCATCTGCCAGCTCATGGGCATCCCGGATGACAGCTACGGCATGGTGCTGCGCAACACGAACATGATCCTGTCCGGGTTCGACCCCGACCTGATCAGCGAAGACATGAACGAGGCGGTGGGCCAGATCCTCGCCGCGGGCGGCGAGCTCGCCGACCTGGTGACCGCCCTGGGCAACGAGCGTGTGGGCAAGTCCGGCGACGACCTGGTCTCCGCCCTGGTCAACGCCAACATCGACGGCGAGCAGCTCACCACGGCCGAACTGGCTTCGTTCTTCATACTTCTGGTCGTGGCGGGCAACGAGACCACGAGGAACGCCCTGTCACATTCCCTGGTGCTGCTTACCGATTTCCCAGAGCAGCGGGAACTGCTGCTGGCCGACATCGACGGGCGGCTCGGGGGCGCCGTCGAAGAGATCGTCCGGTATGCGTCGCCGGTGATGTTTATGCGGCGCACGGTGACCCGGGACTACCAGATGAACGGGCACGACTATCACGAGGGCGACAAGGCTGTGCTGTTCTACTGGTCGGCCAACCAGGACGAGACGGTGTTCACCGATCCGGCCCAGTTCGACATCACCCGCTCCCCCAACCCGCACGTAGGGTTCGGCGCCGCCGGGCCGCATTTCTGCCTCGGTGCCCACCTGGCCCGCCGGGAGATCACGGTGATGCTGCGTGAGCTGCTCACCAGAGTCCCCAGCATCCGCGCCGCCGGGCCGCCGGACCGGCTGCTGTCCAGCTTTATCAACGGCATCAAGCACCTGGACTGCGACTTCAGCCGCTGACCGGTGCGCTGACTCCGCTCTCCGGCCGACCTGCTGGCCAGCCGGCAGGTTCGTCAGCGCAGCGCGTTGATGCGCTCCGCCAGGGCCATATCGGCGCTCGTCAGGCCGCCCGCCGAATGCGTCGACAGGGTCAGCGTGACCTTGTTCCACTGGATCAGGACGTCTGGGTGATGGTTCGCCGCCTCGGCCATATAGGCCACGGCTCCGGTGTAAAGCATCGCGGCGCGGAAGTCCGCGAGCTCCACGGTTGTTGTGATGCTGTCACCCGACCTGGCCCAGCCGGACAGCCCGGCCAGCGCAGCGGTGATCTGTTCGTCGCTCAGCAGGTCCACACCGACCGACACTAGACCTGGACCGGGCCTCAGGGCAGCCACCCAACTCGTGAAAGCATGTGGCCTATGATCACCGAGCCCGCTGACGGCGTGCCGCGCCCAACGCCGCTGCGCGCCGTGCACGAGAGTCTGGGCGCCACCATGACCGAGTTCGCGGGCTGGCTGATGCCGCTCCGGTACCGGGGGGAGATCTCCGAGCACCAGGCCGTGCGACACGCCGCCGGGCTGTTCGACCTCTCGCACATGGGCGAGATCGCGGTGACCGGCCCGGATGCGGCTGCTGCCCTCGACTACGCGCTGGTCGGGCAGCCATCCGCGCTGGCGCCCGGCCGCGCGCGCTACACCATGATCTGCGCGCCGGACGGGGGGATCCTCGACGACCTCATCGTGTACCGGCTCGAGCACACCGAGTACCTGGTGGTCGCCAACGCCGCCAACACCGCTGTGGTGGCGGCCGCGCTCGGCGACCGTGCCGCGGCCTACGACGCGCGGGTGACCGATCAGACCGCGCAGTATGCGCTGATCGCCATCCAGGGACCCCACGCTGCCCGGATCCTGGCCGCGCTCACCGACGTCGACCTGGACGGCGTCAAGTACTACGCCGGCCATCGGGGTATCGTGGCCGACTTCCCTGTCCTGCTCGCCCGCACCGGGTACACCGGCGAGGACGGATTCGAGCTGTTCACCAGGCCCGGTGACGCGGAAGGGGTCTGGGTGGCGCTGACCCGGGCAGGCGCCGATGACGGGCTGGTGCCAGCCGGGCTGGCCGCCCGCGATACGCTCCGGCTTGAAGCGGGCATGCCGTTGTACGGCAATGAACTGAGCGCACAGGTGACACCGTTCGACGCAGGGCTGGGGCGAGTGGTGGTGTTCGGCAAACCGGGTGATTTCGTCGGCCGTGCCGCGCTGGCCGAGCAGGCACAGGCTCCGCCGCAGCGTGTCCTGGCCGGGCTCATCGGCGCCTCGCGCCGGGTACCCCGGCATGGGTACACGGTCACCTGGGACGCCGCTACCTGTGGCACCATCACCAGCGGCGCACCCTCGCCGACCCTGGGTGTGCCGATCGCGATGGCGTACCTGGACCCGGCGGCCGAAGGCCTCGCCCGCGACGACGACTCAGGCCTGCTGGCAGTGGATATCCGGGGTAAACACGAGCCAGCACGCCTCACGGACCTGCCCTTCTACCGCCGGCAGCGCTGACCCAGCCGCCGCCCCCCGGCCCCGCAAGACTACGACGCCCAGGAGAAGACGATCATGACCATCCCCGACGAACTGCGTTACACCGCGGAGCACGAGTGGGTCGCGGTCAACGAAACCCTCGCCTCGGTCGGCATCACCGACTTCGCCCAGCGGGCCCTCGGTGATGTCGTCTACGTGTCGGTTCCCGCGCCGGGCACCAGGGTGACCGCGGGTGAGCCTTGTGGGGAGGTCGAGTCGACCAAGTCCGTCAGCGACATCTACTCCCCCGTCGACGGCGAGGTCGCCGAGGTGAATGCCGACCTCGAAGACGACCCGGCGCTGGTCAACTCCGATCCCTACGGCGCGGGCTGGCTGATGAAGATCACGCTGGATCCCGACGCCGACCCGTCCGGCCTGCTGACCGCCGATGAGTACGCCGATCTGACCAAAGACTCAGAGTGATCCGCCCCGCGGGCAGGGCGCGGACAGCGCCTTACCTGCGGCGGCGCCGCCAGGCCAGGATGGTCACCCCGACGACGGCAAGTACGGCTGCCCCGGCGGCGAGCTGGACCTCGGGACGGGACACCTGATCGACTACGCGGGACATGGCGCGCCGGGCCACGTTGCCTGGGCTGACGCGCTGGGTGAGCGTGTCAATGGTCCGGGCGAGGTCCTCCCTGGTGCGCTCGATCTGCTTGACGAGCGCGTCCGGGTCCTGCAGCGCGACCTCGCCATTCGCTTCCGCCATTGCCAGCATCCCTTCATCCCGCGTGCCTTGACGGTAAGTCTCTCAGGCCGGGTCGGTGCTGCGCATAGTTAGGGCGTGTCTCATAGGTCGTCCAGCCTGCTGCGCGTCCACCGGACGGGCGCCTCGCTGCGTTGTCGTCGTCGCCCATAGCACCACTATGGGCTCCTCCTCCGCCTTGCGATCCATCCCGCCGGCGGCCGCTCGCGACGGCATAGACCCACGAGACACACCCTGGCTGGCTTTGGCGCAAGACGGCCCGGCGGGCCTGGTGTCAGTCCCCAGGCCCGCCGGGTCGCCGGGATCAGCTTCCGGCCAGGTGCTCCGCGGCGCTGATCTGGCTCTGGCAAGCGGAGGTCAAGCTGCTGGGGCTGGGCACCGGGGTGTTCTCGAAGGCGGCCGCCTCGAGGTCTCCCTTGATCTCGCCCGCCAGCTTGTCCCTAGCCACATCCAGGTTGCGCAGCGCCTTGTCGGTCGCTTCGTAGGTCTTGTTGCTGCTGCTCTCGATTCCCTTGGTCGCGGCCTGCAGAGTCGCGGTCCCCAAGTCGCCGACGCTCGAGTTGAGCTGCTTGTAGCACTCCCCGAGCGCGGTGACGCCCTTGGCGCTCAACGCCGAGTTCGGCTTGGTGAGGATCTGGGTGATGACCCGGCCGTCGTGCTCGTAGTCGTCCTTCAGTCCGGTGAGGTACACGATGGTCGGCCGGATGTCGGTCTCATCGATCCAGGGACCCGTGGTGTGGCTGCCGGGAACGGTGACCTGCCCGCTGTCCGGGCCTGCGGAGTTCGGGCCCTTGCTGGCGGCGGTGCCGTCCAGCCCCAGATTCTTGACCCCGGGACCGACGATGCCCAGCCAGTTGGTGTCGATCTCGGCCACGTAGTCGCCGTGGTCGTAAGCGAAGTCCGTGTCCTGGGTGACACACGGGTTGCAGGTCGCCGAGCCGGCGCTCAGGAAGTAGTCCGGTTTGGCGAACATGGCGAACGTCGCCGTCCTGGCGGGGTCGGCGTTGCTCATGTGCAGGATTGCCTCTTCGGTCGGGTCCGCCAGGTAGTTGGTGATCGGCTGGGTGGTCTTGGTATAGGGGTTGTCCGCTGTGAGCGAGGCGACCGCGTGCTCCAGCGACCGCACCGGTTTCGCATCGGGCCCGGGCTGGCCCGTCACGTAGAACTCGGGCGCGCTGTCGTTGACGATGCTGTACGGGGTGGTGTTGTGCGTCTGGGTGGCGATGAGCCCGGTCATGTCGCCGGAGAGCTCGCCGAACGTCCCGGCCGGGTAGGTGCACAGGACGTCGGTCTTGACGGTGTTGCCGGTGACCTTGGCGCCGTCACAGTTCGCCGGCGTGGGCTGGACGGCCCGCCCCACGTTGGCACCGGCCTCGTGGTCGCCTTCGTCCGAGCTGAACACGAACAGCGTGTTCTTCGGCGTGATCCCGTCCGCGGCCAGGCGCTTGAAGAAGATCCCGAACGCCCGGTTGTAGTACTGCGCCTGCTCGATGTAGCACTTGGTGCCACTGGCCAGCGCGCCGGGAGCGTTCTTACAGGCGTTAAGCCCGGGGATGTTGTGGTTTCCGTGCAGGTCAGAGATGTAACCGCCGACCACGGGGACACCGCTTTCCAGCATGTCGGCCATGTAGGCCAGCGTCTGCGAGGCGGTGATGTCACCAAAACCGGGGAATCCGGGGTGGTTGGTGAGGAACGCGCCGTTGAGCTGGTTACCGTTCAGGTCCACCAGGTTCCCGGCGGCGTTGGTGACCTCAAAGCCGTTGTGCATCACGTTCGGCGTGCCCGCGCCCAGCTGGGGCGCCACGTACCGGTGCCCGAACAGCGCCTGGAAGCCGGTGTAACCACCCGGCTCGTTCGGCAGCAGGTCGGGGCGCGCGGTGTGGCTCGGCTTGGTCTGGCCAAACTTCACTGCCTTGGCGTCGGCGCAGAACTTCTGGCCCTTGGCGCAGTGCACCGCCACGCCGACGTAGTCCGCCGTCTCAGCATCCTTGAAGGAGTCCGGGTCCTGCTTGAGCTGCTTGGCCTCGGGTGAATTCGGGCCGAACACCTTGGGGATGTCGACCGCGGTGTTCTCCAGCTCCACGTTCGCCGTGGAGACCTCACCTACGTTGCAGCCTGCCCGGGTGAAGGGCACCCACGGTGCCGGGGTGATCTTGTTCGGCTGTGGGGGCGGGGACGTGGTGGCCGGCGGCGTCGGCGAGTAGACCATCGACGGGTTCGTGTCGTGGCCCGTGGTCGGCGTGCTGGCGGTGTCGAAGATCGGGTCGGTCCAGTACGCGAAGGCACTCGCCGGATCGGAGGTGCCGTCGGGGTTGAAGCTCCGGTAGGCGTTGTTCCCCGCCGACATCCCATGCCGGTCGCCGTACAGCCCAGTCAGCGTCGTCAGGATGTCGTTGGCCGTGTGCGCGATGAGCGGCGTGTGGTTGTTCGACAGGAACGTGCCGTTGTTCTCGAAGAAGTTCAGCAGGTTCGGCATCATCTCCAGGTCAGACGGCACGTTCGGGTTGTCACGGAAGAAATGAACGTTGTCGAACGTGATCTGGACGACGTGCTTGACACCATGCTTGAGATGGCAGGCATTACTCGCTATCACGTGGACGGCCGGATGAGCCGGCTTCGCCCTCGTCGCGGCGAGCCCGGGCCCGGCCTGCGCCGCCAGGGCGAGACCGCCCAGCAGCGAGGCGCACCCGCCGATGGCGACCGCCCTCCCGGTGATCCATCGCCTGTGCTTGTGCTGTGGCATGTATCCCTCCTCCCACCCGCCCAGCGCTGGGCGGGCGACCCTGCCGGTGACCCTAGGGGCACCCCACTAACCCTTGACGACCGCAAGAAGACGGTCAGGCCAACACCACGCGTACCGGAACAAAAGCTGCAGCTCAGCTCCTGGGACGCACCACACACAACCTTTACTTAAAGTTGATGCGGCGGCCAGCCCTGAACAGAGCAAAAGAGCTCCTTTGGCGCGCGAGGTTCTGCCAGGTCCGGCACTCGTCCTGGACAATTACCCCCAAGAGGGCGCACGGTGGGCAGCCAGAACGAAGGAGCAGGCCATGGATAGTGAGGCGGACCAGCCGTTCGGGGGCGGCGCCGGGCCGGCCGGCGGTGAAGAGCAACCGTACGGCGACGGCCAGCAGCCCCATCCCGGCCCCCAGCCCTACGGCGGCGGCCAGCAGCCCTACCCCGACCCCCAGCCCTACGGCGGCGGCCAGGAGCCCTACGGTGGCCAGCAATACCCGGGCCCCCAGCCCTACGGCGGCGGCCAGCAGCCCTACGGTGGCCAGCAATACCCGGGCCCTCAGCCGTACGGCGCGGGCCCGCCTCCGTTCGGTGGCCAGGCGGCAACCGGGCGGCCAAAGGTACGCCCTGGGCGCATCTGGTACCTGGCTGCCCTCGCGGTGTTCCTGGGCGGGGTGGCCTGGCTGCTCATCGGGCTGTTTTCCCTCGGCCACCAGATCGACTCCTTCCCGCGCGTCCCGCTCCCGGCCGGCGGTGCGGTCACGCTGACCCACAGCGGCGGGTACGTGATCTATTACGAAGGGCCTGGCGCAAAGTCGGGGCAGATTCCCGGCTTCCACGTCCGGATCGTCCCGGCGGCGTCATCGCCCCAGATGGGCAGCCTCAAGACCTATTCGGGCTCGCTCACCTACAGCTTTGGTTCCCATCAGGGCCGCGCGGTGCTGACCTTGCGGGTCGCGCGCGGGGGCAGGTTCCTTGTCCAGCCCTCCGGCGCGCCGGGCCACAGCGACCTCGCGTTCGGCTCGAGCATCGCCGGCGGCATCGTGGGCATCGTGCTGGGCAGCATCGCGCTCATCTTCGCTGGCATCGCCGTCGCGATCGTCCTGCTCGTCATCCGTATCGTCAAAACCAGGCGGGCCCGCGTGGCAGCGATGCAGCCCACCTGGCAACAGGCCACCGGGCAATAAGCCAAGATCACGTGACCACGCCAAGCTGTCACCGGCCGCTCTTAGTATCGGGTCGTGGCTGTCCGGACCGTTATCTTCGACTGGGGCGGGACGCTCACCCCGTGGCACGCGGTCGATCACGAGACCCTGTGGCACGAGGTGTGCGGACCGCACTTTTCCGCCGCGACTGCCGGTGACGTCGCCCGCGTCATCTGTGCGGCCGAACTGGCCGTGTGGGCGGGCTGCGAGCGCTCCCACCAGAGCGCGACGCTCGCCCAGGTATTCGACCGGGCCCAGGTCACGGCCACCGATGGCCTCCTGGCCAGCTACTTCAGTTGGTGGGAACCGCACACGTTCACCGATCCCGAGGCGGCACCCTTGTTCCGTGAACTGCGCCGGCGCAACATCAGGGTGGGGGTCCTGTCCAACACCCTGTGGCCGCGCAGTACACACGAACGGATCTTCGTCCGCGATCAGGTGATCGACCTTATCGACGGCGCCGTTTATTCCAGCGAAATCCCCTGGGTCAAGCCGCACCCGGAGGCGTTCCGCGCCGCCATGTCCGCCGTCGGCGAGGACGATCCCGCCTCGTGCGTGTTCGTCGGAGACCGCCCCTACGACGATGTGCACGGCGCCAAAGGCGTGGGCATGCGGGCCGTTCTCATCCGGAACCACGACGTGCCGTCCTATGATGCCGCCGTGCCGGACGCCACTATCACCAAGCTCTCCGAACTCATCCGGCACATCGATCACTGGTGATTCCACGCTGGAAGGATCGTGCCTTGAAGAGCCCGGATCGTGGCCTTCCCGCTCGGCTGGCCATAGCGGTACCGCTGGCATTTCTCGCCGCATGCGGCACCGCAGCCATCGCGCCTGCCGCCATCGCGCCTGCCGCCATCGCGCCTGCCGCCAAGATCATGGTGGCAACCGGCGGAACGAAGGTCCCCGGCGCGCCCAACTGCCCCATGTTCCCCGCGGACAACATCTGGAACACCGACATCTCGAAGCTGCCGGTGAACCAGCACAGCGCGGCCTGGCTTCGGAGCATGGACTCAGCCAGCACCAACCTGCACCCGGACTTCGGCCCGAACCCGGGCGGGTTCCCCTTCGGAATCCCCTACGACATCGTCTCGAACCGGCACCCCTTGGTGCACATCAAGTTCCAGTACGCGAGCCAGAGCAACAAGGGACCGTACCCGTTCGGGGCGGGCACCTTGATCGAAGGCGGCAAGCACGCGGGCGGCGACCGTCACGCGATCATGGTCAACAAGAACACCAGCACGCTGTATGAGCTCTGGCACGCCCGTTACTCCGCGAAGGGCTCCACCGCGGGATCCGGCGCGATCTGGGACCTGACCTCCAACAAGCTCAGGCATGCCGGCTGGACCTCCGCCGACGCCGCGGGACTGCCCATCCTGCCGGGATTGCTGAACTACAGCCAGGTAAAGGCGGCGGTGAAGTCCGGCAAGCCCATCACCCACGCGATCAGGTTCACCGCGCAGCAGACCCAGTCCGCCTACCTCTGGCCGGCCCGCCACGAGGCGGGGTCCGGCTCGAACCCGAACCTGCCCCCGATGGGCGCCCGCTTCCGGCTGAAGGCGAGCTTCAACATCGCCGGGTTCTGCGCCGCCAGCGCGCCTGACTGCAAGGACGCCAAGGCCATACTCACCGAGATGCGGCACTACGGGCTGATCCTGGCCGACAACGGGAGCAACTGGTTCTTCCAGGGCACCGCGTACCCGCAGTGGCCGAACGCGCTGGTCTCGCTGCTCAAGCAGATCCCCGCCAGCGCGTTCGAGGCGGTGAACGAGTCGTGCCTGATGGTCAGCGCCAACTCGGGCCGCGCGGCCGCCAAGCCCGGCTGTCCCATCGGCTGACCCGCCCGGCACGCCCGCGGCCGCCAAGCCCGGCTGCCCCATCGGCTGACCCGGCCGGCACCCGCCGCGGCCGCCCAACCCGGCTGCCCGGACGGCTGACCGCCTAGCCGGGCGCGGCGATGAGGGCGACCACCGCGTCCGCGGCCCGGACCAGGTCGGCCGGGGCGAGTTCGAGCTCAAGGCCCCGCCGGCCAGCGCTGCAGTAGATCGTGGCATAACCCATCGCGGAGGAATCGATCACGACCGCGATCCGCCTGCGGTGGCCGAGCGGGGATATCCCGCCGGCCACGTAACCGGTGGCCCGCTCGGCCGCGGCCACCTCGGCCATGGCCGCCTTCTTGCCGCCTACGGCTGCGGCCAGCGCCTTGAGGTCAAGCTGGCCAGCGACCGGGACCACGCCGATGGTGAGCGCGCCGTCGACGTCGGCGACCAGCGTCTTGAACACCCGCCCCGGCTCGACGCCCAGCACCTCGCTGGCCTCCAGGCCGTAGGAACCGTGCCTGGGGTCGTGTTGGTAGGCGTGCACGGAGTGAGCGATGCCGAGCTTGCCGAGCAACGCGGTCGCCGGCGTCTGCTGTCCTGCCACGCTCGATCACCCTAGCCGGGCCCCCCGTCCCGATCCACGCGTTCATGATCCGTTCGGTTTTCAACCCGCCTGCGGGCCAAAATCCGAACGGATCATGAAAAGGGGCAAAACGGGCAGCCGATCCAGTGCACGATCAATCGATGGGCAGGTTCAGCGAGGCGGTCTCGCTGGCCGGGGGCTTCCGGGCGCGCCGGTCCCGCCATGAATGCCAGAGATGCGGCGCGATCACGGCAGCTACCAGCACGCAGACGGTCACGATCGCGTAGCGGGAGATCAGGTTGGCCAGCGTGACGCCCTCGCTGCCGAGCAGGTACCCGCCCAGAGCGGCCAGCGTGGTAAAGGCCGCCGAACCTAGCGCGTCGAACAGCAGGAACGCGATCAGCGGCAGGCCGGTCCACCCCGCCGCGGCGTAGATCGCGGTCGAGACGCCGTCCGGCAGGAACGCCGCCAGGGCCACCAGCGGCCCGGCGAACCACCGGCCACGGGTCTCGATGGCGCTGGCCAGCGCGGCCGCTCGCGGGCTTCGCCGGCTGAGCTTCTCGACGATCTGGTGGCCCCACAGCCTGCCCGCCCACCAGAACACCCAGTCGAACCGCATCAGCCCCGGCAGCGCCGCGGCCACCACGAGGGCCAGTTGCAGCTTGCTGCCCACATCGGAGAAGGCGCCCGCCGCCACGATCGACGACGTTGACCCGGTCAGCAACTCGAGCAGCACGGGATGGGAAGCGATCAGCGCCGGAGTCAGCGGGATGGTCACGAGCGCGTAGCCGCCGCTCACCGCGATCGCGAGCAGACAGCACACATCCCGGGCCCGCGGACGGCCATCCCACGGCAGCCACTGAGCGAACCGCGATGCCGGGCCACCCTCCGCCCCTGGAGCGCTGTCCCGAGCCTGGTCACGGCCGGGCGCCGGGCCGCTGTTGCGCGCCGGGCCTGGTGGGCCGGGCGGCTGCGGCGGCTGTGGCGCGGTCATGTGGCACCTGTTCCGCTGGATAACGGCCCTTAAGCCCTATTGTCACGATTCCGGACCAGTTGGGCCAGGCCATGACCTGTCGGAGACGTCGGGTAGCGTCGCATCCATGGCCACGCTGGTGTCGTTCCACGCCCATCCCGACGACGAGTGCATCGCCTGCGGCGGGGTGATTCGCAAGGCCGCCGACCAGGGGCACCGGGTCGTGCTTGTCGTCGCCACCCGCGGCGAACAGGGCGAGGTCCCCGAGGGCTTCCTCACCGACGGGGAGCAGTTGTGGGAGCGCCGGGTCGCGGAGACGCACGCGTCAGCGGAGATCCTCGGCGCGCAGCGGGTGGAGTTCCTCGGCTACACCGACTCCGGCATGATGGGCACCCCGGCCAACGCCACGCCGGGCTCGTTCTGGACCGCGCCCGTTGACGAGGCGGCGAAGAAGCTCGCCGCGATCCTGGACGAGGAACGCGCCGACGCGCTGACCTGCTACGACGACAACGGCGGCTACGGCCACCCGGACCACATCCAGGTACACCGGGTGGGCATGCGGGCCGCCGAACTGGCCGGGACACCGCGCGTATTCCAGAGCACGATGAACCGCGACCAGATCCGGCGCGGCCGGGAGCTGTTCGCCGCACAGTCCGGCGAGGCCGAGATAGAGACGCCGGACATCGACGAGGACACGTTCGGCAAGCCCGAGTCGGAGATCACCGCCGCCGTGGACGTCACCGCGTACCTGGACTACAAGCGCCGCGCGATGCGCGCTCACGCCAGCCAGATCAGCGAGCAGTCGTTCTTCCTCGCACTGCCGGAGGAGTCCTTCCGCTTCGCCTTCGGCACCGAGTGGTTCATCCGCGAAGGCCAGGGCCCCGGCATCACCGAAACCGACCTGCTAGAAGGCCTTTAGTACCGTGCGCCGGCGACCTGGTCTGCTAGCGGGTCAAGGATCGCCAGCTCGCTGGCGGTCAGCGTGACGTCGAGAGCGGCCACGTTCTGCTCGAGCCACTTCACCCGCTTGGTGCCCGGAATGGGCACGATGGGCACGCCCAGGCGATCAGCTTGCGCGTATACCCAGGCGATGGCCACCTGCGCGGGCGCGACCCCCTTGGCCTCGGCCACGGACCTTACCGCGTCGGCGATCGCCTGGTTGGCGGCGCCCGCTTCCCCGGCGAAGCGGGGGTTGTGGCTGCGGAAGTCCCGCTCTCCCAGTGCGGTCACGTCGAGGGTCGCGGTGAGAAAACCACGGCCAAGCGGCGAGTACGGCACCAGCCCCACCCCGAGGTCACGCATCGCGCCCGCCACGACGGTTTCCGGCTCCCTGGACCACAGCGAGTACTCGCTTTGCACCGCGGCGATCGGGTGCACGGCGTACGCGCGGCGCAGCAGGTCGCCATCGGTCTCGGACAGCCCCAGGTAGCGAACCTTGCCCGCGGCGACTAGGCCGGCCATGGCGCCGATGGTCTCTTCGATCTCCACGGTCTCCGGCGGCCGGTGCAGGTAGTACAGATCGATCACGTCGACGCCGAGGCGCAGCAGCGACGCCTCGCAGGACCGCTTCACGTAGGCGGGCTCGCCCCGCCGGACCCGCCTGCCGTCGCCGAACGACCTGTCGATGCCGAACTTGGTGGCCAGCTGCACCTCATCGCGCCGGCCCGCGATCGCCCGGCCGACGAGCACCTCGTTATGGCCGGCCCCGTAGATGTCGGCGGTGTCGAGGAACGTCACGCCGAGATCGAGTGCCCGGTGGATGGTGGCCACCGACTCGTCCCAGTCGGTGTGCCCGTAAAACTCGCTCATGCCCATGCAGCCCAGGCCCTGAGCGGAGACGGTCAAGCCACCTAGCGTGCTGGTACGCATCATGCGTCCTTTCGGTGTGCCTCGGTCAGGCCGGCGACCAGGCGAGCGGCAGCGACTCGACCTGGTAGATGCCCTCGACGCCGCCCAGCGCCGCGGGGGCCGCCGGCCGCAGTTCCGCCATCCGCGCGGCGAGGAACGTGATGGCCTCTTCCAGCTCGGCCCGCGCCAGGTTTGACCCCAGGCAGAAATGCGGTCCCGCGCCGAACGTCAGTGCCCGCCCATCCCGTTCCGCGGTGATGTCGAACTCCTCCCCCGCCACCTGTTCCCGGTTGGCCCGCTCCGCGCAGATCGCCACGATGCTCCCGGCCGGGAACAGCACGCCGCGGTGCTCGATATCGCCGGTGCAGATCCTGGCCGTGAACGGGGTGATCGGCTCGAACCTGAGGACCTCCTCGACCGCGCTGGGCACCCGTTCAGGCTCGCGGGACAGCAGCTCCCATTGCTGCGGGTTCGCGGCGAACAGCCGCATCGCGTGGGACAACTGCGCCTGTGTGGTATCCACTCCCCCGGCGATGACGTTAAGCACCAGGTTGATGCACTCGTCATGGGAAAGCTTGTCGCCTTCCTCCTCCGCCGCGAGCAGCGCGCTGATGAGGTCGTCGGAGGGATCCCGCCGGCGCAGTTCAAGGAGCGCTTCCACGTACTCATACAGCTCGCCGGTGGCCCGCTCGATCCGCTCCTGCTCGCTGCCGAGCGCCCGGATGTCGAACTGGCGCTGCACCCAGGTGGACCACTCGTGCAGCCGCGGCGCGTCCTCCAGCGGGGCACCGAGCACCGCGGCGATCGTGAGCGACGGGTACGGCTTGGCGAACGCCGCCACGAACTCGCACCCGGTCGCACCGTCCAGCGCCACCCAGAGCCGCTGCGCGAACTCGCGCATGACCGGCCGCCAGTGGGCGGCGGCGCGCGGGGTGAACGCGGGCCCTACCAGCGCCCGCAGCCTGCGGTGGCGCTCGCCGGTCTGGTTCAGGATGTTCGCGTCGATCTGCTCCCTGAGCCTGCCGCCGGTGACGCCGAAGAGGTCGGCGATCTCACGGCCAGGGAACGCGGTCTGCTTGGCGCGCAGGAAGAACTCGCCGGACTCGTGATCGAGCACCACCAGGGCCAGCGGCGAGCGGGCCAGCCAGCCCTGCTCGCGGACCGCCGCGAGCCGCTGGTGGTAGACCTCGCCGACCAGGCCGGGCTCGTTATAGTCGAAGAACGGCAGGTCGAGGTCATTGACGGTGGCCGTCGCGGCCTGGGTCGGTAGCGCGGCGCGTTCGTTCGCGGACACCATGGCTGATCCTTCCGCTACCCGCTTGTCCGGCCAGCTACCCGCCCGCCGGACCTGGTGTGATCATCCGCCGGGCCAGCAGCCTGCGTTTGGTACCCGGCTCATTCTCGGGCAGGTCCCAGGTGCGGATCACCTCGAAATCGGCGGGCAGCAGGGACGCCGGCTCCCCCGGGGCCAGGCACCAGCCCGCACACAGCTTAGGCCGGGCGCGCAACGCCGCCAGCGTGAAGGCCTCCCAGCCGAGCA
>Ga0210383_10003523_pt1 | contig 13994 bp, 14 predicted proteins | sample IncBWC14OmetaG_FD_160072 | JGI IMG/M metagenome (GOLD analysis project Ga0210383, IMG submission 160072) | Forest soil microbial communities from Barre Woods Harvard Forest LTER site, Petersham, Massachusetts, United States - Inc-BW-C-14-O ...
CTGCGGGAAGCGCTCGGCCACACCGAAAAGACCGGCGACCGCACGGACACCGACGCAGTCGAGGCCCAGGCCCGGGCGCTCGTCGAGGCCATGGAGGAAGCCGGCTGGAACCCATCCGCCGTCCCGGAAATCGTCGCGGCCACGCCAAAGACCGAGGCGCCAGCAGTCCGAGACGTCCTCACGTTCGCCGCCACCGAGGTCGTCCCCCGGCTGGCGCAAACGACGAACGAGATCACCAGCACCCTGCACGCGCTGGACGGGGGGTTCGTCCCCGCCGGTCCGAGCGGCTCGCCGCTGCGCGGGCTGGTGAACGTGCTGCCGACCGGGCGCAACTTCTACTCGGTCGACCCGCGCGCCGTGCCGTCCCGGCTGGCCTGGGAGACCGGCCAGGCCATGGCGGACTCGCTGCTCGAGCGGTACCTGGCCGACACCGGAACCTACCCCGACTCGGTCGGCCTGTCCGTTTGGGGCACCGCCAGCATGCGGACCTCGGGCGACGACGTGGCCGAGGTATTCGCCCTGCTCGGCGTGCGGCCGGTCTGGGACGAGGCGTCGCGCAGGCTCACCACAATCGAGCCGATCCCGCTCGACGAACTCGGCCGGCCGCGGATCGACGTGACCGTAAGGATCAGCGGCTTCTTCCGCGACGCGTTCCCGCACGTAGTGACTGCGCTGGACGATGCGGTAAGGCTCGTCGCCGCACTGGACGAGCCCAGCGACATGAACTACATCCGAGCCCACGCCCAGGCCGATCTCGCGATACACAAAAACGAACGCCGCGCCACGACACGGATCTTCGGCTCCCGGCCGGGCGCCTACGGAGCCGGATTGCTGCCGGTGATCGACGCACGTAACTGGCGCGACGACGCCGACTTGGCCGAGGTGTACGCCGTGTGGGGCGGTTTCGCCTACGGTCGCGACCTAGACGGCCGCGAAGCGCGCGACGACATGGAGCGCGCGTACCGACGGATCGCAGTGGCCGCGCATAACACCGACACCCTCGAGCACGACATCGCCGACTCCGACGATTACTTCCAGTACCACGGCGGGATGATCGCGACCGTCCGGGCGCTCACCGGCCGGGCGCCCCGCGCGTACATCGGCGACTCCACCCGCCCGGACACCGTCCGCACCCGGTCGCTGGCCGAGGAGACCTCGCGCGTGTTCCGCGCTCGGGTGGTCAACCCGCGCTGGGTCGAGGCGATGAAGCGGCACGGCTACAAGGGCGCGTTCGAACTCGCCGCCACCGTGGACTACCTGTTCGGTTACGACGCGACGGCGGGCGTGGTCGAGGACTGGATGTACGAGAAGCTCGCCGAGACCTATGTCCGCGACGAGCAGATGCGCGAGTTCTTCCAGCGATCCAACCCCTGGGCGCTGCACGGCATCGCCGAACGGCTCCTTGAGGCCGCGGACCGCAAGCTCTGGAACGCCCCGGACCCCGACACGCTGGCCGCGCTGCGACAGGCCTACCTGGAGACCGAAGGTGACCTCGAAGGCCGTTGAGCCACTCGCGTTCCACCGGAACTAGTCGAATACACCAGCGTGTCGAATTAAGAAATGTCAGTTGCTCGAGGTTCGGGGGCTGCAGCGCTCCTGGTCGTCCACGCCTCACTGCCCGGCACGTCCCGCAGTGTCACCTCGTGGGTGCAGCGCTTGACGAAGACCGAGCGCCTCAGGCAGAGTTTGTTCACGGCGGCGACCGGTCGCCGAGCTGTGGAACATCCGCCCCAGCCGGGTTCCATCGGCGAAGGGGATTCGCCCTCTCGGTCGTCAATGTCACAGGCCATCTTCCAACACCGCGTCGCTGGGGGACGAGGGTGTCAAGGGGAGGCTTGTCCATGACGAAGGACGCCAGCTTCAAGAAGGTTGTCCGGCGCCACGCCGAGGAGACTGGGCAGCGCTACACCGAAGCGCTGACGGATCTTGAGGGCCTCGGCGCGAGAATGTACCACGAGCCAGTTCCTGAGCGGCTACTCGCTCATCTCCGGGATCGCTACGGCATTGACCCGGTCGCGGCGACGAAGCTCAGTGTGCACAAGACCTACGTGTTCCGCATCGACCGCAAGGACGGCAGCCCGTGGGTCGCCCGCGCGTTCCCCCCCGCTCGGCCGCGTGCCGGCGTTGAGGGCGACGCCGCGGTCCTGGGATTCCTGGAGCGGCAGGACTATCCCGCGGAGCGCCTAGCGGCCGATGATGCGGTATCTGACTTCGACGGCAGCGCGGTCCTGGTGACGCGGTTCGTCGAAGGCGCCCGGCTCCCCGACGGTGCCGCGAAGTTCGCCATGATGGGTGAGCTGCTCGGACGGCTGCACGCGCTGCCGTACGACGATTCCGTCAGCCGCCCGGGCGGAGCCAGTGGTGAGGACCCGAGCCGCGAGGGTACGCCGCGTCAGGACCTGCTGGCCGCCCTGTCGTTTCTCGACGCCGTCGACACGAAGGTCGCGGCCGCCGAGCGCGAGCGATTCGAGCAGCTCCGCGACCAGGTACGCTCGGCCGACGACGGTCACGGCCTTCCGGAGGGCCTGCTCCACGGAAACCTCCTCCACGCCCCCGACCACGCCATCCTGAGCGAACAAGGGCCAGTCGCGATCAACTGGAAGGCGTCCGGGCGCGGGCCGCGCCTCGCCGACTTCGCGTACCTGATCTGGGGCACGGGTTCATGGAACCCACGCCGGCCGGACCAGGAGCGGATCGACGCTGCCGTCAACGCCTACCGCCGGCACGTCGAGCCAGCCGGCGACGAACTTGACCGGCTCGAGGCGGTCATGTACATCCGGACGCTCTACCTCGCCTGTTTCGGCTACCGGCGCGCACTGACCAACGGCTCGGCATTCAACGAGTGGGGCTTCATCGAACCACCCGGGTACTTCAGCTCCACCGCAGCCGCAACCCGAGCCGCGTTCCGCCGGTAGGTCCTCGTGCGAGCGCATTCGATCATCCAGCGGGCTCGTCCGGCGGTGCTGGCGTGAGCGCGCCCGTAGAGGTCCCGGAGGACATCGCCGAGCGGGTCCGCACGCTATGCCTGGCGCTGCCCGAGGTAACCGTACGGATCGACTATTCACTCATCAGAGCGAGATCAACGGCGCAGTCTTTCGACATCCGCCGCAGGTCATTCTGCTTGCTCGTGGCACGGGAGGACCCGGCCGGCAAGCCCGTCCCCCTGCTCGTGTTGCGTGCCGACCCTGAGGAACGCAAGGCGTTGCTATCCACTGGCCACCCGTTCTTCGCCCCGCGAGCCGGCCGTGATCGCATCGGGGTGCTGCTCACCGACGACATGGACTGGGAGGAGATCCGTGAGCTCGTAATCGAGAGCTACCGGATCCTCGCGCCGAAGAAACTCACCGCACTGCTCGACTAGCACGCCGCTGGCCGTCGTGCCCAGCCGGTCAGCGGAGCACAGGAGACTGGCTGCTGAGGTAGTCCCGGATCCGTATGACCTGAGTTGGGACAAGATTCGGGCGTAGCCGATGGTGCGGCGCGGTGACCTGCTAGTTTGCTGGTCGGGAGAGCTGAAATTGCGCACTAACGGCGGCCCCGTAGAGTGTGCTGGGGCCCTATATCAGGACGGCAAAGACCAAGTCCGATGCGACGGCGGTCCAGGTCGTTTACGTGTCGCGGCGGGGCTTGCGATCAGCGGTCGCCAGCTTGCGCACGACCTGCTCCGGCGTGTGCTTCTTCCTCGTAGCCATGTTGATGTCGAGCCCTCTTGCCCGCAACGCGGGCCGCAAGACTCTCAAACGATCTGGATCAAGGAACGCCGCCACCAAAGGTGATGCCACCGTCACTCCAGGATGGATATATATCGACCCGCCGGACCCGGAAGGCCGTATCCGCATCAGCGCGGCCGTCGCCGGAGAGCTCCCGGGCGAGGCTCTTAGCGTCGTCTTCGCAGTCCGCCCCGACGATGAGGTGCCTGCGGTGCGGTCGGACCCGCCATCCCTGGGCGGCAAGATGCTCGGCCAAGTGCACCACATCGTCGTGTGACGGCAATTCGACCCACACCTCCCGGGCGGGGCGGCCGTATGTCACCGACGCTTGCCGCTCTCGCTCCTGGCGGGCTTCATGCAGAGCCTGCCGCTCGGCAACGGGATCGGCGGACGGATCGTCCGCCGCATCCCGCCACTCCTGGGCCCGCAGGCTCCAGAACTCCGTCCGGACGGGCGCGCCGACGCCGTGCCGCGCGAGCACCTCACGCGCCACTTGCGCGGCCTCATCAGCCAATCCGGCGCTGGCGGCATACAAGAAGATCTGAGTACCCCACCGGCTCGAGCTGACCGCTACCTGATCGCCCAGGCGGCTGCCCAATGCAGAGATCAGCGCCTGCCGCAAGGAATGCAGGCTGCGCGGCAGGACGCCGAACGCAATGCAGACACGCCACCCGTCGTCCATAGACGCACGATAGCAACCCTCCGCACCGGCACCTGCACCATCCCGCCGCAGATCCCCTCCCCGACCTCCCCGACGCGCTTGACCGCATCCACAGGCACTCAGGTACGCACTTGGCCCAACTCGGGACGACACGGACTGGGAGGAGATCCGTGAGCTCGTAATCGAGGGCTACCGGATCCTCGTGCCGAAGAAACTCACCGCACTGCTCGACTAGCACGCCGCTGGCCGTCGTGCCCAGGCGGTCAGCGGAGCACAGGAGACTGGCTGCTGAGGTAGTCCCGGATCCGTATGAGGATGGACTCATGGATCTGTATTCCCGGAATATCTTCAGGAGCGGCGGCCTGATCGCCGACACGACCACGCTGCATCCGGCCGGATGTATTACGCCCTGCTAGGCAGATACTTCCCCTAAGCACGCATTAGCCGGATGGGTTGGCGTTGCCCAGCCGTCAAGAGCTAATCCGGAATGGAGCCTTCGGGCCTGGGTCAGCCTCGGCCGGTGATCGGCCTACGTCTGGACGAGGCCGACCTGGCCGGATCCGGCTCGCCCGGTAGCCGCTGCAGGAGGTGGGGTCCAGCACCGCCGTGCTGACCACCCCCGAACGGCAGAACATTCACCGTCGCTGGGCGGCCGACGCACACCGTGCCTTCGCCGAGGACGACAGCGGTCCGGCTGCGGAAATGGGAGCGTGCGGCGCTGTTGGGGTCGCCCGTCAGCGCCGCACACCCGGCGATTTCGTTGTTTTGTGTTATGCGGGGTCGTAGGAGGGTTCCAGGTTTTGTTGGGGTTCTGGTGTGGCGGCGGGTTGGCCGCGGGTGTTGGAGGCGCGCAGCGCGATGGCTCCGGCTGCCACGAGGCAGAGGGCGCTGACGAGCAGGGCCCGCTGGAATCCGGCGGTGAGTGCATCCGGGGGCGGGGTGTGGGCGGCCAGCAGGTGGCTGGTGCGGCTGGTCGCGATCCCGCTGAACACCGCCAGGCCGAGCGCTGACCCGAGCTGGAAAGAGGCGGTGATCAGGGCCGCGGCCAATCCGGCCTGATCCTCCGGCACGCCCGCGTTCGCGGCCGTTTGCACACCGGCATACAGCAGCCCCAGCCCGGCCCCCATGATCACCAGCGGGGCGAGCAGGTTGCCGAGATAGGTGCCATCGACCGGGATGCGGGACAGCCACAAGATGCCACCGGCAGCGAGCAGCGCACCGGAGACGATGATCGGACGGGTACCGGTCCGGACGAACATCTTCGTCGCTACGGTCGAGCCGAACCCGATGCCGACGCTCACCGGCACATACGAGAGCCCGGACTGCAGCTGGGAGTAGCCCAGGACGTTCTGCATATACAGAGTGACGAAGAAGAACATCGAGTAGAACCCGGCCCAGGCGATCACCTGGGTGGCATCGGCCGCGGCCAGGCCCTTGATCCGGAAGATCGACAGCGGGACCAGCGGATGGGCGCGCCGCTGCTCATTGACCACGAACGCGGCAATCAGCACCGCCGAGGCGGCCAGCCCGCCGATGGTGCGTCCCGCACCCCAGCCCTCGTCCGGCGCCCTCACCAACGTGAAGATCAGCAGCAGCATGCTGGCGGTGACCAGCACCGCGCCGACCGCGTCAAAACCGCCCGGCACGGACCGGCCGTGGTCGGCCTTCAGGATCCGGAACGCACCGAACAGCACCAGCGCACCCATCGGGAGGTTCACGAAGAACACCCACCGCCAGCCGAAGTCCTCGGTGAGCAGCCCGCCGAAGAACAGCCCGACCGCCGAGGCCAGCCCGCTGATCCCGGCCCACACGCCCAGCGCCTTGTGCCGGTCGGAGCCGGTGAAGGTGGTGGTCAGGATGGACAGCGCAGCCGGGGACATCATCGCCGCCCCGAAGCCCTGGGCGAGCCGGGCGCCGACCAGCAGCCCCTGGCTGTCGGCCAATCCGCAGGCCAGCGAGGAGGCCGCGAACAGCGTGGTCCCGGCGATCAGCAGCCGCCGCCGCCCCAGCAGGTCCCCGGCCCGACCGCCCAGCAGCAGGAACCCGCCATAGGTGATCAGATAGCCGCTGACCACCCACTGCAGGTTCTGCACCGAGAACCCCAGATGCGTCCGGATGGTCGGCAGTGCGACGTTCACGATCGCGCCGTCCATGACGTCAAGGAACGTCACCGCGCACAGCAGCGCCAGCGTGACCTTGCCGCGCCCGGTCGCCAGGAACGACCCCTTCGGCGGCGCCATCGCTGCGGTCTTGGCGCTGCTCACGACCTGGCGGCTTCCATGACGGGGCCGACCTCGACCCCGCCGCCGACCCGCAGCACCGGGCAGTCTTTGGCCAGCGCCAGCGCGGAGTCCATGTCCTCGGCGGACACCACCGAGTAGGCGACCATCCGGGAGCCGCTGCCGCCGACCTCGCCGAGCGAGGCGTAACCGGTCACCGCGTTGCCGACGTCCACCAGGGCCGAGCCCAGCCCGCCGAACCAGGCCCGCCACTCGGTCGGCGTCCCGGCGTGGGGCGCGTAGTCGGAGGGCACACGGAAGGAGAAAACGTACTTGGCCATGATCTGTGGTCCTGTTCTGTATCCGGGGCGCGTCCCGGACTGGGACCGCCTCCAACCGGGTAGACGCCAGCAGGTCGAGCGAATTGGGCGTGCAGACACCGCCCAATTCGCGGGGCCGGCGGCGTCGGTACTTTCAGACGAGCCGGACGCGCCCGGCGGAAAGAAGAAAAGCGAGGATGCATGGAGACATCGGACCTGATCGCCAGGGCCAGGGCCGGCGACGACAACGCGTTCCGCGAACTGGTCGAAGTGCACTCCCACGAACTGCAGGTCCACTGCTACCGCATCCTCGGGTCACTGCAGGACGCCGAGGACGCGCTCCAGGAGACCCTCGTGTCCGCCTGGCGTAACCTGGGCGACTTCGGCCAACGGTCCTCGCTGCGGACCTGGCTGTATCAGATCGCGACCAACCGGTGCCTGAGCATGCTGCGCGCGGACAGCAGGCGGCCCCGCACCGCGACCCCGATCCCCAACCTGGCCCTGCCCGAGCCGACCGGCGTCAGCGACGCTCCGCCGTGGCTGGAACCATATCCGGACGTGCTGCTTGACAACCTCGTCGATCAGGCGCCCGGTCCGGAGACCCGCTACGAGACGACCGAGGCGATCTCACTCGCGTTCATCACCGCCTTGCAACTACTGCCGCCGCGGCAGCGTGCCGTACTCGTGCTGCGCGACGTGCTCGGCTACCACGCGGGCGAGGTGGCCAAGATGCTCGACGTCACCCAAGAATCGGTTCAAAGCGCCCTCAAACGAGCACGAGCCACGGTCGACAGCCACCTGGCGGACTCAGGCAGCAGCAGGCCCGCGCGCCAACCGGACACCGCGGCCGAACGCCACCTCGTAGCCCAGCTGGCCGACGCCCTCGAACGAGCCGACCTCCAGGCCCTGGTAGGGCTGCTCGCCGAGGACGTCCGAGTCTCCATGCCGCCCGCGATGCTGGAGTACCGGGGCATCGACCTGGCCCGCCGGTTCTTCGCAGCCATCACCCTCCGGGCCGGCCGGTCCTACCGGGTGGTGCCGACCCGCGCCAACGGCCAGCCGGCGTTGGGTATGTATATGGCCGATCCCCACACAGGTGTCTACCGGGCCTACGGACTGCATGTCGTCACGATCGCCGACGACCACATCACCGCGGTCACCGGCTTCCACGCGAGCGTGATGCCATGGTTCGGGCTGCCTCGGACGCTTCCCGGAACGGATTGAAAGACCAAAGAGAAGCCGGCATAACGTCGCGTCTTCTTGCCGCCTCGACCGGTCGGGGAGACCCGCGGCCACCCGCAGCCGGGCGAACTCGGTGGCGAGCGCCCGGGGAGGATAGTGCGCGTTGAGGCCGCTCGGATTGGGCAGTATCCAGAGCCTCGTCGACCCGATCGTGTCCTCCTGGAGACCGACTGCCGCGTCCGGCCGACCGAAGGCGGCGCGGTACGCCGTGACTCCCAGCACCGCCAGCCAGCGGGGACGCCGGGCCAGCACCCGCCTGCGCAGCAGCCGACCACCCTCGACAAATTCCGCCCGGGCCAGCTCGGCGACGCCGACGGTCGGGCGGCGGACGAGGCTGGTCAGGCCAAGTCCTAGAGCCAGCAGCTCGTGCGCTTCTTGCGGGGCCAGGCGGCGAGGCGTGAACCCGGACTCATACAGCGCCGGCCACCAGCGATCGCTCGGCGTCGCGAACGGCGCGCGGGCCGCGGCGGAGGAAAGCCCGGGGTTGGCGCCGCAGAACAGCACCACCAGGTCGTCGGCGATCACGTCGGCGAGGCGCATCCGCCGAGCGGCTTCCAGCTCCGCCGGGGAGAACCGCTTGCCACGGGCCGCCACCGGCTTGCCCGGCATCATCGGCACCTCCCGTCGGAATATAGCCCGCGCCAGCACTGTCTAAGCCCGCCTGCCCCGGCTTGCCCGACATCGGCGGAGCACGGCGCGAGCTCCTAGGGCCAGGTGCAATAGTTTGGACCGTGCACCTGCTCCCCGCCGAACGGTCCGGCCATCGAATCATCGATGGCGAACGCGTGTGCCAGGCGATTGCCGCCATCAGCCCGCCCGAGGCCATGCAGGCTCAGGCCAAGACGTTCGCCGTCCTCGGCGACCCGACCAGGCTCACCCTGCTGATCGCCATCAAGGCGGCCGGGCCGATCAGCGTGTCAGACCTCGCGGCGGCCACCGGCCTCAACGACACGACCGTGTCCCAGACGCTGCGTTTCCTGCGCGCTGCCGAGGTGGTCTCGACCGAGCGGGACGGAAGGGTGATCCGCTACCAGCTGGCCGACGGCCCGGTCGCGGCCCTGCTTCCGTAGATCTGGGCTTCGGTAGGTCCGGGCGGCTTCCGTAGATTGGCATCTGATCATCTGGTGAGCCTTGACGGTATCGGGCCCCGGCTTGTACCGTGCCCATGACCCCGGGGCCACCGGGGCGGCAGCCAGCCAGCGAAGTCCGGTGCGAGCCCGGCACTGTCCCGCAACGGTCAAGCCCCTCCGAGGGGACGAGTCCGGTCGCCTGACCTGGCCTGTCTCGCGAACACCAGTCCTCGGAGGAAGGGCGGTCTCGGTGATCAAGGGGCTGCGGACCGCGGCGACGGCCCGCGAGTGGGGTCGGCTCGCCGCGATGCTCGGGTTCATCCTGGCCATCAACGTGGCCGGCTGGGCCATCTTCATCCTGTATGTAATGCCGCACCACTTCGACTACCGGGGTGAGAGCGGCAGCAAGGGCCTGGGCGTCGGGATCGGGGTGGCGATCACGGCGTGGCTGCTGGGCTTCCGGCACGCGTTTGACGCCGACCACATCTCCTGCATCGATAACACCACCCGCAAGCTGATGGCCGACGGCAAGCGGCCGCTGGGCACCGGGTTCTTCTTCTCCTTCGGCCACTCCACCGTCATCGTCGCGGTCGGCGTCGGCATCACGATCGCGGCCCGGGCCGTGTTCGGCGCCGTGGTCGACCCCAGCTCGGCCTACGAAACCGCCGGCGGGACGATCGGGACCCTGCTCTCGGCCGGGTTCTTGTACCTGATCGCGCTGCTGAACCTGATCGTGCTGGCCGGCATCTTCAAGGTCTTCCGGCAGATGCGCGAGGGCGCCTACGACGAGCAGCAGCTGGAAGCCCAGCTGCAGGCCCGCGGGCTGATGTACCGGTTCTTCGGCCGGTTCATGCGCTCGATCAACCACACCTGGCAGCTGTACTTCGTGGGCCTGGTGTTCGGCATCGGGTTCGACACCGCCACCGAGGTCGTCCTGCTCGCCGCCACCGCCTACGCCGCGATCCAGGGCCTGCCCTACTTCGCCGTGCTGGCCCTGCCGTTCCTGTTCTCCGGCGGCATGATGCTGTTCGACACCCTCGACGGGGCGTTCATGAACTTCGCCTACGGCTGGGCGTTCGCCCGCCCGGTCCGCAAGGTCTACTACAACCTGGTCATCACCGCGTTGTCCATCGGCGCGGCGTTCATCATCGGCACCATCGAGATCCTGGGCATCTTGACCACCGAGATGCACCTGCACGGTGCCTTCTGGGACCTGATGGCCAACTTCAACATCAACCTGGCCGGGTTCTGCATCGCCGCGCTGTTCGTAGCGGTCTGGGCGGCGGCCCTGATCTATTGGCGCCTCGGCGACGTCGAGGCGCGATGGTCCGCCAGCATGGCCTCCGACCAGGCCGCGCCCCCGGTTCCGTGCCGGGGTCATGACACCGGAACCTCTCGGCCGTAATTGTCGTACCGCTGTGCTACCGTCGGGTATGGCCGTCCGCAAGAAGCGCTCGATCTCCATCCCGCCCGAGCTCGATGCCGAGATCGCCGCCGCCGCTCAGACCGCCGGGATGAGCTACAGCGCCTGGCTCGCCCAGACCGCTCGGAAGGAATTCACCATCCGGGCGGGCCTGGAAGCGGTCAACCAGTACGAGGACGAGCACGGCCCGTTTACCCCGGACGAGATCGCCGAGGCCGACGAATGGGCCACTAGGGTCACCCAGCCATCCCGCACCCGGCGGACGGCGTGACCGGTATCACGTACGACTCCGGGGCGCTGATCGCCGCCGAACGAGGTGAGCGGCTGATGTGGGTCCGCCACCGTGCCCTGCTGTTGCGCCGTGTCGTACCGACAGTGCCGGCCCCCGTCGTTGCCCAGTGCTGGCGAGGCACAACCCGCCAGGCACAGCTCGCCCGGCTCCTGGCCGGATGCGAAGTGGAAAGTCTCGATGACACCAGGGCCCGGGCCACCGGAACCCTGGCCGGCCGCGCCCGCACCACCGACATCGTCGACGCCCAGGTCGTCGAAGGAGCTCTCCGGCGCGGCGACCTCGTCATCAGCTCCGACGAAGACGACCTAACCGCCATCGCCGCGGCCGTCAGCCGCCACATCGACATCGACCACCCGTAACACCGGCGCGGCCATAAACGCGGCAGCCGGCCAGATCACAAGTGGACGGGAACCGCGGCGACACGCCGCCGGATGGCGTCGTCGGCGGCGGCGGCGTCCAGGCCCGACTCGATGAGCAGCGCGCGGGTGTGCTGCCCGAGCGCCGGAACGTCCCCCATCCGTGCCTCGGTCCCCGTAAACGTCGCGGGGGGCAGCAGCGCCTCGGCCGGCCCGTGTTCGGTTCCGATCGTCCGCCAGCGGTCGCGGGCGCGCAGCTGTGGGTGCCCGACCACCTGGTCGAGCTGCTTGACCTGCGCGGCGGGGATGCCGGCCGCGGCCAGCCGGTCGTCCAGTTCCGCGGTCGACCACCGGGCCGTCTGGGCTGCCACGAGCGCGTCGCATTCAGACCGGTGCCGCACCCGCTGGACGTTGGTGGCGAACCTCGGGTCATCGGCGGCCTCGGGGACGCCCAGGACCTCGGTGACCAGCGTGCGCCAGCCGCTGTCGTTCTGCACGCCGATCAGGATCTGCCCGTCGCGGGTCGGGAACGCGTCGTAAGGGGCAATGGAGCTATGGCTCAGCCCCATCCTCGCCGGCTGGCGGCCGGTGTGCATCTGGGTGTAGAGCGCGTACCCCATCCATTCGACGGTGGCTTCGAGCATGGACACCTCGATGGTGGCGCCCTCTCCGGTGCGCCACCGGCGCAGCAGGGCGGCCAGGATCGCCTGCGAGCAGTACATGCCCGACGCGATGTCCGCCGTCGGGATGCCGGTCTTGACCGGGGTCTGCGGTGTGCCGGTGATGGCGATGAGCCCGGCTTCGGCCTGGATGAGCATGTCGTAGGCCTTGCGCTGCTCCATCGGGCCGCCGAGCCCGAACCCGGACAGGCTGGCCACGACCAGCTGAGGGTGGCTCGACCGCAGCTCGCGGGCCCCGAGCCCCAGCCGCTCGGCCGCCCCGGGCGCGAGGTTCTGCACGAAGACATCGGCCCGCGCCGCCAGGCGCTGCACGACCGCGCATCCCTCGCTCGTCTTGAGGTCGACGGCGATCGACTCCTTGCCCCGGTTGAGCCAGACGAAATGCGCGCCGGTGCCGTGGACCACGTGGTCGTAACTGCGCGCGAAATCGCCCCCGTCGACCCGCTCCACCTTGATCACCCGGGCGCCGAGGTCGGCCAGGTTCCGGGTCGCCAGCGGGACGGCCACGGCCTGTTCGACGGTCACGACGGTGACGCCGTCCAGCGGCAAGCTCATGCCGTGAATTCTGCCCGGCACGGCTGCTGGACGACGTCGCGGGTGCCACTACCCCAGGGTCGGCACGCACGATGGCCCGTTCGGTCAAAAGAGATTTTTATTCCGAACGGACCGTGGCACCCGCTGCCGGGTCCCGGGAGCAGCGGCTCCAGCCATTCCGCGAATCGACGACTTCGGATTAGCCGGCGGCTATGTCTCCATAGCCGGCAGGTGTTGGCCAGCCTCCGCGCCCGTCGCATCTGATGGGTACTACAGGCGCTTCGGATTTTCCATAACACGTGGTGCGCCTGAGGCAAGCGGAAAGGGAATGCCTGTCATGTTCAAGTCGTCATCCACCTCATTGATCCTGCTCGGCATCCTCGCCGTCATCATCGGGATCCTCGCCATCGCCTGGCCGGGCGTCACGATCCTCGCGCTGGTCATCCTGTTCGCCATTTACGCGTTCACGGAGGCGGGGCTGCAGGCCGCCAGGGCCTTCAGCAGCCGGAGCGCCGGGCCGGTGTTCGGTCGCCTGCTGCTCGCGCTGGTCGACCTGGCCGCGGGCGTGATCGCCCTGGTCTGGCCCGCCCCCACCGCGTTCGTCCTGGTCATCGTCGTGGCCGCCTGGGCGTTGGTCGGCGGCTTCGCCGAGGTCTTCGCCGGCTTCCAGAGCGGGGAGACCGCGGGCATGCGTGCGATGTTCATCTTGTCCGGGCTGGTGTCGGTCGCGTTCGGCGTGCTGCTGTTCGCCCGTCCCGGCGTCGGCGCGGTCACCTTGGCCCTGCTGTTCGGCCTGTACAGCCTGATCTACGGGTTCTCGCAGATCACCGCCGGAATCCAGATCCGCCACCTGGGCGGATCGGTGGAGTCGCTCTCGGAACTGCGCCACGCGGCCTAGCCGCCCGGTCCCCAAGCGCGGGCGCCCGCGCCGGCCTCCCGCCGGGCCGGTGCGGGTGCCCGCTTCGTCGCAGGAGGAAGACATCCCATGAGCTCCGCCAGGTCGGGCAGGCGCCTGGCCGCCTGGGAAACGGCCTGGTCCAGGGTCGGACCCCAGTGGTCCAAGGGCAGGCCCTGACCGCGAGCGCCACCGCCCCGCTGTTTCCGTAACCACTCGTCGCCACTACTACGTTGACTGATATATTGGTCGACGTATTAGGAGGGCGGATGACTGTGAGCGGGCGGGACGGCAAGGCCGGGCAGGACGTGCTGCGCCGGGTCGGCGAGGCGTCGGTGCTGATCCTGATCAGCCTCGCCGACGGACCCAAGCACGGCTACGCGCTGATCCAGGACATCAAGGAACTCGCCGGCGTCGAGCTCGGGCCCGGCACGCTGTACGGTGCGCTGGACCGGCTTGAGCGACTCGGCCTGATCGACGCGCTGCCGGCCGACGACCGGCGTCATCCCTACCGCATTACCGCGCCGGGGGCGGCGGCGCTGCGCGTGCACCTGGATTCGCTTGAGCGAGTCAGCGCGGCCGGACGGCTGCG
>Ga0210383_10003525_pt1 | contig 13992 bp, 12 predicted proteins | sample IncBWC14OmetaG_FD_160072 | JGI IMG/M metagenome (GOLD analysis project Ga0210383, IMG submission 160072) | Forest soil microbial communities from Barre Woods Harvard Forest LTER site, Petersham, Massachusetts, United States - Inc-BW-C-14-O ...
CGGCGTCGGGTGACTGGCGCCACCTTAGAGCCGCAGCAAGCCGCGCTTTGCAATGTAGGCGAGCGCGAGCCCCACAACGAACGCCAAGCCGACGTTCCACATGGCAAAGCCCGCGGTTGCAAGCGTGATGAAACGCTCGCCTTTGTTCTTGCTGAAATCACACGACCCGAGCGCGAGCTGTGCACCGGTCAGAAAAAGAATGACGCCAAGCACCGCCTTTGGAAACACGTTCAAAATCGCCTCGATCGAGCCGCTGAAACAAAACGCCAGCGTCAAGAGAATCGCGCCCAAGATGATCGGCGCGCCGCCGGTGCGCGCACCGAAGGCCACGTGTCCCGCCATGCCGCCAGCGCCGTGGCACATCGGCACGCCGCCGAGGGCTGCGCCAAAAAGATTCATCAATCCCGTTGAGGTGGCGACCAATCCGTCGCCGACCGCGCGATGGGGGAACAGTCGGTTGTTTTCCTCTCTGACGGCAATCACGGCATTGCCGAGCGTCAACGGCAGCTGCGGGAGCGCGAGGAACAACGTGCCAATCCACAGGTCGTGCCAGCTGATCGACGCCAGCGCAAAACCCGGCAGGCGAAATTGCAGTCGCACTTGGGACAGCGCTTGGGCGACGGCCGGATCTTGGATGACACCGCACGCCGCGCCGAAGAGCAGCAAGAGAAACATGGCCGGGATGGCGCGATTCGTGAGCAGCAGGAGCGTTCCCATCAGCCCGATGGCGGCGATCAGCCACCCTGTGCTCATCAGCTTGATGCCCTCGAGCATGAAGCTCAGGCCGAGCCCCAGTACGATGCCGATGACAACACAGCGCGGCACGAGCCTGGCAATGCGCGTCGCCGCGCCGCTCAAGCCCAGAATCAGCCAAATCACGCCAGTGACCAATCCTGCGCTGTAGACCGAGGCTTGAGTGATGACCGCGGTCTGCGCGGCCTGGGTTATCGCGGCGGCGCCGAGCGCTTTCATCGGCTGCACGGGAAAGGGCGTCTTGTAATAAAGACCGCAGATCAGCAGCGCCGCTCCAAAGGCAAACAAGATCCCGAACGGATCCATCTTCAACACGGCGATGTAGGCAACGACAAAGGGGACCAGCGTGCCGAGATCGCCGAAGGCTCCGGCCCACTCCATGCGATCGAAGCGGTTGCCGGGAGGCGGGGCAGTGGTTTGCGGCGTGGGAGAATTCATTCTGGCGGCACGGTGCGATCTGCAATGGCGCAGCGTAAACCGCCGACAGCGGAAATTCCTCGGAATCGCGGACCGGTTATATTTCTATAGATACGACGCGGTGCCCAAAAAGATACGCGTCGCTGTATTTGATGAAATACGACGAACGTACCGGGACAGGATGTTACGAGATTTTTTCCGCCCGCTGCAAAATCTTTTTTGCGAGCTGCTTTTTGCCAGCGTGGTCAGCACGGGGCGCCTTCACGATCACATGCGGAACGATGTCGGTGAGTCGTTGCGCAGCGAGCCGCCCGACCTCCCGCTCCAGCGCCCGGTATTGCCTGATCAGGCTTGCCCCGAAAACTGTCACGCGTGCGCCGCCGCCGCCCGCGCCGCCGGTTGAGGAAACGCTGACAGCCTCGGAAAAGCCCTGTTTCAGGCTGTTTATGAGCATCCATGCGCGCCGGTAACTCATCCCGAGAGAGCGCGCGGCATCGGAAATGGATCCCGTGGACTTGATCGCCTCGAGCAGCGCGATCTTGCCCGGGCCGACGTGGACGTTTTCGGCGAAATCGATGCGGATACGAACAACGGGCGTCATCGCACTCCTCCTCAAAGCCTTGAGCAACGCCATCATACTGAGAATCGTTTAAGGCTTGAATACGATCCGCGACAGGAGGATTCTTACGGATTCGAATCTCCGCGGAGTCCTTATGGCGACGACATTTCTTTTGAACGGCAAGAGCACGACGCTGGACGCGGATCCGAGCATGCCGTTGTTGTGGGCCATCCGCGAATTCGCCGGTCTGCACGGCACCAAGTTCGGATGCGGCATGGCCATGTGCGGCGCCTGCACGATTCATCTCGACGGTCAGGCGGTCCGTTCCTGCGTCATGCCCCTGGCGGCGGTGTCGGGCCGGCAAGTCGTGACCATTGAGGGACTGCAGAGCAAACAAGGCAAGGCTGTACAGGCCGCATGGATCGATCTGCAGGTTCCGCAATGCGGATATTGCCAATCCGGGCAGATCATGTCGGCGACCGCGCTCCTCGAGAAGAACGCCACGCCCAGCGATGCCGATATTGACGGCGCCATGAGCGGCAACATCTGTCGTTGCGCCACCTACCCGCGCATTCGGGCGGCGATTCATGCCGCCGCGCAATCTACCAAGGCCTGACCATGAGCAATCACTCGCCTGCTGCACCCAAAATCGAACGGCGCGCATTCTTGAAAGGCGCCGGTGCGGCCGTGACGGCGCTCACCATTGGGTTCGAGTGGATGGGCACGGCGCGGCGCGCGATGGCGCTGGCCGGCGCTGCCAATAACGCGGCGCCCTTCGCGCCCAACGCCTTCGTCCGAATCGGCGCCGACAACAGCATCACCATTATTTCCAAGCACATCGAAATGGGCCAGGGCTCCTACACAGGTTTGGCGACGGTGCTTGCGGAAGAGCTCGATGCCGATTGGTCTCAAGTCCGTGTCGAGAGCGCCCCTGCCGATGCCACGCGCTATGCCAATCTGGTCTTCGGCAAGATTCAAGGAACCGGCGGCAGCTCGTCGATCGCCAATTCCTGGCCGCAGCTGCGCGATGCGGGCGCGAAGGCGCGGGCGATGTTGCTTACGGCCGCGTCCAACGAATGGCACGTGCCCATCGGAGAACTTACGGTCGATAAAAGCGTGATCTCCCACGCCGCGAGCAAGCGCCAAGCCACCTTCGGCTCGCTGGTGAAGAAGGCCGCCGCCCTGCCCGTACCTGCAAGCGTGCAGCTCAAGGATCCGAAGGATTTCAAACTCATCGGCCGCCAGCCGGCGCGGGTCGACGTCGCCGCGAAATGCGACGGCACGGCCCAATTCACAATCGATGTCGCGATGCCCGGGCTCCTTGTCGCGTTGTTGAAGCGCCCACCGCTGTTCGGCGGCGCGGTCAAAGATTTCGACGCGACCGCGGCGCTGCAGGTGCCCGGCGTGGTCAAAGTCGTTCAGGTCCCGGGCGGCGTTGCCGTGATTGCGAAAAATTTCTGGGCCGCCAAGCTGGGACGGGATGCGCTCAAGATCGAGTGGGACGATTCGAAGGCCGAGAAGCGCAGTTCCACGGCGATGATGGACGAGTATCGGCGCCTTGCCGATCAGCCGGCACTGCCCGCGCGCAAGGAAGGCGATGCCAAAAAAGCCATCGGCGAGGCAACTCGCAAGATTTCAGCAACCTTCGAATTCCCCTATCTGTCCCATGCGCCGATGGAGCCGCTCGATGCCGTGGTCAAGCTGGATGCCAAGAGCTGCGAGATCTGGGCCGGCGATCAATTCCAAACCATCGACCAGATGAACGCCGCGCACACAGCCGGTTTGGATCCCAGCCAGGTGAGCATCCATACCCTGTATGCCGGCGGCAGTTTCGGCCGGCGCGCCAACACAATTTCCGACTACATCGTGGAAGCGGTCTCGATTGCCAAGGCGCATGGTGCGGACGGCACGCCCATCAAATTGCAGTGGACGCGCGAGGATGACATCCACGGCGGATTGTATCGGCCCATGTACTTCCACAAGCTCGAAGCCGGTCTGAACGCCCAAAATGAACTCACCGGCTGGCACCATGTCATCGTCGGCCAATCCATCATGGCCGGCACGATTTTCGCCGCGGGCATGAAGGACGGGATAGACCCGACCTCGGTGGAAGGGGCCGCGAATATCGGCTACGGCATCCCCAACATCGCGGTCGACCTGTCGACCACCAAGTCCCCCGTGCCGGTGCTGTGGTGGCGCGTCGTGGGCAGCTCGCATACAACGTTTGCCGTCGAGGCATTCATAGATGAAGTCGCGCACGCGGCGGGCGCCGATCCTTTCACGTTCCGCCGCAAGCTGCTCGAACACGAGCCGCGCATGAAAGGCGTGCTGGAACTCGCCGCCGACAAAGCCGGATGGACCTCGGCACCCCTGCCGAAGGGCAAAGGCCGCGGCATCGCGGTGTGCGAGGCGTTCAAATCTTTTGTCGCGCAAGTGGCCGAAGTCAGCGTTGACGATGCGGGACGCATCAAGGTCGATCGGGTGGTTTGCGCGATCGACTGCGGCACGGCTGTCAATCCGGACATCATCAAGGCGCAAATGGAGGGCGGCATCGGTTTCGGCTTGGGCGCGGCCCTGTATGGGGCAATCACGCTGAAGGATGGCCGTGTCGAGCAAAGCAACTTCAACGACTATCGGGTCCTACGTATGAATGAAATGCCGAAGGTGGAGGTGTACATCGTCCCCTCGACCGAAAAACCGACCGGCGTGGGCGAACCCGGCGTCGCGCCCATCGGACCTGCCGTTGCCAATGCCGTGTTTGCCGCCACGGGCAGGCGCGTGTATGTATTTCCCTTCTCCAAAAACGACATCGTCAGGAGCTAGCGCCTCATGAATGCAACGCCCCCGAAAAATAAGCGACGACCGCTGCTTTTGACGCTCGCGGCGATTGTCGCCGTGGTGATCATCGTGGCCGCCTATGTCGTTTTCGGTCCTCTTCCCACCGATTTTGCGGGTGGCAAACGCGTCGCGCTCGCGGCCTACACGGCGGGGGATCCCACCGGCGTGCCGGCCGAACTCAAATCCGCGAGCCAAGTTGAACGCGGCGAGTATTTGACGCGTGCGGCGGATTGCGAGGTCTGTCACACGGCCAAGGACGGCGCGCCGTTCGCCGGCGGAGTTGCCTTCGTGCTGCCGTTCGGCACGATCTATTCGACCAACATCACCCCCGATGCGGAGACCGGCATCGGCAGTTACAGCGATGCGAATTTCCTCGATGCCGTACACAAAGGCATCGGCCGCAACCACACCAAGCTGTATCCGGCGATGCCCTATGCCAGCTATACCTACATGTCGAATGCCGATGCGCTGGCAATCAAGGCGTATCTGTTTTCGTTGAAGCCGGTGCACGCACCCGCCCCGCAAAACACGCTGAGTTTTCCGTTCAACCAACGCGGCCTCATGAGTCTCTGGTCGGCCTTCTTCAATCCCGACCGGCGCTATGAGCCGAACATGGACCGCAGCCCGGAATGGAATCGCGGCGCGTACCTGGCTGAAGCGATGGCACATTGCGGCGAGTGCCATACGCCGCGCAATCCGGCGTTCGCGCTGAACAATCGACAGAAATTTGCGGGCGCGGTGCAAGCCGGCTGGCGGGCCTACAACATCACACCGGATCACGCCAGCGGCGTGGGCTCGTGGAGCGATGCGGACCTGGCCCATTACCTATCCGCCGGACACGCCGACGGCCGCGGCACCGCCGCCGGCCCGATGGGCGAAGCCGTCGATGCAAGCCTAAGCTATCTCAAGACCAGCGATATCGCCGCGATTGTGACGTATCTGCGCTCCGTGCCGGTTGTTGCATCCGCCGACCTGCCGGATCCAAAACAAACTCCGGCACCGGCGCTGTTCGCCGAGAATACGGCGGCGGGCGACTCACACGGCAGGGCCGTGTACGAGGGTGCCTGCGCCGGCTGCCACGGCTGGACCGGCGTGAGCCCGGTTATTCCTTTTGCAACGTTGATCGGCACGCGCGGCGTCAATGATGCGACCGCCATCAACGTCGCGCAGGTGATCATCGGCGGCGGCCGGCGGCATGTCGCGGGCGATTCGAACAACATGCCGGCCTTCGGCACCACCTACTCGGATGCGGAAATTGCCAGCGTCGCGAATTATGTGACGGCCCGATTCGGCGTCAAGGGATCCGACTTGACCGCGGCCAAGGTGGCGAAGCTGCGCGCCGAGGAGTGAAGCGGGAATTAGTGCGCATCATCCGCGCACGACATCACCAGCTTTCCATGCACCGAGGATGTCTCCAAAAGAGAGTGGGCCCGGATCACGGACTCCACCGACAGGAATCCGACGTTCGTGACTTTCGGGGGACGTAGGGCGCCGCAGTCGAATAGCGCGGCGATGCGAATGAGCATCAGCTGATACTTTCGCCACCCCGCACGATCACATTGCAGCGAATAGGCCGGCTCTCGGCCAACCCCTGTCGGATCTGACAATCGACCGGATTGAACGCGATCGATTTGACGCGGATTCGCACCTCTCCGGGTCGCAGGGTTGGAATCGGAATCTCCGTCAGCCGGAAATTTTCCGTACTTCCATAATTGGTGAGGATAATTGCCTGCATGCCGGATCAGCACCGCGCGACCACCCGAACCATGGTTTCCCGATAGTCGGTGAAACCCATTCGTTCGTAGAGACCTCGCGCATTGACGTTGTTCTTCATCACATGCAGGAATGGGGTTTCGTTGCGGCGCAGTTGTCGTCCCACCAGGTGAAGCGTCAACCGCCGCGCCAGTCCGCGGCCTTGCTGGTCCGGATGCGTGCAGATACCGCTGATCTCGCGGAACGCGCCGGCGTGCATGCGCTCGCCGGCCATAGCGACCAAGCGCCCCGCTTCGAAGCAACCGAAGTAGTCGCCGAGCTCAATCGTCCGCAAGCCAAAAGGGCCGGGACGAGTCAGGTCCGCGAGTTCAACCGCTTGTGAAGCGTGGTTTGGCTTCAGTTCGAGAAAACCCGCTCGCGCCGAATCGTCCGCGACCGGCCCGGCCGCGTTCCACACCATGAGAACCATGGTCGATTCCAGATCGACGCGCCACCCATCCGGAACGGGACCGCTCCAACCGCTGCAGTACAGCGCTTCACCGGGCTTGCAATAGGGCCGGAGCGCCCCGAAGTCGGGACACTCTTCGTCCGCAAAGCCGGCGATCGGCGAGAATCCCGGTGAGTAGCGGCGCGCAGCTCCCGTTCCCGCCGCGAACCTTGCATGGGGACCCGTCAGGCAATTCCAAAAGACATTTTTCAGGACATTTCCCATCATGGCCGCAACGGCGATCCTAGAGCACAAAGCTGGCGGCCGCTTCGCGTTGTGCCACGGCGCCGCGTGCCCGGGGAGTGAGGAACGCAAGCAGCGCCGCCACGATGAAAAGCGCAGGCACATCTCCCAACAGGTGGCCGTGATTCTCCGCTGATTCTAATGACTGGAAAGTCATGACTCCGCCATGCACGATGCTTGACCAAACGGTGAACCAGATCAGGCTGAGGTGTTCGAGCGGGTTGCGCGACGCAATGATCAGAAAGACTCCAAGCGTCGCGTAAAAGCCGACGATCATCAGAGGATAGTGCGAATGGCCGGTATGCCATTTCCAGCCGGACGGCCATGCAATCATTAGCACATAGATTCCGCCGATGAAGATTACACCGACCAGTATCAACGCGATTCGCAGCAGCTTGAGACGTTGGAATTCACTCACTGGAAATACCCTCCTAGGTTGTGGTTTCGGAGCCGTCACCGCCGGGTGACGACGATTTCGAGATACTCGCTGGGCACGACCACCGTCGCGTCCCCAGAACGATTGAACCTGGCAATCAACGCGAACAGATCGCTTTCGAGAGCTGCTTGCGACTCAGCATCGAGCGCGGCAAACGCCTTCAGCACAGGACCATAGAAGCCGCGAAAGACTTCCATCCAATGCTTAGGCGAGCGATAGCGGAACACGAAATTGCGCGGCACTGCCTCGATTGACGCCGCATGCGGCTCGAACAATTCGACGAGACGGGCGCGCACGCCCCACAGCGCCGGTGACTTGGCGCCCGGCGGCGGCGGCAGATATTTGCCGATGGTCTTGAACAGTTGGCCGATGAAGCCGTCGGGCGTCCAATTGGCGAGGCCAATCTTGCCGCCGCGCCGGCAGACGCGCAGCATTTCGGCCGCAGATCGCTCATGATTGGGCGCGAACATCACACCGAAAGTCGAGACCACAACGTCGAAGGACTCATCGGCGAAGGGAAGCGCCTCGGCATCTGCCTGCCGAAACTCGATATCAAGCCGTTCGGCGGCGGCTCGCTCGCGCGCGCGATCCAGCAGCGGGGGAACGTAGTCGGTAGCAACGACTTGGCACCAGCGGCGCGCCGCTGCCAGCGAGACATTGCCGTTGCCCGCGGCGACGTCCAGCACGCGCTCGATGCCGTGCAGATCGAGAGCCTCGCACAGCGATTCGCCGACGATCTGCAGCGTCGTGCCGACCACAGAGTAGTCGCCCGATGCCCAAGCGGCTTGTTGCTTGAGTTTGAGACTAACGAGGTCGACGACCCCAGAGGTACCTATGACTGCAGACATGCGCTCTCTCCCGATTGAATTGATACGAGGCGAATTTAAGTGGAGAAGGAAGCGCTCGGGGTACCGCAAAGCGGGACAAATGGCGGGACATCGGAGAAGGCAATGCCGGTAGACTAGGCCGATTCGGCACGGGGTGGCGGCGGCATGCAGGATTTGGCGCAATCCTTCGGGTATTGGTTGCGGCGGCGGCGCAAGGCGCTCGATCTCACTCAAGAGGCGCTGGCCGAACGCGTCAGTTGTTCCGGCTTTGCAATCCGGAAAATCGAGGCGGATGAACGCAAACCCTCGCTGCCGCTCGCGCACCGGCTTGCCGATGCCCTGGCAGTGCCGCCGGAAGAGCGGCGGACATTTCTCGACGCAGCACGCGCAATCCGATCCGTCGACCGCCTATCGCTCGCGGTATTGCCCGTCGACTCCGGGGCGCGCAGCACCGCAGGAAAAAGCATCCGGGACGCGGCGATCTACGCCAAGAGCGAGTCCGCGCCGTTTATCGGCCGCAGCTCCGAATTCGAGCTGCTGGTGAGCTTAATCGCCGGGCTCGGCGCGGGACGCGGCAGCACGGCACTCATCGAGGGCGAACCCGGAATCGGCAAGAGCCGCCTAATCCGGGAAGTCGTGCGCCATGCCGAAACCTTGGGCCTTTCCGCCCTCGCGACCAACTGCTATGAAATTGCGCGCGCGATTCCCTATCAACCCGTTATAGAGCTGGTGACGCGAGCGCTTGAGCGCGCGACTCCGTCCGCGCTCGCGAAGCTGGCGCCCATCTCGCTCGCCGAGCTCGCTGCCCTGGTGCCCGCTGTGGGCGAGCGCTTTCCCCGATTGCCCGCCCTCTCCCGGGATTTTCCGGAAGCCCGCCAAGCCCGGCTATCTCAATCGATCGCGCAGCTCTTCGAAGCCGTGAGCCGGGAGCGGCCGTTCGTGCTGGTGGTCGACGACATTCAGTGGGCGGACGAAGCAAGCGCGCGGGTGTTCCACCATCTCGCCCGGCATGCCGCTGAAAAGCCGGCGCTCGTGATCTATGCCTATCGGGACGACGATCTGGCGAGCGACGAGCGCCTGTCACTATTTGTCGAGAGTTTGCATCGCGAGTCCAATGCGCACCGGGTGCCGCTTGCGCGCCTGCGTTTTGTCGATGCGCTATCCCTCATCGGCGCATTCTATGAGAAGGGTGAAACACCTGGACTGGCCTCGCGTCTTTTTCGCGAGACGGCCGGCAATCCCTTCTTTCTCACCTCGATCTTGCAGTCGCTGCGCGCCGGTGAGACGCGGTTGGAAGAGCGGGACAGCAGCAACCCCGGTTTGCTGCCCGATGCCCTGCGCTCCGCGGTTCGCGCGCGCCTTACCCACGTGCCAAAGCATGTCCGTCCCGCGCTCGAAGTCGCCGCCGTGATCTGCCGGCGCTTCGATTTTGATACCTTGCGCGAGGCAGTTGACGAGCCGGAAAGCGATGTGCTGAATTCGGTGGAGATGTTGGTGAAGCGGCTGTTTCTGAAAGAGGAAGCAGAGGATGGAGTATACGACTTCAGTCACGAAAAAGTTCGCGAGGTGGTGTATCGCGACATTGGAGGGGCCCGGCGCAGGCTGCTGCATCGGCAGGTGGCAGACGTTCTGGAACGCCGTAACGCAGAGTCTCACGAGCTAGACGCCCAGCTCTCGGAACATTACGAGCGCGCTCAAGAATGGCCGAAGACGCTCAAGTATCTCATTCTCACGGCGGAGCGCTCCTTGACGCTCTTCGCCATGGGCGATGCGCTGCATTGGTTTGACCGCGCCATCGCACTGTCCGAGGCTCATCCCGAAGCGCTGCCCCAGGACCAGCGTCTTGCGCTCTATGAACGCCGCGGTCCGGCGCGGGCACAAGCCGGGCAGACCGACGGGGCTGTTGCGGACATCCGCGGAGTCATCGATCGAGCACGCGCAAACGGCGATGGCGGGAAGGCGCGCGACGCCTTGATTCAGCTTGGCATGACCTATCGTCGCGCCGACCGCTATCAGGAGGCAACGGCGTGCCTCACAGAAGCATTGACCGACGCGCGACGGATGAGGGATGAACGCCAAGCGGCCGATATTCTCTACCACTTGGGCACCGTGGCGTGGAGCACCGGGGTAAACGATCAGGCGATCGGGGCGCACGAAGAATCGGTCGCGATCTGCCTGCGGTTGGGTCTCGCCGACATCGTGGCGGTGCAGGCTTTTCACGGACGGGGCGAAGCTTACTTTGCGAACGCTCAGCCGGCCGAGGCGATCGCATGCTTCGTCCGGTCGCTCGAACTTGCCCGACAAATCGGCGACAAAAGCTACGAATCCGAAAATCTAATGATGATCGGGCACGCCTGTGCCGGAAGCAAAGGACTCGGTGACTATTCCCGCGCGACACTGAATTTTGAGGCGGCCTTGGAAATAGCCTACACAGCGGACCTGCAATGGCACATGGGCCCGACGCTCCTCGGCCTCGACCATGTGAGAGCTTGCACGGGACAGTACGGAGAAGCGTGGCTGGGCATGCAAAAAACCATCCGTTGGCTTGAGAGCCTCAAGCAGGTGCGCTATCAAATCATAGCGTACGATTTTCTGGGTGAGCTGCTGCTTGACCTGAATTTACCGGAACAAACGATAGAGTACGTGGAACGCGGTTTGGCTCTGGCTAAAAAGACGGGGATCAATTTCTGGCGCGCGGCCCTCGAGGCGCATCTCGTGGTTGCTCGAGTGCGCCTTGGAAGCTGGGGCGACATTGCTGCGCTCGAGGCCATTCTCGCTCGAACGCGAGGGGCGGCGGAGCGCTATCTCATGATCCGATGCCTGGACGCTTTGGCGGAGCTGACGCTCGCGCAGGGCGCTGCGCATCGCTGCCATGGGTACGCGACTGAGCTGCTGTCCGCGGCCGAAACCCATGGTCTGCGCGAGATCGAATCGCGGGCCCGAAGGTGGCGCGGCGAGGCGTTGCTCGCGCAGGACTCAAAAACGGAGGCGCACTCAGAGCTTGCGCGCGCCGCCGAACTTGCCCAGGGCGTTGGCCGGGTGCGGCTGTCGATGGACGTGGAGCTGGCGATGGCGCGACTGCTGACATCGCAAGGCCAATTGCGCGAGGCCTCCGTGCGCGAGCGCAATGCCGCCGATATTCGCGCAGCGCTGCAGAGAAGCCTCATTTCCTCGGGGTTGCAGGCAAGGCTTTAAGACAGTGACCCGATGCTCTCAAGGAGCGAGGTGGTCCGCTGCACTCTAGCCTCGAGCATAGTCAGTGCCCTGCTCGCCAGGGCGGAAATCTCCGGATCCTTGATCCGCTGACCGCGCTTGAACAGGGTGATTGCCCGCTGTTGACCGTCCACCACTCTGCTGGTGTAGGCAGAATCAAAATCCCGGCCGCTCTTCTCCTTCAGTTGCTCGACAATATTCCGATGCTCTTCGTCAAGCGAGTCCGGCACGCGCAATTTCTTGCGCGTCGCGATTCTGGCGATATCAGAGCTCGTTTTGTCGTAGTCCAGAATCAAATGGTGCGCGAAGTTGCGCACCGGCTCGGCATCCCCCTTTTTCACCGCGAGAAGCCCGAGCTGTACTTCCGTCATGCATTCGTAACTCGCGCTGGCGATGAAGTTATCCGGTTGGATGTTCTCGAGAACTATGTTTGGTCGCTTCATGAAAGGTCCTTGAGGTTCGAATCCGCGGCCTCCTTTCCCTATCCCCCAAAGGTAAACTCCGAGCAGTTCGTCGCTAGCGGGGCAATCGTGCGATTGCCCGTCAGTGCAGTCCTACAGAGTGCCCACTACTTCGCCTCTGCCGGAGTAAGCGTTTCAGGACCCATCCCCACGATCTCCAGGACAACATCGGCGTCCTTGGCACCATCGTAGTGCACCTCCTTGGCGTAGTGCGTCACGAAGCTTCCGGCGGGAACGGGCTTCATGTGCTCCGGGTCGTAGTTGCGGCCGGTATTCACCCACCAAGTTCCGGACAGCACGGTGATAAACCGATCGTTGGGATGAAAATGCGGACGGCTGTTGTGATGCGCGCTCCATTTCACCAGAATCACATACAGGCCCGGCTTCGATGCATCACCCGCCAAGGGAATAACTTCGATCCCGTTCTCGCTGCCCTTCCACTGCATATCGGCCGGTAAGCGGATCGAAATGGCCTTCGGGTCGAGGCTCGCAAACGGTCCGTCCGCTGCCGGTATCGCGGCGGGCACGAGCAGCGCCGAGGCCGAAAGACAAAACGCGTACCTGATCTTGAAATGATGAAGCATGGCGATCTCCCCAGATGGTTATTCGAAGCTGTCGTTGCACCGCAGGACGCAGGCGTGCTAAATCCTCAGGCGCTCCAATAAGAACCCAAGGCGGAGAAAACTCTTGAAAACGCGGATTACGCAGCTGCTCGGTATTCAGCATCCCATTATTCAAGGCGGAATGCATTACGTCGGCTTCGCAGAACTGGCGGCCGCGGTATCGAACGCCGGGGGTCTGGGAATCATTACCGGACTCACACAGCGCACACCAGAGAAACTCAAGGTAGAAATCGCTCGCTGCCGCGACATGACGGACAAGCCGTTTGCCGTCAATCTCACTTTCCTGCCGGCGGTGACCCCGCCCGACTACCCCAGGTTCGTCGATACGATCATCGAAAGCGGCGTCAAAATCGTCGAGACCGCGGGCAACAATCCTCAAAAGTATCTGCCGGCACTCAAAGAGGCGGACATCAAGGTCATTCACAAATGTACCTCCGTACGTCATGCGCTCAAGGCCGAATCGATCGGCTGCGATGCGGTAAGCGTCGACGGCTTTGAGTGCGGCGGCCACCCGGGGGAGGATGATGTGCCGAACATGATCTTGCTGCCGCGCGCCGCGGAAGTTCTGAAGATTCCTTTCGTCGCCTCCGGAGGCATGGCGGACGCGCGCTCCCTGGTCGCGGCGCTCGCCTTGGGCGCGGACGGGATGAACATGGGCACGCGCTTCATCGCGACCCAGGAGGCACCCGTGCACGCCCGCGTCAAGGAGGCCATCGTTGCCGCCTCCGAACTCGACACCCGCCTCATCATGAGGCCGCTGCGCAATACGGAGCGCGTACTGGCCAACGCCGCCGTCGATCGGCTGTTGCTCAAGGAGCGTGAACTGGGGCCCGCTTTAAGTTTCGCGGACATCGCCGCCGAGGTCGGCGGGGTCTATCCTCGTATCATGCTCGAGGGCGAAATGGATGCGGGCGCCTGGTCGTGCGGCATGGTCGTCGGATTGATTCACGATATTCCGACCTGCAAGCAACTCATCGACCGCATCATGACGGATGCCGAAGCGCTGATTCGCCGGCGGCTGGAAGGCATGCTCGCCGTCGCGTGATCGCCGGCGATCAACAGGGGTAATTCTCATGGAGCCATTTGACACCGTAATTGCAGAACACGAGGGGATACTCTCCGGTCCCTTCCGCGCGCCGAAGCAAATGTTGGCGGCGCAGGAATACGATGGGCACACCTCGATTCACGATAACGCCACGGCACTAAAGCTCGGATTCAAGGGCGCGACGATCGAGGGTCCCACGCATTTCAGTCAATTCGCACCGCTCGGCGTCGCTCTCTGGGGCGAACGGTGGCTGAGCCGTGGCTGTATCTCCGCGCACTACCGCGCGCCCGTTTACGAAGGCGAGGAGGTGAAAGCGTTCATGCGCCGGCCGGAAAATCGCGGCGTTCAAAGCGAAATCTGGATGCTGCGCGCGAATG
>Ga0210383_10003526_pt1 | contig 13990 bp, 5 predicted proteins | sample IncBWC14OmetaG_FD_160072 | JGI IMG/M metagenome (GOLD analysis project Ga0210383, IMG submission 160072) | Forest soil microbial communities from Barre Woods Harvard Forest LTER site, Petersham, Massachusetts, United States - Inc-BW-C-14-O ...
CGCGGCCATTGGGAACATGATGTGGAACTGGCGGATGCTCGCGGTGACTGGCGACGCGAAATTCGCGGACGTGATCGAGCGGGCTTTGTATAACGGGATTAATTCGGGGATGTCGCTGGACGGGACGATGTATTGTTACCGCAATCCGCTGGGATTTGATCCTTCGGGCGGCGACCAGATTCGCAATGCGTGGTATGACACGACGTGCTGCCCGCCGAATCTGGAGCGGACGTTTGCTTCCCTCCCTGGGTATTTTTATAGCACGAGCAAGGATGGACTCTACCTGCATTTGTACGACAATTCGCAGCTGGATTGGCATCTCCAGGATGGGCTTGGGCTGAAAGTGCTTCAGAAAACGAACTATCCGTGGGATGGCGCAGCGGATATTACTGTGACTCCGGCGAGGCCGACGGAGTTTACTTTTTATCTTCGCGTGCCGGGGTGGTCTCGGGGCACGCAGGTTTCGGTAAATGGCAAGGCCATTTCGGGAGCGACGCCGGGGCAGTATCTTGCGCTGCGGCGGCGGTGGACGCCCGGCGATCATATCAATGTGAAGTTTGAGATGACGCCGCAGGTGATTGAGGCGAATCCGCGTGTTGTGGATGACTACGGGCGTGTCGCGGTTCAGCGTGGGCCCCTGGTTTATTGTCTTGAGCAGCTGGATCAGCCGAAGGGTGTCGAGTTATTTGATGTTTCGCTGGATGTGCGGCAAAAAGGCGCGTCGGCGTTTCACCAGGAGTTCCGCAGGGATTTGCTGGGGGGAATCGTGGTGCTGAAACATACGGGGGCAGTTAACGAGAAGTCCGGTTCGCATAGCGCACTCTATGGTGCGTACCGTGCGGGAGCTTCCCAGGGACGGCAAGTGGAACTGAGCTTCATTCCTTACTATGCGTGGGCGAATCGGGTGGGCACGCCGATGCAGGTTTGGACACCGGTTTTGAAGGCTTAGGAAACTTGAGCGCGTCCTGGTGATGCGAAGCCGCTGCGCAGCGACAGGAGCGCTAGGCTTTTACCGTGTGATAGAGACGATAAGGTTCGTCGCCGATGGCGGCAAACGGACGGAAGGTGATTTTTCCGGCGTCGCCCTGCACCAGCCAGTTTTCTGAAGACGGAGCGGCTGCGGTGGCGGCCAGCAGTTGAGCGCGCGAGAAGATCGCGGGCAAATTTCCGACGCCAAAGAGCGCGAGGGGGCCGCGGCGGAGTGCGACGATCTGGGGATTTTCCAGATCGACAGGTTCGAGGCTAAGCGGCATCCCAATTTCCAATTCCACACGGTCACCAGTCTTCCAGGTGCGCGATAGTTCGAAGAATTTTCCGGCGACAACATCGCCTTCCGCTCGTTTGCCATTGACGGAGATGCGCGTTTTGGCGTCTGTCCATGCTGGAACGCGCAGATACACGCTGAACTTTTCAGGACGCGCTGTCTCTATCTCGAGCTGAGTGGTATTCGATGTGGGATAACTCGTTTTTTGAGTCAGAGTGCATTGCGTGCCGCTTTGGATCCAGCTTACGCGAGAGGGAAGGAAGAGGTTGACGTAGACGCCTTCTTTGGACTGGTAGTAGGAGCTGATGCCGTAGTCGGCAGTGAGTTGCGGGAACGTGCCGGAGCAGCAGGGCCACTCGTCCTTATAATAGACTTTTCGGGCGGCGTCGGAGTTGTAATCGGAATAGTAGAAGCTGGTGCCCTCGGGGAGAATGGGTTTGGCGCCGGCGACGGTGTTGTAGAGCGCTTGTTCCATGCTGTCGCCGTAGCGGGAGTCGCGAGTTACGCGCAAGAGATAGCGCGTGATTTTGAATTGGCCGTAGGCGCCGCAGGGAGTTTCGAAGCTGGAGCGAGTTTTGCCGAGGCTCTCGGCGAGGAGGCCTTTGCCGGGTACCACGAAGGCTTCGTCCGGTCCCCATCCACCTGTTGCGTAGCTTTGCTCCTGAACCATGCGGAGGCCGTTGGTTGCGGCGCGGAGATATTTCTCATCGCCGAGGACCAAGTACGCTTGCATGGCGGAGCTGAACGTATTGACGTGACTGTAGGCGTGCTTGCCGGGGAGGGCATTGTGATTTTCGGCGAGGGCGTCGTAATACTCGTGATAAATAAATCGTTCGCCTAACTCTTTGTAGTGTTTGTCGCCACTGCGTTGATAGGCGAGGAAGAAATTTTCGGGGAGCGTGTAGGTTTCGTCCCAGGTGTAGGCGATGGATTTGTGGGGGCGGGCTTCCTGTTCGGCGCGGCTTAGAGCTTTCTCCGGGAGATGCGGCAGGACCGCTTCGGTGGCGCGCTTGAGGACTTCCAGGGCGTGGGGATCTGATGCAAATTCATGAGCATCGATGAGGCCGCAACAAGTTTTGTCGAAGGTGTAGCCGGGAAGGCGGTAGTCGACGTAGAACTTTCCTGTGGGTTCGACCGTTTCGCCAAAGGCGCGCACCAGGCGGTGAACTTTTTCTTGCGTGGGCTTCGAACCGGTGACGGCGCAGGCGCGAGCGAGACCGGAGAGATACTGGCCGAAGGAATGGCCGGCAATGAAGGCGTGAAAATTATCCTTTTCGTTGAAGTCGTCGGCATCGTCATACCAGCCGCCCATGTCGGGGCCTGGAGCGGGCATTCCCTGGCGCTTTCGGAAGGGCTTGAGGAGGCCGTCTTCGTTAAGATCGAGGAACAACTGATGGTTTTGGTCGAACTGCGTGCGGAAGGGTCCGTCGAGGAGTTGCACATTGGCATAGCCGAAGATCGAGAGTTGCGGAGTGATCGCCAGGGTTGCCGAGGAGCGCGGCCACGCGGGAAGAGAACGGGCCGCGAGTAGTCCGGCGGTGGAAACCGCCGCGGACTTGAGGAACTGGCGCCTGGTCTTATTTTGCATTGCGAACCTCCGGAGAGCGCTTAACGGCCTCCGCGGATTCCGGGAGGTGCGCCGAGAGATGACCGAGCGCGAGAACTAAGTAAGCGTTATCTCGAATGACCTATATATAGCGCGGTGGAGGCTCGGCGTCAAACCCTGGCTGTAATCGATTTCCCGGATGAAGTATCCTGTGTTCGCACCGATGAAACGATTTCGTCAAATCTCCATCATGATCCGCAGGACTCTGGGGCTCGCCGTTCTCCTGAGCGCCTGCCATTCGGCAGCCTTTTCTCAGAGTTCTGAGAGCCAGATTGAGCCCGTTACGTCGGCGCTTCGTGCCAGAGATTATGACAAAGCAGTACAGTTGAGCCGTGCGGCGTTGGAAACATCGCCTAACAATGCGCAATTGTGGACGCTGCAAGGCATCGCCTTCGCAAGCAAAGGGGACAACAAAGACGCACTGACGGCCTTTCAACGAGCACTGAAAATTTCTCCGAACACCGTCGCGGCGCTGGCAGGGGCGGCGCAGATTGAGTACCAGGCCGGGAACCAGACGGCTGTGCCACTGCTGAATCACTTGTTGCAATTGCGTCCGGAAGATCCGACGGCGCACGCCATGCTGGCGGTGCTGGAGTACCGGAAGGGAAACTGCGCTGCCGCCGCTCCGGATTTCGCGAAAGCCGGGGAACTGCTCGATTCTCAACCCGACGCTTTGCATGCTTACGCGACCTGCCTCGTCAAGCTCAAGCGGATGGACGAGGCGGTGACAACTTTTCAGAGAGCTTTGGCGTTTCGGCCGGAGGATCCACGGGAACATCTCGTCCTCGCTTCTATTCAGCTTATGGCGAAGAAGCCCGAGGACGCGCTAGCCACGCTGCAACCGCTGCTCGAGGCCAAAGACGTGGATGCGGACACGCTGCAGCTCGCTTCGACGGCCTACGAAGACGCCGGAGACACCCCGCGAGCGGTGAGCACGCTTCGTCAGGCGCTCTTGCTGACGCCGCGGAACGTCAGCCTCTATTTGGATTTTGCCAGCATTTGTTTTACGCACGAGTCGTTTCAGGTGGGTATCGATGTGATCACGGAGGGCCTGTCGTTGCAGCCCAGAGCAGACGACCTTTACGTCGCGCGAGGGGTTCTGTACGTGCAGTTGGCGCAGTATGACAAAGCCGAGTCTGACTTTGAGAGGGCGTATGAATTGAACCCGAACCAATCTTTGAGTACTGCGGCGCAAGGCTTGGCGGCGGTGCAGGCCAACGATCTTGATCACGCTTTGGAGTCGGTTCAAGCAAAACTAGCCCGGAAGCCGAACGACCCGCTACTACTTTACCTCGAGGCGGATGTGCTTTCGCAAAAGGGCGTCGAGCCGGGGACGCCGGAGTTCAAGCTTGCGATGAGTTCAGCGAAGAGAGCGGTTACGTTACAGCCGACACTTGCCGCGGGTCGCGGGGTGCTGGCAAAACTCTACATGCAAACCGGACAGTACCAGGAAGCAATTGAGCAGTGCAGAAAGGCGCTGGTCACCGATCCTCGGGATCAGACCGCGGTGTACCGCTTGATTCAGGCGCTGCGGAAAACAGGCGAGAAGAAAGAGATCCCGGAACTGCTCCAGCGATTGGCGCAGCTACGAGAGCAGACGACGAAGGAAGAAAAAGAGCACTACCGATACAAACTGTTTGAAGAGGACTCTCTGACGAAGCAGCCTTAGGCGGAGCGCGCAAACTTTCTGCACGGTTTTCGCTTGGATTCCAACAGACTAACTGTAGATCTGCTGGGGCGCGAGTATGGTTGATCTCGAGAACGCTGGCCACCCGGATCTATCCATGATTACAGGTAACGTTTACCCAGAGGTCCCATAGGCGAACAACACGCCGCGGGCGGTGTTTCGCAATTTGGGCCGTAACACTTTTGAGCAGCTGGTAGAGGCTGCCGGTCCAGGTGTTGCGGAGCCACACGGTAGCCGCGGATGCGCTTTTGGGGAATTCAATAGTGACTCGGCGACCTCGACATGCTCATCGTCAATCTAAACGAGAGCCCGAGCCTGTTACGCAACGATCTCAGCGGAGAACAGAATTGGATTAAAGTGAAACTGCAGGGAATGAAGTCCAATCGGAGCGCGATCGAGACGCGGGTTCTGGCCCCGTTACGGCGGGAAAACGCAGGCGCGGAGCCTCTTCAGTCAATCCAGCTTCTATTCCTGCAACGATGGGCGCCTGCATTTCGGCCTCGGAAACAATACTTTGGTGAGTTGTGGAAGTGCATTGCCCGAGCGGACTTGAGGAGGGCTTTAAAAACTGATCGTGCAGCGAGAGGGTGTAGTGTGGTGCCAAACCGGGGCTGGGCAAAGACCTAACGCAAAGGCATGAAGTGTGCGGGTACGATTCGCGGTCCCGAGCTAATACAAAAGTACTAGAAAATGCTTGACAGCCCTATTCAAGTGGCATATATATTTTGACAATCGAGAAAACGTTTACAGTGAAGTTGTTCTGTAAATGTTTGCTCTCCATCTTGGGGGTGAGTCGCATGCAAGGAAGAACGTTCGTTGGATGGTCCGTCCGACTGCTGATAACTGTCCTGTTGATGGCTGGTTCGACTTGGGCTCAGTACTCCGCAAACATTCAAGGAAACGTGGCAGACGCGAGCGGCGCAGCGGTCGCTCAAGCGAGGGTTGTGCTTGAGAACCTTGCCACCCATGTTACGGCGACGACGACGACGGACGCCGACGGAGGCTACCGCTTTCTGAGTTTGGCCCCTGGTTCCTACCAAATTTCAGTCGAAGCGTCGGGTTTTTCGACCGCGCGAACGACGGTCACGCTTGAGACGAACCAAAACCTGAGCGTTCCCATTGCGGTGAAGGTTGGCGCAGCGACGGAATCCGTGACGGTCACTGCCGAAAATCCACTTGTCAACGTTACCGAGACACGGAATGAACAGACGCTGCAAAGCCAGGAGTTATCGACTTTACCCCTTGCTGCTCGCAATATGCTTTCGCTGTCCACGATCGCCCCGGGCGTCACGGGATTGGGACTCGCCGGTGGTCCCGGAGTCGCTTCGGGCACTCCCGGAGCTAACGCAGGCAACTTCTCGACGGAAGAGGCAGTTGACGTCAGCGCGAACGGTCAAGGAACCGTTGCGAACATGTGGATCGTCGATGGGCTGGACGTCACGAGCAGCGTTAGACAGGGCGTCTTGAATCTCACTCCCAATCCCGACGTGATTCAAGAATCCAACAATCAGGTAAACACCTATGCCAGCGAATACGGGCGCGGCAGCGGCCTCCAAGTGGCCATGACGACAAAGTCCGGCGCGGATCAATTCCATGGTTTGGTGAGCGACTATTTTAACTACCAGTCCATGTATGCGAAATACTCTCTGCCCGGCTCCGACCATTCTTACAACCCCTTCCATAGCAACAACCTTTCCGGAACAATCGGTGGCCCCATCATTCTGCATCACCAGTTTTTCTTCTTCTTCGGCATAGAGGCATTGCGTTCGTCTGCTTCTACCGGGAACAGCGTCATAACTTTCCCGGACCCGGCGTTCGCGGCCTTCGCTCAAACGAATAATCCCGGCACGTTCGGGACGAAAATTTTGAATACTTACGTTCCTACTCACGTAGTCGGTGTTGCCGTATCGAAAACCGCAAATAACATTTTCCCTGGAACTTGCGGAACAGCGGCAACGGAGAACTTGCCTTGCTCTACACCTATGATTGACAGCGGAATATTCAACTCCGCCACCATCATCAACGGCACGCAGTATTTCGTTCGCGTGGACAAGTATTTCAGCAAGGATCGCGTTTACGGCAGCTTCTTTCGCACGCTTCAGGCTAACCCAGCGCCGAATGTCATCCCCCAGTTCTCCACCACGAATAACTATTGGGAGCGGGCCTTGCAGGTGAACTGGACACACGATTTCAGTCCGACGACACTAAATGAAGCAATCTTTGCGCAGAATCGCATTGAGGGAAAAAATGGCGAGACCGGTGATTTTAGCATCCCCGGAATCGGTGTGACCGGACAAAGCGTCGGATACGGAGTAGGCTTTGCGCAAGGCGATTTCATCCAACACAATTATCACTGGCGCGACGTTCTGACGCATGTCCGTGGCGCTCATGTCATAAAGGTAGGATACGAAGGTTTGTATGGCGACGACGTCGAGCCGTTCCAAGGACCGTGGTCTCATCCCGGCTTCAGCTTCAATAGCTTGTTAGCGTTAGCTCAAGATGCGCCGCTCACCGAGAGCGGCGTCATGTATAGCCCCATAACCGGCCAGCAGACGCTTTGGAGCTGGGACGCCGCTTCCAAAACATGGGGGGTCTTTGCCGAGGACACTTGGAAAGCACGACGCAATCTGACGGTAACGCTGGGTTTTCGGTTCGACGATCAAGGAAACCCGTACTCCAAGACAAGCACGACGGTTTTTGGCAACTTCTATCTTGGCTCGGGATCAACCTTCCAAGACCAAGTGGCCGGTGGCTTTGCCAAACCCACGCACAATGCCCTGGCCAGTACACCCAAAGCTTACACTCCGCGTCTAGGCGCGGCTTGGGATATCGGCGGAAAGGGGAACTGGTTATTGCGCGGCGGATTCGGGATGTTTTCCAATTGGCTGACGCCTGCCAATATTCAAGAGGAATTCCGAGGCAACCCGCCGGGCCTAATCAATCCTACCTTTTTCGCGGCAAACGCACCGGGCAACCAGCCGGTGTTCGTCCAAGGCACCACTAGCAAGCCTCCATTCGGATTCGTATTCCCGCAGCTCGCTGGAACAGCATTGTGCCCTGTGGCTCCGTGTCTGGACTCAGCGGGGGGAATTGTGGGAGCAGGTTTAGGGATTGGTGGAATCAACCCCAGCATCGTCTCCCCTACTGCGTATATTTGGTCGGGTACACTGGAACACAGGTTGGGTAGCCGCTTTGTTGCCTCAGCGCTCTACAGCGGGTCCCACACCTCCAACCTTGTCGGAAACGGTAATGCGGGAGGTTTGGTCTCCTATGGTGTTGACATCAACGAACTGCCGGGAGCTCTGATTGGGTTACCCCTCGGATCTTCGCCACCGCGGCCTAATCCGAGTTTCGGCCAAATCGCCTATACCCAGAACAATCGGTACGCCAACTATGAGGCCGTGACGTTTGACCTCAGAGCCAGAGCAAGCCGTGGGTTCTTTGACGTTTCCTATACACGTTCTTCCTCCAAAGATGACAGCAGCAGATACCCGACGCCGGAGAATCCTTCTGCGTTTTATGGCCCCTCGCCGTGGGATGCTCCTAACCGCTTCTCCGCAAGCTTCAATTATGAGCAGCCCGGCTTGAACGGTGGTCAGGGGTTCGTAGGCCACGCCACCAGTGGGTGGGGCGTGAGCGGGACCAGTATTTACCAGACGGGTTATCCGTTCACCGTGTTTACGTCCGCGGCATACAACGGCGCAAACTACGCCGTCGGTGCCAATGCGCAAACTACCCAGACTGGAGACTACCTTGCTAACGGTGACAACTTCAGCTACCCAAACGTCGCCAGCTATCAGCAGGGAACTTCAGCGAGCGCTTACACTACCGGTGTTTTCTCGGGCGGGCAGTTTACTGTGCCTACCGCGGGCACGAACGGGAACGAGAGATTTAATGCATTTCGAAATCCGGCCTTCATACAGACAGATATGACTGTTTACAAGAACACACACATAAAGGAGCGCCTGGTTTTTCAATTTAGGTTTGAGTTCTACAATCTATTTAATCATGCCAATTTCCAGAATATCCAGGGCGATATATCCCAGGGCAACTTCGGCCAAGTAACCGCCCAGACTCTACCGAGATGGTGGCAGTTGGGAGGGAAACTCTACTTCTAGCCTGGTTTAGGATGCGATCTCCGGGACCGCCATTCTACACCCCGAGCGGTGGTCCCTTAGGTGTCGGGGATGGGACGGCGCCGGTCGAGGTTCGCGGGCTAGGTCACAACAGCAAAGCTCAGACTCGCCACAATCTTGCTATACCCGAGGCGGAGGCGGTGCAGCCCCCGCCTCTATTTATGTGCTGGCAAGGCAATTTCCTCGACTAATGCTAATTGAGCTGGATGGTCAGGGCTGCCACGGAAGCTGGCGGAAACTCCACGATAGCGGTTTCCCCGCTCAAGCTCAGCGGCTTTGTTTGCGGAATCACGACGTCCCGTTGATCGAATGTATTGTGGGCGTGAATGTCAGCGTTGCTCAGGAAGTGCATAGCGGCTTCTTTGATGGTTGCTCCTCGCAGGGCTATTTCAGCCAAGCGAGGTTCGCTCGTGCTTGGATTGACGGCGGTGATCGTCAGGCTCTTGTCACGCACGGATGCCGAGCCTTTCAATCCCCAGTAGGACGCTGCTTGTCCGTCGCGCTCGTAGTGCACGTTGGGTGCCGAGAAGATGGTGCGCAACGCCTGTCCGCCCTGATGGCTTGCGTACAATTCGAAAACGTGGCCTACCGGGGTGATGACGAACTTATCTGCATGCGCGAGATACAGGCTGTTTAGGCAGTTGATGAGCTGCGCGCAGTTGGCCATCGTAACTTTCTCCGGATGGCGGTTGAAGATGTCCAGCGTCATGCCGCTGAAGACCGCGTCACGTAGCGTGGGCATCTGCTCGAGTTGGTCGCCGGGAGTGGCCTCGCTTCCTGGTCGGTACCAGGGGCCCCATTCATCGACCACGAGCTTCACGCGATGCTGATGGTCGAATTCGCTTAGGACTTGCCAGTGGCCGGTGACCAGGCCTTCCATGCGCTCGCCTTCACGGAGCAATTCGTACCAATCAACGGCGTCAAACTTTAAGGCGTCTCCTTTGCCAGCCACCCAGTCCTGCGTTTTTCCGCGGCTCAAATTCCAGGCGTAGTGGTGCAGCGCCATTCCATAGATGCGGCGCAATCCGCCAGGACCTTTGCGCAAAACTTCAGTTAGGAATTCGCGCGTCCAACTCCAGTCGTCGGTGTTCGGTCCCGAGGCAATCAGATTCAAGTTGTCGCCGTAGCTGGGAAGCCATGTGGAATACCGGCGAAACTCTACGGCATACTCTTGCGGCGTGAATTCGCCGCCGCAACCCCACGATTCGTTGCCGACACCCCAATACTTCACACGAAAAGGGTCCGGATAGCCAGCGGCCGCGCGCGCGTCGGCAAGCGTGGTGCTCCCGGCTGGCGAATTGCAGTATTCCACCCACTGCTGGAACGCCGCGGCGGGCAGGCTCCTCACGTTTGCGGCGAGATAAGGTTCCGAGCCGATGAGTTTGCAGAAGTGCACAAATTCATTGGTCCCGACGGTGTTGGGATCGTAACGATGGCTGGCCGGCGCTTTTTCGGACTCGCCCATGGCCCAGAAATTTGTTCGGCGGGGGCGCTTTTCAGAGGGGCCGATTCCGTCGCGCCAGTCGTAGCTGTCCGCAAAGCATCCGCCGGGGAAGCGAACCACTGTGGCTTTGATTTTGCGCATGTGCTCGATGAGGCTCTTGCGAAGTCCATCGATATTCGCCACCGAGGATTTTTCCCCGACCCAAATACCGTCGTACAGCACGCCGCTGAGATTTTCGACAAAGTGGCCATAGATATTGGGAGAAATGGTGCCAAGCGGCTCGTCGAAGAGCACTTCAATTCGTGAATCCGCGGACCGTGAAGCGGCAAAGGAGGCCCAACCAGCTCTTGGCGCCAATAAGAGTCCGATCGCTCCTTGCTGCAAGAAATCACGCCGATTTATCATCGCGGTCTCCTCTGTGGCTGCGGTTTCCTGTCTCAGTCGAGATTCTCAGATGTAGAATTCACGTGGCTGCAGGCATTGGATAGACAAACGTTCAACTACTGTTTCTCATTTGATGCATCCCCATCTAACACAGCGTGCGGCCAGCCGCCTGTCCAAGTGAGCGTGGAAATCTGTAACGAGGGAACGCCCGTCTTCGCGTCATAGGCGTGATACACGATGATGTCTCCATCCTTTTGGAGCAAAATCGATTCGCCGCCAGGGCCGAGCCACTTCTGATTTGCGCTGAGCAGCGGCTTCGCGGCCCCCTCGCTCATCTTTTTGCCGTCTCCATCCAGATAAGGGCCTGTGACTTCGCGCGATCGTCCCACCATGGTTCGATAGCTGCTCCTTGTCCCGCGGCAACAGAGGTCGTACGAGACGAAGAGATAGTAGTATTCACCGTGGTGAACGATAAAGGGAGCCTCGATGGCCTGATAGTCGGACGGCAAGCCCGGCTTCGGCGGATCGAAGTGCTCAGGTTTGCTGCGCGTGGCCAGCGAGTAGATTTTTGTATCCTCGGCGGAGAGCTTGCCTGTCCTTCGATCGAGCTTTCTCATTTTGATGCCGCTCCAGAAGCTGCCGAACGAGAGCCACGCTTGGCCCTTTTCGTCGAGGATAAGATTTGGATCGATCGCGTTGAAGTCGTCCTCAGCCCGCGATTGCAATACCAGTCCTTCGTCTACCCAATGATAGTCGGGACTTTGCGGATTCAGCGTCTTGTTCATCAGGAGCGCAATTCCAGAGGTGTTTGCTCCGAATGTGGAATAGGCGTAGTACAGATGAAACTTGCCGTCAAAAAAAGAAATGTCCGGCGCCCAAAGCTCTTTCGTTTTGGGGCTGAGCTGCTTGATCCATGTGGGAATCTCGGAAAACACATACCCACACGCTTTCCAGTGAGTCAGGTCTTTCGAGCAGCGAATAGGGAATTGATCGGGCGTTTTCGAACCTGGCGGAGTGGTGGTGAATAGGTACCAAGTGTCCCCCTCTTTTATGATGGAAGGATCGTGTGCCCCGACCACATCGCCGTCCAGGTGGAACGGACGCGGCTCGTCGGCCGCCCTCGCGGCATGCCACGACGGCCAGAACAGGAAGAGCAGAATTGCGACGAGGAATGCGCCGAGAATTGAAATCCATGGACGGAAGCGGATCATGAAAAGATTCCCTCGCAGGCCATAGATATACACCGAGCAAACGTTTACTTCAATAGAAGAGTTGCCGTCTCTCACGAGCATCGCCGAGGCCACGGCACTCCCACACGGCACTCCCATGGGTTGAAAAAGCCGAAGAGTTCTAAGCCCGGTCGGCTCGCTCGAAGGACACCTTAAGTGGGCTTCCGTCGAAGACCGCAGAACGTGTTTGTTGCAGGAGCTTTACTTCCAGATTCCTGCGGAGTGGGGGCAGCATCCGCGATCCGGTCGCGAGCCGCAGAGTCAGAGTGCGATCCGCGTCTTGCCAGTCCATTTGAATCCCCATCCACTCGCCCTTGCGATAGTTGAAGGAACTGCCGTCGTCTTCGTAAAGCAAAAAAGAGGAATCGCCGCCCGGATAAATGGAAACGGAGAGAGGCTGGTCCACTTTTTCTACAGCGAACTGCTTCACGGGACCGAGAGGGAGTATCGATCCGGCCCGAACATAAAGCGGCAGAGTCTCGAGGTCCACCTTTCGGTTGATTTCGCGGCTCCCTTCCAGCCGTTCTTGGGTCCAGAAATCGTACCATCCGCCAGCAGGCAAGTCCACTTGGCGCGTCTCCGCGCCTTTTTCAACAACGGGCGCTACGAGCACACTCTTCCCCCAAAGGTATTCATCGCCACAAGCGACTGCCTTTGGATCATTAGGATATTCGAGCCATAGAGCACGCACAATCGGCATCGCGGTTGTCGCGCATTCATGCACCGCGCTGTAGAGATAGGGAAGCATGCGGTAACGCAGCTCAAGATATTTTCGGCAGATAATTTCCACTTGCTCATTATGCAGTTGGCTGGAATCGGGAATCGCGGCGCCGTTGTAGTTGTTAATTTCGACGGGGCCGGGGTCGCCGGTGTTCCAACCCCACGGCAGGCGAAGTTTCCAAGCGCGTCCATGACACCGGAACAGCGGACAAAAAGCTCCGAACTGAAACCAACGCAGATAAAGCTCGGCGGTGAATTCCTTCGTCGGCACAAAGCCGCCAATGTCCGTGCCCCAGTAGGGAATTCCCGTCAGTGCCGTGTTGATGGCGATCGGGATGTGAACCTTCAGCGTTTCCCAAGTGGAATAGACGTCTCCGGACCACAGGAAAGAGCCATAGCGTTGCATGCCGGCATAACCGTTGCGATGCAGCGCGTAGGGGCGCTCATTCGGCCGGTCGAGTTGCGGGCCTTCCCAGTACATGCGATTGCGAACCAAACGTGAAGCAATATCCAGCGGGTCGCCTTCATCGGGCCACCAGCCATCGACTCCAAGCGCAAAATCCTTGCGATGAGCGTCCCAGTGGCAACTCGCGAGTTCTTCATCGAAGCGCGGCAATTCGCACGCGTCGTGGACCGTGCCGCGAAGCCTGTCGGATAGAATCACCGCGTGAAGCGCCACGCGGAAATTGTCCTTGTGAAGTTCATCGAGGACTTCTTTCGGGTCGGGAAACACGCGCGAATTCCACACGAACGATCCGTTTTCTGTGTTCCAGCCGGAAGGACAAAACCCGGTGCCCAAATAGATCAGCGCGTCGCAGGGAAGCTTTTTCTCGCGGAATGTTTTGGCTTCCGCCAGCACTTCCTCGCGGCTGGCCAAGGTGCGGTGCGATTGCTGATAACCGAAACTCCAGAGCGGAGGCTTCTCGGCGTGTCCTGTAAGCCGGGCATACTCGGCCATAATCGTCGCGGGATTGCGCGAAGCGACGAAGAAAATATCGAGCGGCAGAGCAGTTTGCGGACTAGTTGGCAGAAATTTGCTCTGCGCTCCGGTGAAGTCAAATGTGCCGAATGGTTGATGGAAAAACATCGCCCAGCCGCTCGTACCGATCAGCCATGGTATCGGAACGCGGCCGCCGTGCGTACCTAGTTGGTAGCCGCCTTGTCCGCTCTTCATGCGGTCGATTGATCCGCGCCGGTCGAACTGCGGGCCGCCTTCTCCGAGGCCGAGTAGCGGCGAGTCTCCCGTCAGGAAAGAGACAGATCCCGTTTCTTCGTCGACGGAGAGCTGTTGGACCGTCTGTCCTTCCGGCGTGGTGATTGTGAACGCGAGCGGGCGTGGAGAGAACAACACCTTCATCCCTCCGCATTCGATCGTTTGAGGTTGGACTCCGCCGCGGAGCTTAGCGGCCGCGGCACCCCAGGAAGTTTCCATCAGTGACCCATCGGACGCGACGCCCGTCGTTACCCCGCGCGCGACGGGAAGGACGCTAAGCCGAATGGTGTGAGGACTTACGGACGTG